>Ga0272446_1003112_pt1 | contig 21482 bp, 13 predicted proteins | sample YNPCB0061_FD_194587 | JGI IMG/M metagenome (GOLD analysis project Ga0272446, IMG submission 194587) | Hot spring microbial mat communities from Yellowstone National Park, WY, United States - YNP-CB-006-1 | ecosystem: Environmental > Aquatic > Thermal springs > Hot (42-90C) > Sediment | place...
TGCGCCCATCCGGTTCGTCGTAGTTCTCCGGCACGGTCACGATGCCGCACTCCATGGTTTCGCCTTCGACTTCGCCATTGAGGTTGGTGAGGCCGTAAGCGGCGGCATAGTTGCGGTCGGTGAAGGCTGTGCCATTGATGATGTCGCTGGGACAGGGAATCACCGTGGCGGTGTAGAGTTCCGGTTTGACATCGCTCTGCGCGGCGGCGACGCCGACGTTCAGGGCAAGAGCCAACAGGACGAGCAGAAATACGTTCAGTTTCATACGTTTCTCTAATGTTCAAGATAGATTGTTTGCGCCATCGGGTGTGTTGCAGCCCGCCTGGGGATAAATCCCCGGCTGAAAACTCAAGTCCACTAGAAGTGGACTGCGCCGGCAGTCGGCTTGAGCCGACTTTAGCTTTCAGCCGAGGTTTCAACCCCAGGCTTCATTCATAGCCCCAGCACGCTCTTGATCTCGACCAGTACGGCGGCTTCGGCATCGCTGACCTGTTTCGAAGCAAATTGTATAGGACTTACGCATTTAGCTCAGCAACCTTCCTGGAAGCTCTCAGCTTCCAGGAAGGTGAAACACTGGGATCTGCGTAAGCTCAATTGTAAATCGCTCAGGCGCGGTTGACCAGCCCATACCGCAGCGCCAGGATTGCGGCCTGGGTGCGGTCGGTCACGTCAAGTTTGGCGAAGATGGCGCTGACATAATTCTGCACCGTGCCTTTGGAGAGGAACAGCCGGTCAGCGATCTCGGCATTGCTCAGCCCTTCGGCGATGAGTTCGAGGATTTCCCGCTCGCGCGGGTTCAGATCCACAGCCAGCGTGCTGGCGGGCGCCGCAGCGGTGGGGTGCGCCACAAATTGAAAGAGCTTGCCCGCCACCTTTGGATCGACGTGCGTGCCGCCCAATGCCGTGCCACGGATCGCAGCAATGAGCTGCTCGCGCGGCGCATCCTTCAGCAGATAGCCATCCGCACCGGCGCGGATGGCGTCGAAGACCCACTCGTCGTCATCGTAGGTGGTGAGCACCAGCACGCGCACGGTCGGGTGAGCCTGGCGGATGCGTGCGGTCGCCTGGATGCCGTTCATCACCGGCATGCGCAAATCCATCAGCACGACGTCCGGCTGCTGTTGCGCCACCTGTTCGAGAGCGTCCAGACCATTTTCGGCAACGCCCACCACTTCAATGTCGCCCGCCTGACGCAGGATGACGCGCAGCCCCTCCGTCACGATCGCCTGATCGTCGCACAGCAGCACCCGGATCATGGCAGCGTCTGGCGTGGCAGCACCAGCCTCACCGTTGTTCCGGCGCCCAACGCGCTGCTCACCGCAAGGGCGCCGCCCATCATTTCGGCGCGTTCGCGCATCAGTTGCAGCCCCATGTGGTCGCCATTGACATGGTCCAGGTCGAAGCCGCGTCCGTTATCCGCCACAGTGAGAGCGACGCCATCCGTGTTGCTCAACGTCACTGCGATCTGCGTCGCGCCAGCGTGCAGTGCGGCGTTGGTGATCGCCTCCTGCGCAATGCGATAGACGCCCTGCTCGATGGCTGGCGGTAGATTCAGGACGCCTTCGGGCAGCGTCACCGACGCAGTCATGCCGTTGCGTTGCGCAGTCGTTATGGCGAGGTTTTGCACGGCCAGCGCCAGACCCAGGTCGTCGAGAGGCGAAGCGCGCAGCGCATGCAGCGCGCGCCGCGTCTCTGTCAGCCCGGAACGCGTCTGCGCCAACGCCTTGCTCAGGATCAGCCGCGCACCCTGCGGATCGCCCTCCAGCGCACTGTCGACGGCTTCCAACTGCACGGCCACGGCGCTCAAGGAATGCGCCAGCGTGTCGTGCAGCTCACGCGCCATGCGGTTGCGCTCATGGCTGACGGCCAGTTGCTCCTGCGCAGCCGCGTATTGCTGCAACTGCACATTGGCGGTGCGCAATGCCTGTCGCTGACTCCGCTGCGCCGCCATCATGCGCGTAATGATGTAGCCGACCAGCAGATAGATCACTACATGCGACAGCACCTGCGTCACCAGCGGCGCGCGCGGCGCTCCCTCCAGCCACAGCAACGGGCTGATCGCAAGCGCCTCCAGCACGCCCAGCAGCAGTACATAGCCCACCACTGCGCGCATGTTGTATTGCCAGCCCATCAACACGACGCCAAAGAGCAGGATGACAAAGAGCGACCAGGTGTTTTCCTGGCTGAAGAAGATCATCGATGTGGAGTTCGGCCCGATGAGCGCGCCGATAAACCCCAACGTCCACTGGGTGAAGAGGGCATGAGTGACTGCCGCCGCTGTCGCCAAATAGATCAGAAATGGCGGCAGATACCATCGTCCCAACCGTTCTGGCAATTGCGGCCAGAAGGCATAGAGCACAGCAATGACGCCAAATAGCAGCGTCCTCAAGCCGACCGGCAGCCAGAGGCCTCCGTTGTTTTGTACGACGCGCCGCACCACATCGACAGTCCCGTGCGTTGGCTCCTGCGGCAATGGGGCGATCAGCGGCACAAAGGGCAACATGACGAGGCTGGTCAGCAAGAGCAGGGCCTGAATGCCCACCAGCACGCGCAGGCTCGGCAGCAGACCTGGCTCCAACGGCGCGGCGGTCGTTGGCGGCGCTGCGCGCGCCGCTATCTCTGGAACGGGTGAAGAGGAAAGCGCCTGTTGCATGGCTCCAGTATAGCACGCCGCTGCGATGGCGCCACTCACCCGGCTCACCCTGGCAATGTGAAACGGCTCATGCGTGTGCGTGAGTCGTCTCACATTGTCTCCCTTGTGCGTACACTACCCCGCGCCTCCGTCCTTCGCTATGCTACAGCAGCAAGATAAAGCCATGTAGACTACGCAGGCGCCGTGAGGAAGGTATGCAGAATCAAGAGACGCGCGGCAATGCCGCACCAATTATCGCCATCAACAATGTCGCCAAAACCTACCAGATGGGCGAGGTGGCAGTCCATGCACTGCGCGGGGTGACGTTACAGGTTGCCCGCGGTGAATACGTCGCCATCGTCGGCGCCAGCGGATCGGGCAAGAGCACGCTGATGAACATCATCGGCCTGCTCGACCGCCCCACCAGCGGCAGCTACCAGATTCGCGGCCAGGAAGTGAGCCAGCTCAGCAAGAGCGCCCAGGCCGACATCCGCAACCGTGAGATCGGCTTCATTTTTCAGCGCTTCAACCTTCTGCCGCGCACCTCGGCGCAGGGACAGGTCGAACTGCCGCTCTTTTATGCGGGCGTGACTGGCGCAGCGGCGCGCCGGCGCGCCGTCGACGCGTTGACGCGCGTCGGGCTGGCGCAGCGCATCGACCACCGCCCCGACCAGCTTTCAGGCGGCCAGCAGCAGCGCGTGGCGATCGCCCGCGCCCTGGTGACGCAGCCCAGCCTGCTCCTGGCGGACGAACCAACCGGCGCCCTCGACAGCAAGACGACGACGGAGATTCTCGACCTCTTCGACGAATTGCACGCGCAAGGGCTGACGCTGGTGGTCGTGACGCACGAGCAAAGTGTTGCGGCGCGAGCCGCGCGCGTGATCACCATCAGCGATGGCGCTGTCGTCAGCGACCTATCCACACGCACACAATCGGAGTAAGCCATGCGCATGTTTCGCTATTTTGGGCTGGCATTGGGCAACATCGGCGTCAACAAGACGCGTTCGTTGCTGACGATGCTGGGCATCATCATCGGTGTGGCGGCCGTGCTGACCACGTTGGGCATCGCCGCCGGCGCCGCCAACAGCATCACTTCCGAAATCGAGTCGCAGGGCACAAACCTGCTCACTGTCAGCCCGGTCGCCAGCGGGCAGGCGAGCACGCTCACCCTGGCCGACGCCCGCGTGCTGGCAAACCAGGCAGACTTTCCGCAGCTTGCTGGCGTTGCACCGACCTATAACGGCAACGCCACCTTCGTGCGCGGCGCCACCGACACGAGCGGTCAGGTGCGCGGCGTGACCGCGGACTTCCCGCAGGTCAGCACAGTGACGCTCGCCAGCGGTCGCTTCTTGAGCGCTGAAGAGGGGACCAACGCCGCGCGCGTCGTGGTCCTGGGCGCCGACCTGGCGAGCGAACTCTTCGCGCGCGAAGACCCTCTCGGCCAGGAAGTGCGCATCGGCGGCGATCTCTTCACCGTCATCGGTGTGCTGAAGGAGTCAGGCGGCAGCCCCTTTTTCAGCGACGACACGACCGCCTACGTCCCGCTGGCGGTGGCGCAGACGCGGCTCTTCAACGCGCCGCGCTATCGTGGCGAACTCACGGTCAGCAGTCTCAGCATCAAGGTGGTCGATGGCTATCCGCTCGCAAGCGCAGAGCAGGATGTGGAGGTGGCGCTGCGCCTGTTGCACGGGCTTGGCGCCGACGACGACAACGACTTCAGCATCTTCAACCAGGCGAGTCTGCTCGATCTGGCGGGAAATGTTTCGACCACGCTCTCACTGCTGCTGGGCGGCATCGGCGCCATCAGCCTGATCGTCGGCGGCATCGGCATCATGAACATCATGCTCGTCACCGTGACCGAGCGCACCAACGAAATCGGGCTGCGCCGCGCCCTGGGCGCACACGACCGCGACATCCTGGTGCAATTCCTGGCTGAGGCGCTGGTGTTGTGCTTGATCGGCGGGTTATTGGGCGTGGGGTTGAGCTACGGCGTCGCCGCCCTGTTGACCGCGCTGCCGGGCTTCTCGATTGCCGTCGCCATCGACGCGGCCTCGGTGCTCCTGGCGTTGAGCGTGGCGTCAGCCTCCGCCATTGTCTTCGGGCTGTACCCGGCGATCCGCGCCACCCGGCTCGATCCGGTCGAGGCGTTGCGGTATGAGTAAGGGGGGAGCGAAGTGTGGGTGATCAAGAGATTAAGAGATTGGAGATTAGGGAGATGAAACGCGTTTTTTTGTGGATCAGTGGCATGGTGGTGGTGGGGGTGTTGGCGGCGGGTGCGTTCGTGCTGTTGACAGGGGCAGGCGGGCCGCTGGCTGCGTCGATCTCGGCGCAAACGCCCCTGGAGACACCGATCGTGACGCTGCGCGCCGCCGATACGTTGGTCGGGCAGATCAGCGCGTCGGGCAGCATCGCGCCGGTGGAGATCGAACATGTTGTGCTGGAAGTCGATGGCGCCGTGCAGGAAGTGCTGGTCGAAGCGGGCGATGTGGTGACGGCTGGCGCGCCGCTGCTTCGGCTCGATACGTCCGACCTGGAGCTGGCCGTGCTGCAGGCGGAACTGGATGTCGCCACAGCGCAGAATACGCTGGCGCAGCTACAGGAGCCAGCCAGCGCCACCGAACTGGCTGAAGCGCGCGCCGACCTGGAATCGGCGCAGCAGAAGTTGGAAGACGCGCACAAACCAGCCACCGCAACCGAAATCGCCGCCGCGCGCGCCAGCGTCGCCGCAGCCTGGGCCAGGTACAACGATCTCAAGGCGGGCGCCAGCGCCGATGAACTGGTCAAGTTGGAGGCAAACCTGCGCAAGGCGGAAGTCGCCATGCAGGAGGCGCAGCGCAACTACGATAAGGTCAAGTGGGCAGGCGACGCCGGCATGACCGCCGAATCCGCGGCGTTGCAAAAGGCCACCATCGACTACGAAGCGGCCAAAGCTGACTACGCAGTAGCGAGCGCGCCAGCGGATGAAGCGGATCTGCAGTCGGCGCTCAGCCAGGCGCACGACGCCCAACAGCAGCTCGATGATCTGCTGGCGAGACCCGACGCCGCCGAGGTCGCCGCCGCGGAAGCGCAGGTCGCCGCCGCGCAGACGCGGCTCGACGACTTGCTGCAAGGCGCCAGCGATCTCGAAATCGAAGCCGCCACGATCAAGCTACAATCGGCGTTGGTGACGCTGGGCGAGGCGCGCCGGCAACTGGCTAAGGCGACGCTCACGGCCCCCAGCGCCGGCAGCGTGCTCACCGTCAACGCCACAAAAGGCGCTCAGGCGCGCGCCGGCGCAGAAGTGGCAACGCTGGCTGACCTGACGCAACTGAAACTCACCGTGTACGTGGCGGAGGTCGACGTGAACAAGGTTGCGCTTCAGCAGAGCGCCGAAGTCGCGATCGACGCACTGCCTGGGCGCAGCCTGTCAGGAACGGTGACGCGCATTGCGCCGGTCAACAGCGGCGGCAGCGGCGCCGTCAGCTACGCAGTGACGCTGGCGCTGGCTGGCGACTTGTCCGGCGTGCTGCCCGACATGACGGCGGTGGCGCGCTTCCGCGACGAAAGCCTGACTGGCGGCTGGCTGGCGCCAACCACTGCGCTCCAGAGCAGCGGCGACGCAACGACCCTCCCCGTGCTGCGCGACGGCGTCGTGACGCAAATTCCGGTGACGACCGGCGCCGTGCAGGGCGAATGGACGGTCGTCTACGCCGACGCGCTGCGGGAAGGCGATCAGGTGGTTGGCGCGGTGCGCATGCCATCGGCGGAGAATCAGGCGCCCGACACGATGATGATCCAGCGTGGCGGCTTTCCCCCGCGCCCGCCGCAAGGGTTCGGCGGAGAGTGAAGCGCTCAGCGTTCGGCGGGTGACGGGGCAGGCGCCACAACGTCCGCCAGCATCGCCAGCGCGGCTTCCGCCAGATCGCCGCCTTGATGGACGCCGCGCACGATGCCCTCACCGTCGATCAGGGTGAGCAACGGTGCGCTGCTGATCTTGCGGGCGTTGTAGGCTTTGGAGACTTTGCCGTCCCAGTCGAGGAGGATGATCACGTAGTCGGCCACATCGAGACCCGGCGGCATGGCGTCGGCGGCCCTGGCGTAGATGCCCTTCATCACCTGTTCAGCCACGCTGCGCAAAAAGACCGGCACGGCGCTCATGTTGACAACGCTGGGAACCAGCAGCCGGGAGGCGTCAGGATAGCGCAGGCGCACGGCTTCCTGCATTGCCTGCACCGCAGCCACGCCATTCTGGTCGTGAAAGGTGAGCAGCAGCGCCGTGCCGCGGCAGATGTCCAGGCTGATCGTGCGGTTCGAGCCTAAAGCGGTCAATTGAAAAGCCGGCGCCGGTGCGCCGATTGCAACGACAGGTGCAGCCATCATCGTCTCCTTTGCTGTTTTGCCTATTGTAGAGGAACGCGCCTGGCTGCGCAACGTCAGGTAGACGTGGGGGGCGACTTCACGCTGGGCCAAAGTCATTGTCGCAGGTCATCGCCTCCGGCGTGACGGGAGGCGATGACCTGCGGGTGATTGCCCCTAACGTGACGTAGACGCACAGGGGTGCATCGTAAGTAACATTGCTGGCGGCAGGCCTTCAGAGCGCGACAATGACAGCCGATGCTGACAAAGATCGCGCATCCATGGCTGGGGTGTAATTCAAGCTGAGGGCGCCCATTGCAGGTTATCGCCTCCAGCGTGACTGGGTGCTGAGGATGCCCATTGCAGGTCATCGACTCCGGCGTGACGGCGTGACTGGGTGCGATGCCACGCCGGAGGCGGTGACCTACGGCAGCGACTTTGCCCCCAGCGTGAAGTAAACTCACACGGTCGCCTGCAATTACACTACGCGCCGTGATCAGGTGTATGCTGAATAGATTCAACAAGGCTTCGCTGCCGGGAACCACCCGCGGCGCCAGCCACAAAATCGATAGTGGAGTATCACTATGCATGAACATCGCACGAACAAAAATCGAAGAAATCTTTTCCTGACGAGCCTGCTCACATTGTTGCTGCTGACAGGCATCGTCGCAGCCCCGCTGTCGCTGAGCACGCAGCCCGTCTCGGCGCAGGGCAGCATGGTGGACAGCAAGATGGCTGTCGTCGGGTTGGACGGCGCCGCGCTGCTCGACGCGCCAGGCGGCAAAGCGATCGCTCAGCTTGCACCGGGCGACGTCTTGACCGCCCTGGCGCGCACAGCCGACAACCAGTTTCTGCAAGTCACAACCGATCGCGGCGCCGAAGGCTGGGTGACAACGGCCAGCGTCGTCGTCTTTGGCATCGACGTGCTGCCGGTGTTCACGCCGCCAACGCCGACGCCGGCGCCGACCGCCACACCCACGCGCCAGGCCACACCCACCGCTCAACCAACGCCCACCGCTCAACCAACGCCCACCGCCCAACCGACGCCAACTGCGGGCGCACCGGCGACCGCGGCTGCCGCTGTCCCCGCTACTGTCGCGGCAACGCCAGCCGCCGCCACCGGTGCGCCCGCCGCAGCGGCGCCCACCACCACACTGACGGGTGCCGACGTGGTGGCCGTGGTCACCGGTGCAGGCGCCGGGCTGTACGCCGCACCCGATGGCGACGTTGTCGCTACGTTGCCTGGCGCGGAAGCCGTTGTCGTCACCGCACGCGACGCCGAGGGCGCCTGGCTGATGGTGACGACGCTCGACGGCGACGCAGGCTGGATGCGCGCCGCCGATCTCGTTGTCTTCGGCGTCGAGGCGTTACCCGAAGTGGCGGGGCAGGAAAGCGTCGCAAAACCAGCCATCACGGCGGCGGCGCCATTGACCGCAACCACTGCTGTCACGCGCACTGCCAGCTCGCCGGCGGCGCCAGCCGCCGCCGCAACAGCCACGCCGGATGAAGAGCCGGCGGCGATGCTGCCCGCGGCGGTGATGACAGGGACGGCCAACGTGGCCGGCGCGCGCCTCAACATTCGTTCGGGCGCAGGCAGCGCATACCGCATCATCGGCAAGGCGGCCGCAGGTGAGGAGCTGTCGATCGCCGCGCAGAGTGAAGATGGCGCCTGGCTGCTGGCGCTGCGCGCAGATTTGCCGGAGGGCGCCGGCTGGGTCTCTGCCCCGCTCGTCCGGCTCAATGGCAGCGCCGACGTGCTGCCTGTTGTCGGGCTGATCTTTGGCGACGCCGCGCCATCGTCACCGGCTGCCGCGCCTGCCGCCGCGCCGACGCCCGGCGTGCAACCGCAGACACCGGCGGCGACGTCCACGCCTGCCGAAGAAGCAGAGCGCACCTCGACAGCGACGCCTGCGCCCAGCGCTGCAACCGGTGCGCAGAGCGCCAGCGCCCCTGCCGCCGTCACGCGCACCGGCGCCACCGGGCTGACCGGCGTCCTGGTCTTCCAGGATGGCCGCGGCAGCATCTACACGTATGACCTGGCGCGCGGCGAAGTGCGTTTCCTGACAAGCGGCTTCGATCCCGCCATCAGCAAGGATGGCCGCAAAGTAGCGTACCTGGGCGGCGATGGCATCCGCACTATCAATATCGACGGCTCCGACGACCGGTTGGCTTTTGCCAGCAGCGACCTGATCACGTCGCCCAAGTGGAGTCCAGATGGTGAACGCATCGTCTTCAGTCGCATCGTTGGCGAATACAAATGCTGGCAGACCGAGTTCTTCGGCTGTCTCACCGTGCGTGAATTGCGCGGACGTTTCCCCTTCGTGCCGCCGGCGCTGCTGCAAAAGATTTTCCTCAGCGCCTACGATCGCGTTGCTTTCCCTAATTTCGGGTTGACTCGCGTCAGCGCTCAGGGCGAAGAATTCCGCGACATTGCGGCGCTCGACTCAGCGCAGGCGCCCGACTGGAACGAAGCCGGGATCGTCTATCAGTCCAAGGCAGGCATCGAGATCACCCAGGACACACCGGATGGCGAAACGCGCTCGGTGCTGTGGGGCAACTGGGACTGGGACCCGGATTGGGCGCCCAACGGCGGGCCGATTGTCTACCAGTCCAAGGAGGGGCCGCACTGGGAGATTTTCCGCATCAACCCGGATGGCAGCGGCGTGACAGCGCTGACGCGGCCGGTGACGACGCTGGTCGACGAATTGCCCAGCAACGTGGCGCCTGCCTTCAGCCCGGACGGCCAGCAGATTGTTTACCTGAGCAATCGCCGCGACGACAACGAAGCCGGGCCCTGGCGCCTGTGGGTGATGAACGCCGACGGCAGCAACCAACGCCCGTTGCCCATCGACATCGAGATCACCTATGGCTTTGGCGGCGAGCAAGTGGTGAGTTGGGGGCCAGCGGTGAAGTAACGGATCAGCGAGCGAGCGATGGCGCGGCGCTGCGCACGCACCGCCTCCAGAGTGACCGCTGCGGGTCATGCGTCACGAGTGACTTGTGACGCATGACCCGTTAACCTGACGAAGAATAACCCCACCTGCTTGAGTCGCTCCGTTCCTTGTGCTACACTCTGAGCCAGAAACGATCGTGTCATCCACCCATTTTCTCAGGAGGTAACATCTGGAAAGCCTACAACTCGCCCACACGCTGGTGGACATTATCGAGCAGAAACAGGCGACCGACATTGTGTTGCTTGATGTCCACGAGCAGACTTCCCTCGCCACCTACTTCATCCTTGCCACTGTCGATAACGAACGCCAGGCCAAAGCCATCGAAGACGATCTGTTGGAGAAACTCAAGCTCCAGCAGAATCTGCGGCCGTTGAGCGTCGATGGCCTGGACGGACAGGGCGGCGGCTGGTCGATCCTCGACTACGGGGATGTCATCGTCCACTTGCTCACCGAAGAGATGCGACGCCGCTACCGCCTCGAAGATTTGTGGAGCAAGGCGCACGTCGTCGTAAAGATGCTGTGAAGCGTGGGACGTGGTGCGTGGTGCGTATTCCGTAACGAGACGGAGCACGCACCACGCACCACGAAACCAGCGGCTTATTTACGCCCACGTGCACTAGCGAAACGCATCGATCGCCGCCGGGCGCTGGATCGTGCAGGCGGGAGCGGGCGGGAGAGAAGGGGGCGTGTAGCCGCGAATCACCACCACCGGGCGCCCCTCGTTGCTTTGCCCCATGAGCAGGCTGGCGGCAGCGGCGAGTTCATCGGCGATGCACTCTTCGCTGGAGACCAGCTCGTAGCCAAAGAGATCATGCAGCCCGCGCTGGTTCCAGATCGGCGGCAGACCCGCGCAACCGATCGCCGTGCCGACGGTGCCGATGCGCCAGGCGCGGCCGTGGCTGTCGTTAATGATCACCGCTACCGCCAGGCCGGTGAGTTCCATTAGCCGGGCGCGGATCGCGGCGGCGCTGGCGTCGGCGTCGGCGGGCAACAGCGCCAGAAAGTCGCTATCGTCACCAGGCTGCACATTGCTGCGGTCAACGCCAGCGTTGGCGCAGACCCAGCCACTGCGCTGCTCGACCACCAACAGCCCCCGTTTCACGCGCAGCACTGCCCGGCTGTCATCCAACACGACCTGAACCACGCGCGGGTCCTTGCCGACAATGGCGGCGATCTCCTGCGCCTGCGCGCCCGGCGTCACATCCGCCAGCCGCACCAGCCGCCCTTCCGCCTTGCTGACGACTTTCTGCGCGATCACCAGAATGTCGCCGGCCTGCAGCGTCTCACCAGCAGCGGTCAACTTTGCTGCGATCAGCGCTGCCACGTCGTCACCCGGCTGAATCGCCGGCAGCCCCGGGACAGCGAACAAGTGCATGGAAGCCATTGTAGTGGAATATGTCATTATCGAATCCTTACGCGTCTGTTTTTGATCAAGTCTTTGCGGCATTGTAGTCTTTGCCTGGGTGTTTGCCAAAGGCTGCTCACCCTCTATCTCCTGGAAGCGCGCTCAAAGAGAGGTGTAATTCACGTTGGGGCAACCAAAGCGGGACATCGCCTCCGGCGTGACGGGGCGATGTCCCGCGGCGACGGCTCTGCCCCCAGGCGTGAAGTAGACCTTTTGTGGCGACGCAGAGCGACGCAAGGGTGCAGAGGTGATATACTTGACGCACGAAAGGAGCGTTTATGCCAGCTTATCAGCAGTCTGTTTCCTGGTGGTGCTTCACGCCGCAGTTGCTGAGCCCGCAGCAGCTTGTGCGCGCGGCTGTCGAGATCGGCTATGCCGCCGTCGAGCTGCTGCCAGAGGCATATTGGTCGCTTGCCAGAGAGCACGGCCTCGCCATTGCATCGGTCAACGGCCACGCGTCGATCCTCGAAGGGCTCAATCGCCACGCCAACCATGCCCGCATTGCGCGCGAACTGACCGACGCGATCGCTGCGGCTGAGCAGTGGCGGATCGCCAACCTGATCTGCTTCAGTGGCAGCCGCGCCGCTCTGGATGATGCGGCAGGGATCGAGGCCACTGCTGACGGGTTGCGCCTGGTGGCGCGCCGGGCTGAAGACGCTGGGGTGACGCTGGTGCTGGAAGTGCTCAACAGCAAGGTCGATCACCCGGATTACCAGGCTGACCACACGGCCTGGGCGGTGGAGGTGTGCCGTCAGGTCGGGTCGCCGGCGGTCAAGGTGCTATACGACATCTACCACATGCAGATCATGGAAGGTGACATCATCCGCACGATTGAGGCGGTGCACCCGTGGATCGGCCACTACCACACGGCGGGCAACCCCGGTCGCACGGAGTTGGATGATCGCCAGGAGCTGAATTACCGTGCGATCTTCGCCGCCATCGCCGCCACGGGCTACACCGGCTACATCGGCCACGAGTTCATCCCGCGCGGCGAACCCGTCGCGGCGCTGGCTGCGGCGTTTGCGCTGGCGCAGGCGGTTTGAGGCTCCAGTGCACGTGGGAGGGTAAACAGATAGGGACTTACGCATTTAGCTCAGCAACCTTCCTGGAAGCTGAGAGCATCCAGGAAGGTGACACACTAGAATCTGCGCAAGCCTAAACAGAATAATGGTGCGGCGTGTTCCGTGTTGCGTGCTGCGTCTCGCTGTGCAACACGAGACACGAGAGACGCAACACGCAACCATTAGTTCTCATTGGCGCCCGATTGCGCTAGACAAACTCGTCCGCGGCGCGTTCGTTGATCGTGCGGCGCCCGGCATGGACGGCGTGCTCATCCTGACCTGGAGCCTCGCGCAGCGCAGCCCCGCGCACGCCAGGCGGCGCTGCGATTTGCTCCTGCGTCACCACAGTGTAGGCGGCGAAGATCGCTTCATCCTCCGCTGCGCCGGCGAAGTAGATGCGCTCCCGCCGCAGCGTGCGGGCAAAATCATCGAAGCCCAACGCATCGACCACCTCGTCCGGGCGGCCAGTAGCGCCGTTGCGCATCTGCACGCGCAGAAAGATGCGATGCTCCTCCTGCGCTGTGTCGTAGCCGAGATAGCGTAGCTCGAAGACCAGGGGACGCAGGTTGTAGGTGTAATACTTGCCCTTGCGCTGGCGTTCACGCCAGATTGTCTCGCTGCGCAAGAACGCAGCGATGCGCGCCTCGATCAGGTCGGCGGCAATCTCGCCCGGCTCGGCAAAGAGGATGATCAGGTAGTCGGCGCCGATGATCAGGTTTTGCAGCGCCTCAGTCGCCAGCGGCGCCTCCGCCACCGAACGCAGCTCCACGCCCGGCGGCAGTTTGGCGCGCAACCGCGCGGCGATCTCCTCCAGCGGCAACGGCGGCGCCAGAATGATGTCGAGCGGCTCGTTGACGCCGGTGATGCCCACGCCCAGCGGCGCGGCAAACTGCATATGCGGCTGCGGGTTGAAGCCCTGCTTGTAGAGCAGCGGCAGCCCGGTGCGACGCAGCGCCCGCTCCCACAGACGAAACTCATCGTGATGTGAAATGAACTTGATCGCCTCGCCTTTAGTGTAGTGAATGCGCACGCGCTGGCGAGGAGGAAGTTGGGTTTCTTCGGTCATGGTTTTTGTCCTATTTGAGATTTGAGATTAGGAGATTGGAGATTTTTAGCCCCAGCGCCCAATCTCTCAATCTCTTAAATCCCCCAATCTCCAATCTCTCAATCCCCTAATCTCGCAATCGCTTGCTCACCGTCCCACCTCGCCGCTGCGGCACGCGCTCAGCGAACTGGCCGGTCAATTCGGGCGACATGTCGTCGTTGAAGTAGAGCGGGATCGGCTTGACGCTGACGGGCTGGCGCTCCTTGTCGCGCCCCAACGGCGGGCAGCCCCACCCGGCGTCGGGCGCGTTGCGGCGCTGCTCCTTGAAATAGCCCAGAATGCCACACGAGAAGCAATGTTCACGGCAATCGTCCACGACGCCACCCTGATAGGTGTGAATGTACTCATCCATCAGGAATTGCTTTTTGAGTCCAGCAGAGATGTGGTCCCACGGCAGCGTCTCGTCGAGAGGGCGTTGCCGGCGCGCGTACCAGTCCATGTCCAACCCTAGCTCGGCGAAAGCGCTCTGCCAGGCGTCGAAATTGAAATAGTCGCTCCAGCCTTCCATCCTGGCGCCTTTGCGCCACGCCAGTTCGATCACATCCGCCATGCGCCGGTCGCCGCGCGTCAGGAACGCCTCCACGAGCGTCTCCGTCGGGTCGTTCCAGGAGAAGTGGATGCCCGGCCCGCGCAGCTGGCGCTGGAGCATTTCGATCTGCGCGTTGATCACGGCTTCATCCTCCATCGGCACCCACTGGAAAGGGGTGTGTGGCTTGGGCACCAGCGTGCTGACGCCGATGCGCACATTCGCCTTCTTGCCCAGCACGCGCCGTCCGACCGCCAACACCTGCTTCGACAGGTCAGCGATGGCCTTCACGTCCTCTAGCGTCTGCGTCGGGTGGCCGATCATGAAGTACATCTTGATCGTTGTCCAGCCGCGCTTGTAGACTTCCTCGGCGGTCGCCAGCAGCTCGGCGGAGGCGATGGGCTTGTTGATCACGTCGCGCAGGCGGTCGGTGGCGGCTTCGGGCGCAAAGGTGAAGCCGGAACGCCGCCGCCCCTTTTCGAGCAAATCCATCAGATCGACGCTGAAGCTCTCGATGCGCAGGCTGGGTAGGCCGACGCTGAGCCGTTTGGCGCCGTGTCGCTCCACCGTGCGGCGAACCAGTTCTTCGACGTGGCTGTAATCGCTGCTGCTCAGGCTGAGGAAGCTCACCTCCTCGAAGCCGCACTGCGCGATCATGGCATCGACCGCTTGCAGCACCTCTTCGACCGGGCGTTCGCGCACCGGGCGGAAGATCATGCCGGCCTGGCAAAAGCGACAGCCGCGCGTGCAGCCCCGCATGATCTCGATGGCTGCGCGGTTGTGCACGACGTTGATGTAGGGCACGATGAATTTCGTCACCGGAGGCGGCAACACCGTCACCACGCGTTTCAGCACCTGCGCCGGCGCGGCCGGGTGATTGGGCGTCACAGCGGCAATTGCACCGTCGGCGGCGTAGCTCACGTCGTAGAACGCCGGCACGTAGACGCCGGGGATGGCGGCGAGTTTTTCGAGGAGAGAATAGCGATTGGGAGATTGGGAGATTGGCGATTGGGGGGTGGGCGCTGACCCTGCGGCGCCAGTCTCTAATCTCCAATCGCTCAATCGCTCAATCTCCAATCTCCATGCTTCATACGCGGCGATCACCTCGAAGATCACCTCTTCGCCCTCGCCGATGATCATGGCGTCGAAGAAGGCGCTCATCGGCTCCGGGTTGTAGCAGGCGGAGCCGCCCGCAATCACCAGCGGGTGCTCGACGGTGCGGTCAGCAGCGCGCAACGGCAGGCCGGCCAGGTCGAGCATCGTCAGCACATTGGTGTAGAGCTGTTCGTAGGGCAGGCTGAAGCCGAGGATGTCGAAATCGCGCACCGGATGGCGCGTCTCCAGACCATAGAGCGGGATGGCATCGCGGCGCATGTAGGTCTCGAAATCCGGCCACGGGCAGTAGACGCGTTCCGCCAGCAGATCGGGGCGCCGGTTGATCAGGTCGTAGAGCACCATCAGGCCGAGGTTGCTGCCGCCCAATTCGTAGATGTCGGGGAAGGCGAGCGCCACCTTCGTCTTGATGGCGGGGTCGCTCCAATCCTTGACGACGCTGTTGAGTTCGCCGCCGGTGTAGCGCGCCGGTTTCTCGACTTTGTGCAACACGCGGTCGAGCGCACGCGTGATCTGGCGCGGTGTAGTGAGCATGGGATGGATTCCTTTCCTTCGCAACTGCCGGGCGCAGCATTACCCGGGTGGGACTCGAACCCACAGATGAATTGTGGCGCCATCTTACCACAACTCTTCACGGAAGCGGCAAAGAGCGACGCAACTTCCGGGGCCGTGGCATGTTCGGGGCGACGCGCCTCAAATGACACCCAACGCCCTTCACACGTTGGCATTGTGGCGAGCCGCCTGCTATAGTTGGGCTATGAACTTCGAATCACGCAACATCTATCTCCATGACATCCCATTGAGTGAGGCGCTGGCTGCCTGGCATGCAGCGTTGGCGGCAAATCACCTGTTGCAACCACTCGACAGCGAACAGGTTTCGCTCGACCGGGCGTTGGGGCGCGTCACCGCAGCGCCGGTGTGGGCGCGCATCTCGTCGCCACACTACCACGCGGCGGCGATGGATGGCTTTGCGGTGCGCGCCGAGACGACACGCGGGGCGACGGAGACCAGCCCGCTGCGGCTGAAGGTGGGCGAACAAGCCTTTGCTGTCGACACTGGCGACCCGCTGCCGCCTGACACCAACGCCGTCATCATGATCGAACAGACGCAGCCGGTGACAGCGCCCGACGGCGAGTACATCGAGATTCTGACTGCCGTGCCGCCCTGGCGCGATGTGCGCCCCATGGGCGAAGACATGGTGGCGACCGAGCTAGTGCTGCCTGCCAACCACCGCATCCGCCCACAAGACATCGGCGCCATCGCTGGTTGCGGTCACACGGAAGTCACCGTCTACCGTCGTCCGCGGGTGGCGATCATCCCCACCGGCACCGAGCTGGTGAAACCGGGCGACCCGCTCAAGCCGGGCGACATCATCGAGTACAACTCACTGGTGCTGGGCGCCATGGCCGAGGAGGCAGGCGCCGTCGTGACGCGGTTGCCCATCGAGCGCGACGACCGCGCCGCGATCAAGGGCGCTATCGAGCAGGCGCTGGCGGATCACGACCTGGTGGTTGTCAATGCCGGTTCGTCAGCCGGTTCGGAAGATTTCACGGCGTCGATTGTCGCCGAACTGGGGACGCTCTGCGTCCACGGCATCGCCATGCGTCCGGGGCATCCGGTGATTCTGGGGGTGGCGCGCGGGCGCGCCATCGCTGGCATTCCCGGCTACCCGGTTTCGGCGGCGATGACCTTCGACATCATTGTGCGCCCGTTGCTCTACCGCTGGCAGGGACAACTGCCGCCCGAACAACCTCAGGTGGAGGCTGTGCTGACGCGCAAGGTGCTCTCGCCGATGGGCGAAGATGAGTTCCTGCGCGTGGCGCTGGGGCGCGTCGGCGAGCGCATCGTCGCGACGCCGCTGGCGAGTGGCGCCGGTGTGCTGATGTCGCTGGTCAAGGCGGACGGCATCGTGACGATCCCGCGCTTCTCCGAGGGGCATCACGCAGGGGAGCGGGTGTCGGTGACGCTGTTGCGTTCGCCGCGCACCATCGATCACACGATTGTCGCCATCGGCAGCCACGACATGACGCTCGACCTGCTCTCCGACTTCCTGCGTCGCCGCCACCCGATGCTGCGCCTGGCGTCGAGTCACGTCGGCAGCGTCAGCGGTTTGCTTGCCCTCCAGCGTCGCGAGGCGCATCTGGCGGGCAGCCACCTGCTGGATGAGGAGACGGGCGAGTACAATGTCGGTTATCTTCAGCGAATGTTGGCGGCGGAAGGCGTTCACGTGGTGCTGCTTGGTTTTGTCAACCGCACCCAGGGGCTGATTGTGCCAAAGGGCAATCCGCAAGGGCTGGCGCAACTGGAAGACTTGCTGCGCGAGGATGTGGTCTTTGTCAACCGCCAACGGGGCGCGGGCACGCGCGTCTTGCTGGATTACGAGCTGAAGAAGCGTGGCCTGAATCCGCGGCAGATTCAAGGCTATGATCGCACGGAGTTCACGCACCTTGCTGTGGCGGCGACGGTCAAGAGCGGAGCGGCCACGGCTGGGCTGGGCATTCTGGCCGCAGCGCGCGCACTCGACCTGGACTTCATCCCCCTCTTCGATGAGCGGTACGACCTGGTGATTCCGGTCGAACACTACACAGCCGGGTTGTTGCAGCCACTGCTCAGCCTGTTGCGCGACCCCGCCGCTGGCTTTGCCGCCGCCGTCGCTGCGCTCGGCGGCTACGACACCCGCCAGATGGGGAAAGTGCTTGGCGAGTACTGATCAGGCAGAGCGACTCGTGATCTGTAACTCGTGACCTGTGACTCGTGACTCGCGCCTGACGACTTGTCACGAAACACGAAACACGCATCACTGCCCCAACCACTTTTCCAGCACGGTGTAGAGTTCGTGCGGATTGACCGGCTTGGCGACGTAGTCGTCCATGCCAGCGGCCAGACAGCGGTCGCGATCACTTTGCAGCGCGTGCGCCGTCATGGCAATGATCGGGATGTGCGGTTTGTTGGCTTCGGCTTCCTCTTGACGGATGTGCTGCGTTGCCTCCAGCCCGTCCATTTCTGGCATCTGCACATCCATCAGCACGATGTCGTAGGGCGCCTGGCGCAGCGCCTCAATCGCTTCGCCGCCGCTGGCGACGGCGTCGGCGTGTGCGCCCATCCGCCGCAATACGCCGAGCGCCACCTGTTGATTGACCGCGTTGTCTTCCGCCACCAACACGCGCACATCGCTGCGTGTCAGGCGGGGAATGGGACGGCGGCCGTTGCTTGCTGCGCCAGGCGCCGCGGTCAATTGGTTGAGCACGCGTTGTAATGTGGCAAGCAGCTCCGATTGACGCACCGGCTTGACGAGATAGGCGGCAAAGCCGAGCCGTTGCAGCCGCTGCGCGTCGCTGTCCACCCCCATGGAACTCATCATGATCAGCGGCAACGTGGCAAAGCGCGCATCCTGACACAGCGCCGCCCCCAACATGGCGCCATCCATGCCCGGCATTTGCATATCCAGAATGGCGAGGCGCGGGAGCGCGTGCCCGGCAGCCGCCTGGTCGAGGAGACGCAACGTCGCTGCACCGTCGGCTGCCGCAACTGGCGCCATGCCCCACGCCGCCAGTTGCGCACAGAGAATCTCGCGATTGGTGGCGTTGTCATCGACGACGAGCACCCGCACGCCGCGCAGATCGACCGGCAACGCTGGCTGGCGTTCCTCACTGCGCGCCTGGCGCGGCAATGTCACCTCGAACCAGAAGGTGGAGCCTTGCCCTTCCTCGCTCTCGACGCCGATTTCACCGCCCATGAGTTCGACGAGGCGCTTGGCGATCGCCAGTCCCAGCCCGGTGCCGCCATACCGGCGGGTGGTCGATGTATCCACCTGGGTGAACTTCTCGAAGATCAGTGGCAATTTGGCTTTAGGGATGCCGATGCCGGTGTCGTGGACAACAAAACGCAACGTCACGCGCGCTGCGTCCAGGGCAACCGGGGCGACGCGCACACTCACCTCGCCGACGTGGGTGAAGCGCAGCGCATTGCCGACCAGGTTCGTCAACACCTGGCGCAGCCGTCCTGCATCACCTTGCACGAAACGCGGGGTCGCCGGGTCTGCGGCACAGATGAACTCGATCTGTTTTTCCTGCGCCTTCACGGCCAGGCTGGCTGCGAAGTCCTCTAGCAATTCGATCAGGTCAAAGTCGGAGCTTTCCAGTTCCAGCTTACCCGCCTCGATCTTGGAAATGTCCAGAATGTCGTTGATGATGGTCAGTAACGCTTCACCGCTCGAGCGAATCGTCTCGGCGAAACGGCGCTGTTCGTCGCTGAGCGGCGTTTCCAACAGCAGCCCGGTCATGCCGATGACGCCGTTCATGGGCGTGCGAATCTCGTGACTCATGTTGGCGAGAAATTCGCTCTTGGCGCGACTTGCCTGTTCCGCCTGCGTCGCCAACTCTTCCGCGTGTGTCACGGCCTGCCGCAAGTTGAGAATAGCGTGATGCAGACGCTCCTCGGCGCGCTTGCGTTCGGTGATATCGTGAAAGGTGACCACAACGGCGTAGGGGGAAGCCTTGCCCGACGCGTCTTCGGTGGACTTGAACAGCGGCTGTGAATTGAGCGACATCCAGACCAGAGAGTCATCTGCGCGATAGAGGCCGACCACCACGTTGCGGAGCGCTCGCCCGGTTTGCAGGCTGATCGCCGCAGGCAGCTGATGCAGCGGGAAATCATCGCCATCTTCGCGCAGGATGCGCCACCGTGAATCAGAGTTGATGAGCTCCGCAAGTTGCTCGACCGGCGCCCCCAGAATCTGCGCCGCCGCCGGGTTGGAGAACACGATTTGGCCGTGCGCATCCTGCATGACGACGCCTTCCACCATGACGCTCAACAGGCTGCGGAAGCGATCTTCGCTCTCCGCCAGCGCCGCCTGCGCAGTCACAGGCACGGTCACGTCGGTGAACAGGGTCACGACGCCTTTGCGCTCCCCGAAGGCGTCGTAGAGCAACGCCGTGTCGATTGCCACCCAATACCGCCCGTCAGGCAGATCGATCCCCATTGTGGCGTTGTGCACGGGTTGGCCGGTGCGCAACGTGACTTCACACGGGTGTTCTTCTGGCGGCCAGATGCTGCCATCGAGGCGCACGGTGCGCACGAATTCCGCCAGGGAATGGCGCCCCAAAATCTGTTGACGCGGGAGGCGCAGAATCTGTTCGGTGCGTCGGTTGCATTCGACGATGCGCCCTTCCTGGTTGTGCACAATCAATGCGGAGGCCATCGACGACAAGATCGACTGCAAAAAGATCCGTTGTTCCACCTGCGCAGTGACGTTGCTCTCCACCGCAATAAAGCCGGTGAGCGCGCCAGCATCGTCATGGAGAGGTTGAATGTCCAGATCAATCCAATACTCATCGCCGTGCTTGCCGCGATTGAGGATTTCGGCGCGCACCGGGGCGCCTGCCGCCAAAGCTTCGCGGATTGCCTGGATGGTGGCGGGGTCGCTCTTTTCAAACTGGAGGAGAGCGCCTGGCTTTTTGCCGATCACTTCGTCCAGCCTGTAGCCGGTGAGGCGCTCGAAGCCGGAGTTCACCCACGTGATGCATCCTGTCACGTCGGCGATGATCACGGCGTTGGTGGTGCGTTCGGCGACCAACGCCAGCCGCTGCACTTCCTCGGTGCGCCGCTGCATCTCCGTGACATCGCGGAAGACGATCACTGCGCCCAACACGTCGCCGTCAACCTCCTGAATCGGTGCACACGTGCCGGTGATCAGGTGTGTTGCGCCGTGATTGTCGATGAGTCTTGCATGTTCGGCCAGAGGCGCCGCCTGACGGGAGTCGATGACCGTCTGCACGATGTCGGCAAGCTGGCCGTGCGCGGTGGCAATGTGGAGGATGTCGGCAAGCGCTCTGCCATGCGCCGCGCACCCGGTGCATCCGATCAACTCTTCAGCCGCGCGGTTCAGGCTGGCGACGCGTCCGGCAGGGTCGGTCGTGATGACAGCGTCGCCGATCGAGCGGAGTGTGGCAGCCAACCGGCTTTCGCTGGCCGACAGCGCGGCAGTGCGAGCGGACACCAGGGCTTCGAGTCGACGCCGGCGATTGAGCGTGGTGGCGACCCACAAGGCGACGACCAGCGTCGAGATCACGCCGGCGATGGCGGCGCTATTGGCGGCCACGGCTGGCCGCATGACGTGGAAAGCAGGCGCCGCCGTCACTACGACAGCGTACGTCTGCCCAAAGGCGAAGACCGGTAGCACGAGGTGCGTCGAGTCGTTGTTCACGAAGCCGGTTGACACGGTGGCGGTCGGCGTTGTCGTGGCAACGAGGCGCGGGGCATCATCCACCGCCAGGTGATAGAGCGAGACCCAGCTCAGCGCATCGTCAGCAGGGCGACTGCCCAGGCTGCTCTCCAGGAGTTGCTGCAGAC
>Ga0272446_1003113_pt1 | contig 21478 bp, 16 predicted proteins | sample YNPCB0061_FD_194587 | JGI IMG/M metagenome (GOLD analysis project Ga0272446, IMG submission 194587) | Hot spring microbial mat communities from Yellowstone National Park, WY, United States - YNP-CB-006-1 | ecosystem: Environmental > Aquatic > Thermal springs > Hot (42-90C) > Sediment | place...
CTTCTTCCGCGTGCGATACACACGCAAAAAAACTTCCTGAGCCAGGTCTTCCGCTTCGTCGGCGTTGCCGAGGAGATGATGCATCACCGCTACGAGCCGATGCTGGAACCGCTCGACCAGTTCCGCGAATGCCGTGGAATCGTCCTCCCGAACCCGGAGCATGAGCCGGATGTCGGGATCCCGCAGAGCCATCTGAGCACTGGTCTGACCAATCACCATTCCGTACCGCTCCGCGGTCAAGAGCATTTAGTCGCACACCATCGCATCAATCCGGCACTACAAGGGGTTCTGCCTCCACCTGACGGCGTAACTGACCGCAGGCCGCGTCGATTTCCGAACCTTTGCGCTTGCGAACTTTCACACTGATTCCGTGCCGCCGTAGCGTGGTGATGAAGCCCTGCAGATCCGTATCCAGTGGGCGACGGTAAGGCAAGCCGTCCACCTCGTTCCACGGAATCAGGTTGACATGCGCTTTACGGCCCGCCAGGAGTCGCGCTAGTTCGTGGGCATGCACGGGCTGATCGTTCAACCCCCCAAGCACGACGTATTCGTAAGTCACCTGGCGACCGGTCTTCTTGAAAAAATAATCCGCGGCCTCAAGAATCGCGGCGATGCCGGTCTTCTCGTTGGTGGGTACGATGCGGGTCCGCAACGGGTCGTTGGGGGCATGCAGGGACACAGCCAAATGGTACTGCTTGCCCAGATCCGCCAGTCGCCGGATCTTCGCTGGCAAGCCCACCGTGGAAATGGTGACATGGCGCGCACCAATCCCCAGGCCGTTTTTGTCCCCCGCAAGGACTAATGCGGCCAACAGATGATCCAGATTCGCCAAGGGCTCGCCCATGCCCATCACGACAATATGCGTCAATCGCCCAACCGCAACCGGCTGATGGCCCACTTCGGCAGCGGAAAGTTCCTCCGGGGCCGCGGCGGAGCGACCCACCAGATTGCGTAACCGCACCAATTGTTCGACGAGTTCACCGGTGGTCAAGTTCCGTACTACGCCGTTGATGCCGCTAGCGCAGAACACACAGCCCATCCCACAACCGACTTGCGTGCTGATGCAGGCCGTCGCACGGCCTTCGTCCTGGATCAACACACACTCGATCATGCGATTGTCCTGCAGTCGCAAAATCAGCTTGTGCGTTTGATCCGCAGCAACCAAGTGGCGTTCCACCCGGGTGGTGAAGACAGCAAAGTGGTTCGCCAGCTCGGTCCGGAGTTCGCGGGGCAGATCGCTCATCTGGTCGAACGCAACCACTCCCCGTGCCAGAACATGCCGCCGAATCTGGTTGACCCGCATCGGCGGCTGACCCCGCTCGATCAGCCAGGCGCGCAGGAAATCGGGCGGTCCATCGAGGATGCCGGGACGTGGATTCGCAGTTCGGGTCTCATCGCCGGGGACCAGCGGTAACGACACACTCATACGAGGTATTTTAGACACAGATGGGAAGTCGTGGAAGCGAGTGTCGTGCTCGGATTGCCGCTGCGGGCCAGTCGCCAATTACTTCAGCGGCAAATCCTTGAACTGTTTGACACAACTGGTAATCGCGAGTTCCGTTGGCAGCCGCTCGATGCTTGATGCCCCGAAGAAGCCAACGATGCCCGTTGTATGCTCCAGTACATACCGCACGTCCGCCGGTTCCGAAATCGGCCCCCCATGGCAGAGCACCAGGATATCCGGGTTAACGCTTCGAGCCGCATCGGCCAGTTCTTGCACCCGCTGGGCGGCCTCGGGCAGGGTCAGGGCTGTCTTGGCACCGATGCTCCCCTTGGTTGTCAGCCCCATGTGGGGAATAAGCACATCCGCCCCGGCCTGGGCCATTTGCTCGGCCTCCTTGGCGGTGAAGACATACGGACACGTCAGCAAATCCAGCTCATGCGCCAGTGCGATCAATTCGACTTCCTTACCGAACCCCATGCCGGTTTCTTCCAAATTGATGCGGAAGGTACCGTCGAACAGTCCGACCGTGGGGAAGTTTTGCACACCGCTGAAGCCGGCATCGCGGATGTCGAGTAGGAAGCGTTTCATCAGCCGGAAGGGATCCGTACCGCAGACACCGGCCAGAACCGGGGTCCGCTCGACGACCGGCAGCACCTCGCGAGCCATGTCCATGACAATCTGGTTGGCATCGCCGTATGGCAACATCCCCGCGAGTGAGCCTCGCCCCGCCATGCGGAAGCGGCCTGAGTTGTAGATGATGATGAGGTCGATGCCGCCGAGTTCCGCGCATTTCGCGGAGATGCCGGTGCCCGCTCCACCGCCAATGATGGGTTTGCCCGCCGCAACCTGGGAACGAAGTCGATTGAGAATCTCGGACCGAACCATAGTGGGGACCGGTTATTCAGTGGATGATACACTAGTCAGCTTATGGCCGAATTGCCCAACGCCCATTTCCAGTTAATTCGTTCCCGCTTGTGGTGGGCTGACTGCCCCGGTTGCTCGCTGCGGCGACTCGGTTGGCTGGAGTAAGTCGCTGAGCAGTTTGTCCATCGGGTCGGGAGGTGGGGAGACGACCGCCTGAGAGTTTTTTCGTCCGCGCCAGAAGTAAAGGACCAGTTCCCCCACTGCGACGAATGCAAATCCCCAACCGGCCATCATGAGTGGGATCCGGCTTCGTAAGGTGTTGCTCAGGCTGTCGTTGGCATCCGCTGAGGGAACGGCAACGGCTCCGCTTCTGCCACCCGGCGCGGCTTCGAGCCAAATACTGGCCAGTTCGCTGATGAGCAACCCCATCACGGCCAGTACCAGCGCAGTGATACCTCCTTGCAGGGCAATGCGTTGGAGCACCGGTCGCATGAACGCGCCTCGTGGTTTGAGTCCAGACCATCTGCCACTAACATAACACGCAATTTGGCAGGCCTGGCTGGATAACCATGGCGAGGGAGGGGCTTATGTCCGTGGTACTCGTGGGTACGCTTGACACAAAGGGCACGGAAATCGCTTACCTCCGGGATTTACTGCTGGCAGCGGGAGTTTCCGTCCGTGTCGTTGATGTGGGAGTGCTGGGCCCCCCAGCATTCGAGTCCTCGGTCAGCCGTGCCGAGGTGTTCCGCGCAGCCGGAACAACGCTGGAGGCGGTTCAGGCGGCCAAGGATCGTGGTCAGGCGGTAGCCCTGGCTGCCAACGGTGTAGCCCGGATCGTTGCCGACCTCCATCAGCAGGGCCAATTGACTGGGGTGCTGAGTCTCGGTGGGTCGGCGGGTACGACCATAGGGACGGCAGCGATGCGAGCAGTTCCGGTCGGTGTGCCCAAATTGATGGTGAGTACCCTGGCGAGCGGACAGGTCCAGCCGTACGTTGGCACTCGCGATGTCATGATGCTCTATTCGGTCGTCGATATTGCCGGCCTCAACCGGATTAGCCGGACCGTGCTTCGCAATGCGGCAGCGGCCATGATTGGCATGGTGACGGCGCGCCCAACCAGTCCGCCCCCTGATCCGACTACCGACAAGCCGATTGTTGCTGCCACCATGTTCGGAGTGACGACTCCGTGCGTGGAAGCGGCCCGTCAGCAGCTGGAAGCGGCCGGATATGAGGTGCTGGTCTTCCACGCTACGGGCACCGGTGGTCGGACCATGGAAGAACTGATCCGCGATGGCCTGATCGCCGGCGTGCTGGACATCACCACCACGGAACTGGCAGACGAGCTGGCCGGGGGTGTGCTGTCGGCGGGTCCGGATCGACTCACGGCCGCGGCGATTAAGAAGGTGCCGCAAGTCATTTCCGTGGGTGCGCTAGATATGGTCAACTTCGGCCCACCCGCGTCGGTTCCCGAAAAGTACAAGTCCCGCCGGTTTTATCCGCACAACCCGACCGTGACGCTGATGCGGACCACGCCGGAGGAGATGGACCGGCTCGGCCAGGAGATCGCCCAAAAGGCCAGCGCGGCGGCCGGCCCCACGGCCGTGGTGCTTCCCTTGCGTGGCGTCTCGGCAATCGACGCGGAGGGTCAGCCGTTTTGGTGGCCAGAGGCCGACGCGGCTTTGTTTCAAAGCATCCGCAACTGGATCGCCCCAACGGTTGAATTGATTGAACTGGACCTGCACATCAACGACCCGGCCTTCGCTGCTGCCTGTGCCGGGAAGCTGTTGGATTTCATGCGCCAACCGGCCTGACCAGCGTGCCAACGGTCCAACTTCACCCGACGAGCGGCAGGTCGTCGTCGCCGTTGCCTCGGGTGTACTCTTCCCAGAGTTGATCGAGCCGTTGCTGGGCAATCTCGATCGCCACGGCCCGGTAATGGTCGCCGATTCGCTCCACGATGCCGCCAAATTCGAGCTTGCGCACGGCGTCGGCGATTTCGAAATCGATTTGCAGCTCCAATCGTTTTTCCAAATCCAGTTCGATGTAATCGTCGAGCTGGTCGGTGGTCCAACCGCGGTCCCCGGCATACCGCCACAGGTAGAAGTACGCGAGAAGAACTTCGCGGACCTCCTGTTCCTCGGCCTCATCGAGTAACCGGAATATCACCCCCGCATTGCTGTCGAGATTCTGGTAGTACAGGCTTTGCGTTAGCTGCAAGGTGTACGTCTGCCGCGAGACCTGGAAGCTGTACCACGTCTTGTAACCATAACCCAGCACAAGCGCCAGGGGTGTAACCAGCATCCAGAACGCGCCGGCGGCGATGCCGCTCACCAGCGACACAAGCGGCATGCTGCTAAGCTTCCAGCCCACGTATCCGATGCTGCTAGTAATCGAGCCGCCCAGCTTGAGCCGATCCAATTTCGGCATTTTGATGCGGCCCCCCGGCAACAGCATCTCGATGTCGACCTGGGGAATGTCCTTGAAGAGTTTGAGGAACACATCCTCGGTGTCGGCATCGGGGCCAAGTCGCTTATGGGGCCGCTGTTTGAAGATCACGGCCACCCGGGAAAAGGTCGGGACTTTCACTTGTTCCTTTCGCCACCAGCTCCGCCAACTGCGGCGCGTCCGCTTGCCGAACCCTTTGCCGCGGTAGAAGACCTCGACCTGATCGAAGGCGTCCCAGGTGATGTCGAGATCCACGCCCCACTCGCTGGCTCCCTTCATCACCTGTTCGATCTCCGAACGGGAAAGCCGGGTGTAATTCGCCCGTTCCATCAGGTGGATAAACCGCTCAAATAGACGGTTCTGCTCCGTGATCCGCTGGGCGGCCGTGTACGGTTTCAGCGGTTTGGGGTCCGCGTCGGGGTCGAAGGGAGCATACGCTTCCTTCAGTTCGCGAATCTGGCGCTGGTACAGGGCATGGATGTGGTTGCTCACGGTTCGGGCAAACCGTCGGAACCTCACTTGATCGTCCGTCGTGAGCGTCTGGCCGTGGAGCGGGCCCGACTCGGTACACAGGTACTCGATCAGGTCGGTGACCCGGATCGGGATGAAGTGTTCGCGATCGTGGAATTCGGCCATCACTTGCCCTCGTCACGGCAGTGCTTCCCGTACTGGAGCGGCCGTCAGTTCGGTCGGCGGGTCAAGTCGAGTTGACCCACCCCCGCGGTGGTGTGTATCACCATTGCGGATTTGTCCGATCACCACGTGCAAGGATGCACTCATGTTGCGAATCCAGGCCCACCAATTCGGGATTTTCGCTTTTCTGTTCCTGGTGGCGGGTGATCAGTCCGCGTCGGGTCAAGAAATTCGTTGGCGGCACGACTACCTTGCGGCCCGGCGGGAAGCAGCGGAAACGGGCCGGCCCCTCCTTCTCGATTTCGGTACCGAGGCCTGTTTCTGGTGTAAAAAACTCGATGCCACCACATTTCGCGATGCTCAGGTAATCAAGGCTATCACGGACCGATACGTCCCCGTGAAAGTTGATGGCAACCAGAACCTGGCTTTAACTCAGTCGCTCGGCATCGATAGCTATCCCACGCTGATCCTGGCGACGCCCGAGGGTAAGATATTCGGACGTCATTCGGGTTATGCGGATCGTGCGACGTTATTGAGCTTACTGGCAAAGGTCCCGGCTGCTCCACCAGCTCGATCCGCTCCGGCTGCTTCGTCGCCTCCTGACTCCGACCGCTTGCAACGGATGAAACAGCAAATTGATGCGGATCTGGCTACGTTGCATCGGGTAATTGTTGCCGAGCTAGACCGCTAAACTGCGAGAAATTACGTCATTCACTTGGTCTCTACCGAAGAGGCGGAACTACTCTTCCAGTTCCGCGGGGTTGCACTGGGCGGCGGCTTCGTCGGCGAGCTGGTCAAGCTGACCTTGGATCTGGCTCATTCGCTCGGGCCGCTTGTTGGCATTTGGCTCCAAGCACTGGTGGATGAGGTCGGCTAGACCCTCAGGGACAATCGGGTTCAGGGATCGCACCGGCTTGAGTTGCTCCTGGAATAAGGCCTTGGTCATCGGTAAGCCATCGCCGCTATTCATCCAGGAGGGGGGCAATTGCAACGTCACGAGCCGGTACATGGTTGCCCCGAAGTTGTACATGTCGGTACGCTCGTTAATCAGCTTATGCTCCACCGTCTCGGGGGCCATGTATTCCGGTGTGCCCTGGATGCGGTTTTTGGCTTCGCCCCGGATCCACGCTAGCCCGTAATCGATTACCTTGACCCGGGTGCCGCCGTCGTAAATCAGGTTGTTGGGTTTCAGATCGCCGTGAAAGACGCCTTGCTTGTGCATATGCGTCAAGGCAGCGGCAATCTTCTCGAACACCCGTAGCAGCTTGGCCATGCGAAGCAGCGGCAGCTTGTCCATCGACTTGCCGGGAGCGAACTCGATGAGCAGGCGAGCCTTTTTGGGTCCTGAGAACCACCCACTGTCGGTTTCGAACGCATAAACCTTGACCAGATTGGGATGGTTTAGCAGTTGTCCGACGCGGAATTCGTGCTTGGCTTGCTCCAGGTATTTCAGATCGTCTTTTTCGTTGATGGTGATCAATTTCAGGGCGTAGTCTTTTGCGTCCGCCTCGCGCCGGATGTGTAAAATACTACTGTGTGCCCCGCTGCCGAGTGTGTTGAGGATTGTGAACTTGCCGATTTTGTCGATCGCCATCGGTACGCCATCCCAACCAGGCCAGAAAACCGTCATCGGGTACCATGTTACCCGCTACAACGAGCTGGGGCAAAATGAAGATAGCTCATCCACTCGCGTGGTGGTGCCGATCGGCTGAAATCATATGACCCCAGACCTTGACGCTCGTACCAAGGATTTCGGCCGGGAAATATTCGCTCGGCTCGACCGCCAGGGGCCGGTCCTGTTCACACGCCCCTGGCTGGAAGACAAGCTCATGGGCTTGGGAATGCACGACCCAGCTCTGAAGGTCCAACTCTTCCGCTTCGTCGATACTTTACCTTACCTCAAAGAAGACACCGAAGTTTCGCGTCACCTTCGCGAGTATCTGGGCGAGGCCGGGGACCAACTCCCGCGATGGGTTCGTCGGGGCATGGCGTGGATTCCCCAGCGCGGCCTGTTGAGCCAATTGCTCGCCTGGCAGGCCCGTAGCAATGCCGAGCGCATGGCCCGAAAATTCATTGCCGGCTCGAACGTGGCCGAGGCCGTGCAAGCCGTTTGGCGCATGCGAACCCGCCGGCTGGCCTTTACCATCGATCTGCTCGGTGAAGCGACCATCACCGAAGCTGAGGCGGATCATGTCCAGAAACAATACCTCGACCTGATCAGGGGGTTGACCCATGAGGTGAACGCCTGGCCCGAAGAGCCAATCATCGACCGGGATGACCGAGGCCCCCTACCGCGGGTCAACGTCTCCGTGAAGCTCTCGGCGCTCTATAGCCAGTTCGACCCGATCGACCCTGAGGGCACCAGCCGGGCTGTGCGGCGTCGGCTGCGGCCCATTCTGGCGCTGGCCAAGCAAACCGGGGCGTTCGTGAACTTCGACATGGAGCAGTACAGCTTCAAGGACACCACGCTCCGCATCTTCCGGGAGATTCTCACTGAGCCAGAGTTTCGCGATTGGCCCCACGTGGGCATCGCCATTCAAGCCTATCTAACCGACACGGAAGCCGACTTGCACCAGCTGCTGGACTGGGTCAAGTACGAACGTCGGTGCCCGGTCTGGATCCGACTCGTCAAGGGTGCCTACTGGGACTACGAAACGGTGCTGGCCGCGCAGCACGGCTGGCCGGTGCCGGTCTTTACCCAAAAATGGCAAAGCGACGCCAACTTCGAAAAACTCACCGAATTTCTGCTGGCCAACGTGGAATGGCTCGTTCCCGCCTTCGGCTCGCACAATATCCGCAGCATCGCGCATGCCATGGCCGTGGCCGAGCAACTCCAGGTGCCACCCCGCCGCTTTGAGTTCCAGATGCTTTACGGCATGGCCGATCCGATCAAGGAAGCGATTCAATCGCTGGGCTACCGCGTCCGCATTTACACGCCGTACGGCCAACTGCTGCCCGGCATGGCGTATCTGGTCCGCCGCCTGTTGGAGAATTCATCCAACGATTCCTTCTTGCGACAGGGTTTCGCGGAAGGCTTGTCGGAAGAGGTGCTGTTGCGCAATCCGTGCGATTTGTCCCTGCTCCTTCGTCCTCAGCCCATCGAGAAACCACCCATGCTCGCCACGAATGGACAGACGGTCACCTCCCCCACTAGCCCAAAGGCACCGCCCGACGAGCACTTCCAAAACGAACCGCTCAGCGACTTTTCCCGGGCCACGAATCGTGACCAGATGGCTGCTGCCCTCAGGGAGGTCCGCAGCCAGTTTGGCCGGACTTACCCCGTTGTGATCGACAACCAGTCGCAACCCGTGGCAAAGACGCTGGACAGCCTGAACCCATCGCGCATCTCCGAACGGGTGGGCACGGTGGCTGTTGCAACCGTTGAACAAGCCAATGCCGCCGTGGCCTCCTGCCTCCGAGCATTCGACGCTTGGCGGGATACCCCGGTTGAGGAGCGGGCTGCCTTCCTGAAGCGGGTGGCCCAGCAGTTCCGCCGCCGGCGGTTCGAGCTGGCCGCCTGGATTTGTCTGGAAACGGGTAAACCCTGGCGCGAATCCGACGCTGATGTCGCCGAGGCGATCGACTTTTGTGAGTACTACGCCATCGAGATGCAGAAGCTCGGTCGGCCGCAGCACCGCGACGTGCCCGGTGAGGACAATCGGTACTTTTACGAGCCGCGGGGGGTGGCGGTCGTCATTGCACCCTGGAACTTTCCGCTGGCCATTCTGACAGGCATGACCACAGCCGCCCTGGTTACGGGCAACACGGTGGTCATGAAGCCGGCCGAGCAATCCGCCATCGTTGGTGCCAAGCTGATGGAATGCCTGCAGGCGGCTGGGTTGCCCCCGGGGGTTGCCAATTTCGTACCCGGTGTCGGCGAAGAGATCGGCCCCACATTGGTGCAGCACCCGGACGTGGCCTTGATTGCCTTTACCGGCTCACTCAAGGTCGCGTTGATGATCAACGAGCAAGCGGCGAAAACGCCCGGGGGGCAGAACTTCGTCAAGAAAGTGATCGCGGAGATGGGCGGCAAGAACGCCATCATAGTGGACGATGATGCCGACCTCGACGAGGCCATCAAAGGTGTCGTGGATTCGGCCTTTGGCTACGCCGGTCAGAAGTGCTCCGCCGGGTCCCGGGCCATTGTGCTGAGCGGCATTTACGAGCAGTTCCTCAACCGGCTAGTCGAAGCGACGAAAAGCCTGACGGTCGCCCCAGCCGACGAACCCGGGTGTTCCGTTGGCCCCGTGATCGATGCGGAGGCCCGCGACCGGATCCTGAAGATGATCGACATCGGTCGGCGCGAGGCCCGCCTGGTTTACCAGACCGATGTGGGGGCGTTGGCAACCCAGGGCTATTTCGTTGGTCCGACCATATTCGCCGACGTTCCCGAGACCGCCACCATCGCTCAGGAGGAAATTTTCGGTCCGGTGCTATCGGTGATGCGGGCCCAGGATCTGGACGATGCCTTGCGGATTGCCAACGGCGTGAAGTATGCCCTGACCGGTGCCTGTTTCAGCCGGAGCCCGACCAACCTGGAAAAGGTGAAGCGAAAATTCCGGGTTGGCAACCTGTACATCAATCGGAAATGCACCGGGGCATTGGTGGATCGGCAGCCGTTCGGTGGCTTCAAGCTCAGCGGCATCGGCTCGAAGGCGGGTGGTCCGGATTATCTGCTGCAGTTCCTGGTGCCCCGCACGGTTACCGAGAATCAGATGCGTCGGGGCTTCGCACCCGAACCGGATGCAGTCGCGTGAAAGACCAAGCTGCGGCCCGGGGTTGAATGGCTCCGGGCAGCCATTCCTGCTCCGGGCAACACGTGCCGACTGCCCCGTTGTGGTCGTGATGGGTTGAGCCAATGGGTCCGAGGCGATAGTCTGAACGCAGTTGCGACATCTCCTCAGTCGCCGACCTGAACCGAGGGCACTGCCGTGGATCAACAGGCCAGTAGCGAATTGAAGCAAAACCGGATGAAAGAATTCATGAGCTTGCTGCCGCTGACCATCGAACTGGCCGGGCTGCCCCCCGGCGAGGTGGCCCGGCCCTTCACAGCCGACCAAATCGAAGGGCGGGCCATGACGATTCGCACCGCCTACCGGATTGCTCGGGCATTGCTGAAAGATATCGGGGAAAACGGAGCCTAAGCGCATCAATCGTCCAGAGCGGTATCTTCCGGCGGTCGGGAGTGGTTTTCCCGCACCGCGATGGCCGTTGCGCTCGCAAAGGAGCGGCAGCGAGCCATCGAGATCATGATCTGGGTAATCCCTCGCGAGCTCTTCAACTCGCTGATCGGGCCGCTAACGACCACGGCCGACTCCACCGCGTCGCAGACGATCTCCACATCGGTCCAGTTCATGCCGCGTTTCCAGGTTGTTCCCAGGCTGCGAAACACGGCTTCTTTCGCTGCCCACAAGGCAGTGAATTGCTCCGTCGTTTGCTTCTTGGTGTTGCAAAAGCTTAATTCCCGATCCGTGAACACTTGCCGGAGAAAGGTCTCCCCGTGCTGATCGATCAGCATGCGAACCCGGGCACATTCCATCACCTGAGTACCAAGTCCCACAATCTCCATGCCTGCCTTCCGACTGAGCTACGCAGTCTGATTTGTGACCGATAAAATGAAGTTCTCTTGTCAGTATTATGGCTCGCTCTGGTGGAAAACACCCCGGAAGGACCCGTGATGCCCGAACCCCGCGATCTGCTTGCCGAATTAACCGACGATCAGCGGGCCGCCGTCACCCACGCCGAAGGCCCGCTGTTGATCCTCGCGGGTGCCGGGAGTGGTAAGACCCGGGTCATCACCCGTCGGGTGGCGTATTTGCTTCAGTGCGGCATTCGCGCCGGAAATATTCTGGCGATTACCTTTACCAACAAAGCGGCCGGTGAAATGCGGCACCGGGTCGAGCAACTGGTACCCGGCAATCGTGTCTGGATTAGCACCTTCCATAGTTTGGGGGCCCGTCTGTTACGCCAGTACGCCGACCGCCTGGGGCTGGACCGGAACTTCACCATCTACGACATGGATGACCGGGCCCGGCTGGTCAAAGACGCACTCGAGGCTGCCGGGATCGACAATATCAAATTCAGCCCCGAGCGCATCGGCGGAGCCATCAGCAAGGCCAAGAATCAGCTCATCACCCCGCCGCAGTATGAGCGAACCGCCACCGACTTTTTTACCCAGACCGTGGCCAAGGTGTATCCGCTTTATGAGAAGCGCTTGCGGGCCGCCAATGCTCTGGACTTTGACGATCTGCTCTACTTGCCCGCGCTGGCCTTGCAGAAGTACGACGATCTGCGGGCGGAACTCGACAGCCGGTTCAAGTATGTGCTCATCGACGAGTATCAGGACACCAACCTGGCCCAGTACGAGATCGCCAAGCGGCTGAGCCTGAACTACCCCAACCTGTGCGTCGTCGGTGACCCCGATCAGAGCATTTACAAATGGCGGGGTTCGGACATCAAGAACATCCTCGACTTCGAACGCGACTTCCCCGATGCCCGGGTCATCACGCTTTCGAAGAACTATCGCAGCACTAAGGCCATCCTGCGCGTGGCCAGTACGCTCATCGACCACAACACGCAACGCAAGAAGAAGTCACTGGTGACCGACAACGAAGAGGGCGAACCCGTCCGGGTTCTGACGTTCGACAACGGTTTGGAGGAAGCCGAGGGCGTGGTGCTGCGTATCAAGGAAGCGGTGCAGGCCGGCCGGTTCAAATACAGCGACCACGCCATCTTCGTGCGCATCAATGCCTTGACCCGCTCCCTGGAAAGTGCCTTTGTGAAGCACGGGGTACCGTACCAGATCGTCAAAGGGTTTGCGTTCTACGAACGCAAAGAGAACCGCGATGTGCTGGCCTACCTGCGGCTGCTCGTGAACCCGCAGGATTCACTCAGCTTCCTCCGGGTTGTCAACGAGCCAGCCCGCGGCATCGGTAAGGTCTCACTGGATAAACTCCAGGCCTTCGCCGCGAGCCATTCGATGAGCTTGCTGGCTGCCGCAGGGCAGGTGGCTCGTATCACGGAGATCAAAGGTAAGGCCGCCACGGGGCTGCGGGATTTTCACAGACTCCTGACCGAACTCCGCACCCGGCTGGATCTGCCGCCCCATGAACTGATCCGTCTGGTGCTCGAGAAATCGGGTTACGCCGCGATGCTCCGCGACTCCAGCGACGATGAAGATGCCGAGCGCCTGGCCAACGTCGAGGAACTGGTCACCGCCGCCAAGCAGTTCCACGATCAGAACCCCGAAAGCACCATCACCGATTTTCTCGAACAGGTTACGCTGGCCTCGGATGTCGATAGCTGGGATGAGCAAGCCGATCACGTCTCAGTGATGTCGCTCCACGCCTCCAAGGGGCTGGAGTTCCCAGTCGTGTACATCCTGGCGGTCGAGCAAGGTTTGCTGCCGCACGAACGGAGCCTGGCCAACACCGAGGAACTGGAGGAAGAACGCCGCTTGTGCTTCGTCGGTATGACCCGTGCCAAGAAGGAACTCTACCTGAGCCATGCCCGGCTGCGGGAGTTCCGCGGGCAATTGAACTACTGCATCGAGAGCCAGTTCCTGCAATACGAGTTGCCGCGGCAGGCGGTCGAATTTGTCGATACCACCCTGGCCCGCAATCCGGCACGATCCGCTGCCGACGAATGGCGCGCGAAAGTGGCTCCGGCCGCCCGCGACTGGGCCGATACGGGAACTCGTCCGTCGATACGGCCCCCGTCGGCCCACCAGTCGGCACCCGGCTTGGCCCATTCGCCCGACACGGGGCTGGCCCTGGGAATGGTGGTGCAGCACGAGGAATACGGCATCGGAACTGTCACGGACTTAAGCGGGTTCGGTTCCCAGCGGCGGGTCAAGCTCCGGTTCCCGGCGCACGGCGAGAAGACCTTCCTGCTGGCTCATGTCCGTAGCAAGTTGAAGGTCGTGACACGCAAGAACGCGTGACTCGATGCAACCAAACCAACCCATGCCCTGACTGCAACCTCGCCAAGCCAAGCGCGCTTGTCGCGGTCAGCATCACTTGCGGCGGTAGTTGTTGATGACGTTGTGCACCAGGCGGTTGCCGTTACGGTCCTTGGCCGCGGCGGCATCGAGGATCGCTGTTTCCACTCCCCAGGGTACGTCCTTGTCGATATCCAGCACCATCTCCCGCCGACCGGTCGATTCCACGATGTGCTTGATCTCGGCGGCGATCTGATCGACGGGCACTTCCTTCTTCTCCACTCGCACAACCGTCTTGTCGCCGTCCATTCGGGCGGTCACCAGGAAGACCCGATCCTTGATGTCTTTCCATTCCACGCGCTGAGGACCTTTTTGTTCCGGCGTATCTTCGGGAATGCTGATTGCGCGCTCCAGCGAGGCATATGTGATGGTGAGGATGAAGAAGATCAGCAGCACCAGGCACACGTCGATCAGCGGGTTCATGTCCAGGTGCGTTTCATCGGGTCCTTCGGGCTTGGGTGGCTCAATCTCGTATGCGGCGTCGGCGAACGTCGGATGCGATTCGATTGGGAGCCACTTGTCGTCGGTGGGGCCGCGTACCTCGTCGGTGGGGAGCCAGTGGCCATCCCGCAGGCCGCTGAGCACATGCGCTGCCGACGGCAGGCTGAGAATCTTCGGTGAACCTTCTTGCCGGACAAACCACGCCATGAGCAACCTCACGCTCGCCGATACCCATTCTGGAACGACTAGTTCTCCTGAGGCGCTTCGACGACCGTCGCGATGATGTTGTTGATGTAATTCTTCTTTTGCAGCGGTTCCAACTCGCGGCGAAGTTCATAGACCCGTTCGCGGGGCAGATCCTTGCGACAGGCAATGCGCACCTCCGGCGGTTTGCGGCCGGCGAGCAGCTCCAGGAGAGCGGCCACGGCTTTTTCGGGTGTGGGTAAAAGATCGTGTTCGGGCTTGGGGGCCGTTTGGCCGACCCGCACCGAGTAATAGACCTTCTCCTCGTTGAGCTTGTCCACCACGATGGTGATGGCCTCGGGATCGCCCTTCAGCTCGCCGGCCCAGCGCATTTCCGGCACATCCACGGGTGCCAGTGCGCCGGCTGCCTTGATCATGATGAAGAAGACGAGCAGCACCATGCTGATATCGATGAGTGGAATCATATCCACGTCGTCGTCTTCATCGCCGATCGATTTGCTGAAAAGGGGTTCTTCCGGTTCCGGCAACTCCACCGGCTCCGACGGGCTGGCCGTCTCGGCTGTGGCCGCCGCAACCGCACCGCCGGCACTTGCGACCGGTGCCGCAACGACTTTGGCCGCGCTGGGGCGGGGTACGTAGTCCAGTAACAGCGCATGCTCCGCGACCTTCACCCACGGCACGGTTGTGCCGGCTGGTCGCACCAGGTCGGTTGTGCCCAGTCGCCCGTGTTGGGCCCAGTCCGCCACAACATTGTACGGTACGGATTTGTACACCGTATTCGCGGAGACGAACCAGACATCAAATGCTTTGGGTGGCTTGGCCACGGGGTTGTCCTCGTGTCGTCCCGATGAGTGGAACAGGGGTTCCAGGTGTTCGCATGCTGTTCACCGGGGGGTATGGTGGTGACCCGGGGCGACCGGGAAACCAGATGTGGTCACAATCAGCCCACATCCGCCCCATCGGCTAATCGGTCGCGTATTGGCCCGGTGTCATCCCGGCTGATGAGCCTCACCGGAGAGCCCGGGCCCTGGGTTCTTGTGGTTCGTCGGCGTCGAGGTCCATTACTTGGTCGAGCAGTTTGGGGTCCTTCTTGTAGTTGGTCACCAGGGTAATGAGCTTTTGCGAAGCCGTTTTGATTTTCACCTCGAAGCGGGAAATCCACTCCTTGAACAACACATGACTGAACACCAGTGGGATAGCAGTGAAGAGCCCCATGGCGGTGGCGAACAAGGCCAGCCCGATCTTCGAGGAGTGGCCGCCGATTTCCTTGACCTTGCCCTCGGCCGATTCGCGGCCGATGGCGTCGAAGGTGTTAATCATCGAGATCACGGTGAAGAACAGGCCCACCATGGTGGCGATCTTGGCGATTGCCAGAATGGGGGCCAGTAGGAACTGCAAGCGGGGCATCACTTCCAGTTCGGTTTCGGTGGCCATGCTGCGGCGCATGGCGGCTGCGCCCTGGTCGGCGGCCTCCAGCCCCGCCACGAAGATTCGGCTCGGGATCAGGCCCTTCTCCTCCTTGCACAGGGCCACGGCCCCCTTGATGCCGTTTTTCCGCAGTGTTTGCTGGAAGATTGGCAAAAAGTCGTCCATGTCGGTGTTGGCTGACGAATTCAGTAGGAGCCGCCAGATGACCAGGAACGCGGCCACAAGTGACATGACGACCAACGGCAGGGCGAAGTACCATTCACCAATGAAGAAGTCTTGGACCGCTTTCATGCGGGTTCACCATGGCAAGGGCAAGAGATAGTATTCCTTCAGAATAGTTGATGAAACCCGATGGGGCAAAGCCCAGAGGTTGGGCCCCTGGGCTGAGCCATCGCTTCGATTCAGTCTTCTTCCTCTTCCTTGAGCTGAGCCTTGCTAACGATTTGCTGCTGCACATTGGGAGGCACCACTTCGTAGTGGCTCAATTCCATGGCATACGAACCGGTGCCCTGCGTCATACCGCCCAACTGGGCGGCATAACGAGCCACTTCGGCCAACGGTGCCCGGGCATAGATGACGGTCATGTCGCCGGGCAGGGTGTCCTGATTTTCCACCTGGGCCCGCTTGGTGGGTAAGTCGCTGAGAATCGCCCCCGTGTACTTGCTGGGCACGGTAATTTCCAGCTTGACAATCGGTTCCAGCAACGTGGGCCGGGCCGAGAGGAAGGCTTTTTTGAACGCCTGACGGGCAGCGGTTTTGAACGCCGCTTCCGACGAGTCCACATCGTGATATTTGCCGAAGTGAACCTCGACGGCGCAATCCTGAATCCGATAACCGGCCAGCACGCCTCGCTCCAGCATTTCCTTGCAGCCCTTCTCGACCGCCGGGATAAAGTTGTTGGGAATCGTTCCCCCCACGATGTGGTCGATGAAGGCAAAGTTGGCGGCGGGGTCGTAGTGGCAGCTGCGCATCTTCTCGAAGCGGCTCTTGTTGGCAAACTCGGCCTCGCACTGTTCCTGGGTTTTGATGTCGCGGGATAAGGGGTAGATCCGCAAGTGCACCTCGGCAAACTGGCCCCGGCCACCCGTTTGCTTCTTGTGTTTGTGGTCGCCGGCTCCCTCGGCCAGGATGGTCTCCCGGTAGGGAATCTTCGGCTCCTTGGTATTCACCTCCACACCGAAGCGCGCCTTGAGCCGATCGCGGATGACATCCAGATGCAACTGGCTCACCCCGCTGATGACCAGTTCGTGGGTCTGGGTATCGTGGGTGACCTTCACCGTCGGATCTTCGGAGGCAATCTTGTGCAGCCCGGTGGAGATCTTCTGCTCGTCGCCGCGGTTCTTGGGCTCGACGGCCAGACCGAACATGGGCGTGGGGAACACCGGGGGCGGCAGTTGGGGCACATGGTTCGTATAAGCGATGGTGTCGCCGATTTCCATTCCCTCCACCTTGGCGAGGGCGACAATGTCGCCCGGCCCGGCTTCGTGAATCGGAGAGGTGTTCTTCCCTTGCACTTCGAGCAGGTGCCCCACCCGCAGCGTTTGCCCCGTCCTCAGGTTGACCACGTTGTGATTGTGTTGCAGCTTACCCGCAATCACCCGAACAAAGCTGAGGTGGCCGACGAATTTGTCGTTGACCACCTTGAACACCTGAGCGACGAATTCTTCGTTTTCGGTCGGTTCCAACTGGTGGCTGGTGCCGTTGGCCTTCACCTCCAGACCTACCAGCCGCTTGCGGGCGAAACTGGGGGATAAACCGTACTTCGCTAAAGCGTCCAGCAGTTCCTTGACGCCCTTGTCCTTTTTGGCCGACGTGCAAAAAATCGGGATCAGGGTGCCGGCATCGAGTGCCTTGGTGATGTCGGCTTCGAGCTCCGCGACCGAGACGCTGCCCTCGATCAAATATTTTTCGGTCAGGGCTTCATCACATTCGACCACGGCATCGATGAGTTGGGTGCGGGCCGCGGTCACATCCACGGGGCAGGTCTTGGGGATGTCGGCGGGCGGATCCAGCAAACAGATTACTTTGCTGAAGTTGGGGCCGACCGCATCGGGGACATTGAACAGGACACAGTTTTTCCCGAAGGTGGACTGAATCGCGGTGATCAGCTCGTTGAAATCGAGTGTCTTCTCGGCGTCGAGCTTGTTAATGACGATGACGCGGGATAGGCCTTTCTTGGTGGCTTCATTATACATCCGCCGAGTGTTGACCTCGATCCCGTTGATGGCCGAGATGACCACAACGGCGGTTTCCACGGCCGAGAGGGCTTCGATGGCTGCCCCGATAAAGTCCGGGTAACCGGGGGCGTCGAGGATGTTCAGGTGCTTGCCTTCGTGGTCGGCATGCAGGACGTGGGTATCGATGGAGAAATGGTGTTTGTGCTCCTCTTCGTCGGTATCAGCGACGGACGTTTCGTCATCGACGCTGCCCATCCGATCCACCGCGTGGGCCTCGAACAGCAGGGCATCGGCCAGAGTCGTTTTGCCTGCGGCACGATGCCCGACCAGGGCAATATCCCGGACGTTCTCGACCAGGTGTTTGACCGGCATGTTAACCTCCGTTGGGAAAGGAATTCAGTGTGGAGTGCGGTCAGGCGAACCCGCGGCAGTCCGTGGGTCGAAGCCGGCGTGGACCGCTAACCGGTGGCCGTCCCACACCGGGCGGCCTGGATCGCTTCGGCCAGATCCAGCGCGCCCTCGTAGAGCGCCCGGCCGATGATGCAGCCAAAGCAACCAGATCGGGCCAGCCGTTGGACTTGCTCCCGGGTGCAGATGCCGCCACTGGCGATCACCGGCAAGGAAACCGTGGCGTGCAGCTCGTCCAACGCTGCAAAGTTGGGGCCGCTCATCATGCCGTCGGTGGCGATGTCGGTGTACACGACGGCGGCCAACGGCGCGTCGGCCACTTGCCGCGCAAGATCGACTGCTTTCACCTGAGAAACCGCCAACCAGCCGCTGGTCGCCACGAATCCATCCTTGGCATCGACTCCCAGGACCACCCGATCGGGATACCGCTCCGCCACGCCCTGCAGCCAATCCGGGGCTTGCAAGGCCCGCGTGCCCAACACGGCCCAGCGAATCCCCCAGTCGAAGGCGGTGGCCAGGTCGGCGTCGGTCCGCAGTCCGCCCCCCAGTTGCACCGGCACGCCGGTCGCCGCGATAATCTGTCGGATGACCGCCCCGTTGACCGGGTGACCAGCCTTGGCTCCATCCAGATCCACCACGTGCAGCCGATCGGCACCCAAAGCGACCCAGTGACGGGCCATGGCAACGGGGTCGTCGGAGAAGACGGTTTCCCGCGAGTAATCGCCCTGCTGAAGCCGAACACACCGGCCGCCGCGAAGGTCGATAGCGGGATAAATGTGCATGATGGCGATCCACCCCGGTCACCGGCACCGGGGATACATCCGTGAGTTGGTTTCGGCCCGTGGCGTGGCCCGGCACCGGCCACACCCCACTGTTTTGGAATTGTGAGCGCCCCGTGAAGGAAAAGCAAGAGGTGAGCTGCGCCGGCCGCTCCCGACCGCTGGTCCGACCACTTGTGCTGAGGCCACAGAATTCCGGTGCGGGCACGAGGCGGGGCACCGCGTGGATGCCCTGGGCGGCTTCATTCCGGGCAGGGATTTCGCGCCGCAAGTCGAATCTGGACAACGACTCGTCGGAAACCGGCAATTCGGTACCGGTCGTTGCTTGTCCGGGGGGAAGCAATGAGGCAGGATGTGATTACTTCCTGCCCGCAGTCAACCTCCGTCGGCCCGCCGGAGCCGTAATTCGATGATCGGATATTCGGATTCCCTCACCCTTGATAGCCACCCGGGAGCAATCCTGACGCCGCCACCCACGGAAGGACCCGCTGCACCGACTCGATCGTTACTCGGTTGGCTTTTGGATAACCAGCTCGTTCTGGCTGAGGAATGGGAAGAGTTGACCCCACGGGATCGGGAGTTGGTCACGGAATTGGAGAATCCGGATGAAATCCTGGCTGCCCTGACGCACCGGCACTTGTTGACCCCCTTTCAAGCCGATGCCGTCCGCAAAGGAAGCGGCCAGGACATTGTTTTGGGCCAATATCGCCTGCTGGACGTGCTCGGGCAGGGTGGCATGGGCACCGTCTACCGGGCCGAGCATCTGCAATTACGCCGGGAAGTCGCGGTCAAGGTCATGGCCCGCGCCGCCGAGGGCAACCAGCGGATGATCAACCGCTTCTATGCCGAGGCCCGCGCCGTCGCCCGCTTGCAGCATCCCAACATCGTCACCTGTTTCGATGCCGGTCGGGTTCGCCGACCCGGCCCTACGCCGATCTACCGCGATTACTTCGTCATGGAGCTGATCGCCGGTCAAGATCTCTATGCCCTGATCCGCGAGAAAGGCCCCTTGCCGCCGCACCGGGCTTGCGAACTGTTCCGCCAGGTGGCCGAGGCTCTGGGAGAAGCCCACCGCCACGGCCTGATCCACCGCGACATCAAACCCTCCAACGTTCTCGTCACGCCCGACTGGCAAGCCAAAGTGCTCGATTTTGGTCTGGCCCGGGTTCCCCAACGCAATGTCACCGAGCCGGGAACCTTGCTGGGCACGATCGGCTACATGGCTCCCGAACAGGCCCGGGACCCCCATGCTGTCGATACCCGAGCCGACCTGTTCAGTCTGGGGGCTACCCTGTACTGGGCGTTGACCGGTCGCGAACCCTACCCCGAAACGGGTAACCCGCTCCAGGATTTGCACCGCCGCCTCACCACCTCGCCGACCCCGGTCCGGCAACTGCGCCCGGAGATTCCGGCGGAGCTGTCTGATGTCGTTGCGAAATTGATGGCCACCGATCCCGACCAACGCTTCCCCTCCGCCCGCGCCGTCGCCGTCACCCTCAACGGATTGGCTCTTTGGCTGCCCACCACGCTCACCATTAACTCGAACAACTCCGACGGCACGGAAACGGCCCCGCGCGAACGGGTGCTATTGGTCGAGGACGATCCCGGGGTGCGGGTCCTGATGGCTCAGTTGCTCAAGGACCGCTACGAAGTCCACGAAGCCGAGGATGCGGAAACTGCCTTCGCGGAAATGGCTCGCTATCGACCCGATCTGGTGGTGGTTGATGTCAACCTGCCGGGGGTGAGCGGCCCAGAGCTGATTACCCGCGCGCGCAGTGCCGGACTCGATACCGACCACGTCAAGGTTCTGCTGATGTCGGGAAACATGCCGGATGAAGCGCTGGGTGGGCTGTCCGTGTCGGGAGCCGACGACTTTCTCGCCAAGCCATTCAAGCCGGGGGAATTCCTGTCGCGAGTGCGGGCCTTGCTGCTGCGCCGGACCACGCAGACCAGCTCGCAATCCGAGTCGGCCACGTTGCGTCTGCCCACGGCCGCCACTATTCGCCAGCCGAGTCCGTCCACTTCGCCCATCCGGTCCACTGCCGGAGCCGAGGCCCTGTCCCTGGCGGTTTCCCGCTTGCTGGTCGAAACCAACTTGGCTGCCGAGGGCCACTGGAATCGCATCGTCCGGTATGTTCGCGCTTTGGCCGGGGCGGTGACCGATCAGGGCGAGTACGCCCGGCTCAAGGACGAAACCTACCTGGACATGCTCGCGGCGGTGGCCCCGGTTTACGACATCGGCTTGCTGGCCGTGCCCCGGGGCATGCTCATGAAGCCCGATAAACTCGATGCCGACGAGCAATCCGTGGTGCAGACGCACACCACGGTGGGGTCCGAGGTGCTCATGGCCGTGGCCGGCAAGTTGGCCACGGAAATGCCCAGCTTGCCCTTGGCCGGTGAAGTGGTGCGTAGCCACCATGAGCGCTGGGATGGGGCCGGCTACCCGGACATGCTCACCGGTCCGGAAATTCCCCTGGCGGCCCGCGTGATGGCCATCGTGGCGGTCTACGAAGCCCTCCGGGTTCGCCGGCCGCATCGGCCGCCACTGGCCCATAGCCGCGCCATGAAGATGATTCTCACCGAAATGCCCGGTCACTTTGACCCGGTTCTCCTGGCTGCCCTGACGGCTGCTGCACCCCGCTTTGACCAAATTCAC
>Ga0272446_1003114_pt1 | contig 21471 bp, 14 predicted proteins | sample YNPCB0061_FD_194587 | JGI IMG/M metagenome (GOLD analysis project Ga0272446, IMG submission 194587) | Hot spring microbial mat communities from Yellowstone National Park, WY, United States - YNP-CB-006-1 | ecosystem: Environmental > Aquatic > Thermal springs > Hot (42-90C) > Sediment | place...
CTCGAGCCGACAACGCCATCGGTGATAGAGGCAAAACCCCTACCCCACTGCCAAAAATCACCAAACCAACCAAGGCCTGGATTTGCCGCTGCTGCCAACCAAAAAGCATGGTTACTCAAACAAATGGGAATTTTCTCGCCATTCTACAGTCAGAATTCAAAACCAACGCAGAAGAAATCATCTGCGAGCTTGGTCTGGGCATCCTCAGCGAGAGTCCGCACCAGTGGACTTTATTCCTTATCGTTGCGGTTTTGCCTATCCTGCGGGTTTAACTCTCAAGCCCTTTGCAAACCTCCTCTCAGCATGCTCGTATAGCAGGGCAAACCAAGGTTAAGACAGGGTCAAGGGACAGAACCCTGGCTGGAGGCGAAGCCCCTATCCCCTCCTTTTACACAAATATCCCAACCCGCTGACGTGGCTCTACAAAGCAGACTGGCTAAAGATTTGCATTTTGAATTTCGGAGAATCTTACCCCTTCCGCAGGGTATCGCCATCGCCATGAGAAACAGGGCGACGGCGAGTCAGAAAGCCTACCCAGCATCGGTGGTTGAGCACCTGGTTGAGTCCTAAGCTTTCTGACCAACGCTATATTTGGGAATGCTGCTGAGCCGCCTTTGCATAACGAAACAGGTTAAATTCGACACAAATGCTCACAGCACTTAAGGCTTGTTTAAGTCTTTCTTAAGAGAACCTGTATTTTTGATCTGCCCTGCAGCGCCAGTTACAGAATCAAGATATTCCCCTCTGTGTCGGAGATCTTCGGAGAGGAATCATGACTGGCTAGAACTTAGCTAGAACTTAGACCGTAATAGCGCTCTTGCCGTTCTCGTCAGTCGCTTACCTTCGTTAACTGGTGAGGTACTTATGCGCGAAAACGTCTTGTCTGGCTCACGAAATGTGGCGATCGTGGGTTCCTATCTCAGTGGTAAAACCACCCTGCTAGAAAGTATTTTGTTTGTAACCGGGGCAACGACTCGCAAAGGCAAGGTGCAGGATGGCAACACCATTGGGGATAGCTCTGCCGAAGCCCGCGATCGCCAAATGACTGTAGAAGTTAACGCCGCCAGCACCGAGTATGGCGGCGTTCGTTTTACATTTCTGGATTGCCCCGGTTCGATTGAGTTTGCCCAAGAAACCATGAACGCCCTAATTGGCGTAGACGCCGTGGTCATCGTCTGTGAACCCACCGTAGATCGGGTGTTAAACCTGTCTCCCCTCTTCAAATTCTTGGATGATTGGGAAATTCCCCACTTAGTCTTCATTAACAAAATGGATCGGGCTGACATTGATTTTACCGATGTGCTGGCAGCCCTCAAGCGTGTCTCCAGTCGTCCCCTTGTGCCCCATCAGTACCCCATTGGCAAAGGTGAGCATTTGGTTGGGTTTATTGACTTGGTCACTGAGCAAGCCTACCACTACCATCCAGGTGCCCCGGCTGATCTTGTGCCGCTGCCAGAGCATTTGCGTGAGCAAGAAAAAGCCACCCGTAACGAAATGTTAGAGACCCTGGCTGAGTTCGACGACCATCTGTTAGAAGAACTGCTGGAAGACATTAACCCCTCCCAGGAAGAAATCTGGCAAGACCTGAAAATGGAGTTGGGAGCCGACCAGATTGTGCCCGTATTTGTCGGACAGGCCGATGCCGATTTGGGGGTGCGACCGCTGCTGGAGGCCTTACTCCGGGAAGCGCCTGATCCAGAGGTGACGGCGCAAAAGCGGGGCATTGTTTTAAGCGACAGCACTCCCCTGGCTCAGGTCCTCAAGATCTACTACACCCCCCAGGGTGGAAAGCTCAGCCTGGTGCGCGTGTGGCAGGGCACAGTAGAAGATGGCATGACGCTAAATGGGGTGCGGGTTGGAGGCATTTATCGCCTGACTGGCCCAAAGGTGCAAAATCTGAATCGAGCAGCCGCGGGTGAAATCGTTGCCCTGGGCCGTATGGACGGCATCACTACAGGGGATACACTAACCAGTGACAGCACTTCCGGAGTCGAGTTGCCACGGGCTGAAAAACTCACCCCCGTCTTTGCCCAGGCGATCGCCCCTGAAAAGCGCAGCGACGAAGTTAAACTCACCGCTGCTCTGGCCAAGCTAATCGAAGAAGACCCGGCGCTGGTTTGGGAGCACCATGGTGATACCCACGAGATTATTCTTTGGGGGCAGGGCGACATTCATCTGCAAGTTGCGATGGATCGGCTACGCCGCAAGTACAACCTGCCCATGAGCACCCACCTGCCCCAGATTCCCTACAAGGAGACAATCCGTAAAAACGCCAGCCACATCCACGGGCGTTACAAACACCAAACCGGTGGGCACGGCCAATTTGGTGATGTCTACCTGGATATTCAACCGCTTTCACGGGGCACTGGTTTTAACTTTAAAGACACGATTGTTGGCGGAGTCGTCCCCAAACAATATATTCCAGCCGTAGAAACAGGTGTGCGCGAATTTCTGGCCCACGGGCCGCTGGGTTTTCCGGTGGTGGATGTGGCTGTGACCCTGACAGATGGTTCTTACCACAACGTCGATAGTTCTGAGCAGGCCTTTAAGCAGGCCGCCCGCCTGGCGATGCAAGAGGGCATGGCGAAGTGTGAGCCAATGTTGTTAGAACCCATCTTGAATGTGGTGATTTCTGTGCCCAATGACTTTACCTCCAAGGCGCTGCGGCTAATCAGCGGGCGCCGGGGGCAAATCCTTGGCTATGATGCCAAAGCCGGATGGCTGGGTTGGGATGAAATTACTGCTTTCATTCCCCAGGCAGAAATGCATGACCTCATTGTGGAATTGCGATCGCTCACCCTGGGGGTAGGTTTCTTTGAATGGCAGTACGACCATCTCCAGGAGGTTCCTGAAAAACTAGTCGAGCAGGTGCTCACCGCCAACAATAGCGGTAACGGTAACGGTCATCGCTAGACTTTTGGGCTTTACCGGGGTGGTTGAGGCCACAACAGCCTGACCCACCCCACCAACGGGAAGACAGGATTTGTCCTTTGACTTGAGCGGTCATCACGCTTAAGGTCAGGCATTTCAACTGTTCTACCCTTTTTTGGCAGAAAACTCAGTCTCTGTCTGAGCTTGCTTTTTAACGCGCCTGAAAATCGGGTCGAGATCGCACCAGCGCATCACTCTGGTGATGGGTGCTTGGTTCTTGGCGATCGCCAGTGCCCTTGACAAAGCCAAAAACACGACCGTTTCCAGAAAAGAGAAGCCCTTCACCACCCTCAAAAGTTTGACCGACCAAAAAGGTTAGGGTGCAGAGTGCATCCACTTTTGCGCCCTGCACTGAACTAACCCTGATCATCCGCAGGCGATCGCGTCACGGATTTGACACAAGAGCTTGACAAAAGAATATTGGAGACGTGGAATTGAGTCAGTCCACCTGGGTTGCTTACCCGCCTGGGGACTGGGCAATGAAATCAGGGAACTTGCGGATCGCCAGTGCCGTTCATCTTGGACAGTTACGAACCCTGTGGCTCTTTAGCATGGATCTAGTACGACCATCCATTCCTATGTCTCACAACCTTTACATTGCGACTATTGAACCGGGGAGTGGCAAGTCCCTGGTAGTGCTGGGTTTAATGGAGTTGTTGTCAAAGCGGGTCAGTCAACTGGGGTTCTTTCGCCCAGTTGTGCAGGCAGGGCCGCATCCCAACCGCGATATTGAGTTGGTGCGCGATCGCTATGGGTTAGCGTTTCCCTATGAAGCGTTTTATGCTCTATCCCATTCTGAGGCCCGTCGTTTAATTGCCAATGGCCAGATGGATGAGTTGCTGAAGTGCGTGATGGAGAAGTATCGCGCTCTGGAACGCCAGTGTGATTTTGTCCTATGCGAAGGTACTGACTCGATGGATATTGAGTCGGCTTTTATCGATAACTTTAATGCCCAGGTGGCGAACCACTTGGCAGCGCCCCTTTTGCTGGTCGCCAATGGCCAGGGACGCGATGTGGAGGCACTGATCAATACCGTGCGGACAGAGCGGGAGGCTTTTCTAGAAGCGGGTTGCGCGATCGCGGCCACTATTGTCAACCGGGTGCCCCCAAGCCATCTCAACTTAGTACAGCACCAGTTGCAACAGGTGTGGCCAGGGGATGCCCCCCTCTTTGTCTTACCAGAGGATGAACTACTGGCGAAGCCGACGATCGCCGAGGTGGCGAATGCGGTGCATGCAACTCTCCTGCATGGAGATACTGATGCGCTGAACCGGGAGGTGCTCCATGTCAAAGTAGCGGCGATGCAAATTCCCAACTTTTTGCATCATCTGGAGGAGGGGAGTCTGATTTTGGTGCCTGGCGATCGTGCCGATATTGTGCTGGCTTGCCTTTCTGCCTCCTTTTCCGACAACTACCCCAACATTGCGGGAATTGTGCTGACAGGAGGGTTGGAGTTGGCTCCTACAGTGAGGCGTTTGCTCGCCGGATCTAGCCGCTGGAAGGTTCCCATCTTTTCGGTCACAACCGATACCTACGAAACGGCAAACCGGGTCAACCATGTGCGATCGCACATCACCTCTGCCAACCCACGCAAAATTGCCGCTGCTCTTGGCCTGTTTGAAGCCAACGTTAACATCAACCAAATGGCTGAGCAGATTTCGGTTTCTCGCTCTGATCGAATGACTCCTCTCATGTTTGAGTATGACCTGATTGAACGAGCAAAAACTCACCGCCAGCATGTTGTTTTGCCAGAAGGTTCAGAAGATCGAATTTTGCAGGCGGCGGATATCTTGCTGCGCCGGGGGGTGGTAGATATTACTGTTTTGGGTGATGAAGGCAAAATTCGTGAACGGACAGCAGCCCTGGGCTTGAATTTGGAAGGCGCTCACATCATTGACCCGTTCCACTCCGAATGGTATGAGGACTTTGCCCAAACCTACTATGAGCTGCGAAAGCATAAGGGCATTACCTTCGACTATGCCTGTGATGTGATGCATGATATCAGCTACTTTGGCACGATGATGGTCTATCAAGGCAAGGCAGACGGTATGGTATCGGGCGCGGTAAATACAACGGCCCATACGATTCGCCCCGCCCTTGAGTTTATTCGTACAGTACCTGGCTGCTCAATTGTTTCCAGCGTTTTCCTGATGTGTCTGGAGGATCGGGTGCTGGTCTACGGCGACTGTGCCGTGAACCCAAACCCCAATGCCCAGCAGTTAGCAGATATTGCCATAAGTTCGGCTGAGACCGCCCATACCTTTGGAATTGAACCTCTGGTGGCAATGCTCTCCTACTCCACGGGAACCTCTGGCAAGGGGGAAGAGGTGGAGAAGGTGCGACAGGCTACAGAACTGGCGCGATCGCAGCGGCCCGACCTGAAGATTGAAGGCCCAATCCAGTACGATGCGGCGATTGATGAACAGGTCGCTAAAACAAAACTCCCCAACAGCGAAGTGGCGGGTCATGCGACGGTCTTTATCTTTCCCGATTTGAATACGGGCAACAACACCTATAAAGCCGTGCAACGCTCTGCCAATGCGGTGGCGATCGGCCCCATTCTGCAAGGGTTGAAGAAGCCCGTAAATGACTTGAGCCGTGGTTGTACCGTTACTGATATCGTTAACACTGTAGCCATTACGGCTATCCAAGCCCAGGCGATCGCCGCTGCGGCTACCCCCATCCCCGCGCTTGTCAGTTAGCGATTGGTTGGGTATGAGGGACTGGGTGCAGTGGTTCACCCATGGCTTATCCCCCAATCAGCACGGTCATCTCGCCGCCAGTAATTGTATTGCTAGGGCCGATTGCTTCCAAAAGCGTATCGCCCATGCGGCAGGCGGGCAACCCATTGATGGTTACCGTTTTACTGCCATTGATGACCACCCCCGGCCCATGGGGCGGAATCGGCAACGGCGTAAGACACTGATGGATATCGGCACCACTGGCACTACTCGTAATTAAACTAGCCATAGTTGCCGCTTCTGCCGCTTTTAGCGCTTCTTCATTGGCCTTAGCCGCTGGGGCACCGGGAGTTCCTGCGGCTGCCGCTGTCGCGGCCTCTGCCGCCCGGATGCGCACCTCAGAGGCTTGCTTAGCACTTTGTAAGGCCCCTACTGCCGCCAGGGGAATGCCTCGCCAAGCGGGTCTACTGCCAATTAATACATTGAAACTGCCAGGGCCGGGGGTAAGAACAGGAGGGAGAGGGTGGGCCACACTATCGCCGACCCGAGCGGCTGGTTTAGACATAGGAATAGAAGGATAGAAGGGGGTTGATTGCTAATTTAGCCGGATCAATTGGCCTTTAACCGTAATGACTCCGTTGGCTTTGAGATCCATGTTGGCTTCGGCCTGGATGGTAATGTTGCCCTTTGATTCCATTTTGATGCTGGGGTTGGTCTCACTGTCGTTAAGGCTGAGCTTGTGTCCTAGATTGGTCTCAACTTCAATGCGGCGATCGCTATCATTAACGCGAATTTTGTGGCCTCCAGCCGTTTCAATATAAACCCCCTTTTTGCTACTGCCTTTATCTTCATCAACAAATTGCAGTTTGTGCCCCACACGAGTCTGAAACGTGCGCAACCGAACTTTGCCTCCCTGCACCGAGTCATCAACTTTTGCGGGGGGGGTATCTTGGCCATTCCAGACATTGCCAATCACATAGGGGTGGTGAATATCCCCATGAATAAAGGCAACCAGCACTTCATCATTGACTTCTGGCAGACAGTCAAACCCGCGATCGCGACCGGCCCCGATAGAGACCACCCTGGCCCAATAACTGTTATGCTCCTCCGTCAACATGGGAAACTTCACCCTTACCCGGCCCCAGCCCTTCGGGTCTTTATTATCGGTCACAATCCCCACTAGCAGGGTTTGCCCAGGGGAGAGCGCATGAGCGGGGGTCAAGACCTCCAACAGGTTGCTCCCCCGCAGGCCACGCACACTAAATTCGGTAGTGTACACTCGCTTGCTAAACAAATGGCGCGTTTCCGTCACATAGTACTTGCCGCTAAACCGCCCCATATCCTCGAGCTTAACCATGCGTCCAGGGCGAATTTTAGGGTTACCTTCACCTACGGCATCGGCATGGACATATTCTCCACCCAACTCATCACATAACGCCTGGGCAATTTTATCGGCCTCTTTGCGTTGAAACATGGGGCGATCGACGACAACCAACTTCGGTGCAGGCAGGTTTCTAAACTTTTGGTTGGTCTGGTTGCCATTGCCATGCTCTGTAGAGGTCAATACACTCCGAGGCTTCTCCGCTGTTGCTACAATTGCCTGCTTGCGCTCGTAATCCCACCCGCGGACTTCAACCGACTGTACCTGTTCAGAACTGGTCATGCGAACTCGAAAGCTGTGCACATCCTTTAACCACTTCAGCGTTAGCTCGCTGCTATCCTTTTGAGGCTTGCGAAAATAGAGCTTCCCGTTTTGGACAAATAGCTCAAACCCCAAGCGATTTGCCCGCTGCCGCAAAAACTCCATGTTGGTCTGGTTTTCTTGAAATACGTAGTCATGGGGTTCGCCGCTAGCATCTGCCCTACCGACATCAATTCCAACCTCCTTCACAATCTTATTAACGATATCCGTATCCGTCATATTTTGAAATGAGCGATTGTAGCGGCCCCGATGTAAGCGATGGGATAGGTCGTATCCACGCACAATTACAGGAGCCTGAGATTCTTTAGTGAAGTGGGTCTCAATGGCCGTAATTTCCCCTTGTATCACGTAGTCTTCTTCTTCATGGGAAAATTCTTGCGCTTCGCTGGTGCTAGAACGAAAGCCAATCTTAACGGTTTTGCCAATTTCTAGTAAGTCCTTGTAACGCCACAGCACATCCCGTTCGGCGGCACCGGGGAAGTAGTCGTTTTTAATCACGAGGGTAAACATTCCCGGTAGATGCAGGCTTTCTTCTACAGAAATTTGCAGCAGATCTTCGATCAATGGGTCTTTGCTTTCAAAGCGACGACCATCGATTTCCAGCAAGGGGGTGGGGATGTAGCGGGCAGGATCGGCCATGGGAGGGGAAGGGTGGAGGGGTGAAGAGGGAAGGAGAGGGGAGGAGAAGAGGTGAAGGAGTGGGTCGGGGAGGAGGTGGGTCGGGAGTTTTGAATTTAAATGAGGTGGCACTCCAGTCAGATTAGGTGCGGCGGCGGCTGGTGCGGTTATCTGTTTCGCGATCGCTGACGGTGGCGGTGGGGGTGCGCGGGTCAGCAGGGCTAACGGATTCGTCTACTTCTTTGAGGGTTAAATTCACCTTCGCTCGCACGGGGGTGCCATCCGGCAAAAAGAGGGTGAACTGGTACTGGCAGGATTCGACAAAGCAGCGCAGGTAGAGCTGATTGCCCCAGACAAACAGGTAGATGGGGGGGCGATTGTTTTCAGCTTGGCGGCGGGTCGAGCTAGAGTGGCGCGTGGTAGGGGGCAAACCAGAGCCAGAACTGGAACGGCTACCACCGGAAGCGTTAGGGTCGAGAAATTGCACAGCCCGAATCAGTTTGTTGATGTATCGAGTCCGTACGCTTTCACCGGTTTCGTAGGTGTCAAAGATCAGGTTCGAGAGGGTGAGAGTGCAGGGTTCGGGAGCCGCAAAGCTCACTTTGGCCTGACCGCGGTTAGATCGGGCACCAGAGGGTTGATTGACTCGAATGCTGCGACGAAAGTCGAGTTGGGCGGGGTTAAACATCAGTTCAATGTCGTATTCCGCTTTGTCTACGGAAAACAACATCGCTTTTTCCAGGGTTTGGGAAGGAAGTTGGGCAGGCATGGCAGTTACCGAGAAGTAAATGGCTGGACAGAGCTAGAAGCGGCGATCGCGATAATAGCCACCACTGCGCTCCTGTTCAATTTCGATCCGTTGCCGAAGCAGGTGATAAATTTCGCGGGCGAGGCGTTCCAGGTTGTCTGATTCTTCTTGAGCAGAGGCTTGCTTTCCGGAGAGTTCTTCGGGGGTGCTGTCGTCCGTTGCAGTTTCCCCGGTGGTTGGCGTCACGGGAAGGTTAAACGGGGAGGCCAAGGCACCATCCGCCAAACTGGGCGGGGTAGGTGGCATTAACATTGGCGGCAGTTCTGCCGTGATCGAGCCAGAAGGGGTCGTCGGGGAGGCAGGGGGGGGCACTAAGTCACTCAAGTTATCCAGGCGGCGCTGCACGGTTGGCCTGGTTTGGGTCAGCAGGTCTTCGATACTCGACCACTGGTCGGGGATTGAGTCTGAAAAATCAGCACTGGAGTCTGAATGGAGGGAAGGACTCGTCGTCTCTGCGGTTGGGTTGGCAGAGAGGCTTTGACCGGGGGGAGCAGCACGAGAAAGTACCGGAGCACCCTCTGCCGGGTTGTCAGTTTTTGCCTGAATCCGAGGCTCTGCGCTGGCAGCACTTTGCCCTAGAGGGGGCGTTGGCCCGGTATCAGATCCAGCATCAGCTAAAGGCGGAGTGTCATCAGGAATTGCTGCTTCTGCAGGGGTTGATTGAGCGACAGTGAGCGCCGCGCTGGCAGGCTCCTCAACCGCAGTTGCAGGGGAAGGAGTAGGCGGTGCGATCGAACGGGGTAGGCGGGCCGCGCTTGGATTCATCTGGTCGGCCCTTGGGGAGAAAACTGCGGCTTCTAAATCAGTCTGACCCGCATCGGGTTGGCTGGCCTCGGTCTGCTCGGCTGCGGGAATCGGGTCACGCTGCACCAGCGGCTGGCTGGTAGGCAGAGGACGCAACACGGCCAGATTATCGATCGCATCGGAGAGATGCGGTATCTGCAGTGCTGAGGTTGGGTTTTCCTGGGGTGTCGCATCGGCGGTTCCGGTTTCTGATGCAGGAGACCCAGGGCGATCGCCAAAATCAGGAACTTCTGAAATAGAGGAGAGCAACCCACGGCTTGAATCTGGGGCATTTATCTCTAACCGAGTCTGAATTGCAGGTAAATCTGCATCTCCGGCAACCTCCCCAGAGGGTAAAGCCGCCGGAGCAAGCTCATCAACATCAGAGGGCGCGGCCCCCGCACTCGCCGGATTTGACTCTAATCTTAGTGGCACTGCAGGTTGTTCCCTGACGGCTTCAACCCTTTCTGAGGGAGGCACAACAAGGAGACCTGAGGCATCCCGACTTGAAGTTGGAGCATCCGGCTGGAAGCCAGGGGTCTCTGAGTTTGGCTGAACCGCCAGATCGTTGCCGGTCTCTGCGGCCCTCTCTGCTACAGGGAAAACCTCTGAAACAACTGCGCCCTCTACGTTGGCCGGAACCATAGAAACAACTGGAGGGGCTTCTCCCTTCGACTGAATTAGAGGTAACTCATCGGTTGTCTCATCGCTTTCTGGGACAGATGAAGCGGTTGAGATTACATCGTCGCTAGCGATCTCAGAAACTTCCGGAACCGGAATAACAGCAGGGGCCACATTCGCCTCTGATTTTGGCTGAATTCCAGGCAGGCCGCCTGACACCCTAGCTGTATCGGGTGAAGCCAAGGAAGCGGTTGGGGTAACTTCGCTGTCAGCCGTTACAGAAACTTCTGCAGCCGGAAGGCTAGATGAAGTAGCTGGCAAGATTTCATCGGCGTTTTGCTGCTGGATTTGGGGAGGACGAAGCGCAGAGTCGCTGGGTGCAACCCTATCCACAGCCCTCGACAATACGTCTTCAGCGGTTGTGGCGAATTCACTCTCGGTTTCCGCTTGGGAATCTGGGAAGGTGGCGATTGTTGAGGCAATGGGGGCATCAGGGTTGGCCCGACGCGGCAGAGAAGCGGGTTGGGTCGCCGGTAGGTGTTGCTCTGGGGACGGCGTCAATTCCTGCTGGGTCTGCATTGTTGGGGCAGAAACAGTCGGCGAGGAAAGCGCTGTGCCTGACGGGGGGACAGTAGTCGCTCCTGGAGCGTCAGAGGGAATGTTTGGCTCAACAGCAGGGGTTGGAGCCTCTGCTGCTGGAGCCGAAGCCAGCCTGGAGTCTCCTAACACTAGAACTGGCTCGGTTTCTGTGGAGTCAAACTCAGGGGCAATGGAGCGAGCACTGACTTCTGGTTGAGCAATAGGGGTTTGCGGCTCAGTCGCTTCGATGACGGCTGCCGTTTCGTTAGAAGCGGCTGCTTTCTGAGCGAGTGGGGTTGGTTCTGGCGCGGATAGGGGCGATAGGGAGGAAACGGATGGAGCAGTGGCTTCTGGCGCGGGCTGAATCACCCGATCAGCGGTGGTTGCTGGATCAGGTCGCGAAGCAGAACTGCCGATCGCAGCAGGGGCGATCTCTGGAGCGTCGGGGCGGGGTGTGGTTCGGGGTGAAATGGCTTGGGGCTGTCTGGCGGCGGTGGCACCCGCTTCTAGAAATGGGGCGATCGGCTCAGCGTCGGGGGGAATGCCCCCATCGGAGGCGGCTCCCGGCGTAGCAACGGGAGTGGTCGCCACCTCAGTGCTCTGCCGTTGCACCGCAGGTATCTCCAAATCCGAGGAACGATTTGAGGCGACAGAGGAAATTGATTCTGGCGGTTGTTCTGGCGCGGGTGCAGATTGAGCTTGTACCAGAGGCAGGGCGGGATCGGCTGAGCTAGCTGCTGCAATTGTAGGGAAATCGGCCCTAGGCTCCGGTGAGGCAGGAGGCAGATCTGCCTCGACCCTAGGGTCAGCGATCGCCGCTGAGCTGACCTCGCGTCGTTGCCGCAAGGTTGGAGTCGTCTGGGCAGCGATCGGTGATATTTCTGGCCCCTGGACAGCAGCCAAAGAAGTTCCAGAGCCTGTCGGAGGCTCCGTTGCAGCCTGGTCAACCACCCCCTCTGGAATCTGAGCCGATTCTGCAGTGGCCGGGTAATCGGGAAGGGTTACAGGCTCTAAGGCAGACTCTGGTGCCAGTCGAGTCTGAAGTGGTGGTGGCGAGGCTGATGCCCCAGAAGGTGACACGACTGGAGACGTAAATTCTGGCTCCGCTGCAAAGGCAGGAGGAGCAATTGGGTTTGTGGGGCCGAAGCGTGGGCCTGGGGTTGGGGTGGTGGGTGCGGGCAGGGTAAATGCCTGGAGGCCCGGTGGGGCGATCGCCCCTAATTCTGCTGGCTCAGCCACTTGTTCAGCGAGTTCCGTTGACCCTACAGATGGGGAAACCGCCTGAATTTGGGGCGGATTGGCTGCCCCAGATAGTGGAAAGTTCTCCGATGGGCCAGTCCCCTGTAAGGAGGCAACCTGGCTCACCGATTCCTCTGGGGAAAAGGCCCCTGGCGCTGCAGAGGCTGAACTTACCCGGCGCTGAATCCCTTCTGGGGAAACAGAAGCATCTGCCCTCAAGTCAGGTACTGATTCTGGCGTCTCCTCAGCCCCAGTCTGGCTCAAGGCCGCAGCAGGTTCAGCGGTTACAGGAGCCGAAGCCGCTGGCTCTATTCCCAAAAGTTCACTGAAATCACTGCTGCCACGCTCTGAAGACAGTGCCAACACCTCTGGCTCAAACAGCTCTGATTCTCCTGGTGAGGCCATCTCAACCCGTCGTTGCAGCGCGGGTGCCCCAGCGCGGGTTGACGCTTTGCTCTGGAATTGGCTATCAGGAAAGAACTCTGTTGGTTGAAAATCGGCGCTTGCGACCTCTGGCAGATCGGGAATTCCCTCTGGGAAAAACACTTGGGGATTGTGGGCCGCCATGGGCCTTGCGCCCAGGGGTGTCAAAAATTTGGGGCTAATCCACGGTTCCCCCTCTGGATGGAGCAGCGGCCACTTCTCCAGCAGCGAATCTGCAGGATTAGGTTGTGCTTGAGGTGGGCCAACTGGCAAGTCGGCGCTTGCGCTATCGCGGGAGGACATGGGAGGGAAAAGATAAACGAAACGGCTAACTATAGCTTTGGTCAAAAGCTTTGGTCAAAAAGCTGAGGATAAAACTGAGCGCTCAAACAGCGATGCTGGGTAGGCTTCCTTGACGCGCGATCGCGATGTTGCTCACGGCGACCGTCAGCCAATGAAATTAATGACTTGAGAATGAATTTGAAGCATCCCGTTCACCGCTGTGAATTGGCACGTTACCGCTGCCTGTGCGAAAGACTTTAATGCCCTCATGGGCAAGGGTTAGTTCTTCAATTGCCCCATTGTTGGAGTTGGCTTGCAGGCTCGGGGCCTTCCAGCCGATGGGCACAGCTCCAATCAGAGTCCAACACTGCATTGTTTCGCCCGCCTGGTTAAACACCAAAATATTGATGTTGCGCCGACTGTGGGGACGTTCAGGGCGATTGCCATCGATCAATTGGGGCATTAACCAACTGTTGATCCACTGCAAAAATGTCAAATCGTTGGTGAGACCGCGCTTCAGGGTGACATCCCCAAACTCTGCGGGGCCAATTAACACTCGCTGTTGATCATTAGCCCCACCTTCACTGAAGGTTTCCTTCTTAAACCGTACACTCAGCCCCTGGCATTCGCTAAAGGAAGCTTTAATTTCTGTGTCCATTTCGACATAGAAGCGATTAGCCGTAACGTAGTTAAGTTCAGGTGGGGGAGGACTATTGGTTTTGGCAGCGTTTGTCATAAACGACCTCCATAGGAGTAAGTGCGGTGATGCTGTTGTTGCAGGTCTTCGAGGAGGAGATGGTAAACGCGATCGCTCAACTGGCGTAACAAAATCGGATCTGCCATCACTTTGGCCGCTAGAGCATTCAGATCGGCGGATTCTTTACTGGCATGGGTCTGGATTTCGGCGGGGGCGGCAAATCCAGCAGGGGAACTGGGTGCCCCAATTGGGGGCAGCAGTGCAGGAGAAACACAACCAAAACCGAGGAGAGAACTTTGAGCAGATTGAGCAGACATGGCATGGGTGAGGTAGAGGGCGACAAACCCGACAATGATGACTGGCGCATAGATACCCCTGTGCTATTCCCTTCTTCGGGTATTCCAATCCGATATCGGGATTAACCCCGATTGTTTCAGCAGACTTTGACCCTCCTGGGTTTGCATAATTTCGGCAAACTTTTCGCCAACAGGGGGCAAACGGTTATCCCGACGGTAGACGACGGCTAAGTCGTAGGCCAGGGGATACACCTGTCTCTGAAACAGGGCACTATCGGGGGCGTAGCTGCCTTTGTTACGACAGAGATCGGTGTTAGGGTCAATGGGTTTGCCATCGGTTTGCACTAGCGGTTGCACAGAGTGGTGCTCAGTCGTAATCGCCAGGGGATAGACGGAGCATTGCCCAAACACGCGGCTAATCGGGGCAAAGGCGATCGCGCCTCGTTGGGGTTGCTCGTTTTCAAAATCGCGAATTACCTGTTGCAGTAATCCCCCAATCGGTAAGCGGGAAATTTCGCCCAACTGCACAAAACTGCGGTTTTGCTGGGGTTTTGGGGCTAGCATCTGCCGAAACAGGCGAATATTATCAGGTGTTTGCAGTGCTTTCTGCTCAAACATTTGAATCGCGGCATCATCATCGGGGGCGTAGAGGCTAATGGGTAAATCAGGGCCACCCAGTTCTTTCCAATTGCGCACTTGCCCGGTATAGAGCCGTTGCAAATCGCTCATCCGAATTTGCCCCCCTAAACGCTTGGGGAGGCTGTTGTCCCGTTTGGCATAGCTAAAGGAAACGATGATCGCTAAACCATCGTGGGCAATGGTCTGGCTGATCAAATCCGCGGAAAGATCGGCCGTGTAGTTGGTTAAGGTAAAGGCCGATTTTAACTCCCGTACCTGGGCGATCGCCTGTTCCCGTGCAGCCCGGTTGCTTTGATCGGTGATGAACTGATACCGCAGCTTGAAGTTTTTTTGACGCGCTGCCAAAATTTCCTCAAATTTGCCATTGAGGTTATCTGCTGGGTCACGCATACAGGCTGCTGATAAGTCACTGGCCCGACTCAAAAGGTTTTGCCTTAAAAAGCTACTCCATAAATCGCGCTCAGCCGTCCTATAAAGAAAGGTGCCATCAGGTACCCCTGCCACTTCCTCCATGCCGCAGGTGAGAGTGGTGCTACGGGCGATCGCCTGGGGTTGGGGTTTGGGCAAAAGGGAACTGATCAACCAAAGGAGTAGCCCTAGCGTTGTACCGCCGAGCAACCACCAAAGCCACTTCGGTGCCCTTAGAGGAGTTTCCCCTGCTTCTGCTGCAATCACACTACCCTCGTAGCCCAATTCAATTGGCATCTGGCGCAACTGCTGCCGCGCCTCAATCGCATCTTCGATCTGGCCCTCGACCAATTGCTCAATCACCTGGCGCAAAACCGGATGGGCTGATCGAAGTCGGGGATGGTTTAGGGCTAAGGCTGGCTCGGCATTCGGGGCTACCTTTTTGCCCGTCAACAGGGTACAGCCAACATAACCGAGCGATCGCAAATCCGCTTTTTGCAGCGTTTTCAGTTCCTGATAGGCTTGCTGTTGCATGCCAGCCAGATAGGCCGCTTGCTGTCGCTTCAGGTGCTCAAATTCGCGATGTTGTGCCTCCTCCAAGGCGGGGATAGATCGGGTGGCGGCCTGCTTGAGCTGCTCAGATTGGCGTTTGCGCAGGGCCGCTTGAGTTTCGGCCTGTTGGCGCTGCAGATCCCTGATTTGCTTTGCTTTCTGGCCAATCGCCTGGGCCAAGGCATACATATCCCGGTAGGTGGCCGTAATATCAAACAAAAATTCCCACTGGGCCAAATCGCAGACATAGATGAAGAAATCGAGGTCTGACAAGGCTGAACTTGCTGGTATTCCGCCAGCCTTGCGGTCAATATAGAGCAGGCTATGGAGGGTGAGGTTGCCATGCATAGAGCCATACTCGTTGACAAAACCCTCCGGCGATCGCGCCTTAATTTGATGCAAAAATTCCAGGGTTTGCAGCACCTGATCCAGCACCCGCCGCACCTGCTGATCTGTCATCGGCCCCTGCTGTTTTAAGTAGGCCGCCAGGGTGGGGGCCGCATCCCAATGGCCATGGGTCACCAGGTAACAGCGATCGCGGTTGGTATCAGCGATCGCCTCCCAGGGGGCGACTAATCGATAATCCGACAGTTTGCCATCAATACTGTCGATGCCTGCTAAACGAGTAAACGTCGCCTTTTTTTCGCGCCGCTCCAATGGGTTCAGACGCTCGGATACCAGAAACTCCTTAATCACCACAGCGGCCCCATCAGAAACTCGGGTTGCCTGGTAAAGGCGTCCAATCCCCCGTTCACCGAGCACCCCAGTGATCCGGTAGCGGCCTCTCCGACCCGCAATTTGCTCATCCACTCTTAACCACAGTGGGAAGCCGCAACTCCCGCATTGATCACCCTCCTGTTTACCCTGGGCATTGGGACAGGTGAGCGGATCGTGAGTGGCACACAGAGGAGCATACAAAGCCGAAGGGGCGATCGTCGGCTCTACCTGACCCGCTGGCGATTCTGGCAGCATTTCACCCACCTCCGGTTCGCCTGCCTCTCCCCGGAAGCTTTCAATCACTGGAATCAACCACCGCAAAGGAGCTGGCACTAGCCCTTCTAATTGACTACGCAAGCCACTTTTGACCAGCTCTCGCTGACTGGCAATCTCACTTTTTAGCCGTTGGGCCGTCTGGCGGGTGACTTCTCGGCGCAGGCTACGTTGCTTAGGAGGGGTTTGGTTAGTCATAGTCAAAAAAAGCAGGGAGTGAGGGGGGAGTCAAGTTTGAATTTTGTCGGGTTTTGCCCTTCCCGCAGGGTCTTTTGAACTGAAGAAGTGGATGCGTAGGGATAGATTCCCTCGCTAGTTGGGAATCACAGCTAAAAAGCAACCGCCAACCGCTAATAGCCAGCTAGGTGCAGACAAGGCCCAGCTTGAGGGCTTTGACGATCGCCTGAGTACGGCTGGTAACAGCCAGTTTTTCAAAAATTGCCGTCAGGTGAGCTTTAACAGTGGCAACGGTGATGTAGAGGTGACTGGCAATTTCGTCGTTAGAGGCTCCCTGGACGAGCCAATGCAGCACTTCCTGTTCGCGCTCAGTCAAACAAACTTGGTCGCAGGCGTGCAAGGTTCGCCCTGCGTAGAAGTGGAATAGCCGAAAAAAGCTGGTCGTTAGATCAGGGGAGAGGTAAATATTGCCCTGGGTCAATGTCGTAATGGCATCACACAACTCAGCAGCTAGCCGATCTTTGACAATGTAACCGCTGGCACCAGCTTGCATGGCGCGAAAAACCCACTCATCTTCCCGGTGTCCAGAGAGGATCAGAATTTTGCCCCTAAAGCCAATTTGTCCCAAGCGTTGGATCGCGGTCATCCCACTGCCTCCGGCTAGTTCTAAATCCAGCAAGATCAAAGCTGGGTGTTGCTCCCCCGCTAACTTTAGGGCTTGCTCAACAGATGCCGCTTCACCGACGACCTTAAGTTCTAGACAATGATTGATTCGATAGAAGGAGAAGAGGGTTTTAAGTCCGTGCCGAAATTGTGGTTCATCATCAACCAGGAGAACGGAGAGAGGAGGTGCGGAAACCATGGGGGTATAACAATAGACTTAAAGTGAGTGGATTCATGCCGGTAATAAGATTAGATAAGCTAAAAAATTCAGATTCACATAAACACAAATAGCGGATAAACCAGAACACATCTCAATGCAGCGGCAAGGTAAAGCAAAATTGGGCACCCCCTTCTGGATGATTAGTAGCCCAAAGACTGCCCCGATGATCGAGGATGATTTTATGGGCGATCGCTAAGCCCAGCCCCGTACCGCCCAGTCGCCGCGAATAGTAGGGAGTCAGCGCTTGGCGCAGATCTTCAGCGGAGAGGCCAACGCCGCGATCGCGAATTGAAATCTGAGCCATCTGGCCAGAGGTGTGCCATTCCCAAGTAATCACTCCAGCTGTGGGACTAAAGTGAATCGCGTTGTGCAGCAGATTGACCAATACTTGTTTGATTTGCCAGCGATCCATTCGCAGGGGCAAAGCCTGCGCTGGCAAGTCCACTCGCAATTGTTTCGCCTTTAGCCAGGGTTGAAGGCTATCCAGAGTTTCAGCCAATAGCGATCGCACATCGCTCACTTCTAGCCGCAACCGAGTCCGCTGGCTGCAATGTAACAACTCCGTCAGATTATTGCTCAAATCACCGACAGTATCGCGAATCAGCACCGCCTGATCGCGAAAGAGTCCTTCTGGTAACCCCAACCTCAGATTTTCAGCATGGAGGCTAATTAAGGCCAGGGGATTGCGGAGTTGATGTTCAGCCTTCTGTAACACCTGCTCTAATAGTTGGATCTCACCCCTTTGTCGAGATAACTCCGCATCTATTTGCAGCCAGTAGCTTAGCAATTGGGCCTGTTGTTCAACAAAGCTGCCCTGGGTCTCGGTCAAAGGGGCTTGCGTCCAGAGCAGCAGATAGTTGCTCTGAGTGGTTTCTGCCCCTAGCCAGCACACATAAACAGCCTGACTTAAGCCTGACAGGGGTTGTAAGTTTTGATTCGGGGTGTAATGGTGCAACCAGGCTTCTGATTCTAAGTAGGTCAGGGTAGAGTTATCGAGATCAGGGAGCGTTTGGGTGCACAACAAGCGCAGTTCCCAGCGATCGCCCTTAGGCGTCTGGTATACCAACCAGGCGATCGCGATCGGCAATTGCGCTGCCAATTGCCCGAGTTGAAGTTGACAAGCTTTGCGCACCTCTGGAACGGTTTCCGTCCCTTGACTGGAAACGCTGGCGGCAAAAGCTGTATTGAGGGAAGGAATTCGTATTTGTTCCGTAAGCATGACCCGTCATCCAACCGCAGAGGGTAGAGCCGCCCTGGAGAGAGGGCATTTGCGTAACCATACGAAGGAAAATTTGACGGATCAGGAACAAAAGGCGAGATCACAACAATTCTTCAGGTCTAGAGAGTCTCAACATCCAGCGAGTTATCCCCAAGTCAGCCAGACCGTATCGGTTGCCCTAGTGGGTGTCGGCTGTTAGCTGCGAGTCACCACTAGCGAGGAATCTATCCCCGCTCAACGACTTCTCCAAAAATGGTATGAACCCACTAGGGAACCTTGGCCAGCATTCCGCCCCAAGAGGTAGGGAAGAAACGAAATGCTGCCATCGCGTTCTGCCCCATTCTTGCTTTCAACTTTAACCGCCTAGAAGAAAAGATTTGTCAGTCAACTAGGGGCGCAAGTTTTAGGGCTAAGCAAGTTTCATGCACCTTTTCACGATGCGGCGGGTTGTAAATTGTCGGCTCCCTGAGTCACCCGCATCGACTGAATGCGATCGCCCCGTTCAATGGTATCCACAACTTGCATTCCTTCCTTAACGTAACCAAACACGGCATAGTTACCATCCAGAAAGTTGACATCCCCCAGAGTGATGTAGAACTGAGACGAAGCAGAGTCAGGAAAGTTAGAACGAGCCATTGCCAGCGCCCCGCGAGAATGACTTAACACTGGTGGTTGTGTGATCTGGGCATCTGCAAACGTTTGGTGATAAATCGGCTCAGTGGCACCTTTCGGCTTGATTTCTAAAGGAATGTTGCGCGGCTGCTGCGTAGCCGGATCGGTGTAACCGCCCGTTCCCAATCGCTCAATCGGAAACTTTGGATCTTTCCCCTGGGGGTCACCCGCCTGCACAACAAATGGCTCTGGTTCCCGCACCACCCGGTGAAAGACCAAGCCGTCATAGACTCCTTTCTGTACCAGATCAACAAAGTTACCTGCAGTAATCGGTGCATTCGTGCCATCCACTTCCAGCACGACTTTGCCATTCTTAACAACCATCTCGACCGTAGCTTTGCCATTTAGGCGCGGCAATCCTGCTGGAATGCTGGTCGCCTTCTCACTTAAGGCAGAGTCGCCTGGTGAAGAGTTCGCTGTGGTGGGTAGAGACCCACACCCCACAATCAGAACCGCTAAGACAGCTAAAACAACAAAAGAAAGTGGTCGAAATATTTTTTGCATTGTGATCAAACCCAAACATTGCAAACAAGATGCCCATCATGGCATAGCCCAAGCGCTAAATGAGGGCAATCCCAATTGAAACTAAGCCCAGTTCAAAACAGGCCATTTCCCCACCAGCCTATCGACCGGCTTGAACTTGGCCAAGGTTTAGCTCAACCCCGCTCCCAACTCATAACCCTTCCAGGGGGACTCCCAAAAATCGAGCCAGTTCGGCTCCCTGGTTTTCCAGTTCAGACAAGGGTAAGGGCTGGCCCACCCGGGTTAAGGGGATTTCTCGCCTGCCCTTGACTTTGAGATAAAGCGATCGCTTGGGATTTAACCCATCCCGTAGATCAACCTTCACCGATTGGACATCTTCCGTCTTAAAAATCAGCTCAATTCGGCGATTTTTACCAGGAAAGCCCCAGCGAAAAATCTTAACGTCCCCAGTCTCTTTGTTGAACTCGTTGTAGCCACCGCCAATATCCCAGAGGATGGAGAGCCACAGATAAAGACTCAACAGTAAACCAGCCAACCCATAAAAACCCATGGCAATGCCCTGGGGAATAAAGACTAACTGGGTCGGGTCAGAGAAGGGCAGTAAATTGATCTTCAGGTAGCTAGATAAAGCCGCCAGAAAAAAGCCTAATGCTCCCATGGTCACGACAACCGCCCAGAAGTAGTTACTCAAACGGCGCGAACCCAGTACCTGTTGCTGCAAAACCGCTGACCCTGCGGAAGGAGTTTGTACAGTCATAGTCTAAAAATTAGCCAGACAGAACCTAAGTTGAAGAAAAAAGAAAAATGAACGAGTCTAGATCTTTCTAGAATACCGAATCACTTCAGATAGCAAACCCCTCAATTGCTACAAGCGTGGATTAGATCACTCCAAATTCCGACAAAGGAGACGTTACGGAGGGCAAATGCCTGGTTCCAAGGACGGGTTCCAAAATGGATGGGTCACCACGGCAATTGCCTTAATCTATCCTCCCAAAGCAGTATGACTCCACCGAGTGATTCTTCATCAGGCAAAGCTTGCCTTACTGCATCTTATCGGATTGCTTGCAGCCGTAAGTTGATTTCAGCCAGATTTACTCTAGAAAGATTGCTGCAAAGTCAAACCTGGAGCTTGCTGTGCCCAGAATGAGACCGAAGTAACATTGTCTAAAGCGAATCGCGACAACTATGAAGTATTTTTACTGTAGACAACCTTCTTAAACTTCTGAAGAGCTTAACAGTGCGGCCTCTAAATCATGGTAGGCTTTGACCAAGTAAAGCGACGTGAGCTTTACGGGTCTTGCTCTACGGCCAGGTTAGTTCTGCGATCGCGGTGATGCCTAGCTTAGCTAGCAACCTTCGCTTTCCCAGCGACACGGTAACTGATCAGACTTAAAGTCAGAGGTTAAGTCAGAGGTTTAACCTGAGGCTATTGACAAACTGAGATGAACGTATCGGTTTGTAAAATTTCTGATTTTGCTTATTATGTAAATCATAGAACCTGTTCACTCTAGGTAACTCGCACTTTTAGAAAACGCTAAAGGATAGCACTCATGACTATTGCAGTCGGACGCGTCCAGCAACGGGGCTGGTTTGATGCCCTGGATGACTGGCTCAAGCGTGACCGTTTCGTCTTTATCGGGTGGTCAGGCCTGTTGCTGTTCCCCTGTGCCTACCTGGCCCTGGGCGGCTGGCTAACCGGCACCACCTTTGTCACTTCCTGGTACACCCATGGGTTAGCGTCAAGCTACCTGGAAGGGTGCAACTTTTTGACCGCAGCCGTTTCCACCC
>Ga0272446_1003115_pt1 | contig 21467 bp, 18 predicted proteins | sample YNPCB0061_FD_194587 | JGI IMG/M metagenome (GOLD analysis project Ga0272446, IMG submission 194587) | Hot spring microbial mat communities from Yellowstone National Park, WY, United States - YNP-CB-006-1 | ecosystem: Environmental > Aquatic > Thermal springs > Hot (42-90C) > Sediment | place...
CGCTTCAATGAGGCCCCGGCGAATTCGCCGGGGAAATGCGCTTCTTGGGGTTCCGCAGCTCGCGTCGGTCGAGGGGATCTTCGCGAGGGGTACGGGAGCGCTGCGCTTGGCCGAATTGCCGATCTCGCGCAGCGCGCGAGCATTCTACAGGATGACACTGATTGTTAAAGAAGCAAGCTGCGCGAGCGCTGCCTGGCTTGGGTGCGGCACGGAAGGGCTCGCTGGTTGTCGGCGAAGTTAGACGATCACCGGCGCATGATCGATGACCTCGAACTCGGACTTGCCGAGGCTTGTCACGCGAGGGACTACGTTAGCAGCAAGACCGAGGTCGAGCAAGATGACGTGGTCTTCAACATGGTGGATCACACCATCCAGCAGTGCGACGAGCTCGGCGTGTTGTCTTGGTGTCAGCCGGCACTGAAAAACAGATAGCTGGACCCACTCGCCATAGCCCTTCATGACTTTGAAGACGCGACGCCAGCGTTTGGGGTCGGTAATGTCGTACGCGACGATATAGAGGCGTTGGTCCATGGCGCGGCACCGCTCACCTGGGTGTGAAGTTCGGGTAATCGGTAATCTCTCCAAGCACGTGGCGAGCGAGGAGACGGGCCTGGATCTCGAACAGTCGTCGATAGCTGACGCGGTATCCGAACTGCGGGTGGGTCACCTCCAGGCTGAGGCGACGCTCGAACGTGCCAATGAAGCGCTTGCGGCCATCAGGCGTCATGTTGACGCTTCCGGCGGCTTGGACGAAGTCGGTCGGCTTGACTTCGCCGTTGTTGATCGCCTGGATAACGGCGGAGTCGGCGATCAAGGGCCGGAACGGCTCCATGAGGTCCAGGGCGAGGGCGGGTCGGCCGTAGCGCGGCTGGTGGTAGAACCCAAGGTAGGGGTCGAAGCCGACAGCCGAGAGCGTCACATGCCAGGTGCGCACCAGCAGGGTGTAGGCATAGGACAACAGGGCGTTGACCGGATCGGTGGGCGGGCGGCGGTTGCGTGTCTGGAAGTCGAAGGCGAAGTTGGTCTCGGGGGCCGTGGGCTTGATCAAGTTTGCGAAGGCGGCAAAGTAGCGGGCGGCAGCCGTGCCTTCGATGCCGAGCAAAGCGGCCTGATCGGGTGCGCGGGCGAGGCGGCGGATATCGCTGTTGAGGTCTTCCAGCAACGCCGGGGGTGCGTCCCCGGTCTTCCAGTTGCGGCGCAGGAGGGTTCTGGCATTGCGGATCTTGGCCTCGATCAGGCCCTTGGCGAGCCGCAAGCTGGTCGAGCGGTCCTCGGCGGCACGGAATTGGGCGCGGCGCAGTTCGACGTTCTTGTGTCCGGTGCCAATGGTGTGCCCCATGAACCAGCCGCCGTGACTGTGCCAGGTGACCGGGATGTTGCGGGCCATCAGCTCGTTGAGGGCGGGCGTGGTCACATAGACGTTTCCGAACAGGGCGAGCTGGGAGCAATCGATCAGGCGTACGCTCTCGGTTTTGACGTCATCGATGCTGATCTCCAGGCGCTCGCCGCTCTTACCGACCTTCGCATGGCTGGCCTGGACGTAGACCGGGAGGGCGGTGTCCAGGCCCACCACCAGTGGCCGAGGGGCGATGTCAGCACCGCGGAAAAAGCGGACTTCGTCGGGTAGGCAGATCCCAACGAGGGAGCAGCGCGGGCACTTGGGGCTGTCAACCAGCGGCTCGGGGATGCGCCCACCGGCGGCGACGAAGCGCAGGCCGTCGATGGCCTCGCGCGTCAGGCGCCTGAGGTCCTCGTCGAAGGCGACCCGCACGCGCTCGCGGCTGGCGGCGTAGTAGAGGATGCCCTCCTCGCAGTCGTAGCCGTGCTCGGCGAGCAGCATGCCCTGGACGCAGAGCTGCACGCGCTCGGGGTCGTAGGCGCCTTGGCCGATGTGCGGGCGTTTGCCGCGCTTGTAGTCCACCGGGGTGACGCGATTGCCCTGGCCTTCGATGAGGTCGAGCTTGGCGATGATGCCCAGCCGGTTGGACGACAGGGTAATGGAGCGGGCGTGGATCGTCTCCGGCTCGGGTGTTTCGCCCTCATCCGCGGCTGCACTGGCCTGGCCCTGGGGGGGCGGCAACCGGCCGCCAGGCTTGTCCACGCGGCGATGGACGTGGCGGCCCTCAACCGTGTCGCCCGAGTCATCCCATTCGCCCTGGACCCACATGAGATAGGCCAGGCGCGGGCAGTAGGTGTATTCGTTGATCATGCGCGCCGGCAGCAGCGGCATGTCCTGGGCCATTTCCGGGAATGGCAACTCCAGCTCCTGCTGTTGCGGGACGGGTTCCGGTGGCATGGGTGTCTCCCGGCGGATAGGCCTGGCCTCGGCGGCGGTTGGTGGGGCTTCTACCGGTGGTTACTATAGATTCCAAACCAACGCATCGTCAGGAGACCGTCATGCCCCCTGTCCCCGCCGTGCGGCTCGACCGCTGCTACACCTGGGCGGATTACCTGTCTTGGCCGGAGGGTGAGCGCTGGGAGATCATCCAGGGTGTGGCCTACGGCATGTCGGCGGCGCCCTCAACTCGGCATCAGGACGTGTGCGGCAAGATCTACAGCCGGCTCGAACAGCAACTTCGGGGCCACCCTTGCCGCCCGTTCGTCGCCCCCACCGCCGTCAAGCTTTCGGACATCAATGTGGTGGAGCCGGACATCCTCGTGGTGTGCGACCGCAGCACCGTCACCGCGAGCCACATCGAAGGCGCGCCGGACCTGATCGTGGAAGTCCTGTCCCCCGGGACCTCGGCTAAGGACCTGCGCCAGAAGAAAGCCCTCTACGAACAGAGCGGCGTGCGCGAATACGTGGTGGTCGATCCGCTGGAGCATTACGCCATCCGCTTCCTGCTCGGCGCCGACGGCTACGACAAGGGCAGCGTGTTCGCGAGCGATGAGGTCCTCACCTTCGCCACCCTGGAGGGGGTCGAGGTCCCGCTGTGGGAGGTCTTCGACCTTCCTGGGCCGGGGCCTGCTGATCGCATTGCCGGCTGACCTTCTTCCGTCATGGGGGTGTGCGCCCCACCCGCATACCCCGGTGCGACATTGCGGATGGCGAATCGTGAGCCGGAGTGAGCGACATCAGTGCCATCCGCTTGCGATGGCCCGCGGATCCAGGTCGGCGGCCCGCGGAGGAGGCCGACTTGGCCCGACGACCGCGCTCCGGGGTGATCCGCGATGCCCTCGTCCAGTACCTTGCCAAGCAAGAGGGGAGGCGGTTCCCGGCGGCGTTCATCGCGCAGGCGAAGAAGGGCGACGGGAACCCCGAGATGCGCCGGGAGGCGATCGAGGTGGCGGAGGAATCCGTCGCCCCGCGCGGCGAGGCCTTGGGTCTGGCCGAGGGTCGGCAACCCGGAGATCCCTGGCCCGAGGGGCAGGGTGTGCGGAGGTGGAAATGATGCACCACGGAGAGCGCTGGGCCGCGAATCTGCATCCACCGCGAGGACACGAGATCGCCAAGGCCTGGTCCGTGCTGGCGATGCAGACCGACGAGCTGGGTCCCGCAGTGACCCCAGTGATCGCTTTCCTGCCGTGGACCACGCAGGTTTATCGGTGCGTCTCGCGCTGGCGCTTCGCGGTGCCGGCGCCGGATCGGCTCCTCAAGCCCTGCCAGGTGGCCACAGACCAACCGCGGTCCCTGGACCGCGAACGCTTCGGCGACGGCCACCACCCCGACCGCGGACGAGCTGACCGCCGTGGAGGGGGGCTCAAGAGGGTGCCGCGGTTGTCGTGATCTTTACAGGTGGCTACACCGGAACTCCTTGCGTGAAGTTCCGGTACTTGCCTTGGGTGATGCGTTGGCTGCGGAACGCCTCGACGATGCCTAAGCCCCGCAGACGCTGGCGCGGTGGGTTGTCATCCTGCAGCTCGCGCAGGGCCAACAATGATTGGACCACTTCCAGTGTGAGGGGCCTTTCCCAGATCGGCCAAGTGAAAAACGTGCCCTGGCGCGGAATCCGGCGAAACCCGGTGGTTACCAAGGTGTCACCCTTAGGCTGTGTTGGAAATAGCGGCAGGCCCTGGATGGCCAGGGCATTGGCACCTCGCACTGTCCGAATTGGATCTCCGGACGGCTCAGTCCAGCGCAGGGCATAACGTCTGTCGTCCATCGGGTCCCAACGCAGACTGGGGGGCGGGTCGGAGTAAGTCCAAGGCGCGAAGAGGGCGGACCGCAGATGGTCCATGGTGGTTTCCGCTGCCAGCACACGCATGAACCCAAGGAAATGCTGGTGACCGGCGCCGCTCATGGTGCGCCAGGCGGTGTCCTGCACGATCCCGGACTTGCTGTCGGCGATGACATCGCTGGCAAAGGCAGCGATGAAGTCGGCCGCCAGGTGACTACGGGCGGATGCATGCTCCTGGGCGTGGCTCGCTACCTTGCGGAATGCATCTTGTGTAACCGCCAAGTCGCTGGAGAAGGTCAGCGCCGGACTGTCGCAGACGCCACGGAGCTGCTTGATCAGAACCTCAAGAAGCCCTTCCTCATCCACGCCGACGGGAGCGGTTAGGAATGGCCGTAACATTCCATCCGCAAGCCCCCAATGCAGGCGGACGTCGTCATTCGGCCATTCCAGGGTCAGGGAACGCAGAACTCCCAGAGCCGCCAAGAAGGCCAGAGGGTTACTGGCATCCAGACCCCGGAGTACAACCGGCTCATGCATCGCGGTCTCCTGGCGCGTGAACTTCCTCGTATTCGCTCCGTCGATGATCGGCCAGCATCATCATGGCCTCGAGGCCCGCGAGCCCCCACCAACCATAACGCCGGATCAGGCGCCAGAAGCGCTCGGCTACGCCGCTATCCAATCGTTCCAGCCCGGTCGCGCTGTTGGCGGTGAATGTGAAGGCATCGACTTCCACCGTGACGTCGCGTGGGCTCGGGTCATCCACCACGGGGGCAAACGGCCGGCAATGGCCGTGGTGGCTCGCAATCAAGTGCAACGCCAGGTCCGGGTCATTGGCTTTGGCAAGCAGGTTCGGAACGCTTTCGAGCAGGCGCACGGACAGCAGCTCATGGCGCCCACCCGGTGGGTACCCGCTGGCCCGGATGGCCGCGGCGTAGGCGTCCCGGCCCTGGGGCATCTGGCCCGACTTGGCGAGCAGCGGACCCCTGACCCAGGGGTTTCCACCGTGCAGGAGGGCCTGGAACCTGGGGTCCGCCTTGCCGAGGTCATGGCAGAAGGCCGCGAGCTGCACGTCCTTGGCGATGGCCTCAGGCAGGTGGCGGGAAAAATGCTCCGCATAGGTTCGCACACCCCGCAAATGAGCGGGTAAGGGGACCTGAACCGTCCCCGAGGCCGCGGCATCGTCCTCGTGGCTGAATCCGGTTCCGGTGTCTGCCGTGGTCCGCAGACGTCCTCTACCACGCAGCACCAGTCCACCGCAGGGGTGCGGTTGGATGCAACGGTCCAAACGGCGCTCCCTGGCCAGGGAACCGGCCACCTCCTTGAGCCAAGCGGGGGCCTGACCTTCGCCCCATCCCTCGGGTAAGGTCGCGAGGTCATTCAAGCTGGCCTTCAGGTCGGCGACCAGGTCCTCTGGGCCCGCATCGAGTCGCTGTTCGGCGTCCTGGAGCAACTCGATGAGGGTTTCCCTCGGCGCCGACGGCGGCCACTCGGCGAGGGTTTCGGCAGTCAGGCGCAACACGGCCTTGGCGCGGGCCAAGGAGTGCGCCCGGTCTCCTTGATCCAATGCCGCACCGGGCGGGACATGGCCGAGGACCTCGCTGCCCCCCAAGCTTGCCGGTATCACGAGGAGGTCGCCTGGACGGACCTGCGCGGGGTCGGTGATGACCTCGGAATCCTCGGGTCCACGCCAGCGGAGGACCGCCCGCGGACCCTGGGCCGCATCAATCGGGGTGTCCGGCTCGCCAGACTCCAGGTCACCTCCGTCGGCGAGGTCTGCCTCCCCCACAAGCCAGCGCCGGATGGCGCCGATCGGGACCGGCATCAGCTCGCCGACGGCCGGTGGACAGGCGCCAACGGCCTCGACCCAGGCCTGGTCACGCGTGGCGAGGTCGTCGAACGCCTCGGTCAAATCGGCGCGCCAACAGACCTGGACATCCGCCGATGCGCGTTGCAGGCCGTGCAGGAACAGTGCGACATCTGGGCTCGGACAGGGCTCGGGCGCAGTCTGGGCCAGGGCGTCCACATGGGCGGGCAGCATCACGGGCGCCCGGGCGCTTGGCACCGTGAGGGTGCCAAGATCGGACGGCAACCGCCCCTCAAGCCCGGCGATGCCCATGTCAATCTCACCGGTCTCATCCCGCTGGGCGTTGAGCCAGAGCCAGGTGGCGGTCAGGGCCTCGCCATAGACCGGGTCGGGCTTGGCGCCCTCGTGCTGCTGGTCGGCACGCACGACGAGGGTGGCGCGAGCCTGTATCGGTCGGCCCATGCGGTTCAGGCGCCCGAAGCGTTGGCGCAGGGCGGCGAGGTCCGCGCACTCGCTGACCAGGAGGTCGAAGTCCAGATTGGCCCCGACCTCGAGGGTCTGGGTGGCGACCACGAACAGGGGCTCGGTCAGTCGTCGTTGCTCAGACCTGTCGGCGTTCAGCACGGCCAGCGTCCCCGCCAGGGTGTCGTCCTTGTCCAGCGGGCGCATGCGGCCGGTGAGCAGGACGGCCCTCTGACCGTGTCGCCGCTCCAGCAAGGCATGGGCGCGGCGCGCAGTGTCCACGCGGTTGCAAAAAATCGCGACGGCCGGGGCACCTGCCGGGGATGTCGACTCGCTTTGGCAGACCTGGGGCATGGCGGCGTCCACCAAGGCATGGGCCTCTGCCACCAACTTTTCCGCCAGTGCCTGATTGACCTTGCCGGCGTCCTTGCCCTGGGCCTTCTCGGCGACCACGAGCCGCGTGGGCTTGGTGGCCTCGATGCGCTTGCGCAGAACCGGATGGGCACGGTCGGCCGCCTTGGTGTCTGCGTCTGGGAAGGGCGGGGTGTCCGCGGGCGGCGTGGCGGTCAGCACCAAGGTGCGAAACGGCAGGGGCAGCGGCTGCTCGGCCCAGGTGCGGTAGCGGGACACCGCGGCGAGGGTTTCCATGAACGGCTGGGCGCAGTGGGCCTCGTCGAGCAGAATCAGGCTGTCGTTGCCCACGAGTCCGGCTTGAAGGTGCCAGGCCTTGAAGGAACGCCCATAGGCGCGGAACAGAAGCCGCGAGCCCGTCTGGTCCACGGTGCTGCACACGATGGTGGGCTGGATCGGCGAGCGCGCCCAGGAATCGTCGCGGTAGATGCCGCCGCGCAGTTGGAAGCAGGCGAGGGGCGGCTGGTCCGGCCCGCCGGCCAGTTGACGCAGGCGGTCGGCGATCTTTCTGAGGATGCCGTCCTGGGCCAGATCCAGACGCATCGCCATGCAGCGCGCTCGCTCGTAAGCCTCGTCCACGATGACCCGCCGGTCGACGACGAAGAAGATCCGCCGGGGCACGGAGAGCGGGAGACGCTGGGCCTGGCGATCGGCCTGAGCGGCGAGGGCAAAGACGGCGATGTCGAGACAAGCCGTCTTGCCCGCCGCGGTGGGAAGGGTAATGGCCGGGGGCCAGGGGTCGTCGCCGCCGGCGAGGACCCGCTCGGCCAGGACGGTCTGCCAGGGGAAGGGGGTCTTGCCCCAGAGGTCGTGGAAGAAGACCGAAAAATCGGCGGCGGTCAGGCCCGCGTCACTCATGTCCACCCCCCTGGGGGAGCGGCCGGCACAGCCCATAGCCACGGAAGCGCCCGGCGCCGATCAGCACCGGCCCCTCCACCGGCTCGTCGAACACCAGCACGGCGTGGCTATGGTGCATGCGCCCGCCGTCTGATTTGCGGGTGATGGGCGGAAACTCGTTACTGCGCGGAACGCCCCTGAACAGCGAAACCGGGTGGAGCAGGACCTCGGCGGGCCGCGGCAGGCCGATGCGCTCGCAGGCGGTCTTGACCGACTCGGCGGCCTGCTCCCATTTGTCCTTGCCGTCGAAGTGGCGGTCCAGGACCACGGGCGTGACGCTGGCCCAGCGCTGGCACGCTGTGGTCCAGGTCGCAGCGCGCAGTGTCTGCGGGGGGCGCTCGCGCGTCTCCAGCTCGGCATGGCATTCCAGCCACTGGCCGGCAAAGAGCTTCACGCGGGTCGGGAGCCCGTTGTCCGCATCCCGCAGCCAGGGTTCAAGCACGCGAGCGGCCTCTGTGGGCTCTAAATCCTGCGGCAGTGCCAAAGCGACCCCGAGCAGGCGACCATCCCCATGTTCGCCGCCCGCGAAGGGCAGTGGCAAGAAGGCGATATGGGGGTTGGCGCTCGCTCGACCCCGTTCGTCGTGGCCGCTCACCCATTCGGGAATGGGCTCCGGACAGGCGGCGAGAAGGGCACCACGCAGGGCTTGGGTCAGCTTGAGCGTGGCAGGCAAGGCGAGACGTCTGCCCCGAAGGGTTAGGACCACCAGGCGGGGATCGAAGACCCCGGTCCTTGGGACTGGCTGATTCGGTTGGTCGGCTAGCCCATAACCCTGCCAGGAGGCGGGCACCGGTCGCAAACTGACCGGGGCCCCATCTGGGTAACGGCTTGCCTGCTCGGCCTTGAGGTCCTTCAAAGAGGGTCTTCGGCCAGCACTGCCCGCGTCACGCGGGCGACCTCCGCCTTGCTCTGCCGCAGCAAGTCGATCTCGGATGGTGTCAGCATCCGGGGAGTGGGCGAGGTACCGAGCCTCCGATTGAGTGAGGTGATCGAAGGGGTGACCAAAGTGTCGCTTCCACCAGCTTTCGAGGGTCCTGCCGTGGCGTTTGCGCAGTTCATCGAGTTGTTCCTGATTGGGTACGAGGGTAATGGAATAGGGCTTGCCAGTCAGAACGATCGCCCCTGCGACCCGACCGCCGCCGGCCATGATATGACCGCGCAGGTTGGCCAAGGTACCACCCTGGCCGACGAAGTCGTCCACCAGGATGTAGTCCCGGCCAGGTGTCACTGGGCCGTCAAACCCGGCCTGGCGGGCCAATCGCCCATAACCGTCGGCGCCGGTGTGGGCCACGACGTTGATCTGCACGAGGGACTCTTCGAACGCGACCCCGAGGCGCTCGGAGAGCAGCTCCGCAAGAGCGGCGGGGATGGCATTGACACCTGAGCGTTCGTAGGCGTGGGCACTGGCCAAAACCGGCGTGCCATTTGGACAGGCGGTGGCGATCAGGGAACGCGCCGCGCTAAACCCCTCTGCCGTCACCAAGCCACGCACCAATCGGGCCGCCGCAGCGGCATCGCCGGCCTTGGCTGCCTGGTAGTCCGGGTGCTGTTTGACCTGGGATTCAGTCGCCAGCAGCAGGACGTCTGGGAGATCGTCCCACGGGTAGCGCCGCGGATGGACTGGGACATAGATGTCCGGCTCCTTGCCCGAGGCCGCAGCGATGGCCGCCTTCCGGTCGTGAAAGTCCACCCAGGCGGCCCGATTGAGACACCGCTCCAGATCGTCCAGGCGCCCTGGTCCGAAGACGCGCAGGCGGTGTGACGCCATGCCCTGCACCGGGATCAGGGTGGCAGCGGGGGGGCTCGGGTCCACCCATACCTGGACCAAGGATGCGGAATGTCCGATGTTCCCTACGGACCGGCAGAGGTTCTCCAACGCAACGCGATGCGTCGCCGGGATGTCTTCCGTCCAAATCAGATGGACCTCGGGGTCGAACGGGATGGCGACTGGGAAGCTCCTGGGGCGACGGGGCCGACCCAACGGAAGATCCCCGCTGGGCATGGCCAGCCTGCCCTTCTTCTCATCCTCGAAAGGGGTGCTCGTATCGTTCACCGGGACGAAGTGGGTGACGAGTTGGCGGGGCCTGCACTCGGAGGCACGCAGACATGGTGGCGATAGCTGTTCGAGCCAACGCAGGGCCTCCCCTTCGACCTGAGCTTGCCCACTTTCGAACCAGGCGGCGGCCAGGGCCATAAAGACCCGATCCGGGTGGGGTGGCCATTCCGGGGCTTCCTTCTTGGCACCATCCGCCGCGGCCATGGCCCAGCCCATGAGGTAGCGGATGCCGATGCCGAACATCAGTCGCTCCCTTCCGCCTGATGCATGGCCAGCTCCTGGCTCCTGGCCACCAGCCGAAGCAACTCCTCCGATGGGGTCAAGGTGACCTCCGCTTCCCAGGGAAGACCGAGCCCACGCGCGCGTGCAACGGCCTCGTTGAACAGCGCGATGGCCTCCGCCCCCCGGAGCTCGAACGCATTTGGCGGCTCGCCGGGAACATCGAGCAACTGCCAGACGGCCCGCTCGGAGGCCACCATCTGGCAACGCGAGCGCAGGTCCGCACCCGCTTCCAGGGATAAGGTAGCCGCGAGCAACCCCAGCGCGGCCAGCACCAGACGTGCCGCGTGATCGACCGTCGGGTTCGACGTTGTGGCGTCATCCAGGGGGAAACGCAACCGACGCAGAGTGGCGAGCGAGAGCACGATGGTCTGCTTCGCATAGGAGAGGGTGAAGCCACCGTCCGCAATGGTTGGAGGGATATTGCCGTGATTGATTTCAGAAGGTTTACCGTCCTTCCCGACCTTCACGGGCTTGCCCTTTTCCTTACTCGCATGGACTTCCGACAGGGTCCAGCCGCCTCCGTCGGTTACATAGACAGTCGCCGAGTCACGCATGATCTGGAGGGGATCGATTCGGCTGGATGTCTTGCAGCCGAGGACCGCACCAAAGCCAACCATTTCCGACACTAGAGCCCGTTGGAACTTTGCCCCTAGGCCTCCTCGCGGTCCCGTGGAGTCCCAGAGTCCAAAGACCAGGGCGGTCGGATTCAGGCCAAACAGGCCCGTGGCGTTCCTTACCTCCGCGGTGTCTAGCACCCGACCCTTGGGGGACTTTCGAAACGGGATGCCTTGAAACAGGCTATCGCGCAGGATGGCATCGGCCACGCGGTGCGGGGCCTCCAGGCTCGTAACCGTCAGGCCCTTGGCGCGATTGCTCCGATCCTGAAAGTAGGCTTGGATCGCCTCTGGATCGAAGCGGACCGTCACGACTGGCAGGTCGATGCGCTTGTCTCGCCAGGCTTCGAGGAGGGCCAGCTCCATTCGATTGGCCTGGGATTGCACCGAATCCAACAGAACGCAATCGATGATCTCGCCGGTACTCGGATCGACGCGCCGTTCGGTTGCGTACTTGCCGCCCTCGTAGGTGGGCGGAAAGACCTTGTCGCCGGGACCACCCGCTGGCTGGTACTCGGTGACACAGCGGAAGGCGGCGGCGGTACCTGCCACGGCCTGGTTAAGGGTGCCGATATCAAGGGGCGCCATTGATCCTCCTCACGTGGGTGTGCTGTCTGGCTGTGATGGTCGGTGTCGCGGGCTGGCTCGCAATGCGACGGTGCTCGTTCATCGCTGGTTATGCTCCGGGGCGAGGGTACAGTTGCTGTGCGCCGCGCGAAAGACCGGCGCTACAACCCGGTGTCGGGATGAAGGGCCCCGCGATGCCGTCCCGCGGCGAATTTTCCGGGGTTCCCTCGTCAGAACCTGACTCGGTGTTCGGGTGACGTCTGCAGAGCAATAGGCATTGCGCGCCAAGGTCTAGGCAAGCAGATGCTGCACGGCGGCACGCAGATCTGACTGGGCTACCACCTCAACCTGTGGCCCGCGCCGCAGTATGTTCATGAGAAGCTCGCGGCTGTCGCCATAAGGGGTATGTCGCTCGTAACGGCCATCGGGCAGCAGGGCGTCAGACGGACGGGGACGCCATTGCTCCTCGGCGACCTGGCGCGAGCGCTCGGCGCTGACGTACAGCACGGCGGTGTTGGGGCGGGCCCGGTGAAGCAGCCCGGGCGGGATCTCAGCGAGGGACTGGGGCACGTGCAGCGAGGCGTCACGTTCGGCATCGCTGAACCACGGACCGGGAAGCTCGAAGGAACGCGTGCCGCTGCGCTGGTCGTAGCGCCAGCCGCCCGCCTTGCGGTCGTACTCGAGCGGGGCGCCGCCGAGGTCGCGGAGGGTCGCGACGCTGTGCCAGACCACAGACGCGCTGCAGCCGCGCTCGCCGATGATCAGACCGTGCGGCGCTCCTGCAAGGGCGTGTGAAGGGCATGGATGGTTTCGTGCTTATCCATGACGCCGTCTCGACGAGTGTGTTGGCGGAAATACTCGTTCGATCATTCAAATAGGAGCTTCACTACATACAGTTACTCACCACTGGAGGGCAGCCCGGAGCGCAGGCAATGGACGCTGAACAGGGATTGCGCATCCGTCCAGACCTGCTCGGTGGTGAACCCTGCCTCCGCCGCGAGGCGGGCGAAGCCCGGGAGGTCGTACTTGTAGGAGCTTTCGGTGTGAATGGTCTCGCCGTCGCGGAAGGAAAAGACGCACCCCTCGATCTGCACCTGTTGGGCGCGGGTGCTGACGAGGTGCATCTCGATGCGGCCTGGACCGTCGGCTAGCCGCGGGTCGGGTGAAGGGTTGAAAAACGCCAGGTGTTCAAAGGTGTGCAGGACGAAGTTGGCACCAAGCTCGCGGTTGAGCCGGGCGAGCAGGTTGCGGTTGAAGGCGGCCGTGACGCCCTGGGCGTCGTTGTAGGCGGCCTCTAGCCGGGTGCGGTCCTTGACCAGATCGACACCAATGAGCAGGCAGCCGCCGGCACCGACCAGACGCCCGATCCGCGCGAGAAACTCCCACGCCTGTGCGGGCTCGAAGTTGCCGATGCTGGACCCTGGAAAGAAGGCGGCGGGTGGCGGGGCGCCGCGATCCAGGGGCAGATCGAAGGGGGCCGAGTAGTCGGCGCAGACCGCATCGATCTGCAGCCCGGGGAATCGGCGCGCCAGGGCCTTTGCGGAGGCGAGCAGATGGTCTCGGGAGATGTCGACCGGGACATAGAGCGCCGGCGCGAGGGCCGCGAGCAGGATCTGGATCTTCAGACTGCTGCCGCTGCCGAGCTCGATGAGGGTGCGCCCCGGCCCGACCTGCTCGGCCATGGCCGGCCCATGCGCTCGCAGGATGCCGATCTCGGTACGTGTCGGGTAATACTCCGGCAGCTCGGTGATGGCGTCGAACAGGCGCGAGCCCTCGCGATCGTAGAAGAGCTTCGGAGGCAGCGCCTTGCGGGGCAGGGACAGTCCGTGCAGGACCTCGGCGCGCAGATCGGCGGGCTTGGGTCGGCGGTCGAAGAGGCGGACCTGGGCAGCGGGCTCCTGGGTGGAGCGGCGGGGCAGAGACGGACTCATGGGCGGTCCTCCGCGAGGCGGACGCCTTGAAATTGCCAGCGATCCTGGGGATAGAAGAAATTCCTGTAGCTCGCACGGATGTGGTCGCGCGGGCTGGCGCAGGAGCCGCCGCGCAGGACCATCTGGTTGCACATGAACTTGCCGTTGTACTCGCCGAGCGCGCCTGCGGGACGGCGGTAGCCGGGGTAGGGGAGATAGGCGGACCCGGTCCACTCCCAGACGTCGCCGAACATCTGCCTCAGCCCGACGCCGGCCCCTGGGCCTGGGTGTGGGTGTGGCTCAGGCTCTGGTGCCGGGCGCGGCTGCAGCCAGTCGTCGTCGACGAAGTTGCCGCGCACCGGGAGCGCCGCGGCGGCGTGCTCCCACTCGGCCTCCGTCGGCAGGCGGCGGCCCGCCCAGGTGGCGAAGGCATCCGCCTCGTAGTAGCTCAGATGGCAGGCCGGCTCCGCCGGGTTGAGCGGCCGCATGCCGGCCAGGGTCATGCTCTGCCAGCCGTCGTCGCTGCGCTCCCAGTAGAGCGGGGCGGCCCAACCCCTTGACTGGACGAGGGACCAGCCGTCCGAAAGCCAAAGCGATGGCGTGCGGTAACCGCCATCCTCCAGGAAGGCCAGGAGCTCGCCGTTCGTGACCAGGCGGTCGGCGAGGGCGAAGGGGGCGAGAAAGACCTGGTGGCGGGGCCGTTCGTTGTCCCAACCGAATCCCTGTGGTCCAGCCCCGATCTCCACCAGCCCGCCGTCGAAGGGGACATAGTGAACTGGGGGAGGCTCGGCGAGCGGGGCGCTCGGGAGGTCGGCCCGATAGGCCGGACGCAAGGGGTTGTGGGCGAAGCTGCGCTTGATGTCGGTGAGCAGGAGCTCCTGGTGCTGCTGCTCGTGGTTGAGGCCGATCTGCAGCCGGGCAGCGACGTCACACCAGGCCCCGGGGTCGCAGCGGCCGATCAGGTCCGCCATGGCCGCGTCCACATGGCGGCGGTAGGCATAGATCTCCGCCACCGTTGGCCGGGAGAGCAGCCCGCGCTCGGGTCTGGGCCAGAAACCGCTGCCGGTCTGCTCGTAGTAGCTGTTGAACAGGTACTCGAAGCGCTCGTGGAAGACCCGGTAGCCGGGCAGGAAGGGGCGCAGGAGGAAGGTCTCGAAGAACCAGGAGACGTGCGCCAGGTGCCAGCGCGGTGGACTGGCCTCGGCGACGGTCTGGAGCAGGTAGTCCTCCGTGGCGAGCGGCTCGCACAGCCGCTCGGTGACCCGGCGGACCCGCGCGAAGGCGCCCAGCAGGGCCCCCCGGTCGGGTGGGTCTGAGTTGCCCGCTGTCGTGCTTCGGGGCTCTGGTTGCATGTCCTCCCCCTGGCTGCGAGCGGCCCTACCCCCACCGCGCCGGCCGTGCGCGAAAACCGCCGTGGCGCCGTGCTACCCTGCGGCGATGGCCTCGGCCACCCGCTCGAGTCGTCCCCGAACCTCGGCCGCCAGCTCGGCGATCTCCGGGCGCCCGACGAGCTGCAGCACCGCCTCTGGGTCCATGAAGACGACCGCGATCCGGCCGTCCGCCTCTTCCCGCACCACTACGTTACAGGGTAGCAGCAGCCCGATGTCGGGCTCGGCCTCGATCGCCCGATGGGCGAGGGGGGGATTGCAGGCACCGAGGATGCGGTAGGGCCGCTGCTCGATCCCAAGCTTGGCCTTCAGGGTCGCCTTGACGTCGATGTCGGTCAGGACGCCGAAGCCCTCGGCCTTCAGGGCCGCGGTGACCCGCTCGATGACCTGATCAAATGGCCCTGAGACAAATTTGGTAAAGCCGTACATTGCATGTATCTCCTAAGGTCAGTTGTGAAGCATGGCCCAGCTTAGCCCACGCCTGTTTGCCGCACGCTGGGGGCAAACCGGCGCAGGCGCAGGCTGTTGGTGACGACGAACAGGCTGGAGACGCTCATGGCCGCGGCGGCCAGCATGGGATTGAGCAGCCAGCCCGTCGCGGGATAGAAGGCGCCCGCGGCCAGCGGGATCAGCGCGACGTTATACGCATAGGCCCAGAAGAAGTTGAGCCGGATGGTGTGCAGGGTGCGCCGCGCAAGCGCGATGGCGTCCGCAACCGCCGTTAGATCGCCCGTCATCAGAATCACGTCCCCCGCCTCGACGGCGATGTCCGTGCCCGTGCCGATGGCGATGCCCACGTCGGCCTGGGCGAGCGCGGGGGCGTCGTTGATGCCGTCCCCAACGAAGGCGATCTTGCCGCCTGCCGCTTGGAGCCGTTTGACCTCGGCCGCCTTGTACGCCGGCAGCACCTCCGCCGCGACGGCGTCGATGCCCACCTGGCGCGCGACCGCCTCGGCGGTGCGCCGCCCGTCTCCGGTCAGCATGGTCAAGGTCAGGCCCAGTGCGTGCAGGCGCGACACCGCCTCGCGGCTGCTCGGCTTGATCGGATCGGCCACGGCCAGCACGGCGGCCAGACGGCCATCGACGGCGAGGTAGAGGGGTGACTTGCCATCCGCGGCGAGGCGCTCCGCCCGCTGGGCGGCGTCCGCCGTGGGCACGTCGAGGCGCTCCATAAAACGCCCGGCGCCGACCGCGACCTTGCGCCCATCGACCTCGGCCTGGATGCCGAACCCTGGAACGGCCTGCACGGCCTGCGCCGCGGCGATGGCGAGGCCGCGCTCGCGGGCGGCCTGCACGATGGCGACCGCGATGGGGTGCTCGCTGTGCCGCTCGCAGGCGGCGGCGAGGCCCAGGGCCTGCTCCTCGGGCGCATCGAGGGCCTCGAAATCGGTGAGGGCAGGGTGGCCCTGGGTGAGGGTCCCGGTCTTGTCCAGCACCACCTGACCGACCCGCGCCAGGGTCTCCAGGGCGGCGCCGCGCCGGATCAGGATGCCCAGGGAGGCGCCCCGGCCCGTGCCGACCATGATGGCGGTCGGGGTGGCGAGCCCCATGGCGCAGGGGCAGGCGATGAGCAGGACGCTGACGGCGGCGACGAAGGCATGGCTCAGGGCCGGCGCCGGGCCGAGCCACAGCCAGACCAACAGGGTCAGCAGGGCGGCGGCCATGACCAAGGGGACGAAGACACCGGCGATGCGGTCGGCGACGCGCTGAATGGGCGGTTTCCCGGACTGGGCGTCCTCCACCAGGCGGATGATCTGGGCAAGGACGGTGTCCGCCCCGACTCGGGTCGCGCGGTAGCGGAAGGCCCCGGTCTGGTTCATGGAGCCGCCGATGACCTCGTCTCCGGGCCCCTTGCCGACGGGGATGGGCTCGCCGCTGATCATGGACTCATCCACGTGGCTGCTGCCCTCGGTCAGGGTCCCATCGACGGGGATGCGCTCCCCGGGGCGCACGGCGATCAGGTCCCCCGGCACCACCGCCTCGGCTGGGATCTCCGCCTCCAGCCCGGAGCGCACCACGCGGGCGGTCTTGGGCTGTAGCCGCACCAGGCGGCGGATGGCCTCTGAGGTGCGCCCCTTGGCCAGGGCCTCCAGGTAACGGCCGAGCAGGATCAGGGTGACGATGACCGCCGAGGCCTCGAAGTAGAGATGGGCCGTCCCCTCCGGAAAGAGGTCGGGCAGGGTGAGGGCGGCGAGCGAGTACAGGTAGGCCGCGGAGGCGCCGATCATGACCAGGCTGTTCATGCCTGGGGCCAGGTGGCGTAGCTCCGCCCAGCCCGAGCTGAGGAAGCGCCGGCCGGCCCAGAACAGGACGGGTGTGGCGAGCAGGAGCTGGCCCCAGCCCGACACGGTCTCGGATACGAAGGCATGCCCGGCATGGCCGAGCTCGTGCAGGACCATGGGGCCCATGCTCAGGACCACCAGGGGCAGGGTGAAGGCCGCGGCGAAGCGCAGGTCGCGGCGCAGTGCGGCGAGCTCCAGGGCCTGCCGCTGCTGGGCATGGTCCGGGGCATGGTCCGGCGCCTGCGACGGCTCGGCCGCCTCATAGCCCGCCTCGCGGATCGCCTGGACGATGCGCTCGCGGCTGACGCTGTCCGGCAGGAATTCGACGGTCGCGGACTCGGTGGTCAGGTTGACCGAGGCATCGACCACGCCAGGCAGGGCCTTGATGGCCCGCTCGACCCGGGCCACGCAGGACGCGCAGGTCATGCCGCCCACGCCGATGGTGACAGACTCCACCACGGGGTCATAGCCGGCCCCACGCACCGCCGCCAGAAGCTGCGGAATCTCCGCCTGATCGAAGCGCACCACGGCGGTCTGCGCCGCCAGATTCACCTCTGCCGCCTCGACGCCTGGGGCCTTGGCGATGGCCCGCTCGACCCGTGTCACGCAGGCCGCGCAGCTCATGCCGTTGACGCCGATTCGGATCTCTTGGCTCATGGTGTCCTGTCCCGTCCGCTCCCGGCAAGAATGGGGCCGGGGTGCCTGCAATACTACGATGCCGCGCGGCCCGCCTGTTCAGTGGGCCTGCCGGGCTGAGGGATCGGCGCCGCGGGCGGAAAGGGGTATCCTGGCCTGGCATGGACGTCGAGCAAGCCAGAACCTTCCTCACCATCGCGGCGCACGGCAGCTTCCTCGAGGCCGCCCGGCGGCTGCACCTGACCCAGTCCACGGTCAGCGCCCGCATCCAGACCCTGGAGGCGGACCTCGGCGCCCGGCTGTTCGTGCGCAACCGTGCCGGCGCCAGCCTCACGCCGGCCGGGCGGCGCTTTCTGCGTCACGCCAAGACCCTGGTCCTGACCGTGGAGCAGGCCCGCCACGACGTGGGTCTTCCCAGCCGGTTTCGCGCCTCCCTGCGCGTCGGCGGGCGCATCGCCCTGTGGGAGGGTTTCCTGCCCCGCTGGGTGGGCTGGATGCGCACGAGCGCCCCGGACGTCTCGATCCAGAGCGAGATCGGCTTCGAGGAGGACCTGATGCGGCGCCTGACCGAGGGGACGCTGGACATCGGGGTCATGTACACGCCAAGCCATGCGCCCGGGCTGGTGGTCGAGCACCTGTTCGACGAGACCCTGGTGCTGGTCAGCTCCAGGCCCGACCTGCATTGGCCTGGGGAGGACTACATCGACGTCGACTGGGGTCCCGGGTTCTACGCCAAGCGCCGCGAGTACTATCCGGATCTGGAACGGCCGGCCCAGGTGGTCAACATCGGCTGGCTGGCGGTGCAGCTGATCCTGGCCAACGGCGGCTCGTGCTTCCTCCCCAAGCGCATGGCCCAGCCCCTGGTGGAGGAGGGGCGCCTGTTACAGGACGACGGCGGGCCTGAGCTCGCCCTTCCGGCCTACATGGTGTTTGGCCGAGAGGCGGAGAGCGACGTTCTGCGCCAGGCGGTGGAGGGGCTGCGGGAGCTGGCGCGCGAGGAGGCCGCTCAGAGCCAGATCTCCGGATAGCGGCGCGAGGCCGGGATGTTGTTGGTGATCAGGCCGACCAGCAGCAGCACAACCGGACCTAGCGTGGCGGGGATCAGGACATACAGGTAGCCAAGGTCATGGATGCGGTCAGAGCCGATCACGGCGATCAGGGCCGTAGCGCCGCCGGGTGGATGCAGGGTGCGGGTGAGGTGCATGGCCGCGATGGCGGTGGCCACCGCCGAGGCCTCGGCCAGCCAGGGCGTGTGCTGGAGGAGCTGCCAGGCCGTCACGCCCACTAGGGCGGAGATCGCATGTCCCCCCACCAGGTTACGCGGCTGGGCCAGGGGGCTGCGCACGGCACCGTAGACCAGGACCGCCGAGGCGCCGAAGGAGGCGATCAGGATGGTGAGATCCGTGCCCGAGAACAGCAATTGGTTGACCCAGGACAACGCCGCCATGCCGGCGAAGCCCCCGATCCAGGACCATAGGACCTCGCCGTTGCTGACCCGCGGCGGGCTGCCGTGGGTGCTGCCGCGCATCTTGGCGAGATAGGTGGCAAGGTTCCGACCCAGGCTCACAGGGCGTCCTCCAGTCCGCAGGCATGGGCGACGTCCTTGCGCAGCAACAGGCCCTGGAAGCGGCCCTGACCGTCCACCACCGGCATGCTGCGGCCCTCATGGGCGTGGAAGGCGCGCAGCATCTCCATCAGGCCCGCATCCGCCCGGACCGTGACCGCCGGGGCGGTCATGGCCTCGCTGACCGGGGTCTCGTGACAGCGATGGGTGAAGGTCGCACCGTTCTCGACCAGGCGCAGCAGCAGCTCCAGGAACGTATCGGCGCTCAGCCGGCGCAGGAAGTCCGTCTCCGTCAGCATGCCAAGCACCACGCCATGGCCATCCACCACGGGCAGGCCCTTGACCCCTTGCCGCGCCAAGGCGCCGGCGGCCCGGTCGAGGGGCATGTCCGGACGGAGTGCATCGAGCCCCGTGCGCATCAGCCGGCCCGCCTTCACCTGCTGGAACAGGCGCTCCAGGGCATGGGCGTGGGCCAGGTGGTAGATCGCCCGGAAGTCCTCGGTGCTGATGTCCAGATAGCCCGGGATCTCGCGCATGGCGTCCAGGATGTCGTCATCGGACAGGTCGACCTCGGGTTCACCGTCCGCGCCGGCCAGAATGTGACTCTGGTGCTGCTCGGTCATGGGATGTGTCTCTTACACTCGCGCTCGTGCAACAGGGCTCCTGCCGGGCGGGGATGTTTCGCCGGTCAGGGCGCCATGCGGTCGCTCATGGGCGACAAGGCGATGGTGTCCAGTCGCGAGCTCTGGTGTGGCCTTGCTCGCGGCTCCGCACGCGCCGGGGTCATTGGCCTGGCGTCGTCCGCCCGACCATCCCGGCACCGTCTTGGCCCTGGACCATGGCGTTGCTGCCTGAGGCGGACTCTGAGCCAGCCGACTCGCGGCAGGATAGCGACCGGTCTTCGATAGCGTCAAACGAAACATATTGCCGCCAGGTATCGAAGTTGACGATATCGGATCCCCTCGGGGTTCGTTCGCCAGGAACGGTGGAAAGGGCCGGCTTTGGGGATGCTTGGGCCCGCGCCGAGGCCGTGGCGGAGGTCAGGCGCTCACGGATGCCTCGGCAGGCTCGATCAGAGCCACGATGCTCCAGCCCGGGCCCGGCTCCGGGGACGACTCCGGGGACGACTCCGGGGACGACTCCGGGGTGAAGACCTCCAGACGTCCCTTGGCGTCCAAGGCGAAAAGGAGGGTGGTAGAGTCCCTGTGCATGGAATTCGAGCACCAGGACGGCCAGCATGGCGCCGATGGGGTCGATGACGATTCCCTCCAGCGCAGGACGCCCGCGACCGACCCGGAGGGGCGCACCGTGCGCAACATGGGGCAATGACGGTCGGACCTGTCACGACCACGACCGGGCCGAAGAGGGTGGCCAGCTCCCAATCCAGGCCAGCGAAGCCCTTTGCCGCGGGCGCGGCGACCGCCCAGGTGATGAGCACCCCGCCGGTGACGAAGCGGTGGACCAGGTGCTCTAGTCCGCGGATCTCCGAGAAGCGCAGGGTCAGGCTGCCCTCGAAGAGGATCACCGCGACGGCCAGGGACACGAACGGAAGCAACAGGGGACCGAGGAGGGCGGCGGTGTTGCGCCCGCCCGCGACTGGGCCACTCAGGATGCCGGTGACCAGCACGAACAGGATGGCCGGCAGGTTCAGCCGCCAGGCGAGCCACTGACAAGCGGCACCCAGGGTCGTGACGGCCGCCACCGCGGCGATGGTCTGCGGACTCAGGCCGATGTCCACGGCTTGCCGGTGCTCGTATTATTGGCCGTGACTTCTCGCGGGATTTGAGACGGCAGATCTGGCGCCGCATGAAGGCGAGCTGCGCGAACCCGGAGCCCCAGGGGCGGCTTCGATCCGTTCCCAGACCTTGCCCCGCTGCGCGATCGCCTCGGCGAGCGGGGTATCACGGACAGCACGACCCTCAGCGAGCATCTGCTCGAGCAGACCGGGGTGGCGACCCTGCCGGCATTCGCCTTCGGTCGTCCTCTCGGGGACTTGACGCTGCGTCTCGCCTATGTGGATATCGACGGGGCTCCCGCGCCGCCGGTGGCAGGGCACCTTTCAGAGCCAGCCGACATAGACGGCGATGTTCTGTCCTACGACTGCCTCAACGTGATGCAGGGGATCGAGGCGGCATGCGCTTGGTTCAAGGAGCTGAAGTAGCGGCCACTCGCCCTGAGCTCGGCAGACACCCAGGCTGAACATCGGATGTTTAGGCATGCCTTCAACGGGTCCGGTCAATCGCTGGTGTCTCGCGAGCGAACGGGAGGCAGCGCGATGGCAACGGCGTAATAAGGTGCTAGACTGCACACAGTCTAGCACCCGAATGTCCGGCTGCAGACTATTTCACTGTTATACGGATTCAAATCATGCCAAGCGCAACGATTAAGATATTTCTTGCCCACGGAGACCCAAAGCGGCTCCGAACGGCAGAATTGTCAAACTGGACAGGCAAGGCAGTAGCCGGCCCAAGAAGCG
>Ga0272446_1003116_pt1 | contig 21463 bp, 13 predicted proteins | sample YNPCB0061_FD_194587 | JGI IMG/M metagenome (GOLD analysis project Ga0272446, IMG submission 194587) | Hot spring microbial mat communities from Yellowstone National Park, WY, United States - YNP-CB-006-1 | ecosystem: Environmental > Aquatic > Thermal springs > Hot (42-90C) > Sediment | place...
CAATCACACGGAGAGACCAGGCGCGCGCCGGCCAGATTGCGTTCGGCGCGCTCGACGGCCAGTTGCGCCTGCCGCAGTTGTAGATCGAACACGCGCCGCTGCGCTTCGCTCGCGTTGGCCTCCAGCGCGGCCAGACTGGCTTTGGCTTGCAGCACGTTGGCCCACGCTTTGGCGAGATCGCTCTGCGAGGCCGGCTGTTGCGCCTGCAGGTATTGCTGATAGGCGGTGTTCACGCTCAACTCAGCGGCCTGCACATTCAATTCCGCCTGCTCGCACGTGTTTTCTTTGCGCCCGCACACTTCACCACGGTTGAGCTGAGCGGAATACAAAGAGTTCTTTGCCTGGTTCCAGTTGCGCAGCGCCGCCTCCACATCGTGCGCCGACGCCCCCTGCTTGAGCGCGTTGTACGCGGCATACGCCGAGTTCAACGCAGCTTTGGCGCTGGCAATGTCGCCGGCAGAAGCCGGCGCCAGGCTTTTCTCGATCTGGAGTTGCTTGAGCGTCAGCGCTTCGCGCGCAGACTGCGCCGCGCTCTCCAGGTCGGCGGGATCCAGTTCAGCCAGCAACTGACCCTTTTGCACGATCTGACCGGGCGCCACATGCACCGCCGTCACGCGCCCGGCGGTGTCGAATGCCGCAGAAACGAGCGGCACACTAAGCGCTAACACGCCTTCCACCGCCACGCGCGCAGCAGACGACACGGCGCGCGTTGGCAGCGCAGTGGGGATGACGCGCCCCGCTGCGCCATCGCGCGCGGCCCGCATCTGATTGCCGTCAGTCGCGCTCGTCTGAGCCGGCGCGCTGGAAGGCGCCGCTTCCCCCTGGCAGGCCGCCAATGCCAGGCTCGCCGCCAGCATGCAAACAAGCGCAATCTGGTTGGTTCGCCTCTTCACTCATTTGCCTCCATGCAACACCTTTTGATCTGGCGATCCCGATCATCGATCGGGTTATCGCTCGCGCAGAATCGTGACAGCCTTCTGACGGATGACCGGCTGGGTCGCCAGCGCGCCGCTGAAAATGGCGGCCAGGCACACCAGCGCGACGATGAGGCCGGCAGTGTTGAAATCAAACGCCAGCAAAAACGGCTGATCGTTCTGAATGCGCTGGGTGATGACGAAGATGTAGCCCAGCAACGTGCCGGCCAGGATGCCTGCCAGGCCGGCGGCCAGCGTCGTGATGACCGCCTCGCCGATGAATGCGCCGCGCAGCACCCCTTTGGCCGAGCCGATCGCTTTCAACATGCCGATCTCGAGCCGCCGGGCCGTGACTGCGGTGTACATCACTGCCGTCACGCCGAAGACCGCCGTCACCATCGACAACAGCGTCAGCAGCACGATGAACACCCGACCCTGCTGCAATTGCGCGCGCGCCTGGGCCACCTGTTCGGATGTGGCTGTCACGCTCATGCTGTTCGCGCCGCTCAGGTATTGGCGCAGTTCGCGCAACACGGCTGTCTCGCTGACACCGGGTTGCAGGGTCGCAAACAAGCGGGTCAGCACCGGCTTGTCTGGATCGTACGGCCCATCTGCCGGGTCGTTCGCCAGATCACGGTAGGCGTCGAGATGGATGAAGACGCCGCTGCCGTTGGCGTCGCTACTGTTGCGGGAGAAGTAACTGCTGAAGCCAGGCACGCGCGCCGCCACGCCGACGATCGTCAACAGGCGAGCGTGATCGACGCCTTTGCCAACGACCCGCAACGGATCGCCGACATGCAAATCGAGCGCCGCGCTTAACCCTTCTGAGATGATCGCGGCGTTGGGGTCTGTGAGGATGCGCGTGAGCGCCGCCGCGTCGCCTTCTGTCCAACGAAACAGATCGGGGTATAAGACTGCATTCAGGTCGCCGCCGACGCCGATCAAACTGACGCGCGCCGTGCGGAGCGAGATCTGATCGCCCACCGTCATGTCGGACAGGTTGGCCGCCACACCGACGACTGTTTGCAAGCCGGGCTGGCCCACCACAGCGGCCACGTCTTCATCGCTCAACTCGGTTTCTTCGCGGCCAAAGCGGCGAAAGATCGGAAAGCCGCCCATCGACACGCTGGCCTGCGCCACCATGGGCGCGCCGTTGTTGAAGCGGGAGTCGGTTTCGAGATTGGCGTCTTGCAGCGCCAGTTGCGTCGCCAGCAGGCACGGCAGCACGCCGCTCATCACGACCATCAACGAGATCAGGGCGTTGCGGCCCTTGCCGCGCAAGGCATAGCGTCCGGCAAAGAAGGCGGCCCTGGCGTTCAGCGCCTGATAGAGCGCAATCAGCAAACGCTCCAGAGGCGTGGTCAGGAAATAGAACAGCAGGGCAATGCCGACCACCATCAGCAACAGGGCGCTGAATTGCAGCACTACCTGGCCGGTGAAATTGCCGCGCGTGAAGATGGTGGGCAGCGCGATCAGAATGACCGCGCTGAAGGCCAGCAGCGCCAGGCCGGCGATCAAGAGACCGCCATCGGCGCGGCGCTCGCGCAGGCGCGCCAGGTCCTCCAGTGTGGGTTGATCGGCGGCAGCCGGATTCAGCACGACCATTACTTTGGTGGCCGCCGCAGCGCGGGCCGGGCTGATGGTCGCCAGGGCCAGCACGCCGGCAGTGATGGCAGTGGGGATCAACGCCGTCTGAAGCGTCCACTCGGCGCGCACGCCGGCCGGCAGATTCAGATTCGCCAGCACGACCGGCACGATCACGTAATCGTTGATGGCGCGCCCCAGCAACAAACCCAGGACGACGCTCACCGCCCCCAGCACAAACACCTCAACGATCACGATCTGAAACAGGCGCGCGCGCGGCGCGCCGATCACGCGCAACACAGCCAGGTCATGCTGCTGTTCGGCCACGGTTGTCGTCATCAGCGCGTTGACCATCAGACCGATGATGCCCATGCTGAGAATGCCATAGAGGGTGATGAAGATCTGGGTGAAGACATAGGCCTGCGAGGCATTTTCCAGATTGGTGTACTTTGGCAGGCTGACCTCGTAGTCGGCGCCCAGAGCGGATTGAATGGCAGCGCGCACTTGTTCGCCCACTGCGCGCGCCTGCGTGACGGTTGCGCGCGCGTCGGTCGATGCTTTGTTGGCCGCCTGCCACACCAGCAGCAATTGGTTGGCCCGTCCGCTCTGGCCGAGCCAGGCCTGCGCGTCGGACAGGTTCATCACAGCCGGATTGCTCGCGTTGTTGCCCAGACCGGTCAACGCGCCAATGCCGGCGACGAGAAACACCGCTTCGACGCGCGGCGCACTGACGCCAGTGATCGCCGGCTTGCCGGGTTCACGCGGAGCCGGAATGGCATAGGACAGCAAAAGCTCATCTCCCACGCGCACGCCCAGATTGCCGGCCACGGCGCTGTCCAGAAAGATCTGGCCGGCTTGCGGCGGATAGACGCCGAACAGGCTTTGGCTAAAAGCCATGCGGCGGCTGCCGGCCTGCGACATCGCTGCGTCGGACGGCGCGCCCCCGCCGGGAAATCCACCACCGGGCGGCGCACCCTCGGCGGGCCGCATGCGGCGCTGCGCAGCGCCCCCGGCGCCGCTGCCACCGCCAATCCGAATGCCAGCGATCGATACTCCGCCGCTTGCCTGCGCGGTGTTCTGTTCGACCGAAACCAGACTGTCAGCGGCGAAGTCGACGGCCACGACGGTCAGCGCTTCGCCTTGTATGGCGCCTTCCTTGCGCGCCTCCACACCGACCTGGATGCGCGGATGCACTGCGGCGGTCTCCTGATAGGCCGACGCGGCCAGCGCAGCCACATCGTCAATGGGGAAGAAGGTCGAGTCGGCGAGATCGCTGCGGGTGATGCGCAGGTCGAAGCCGCCGGTTTGACTGCCCAGCGATTGCAGGCTGAACTGCGCCTGTGTGTCCACCAGCGCCAGCAACGCGCCCACCAGCGCCACGCCGATTGTCAAGGCAAGCACAATGACGAGCGCGCGCAACTTGCGGCGCTTGAGCGAATTCAACACATATCGAAAGCTCATCGGGTCACCCGCCTGTCAATGCGCCGGAGATGGCTGCGACGCGACGTCCGCTTCCACAGGCGATGCGGCAACCGGGATTGATTGCTCGTCTTCCAGCCGGCCGTCGCGCATCAGAATGACGCGATGGGAGAACTTGCTCATGCGCGGGTCGTGGGTCACAAAGACGACGGTGGCGCCGCGCTCACGGTTGATCTGGGCCAGCAGATCCATGATCTCGTAAGCAGTCTGGGTATCCAGGTCGCCGGTCATTTCATCGCCGATGATGAGCGGGGGATCGTTGGCCAGGGCGCGAGCGATGGCGACGCGCTGCTGCTGACCGCCCGACAACTCGCTGGGATAGTGACCCATGCGATCGCCGAGGCCCACCGTGCGCAGCAACAACTGAGCGCGTTTGACGTCGCGCCGGCCGTTCAAGATCATCGGCGCCATCACGTTTTCGAGAGCAGTGAAATTGCTGAGCAGATTGAAGTTTTGAAAGACAAAGCCCATCTTGCGCAGGCGCAACTGAGCCAGCTTCTCTTCGCTCAACGCGACGACGTTCTCGCCATCCACGATGACATGGCCCCGGCTGGGCGTGTCAAGCCCGCCCACGATGTTGAGCAGGGTGGTCTTGCCGCTGCCGCTGGGGCCCATCAGACACAGAATTTCGCCCCGGCGCACCGACAGCGACACACCGCGAAGCGCCGGCACCGCTTCCTTGCCCATGATGAAGCTTTTGTGCACATCCTCGATCCGCACGATGGCGTCCGAGGCGGTCGCCTGAGCGTTGCCTTTCAGCTCACGCTCGGCAGTTGCGCCGGCGTCACCCGGCTCTGTGGCGTTGTTTTTTCGATGGAACATATAAACCACGCGTTTGTTGCGCGCTGCGCGTGTGTTGCCCAGCCCGCGCCTCAGATGAGTTTAGCCGGCGCTTGTTTAGAAGTTGTTTAGAAGTGATGTTGGTCTCGACAGGAGCGCCTGCGACCCGCGCGAACACAGCCGGACACTTCACTGCGGCGTCTGCCGGCGGCCGGCTCAGACAGGATCGCCGGCTGGCGTTGCCGGCGCGTCAGTCCCCGCCACAGTGAAGTAAAACGCAGCGCCCTGCTCAACCTGGCCCTCGGCCCAGATCGATCCGCCATGCCGGCTGATGATGCCTTTGACGATCGCCAGACCGACGCCAGTGCCCTCATATTCAGAGGCAGAGTGCAACCTCTGGAAGACGCCAAAGAGTTTATCTGCGTAGCGCATATCAAAGCCGGCGCCATTGTCGCGGACAAAGTAAACAGCCTCTCCGCGCGCCCCAACCTGGCTGCCGATCTCGATTCTGGCGGTTGCGCGTTTGCGGGTGAATTTGAGCGCGTTCGAGATCAGATTGGTCCACACCTGGAGCAACAATGCGCGATCCCCCTGAGATTCCGGCAAGGCGCCGATGACAACGTCCACCTGGCGGCCAGATCGTTCCGCTTCGAGGTTGGCCAACGCCTGGCGAGCCAGATCTGCCATGTCCACGCGCTTCTTGTTCAGCGGTTGCCGGCTGAGGCGCGAGAAGGCCAGCAAATCATCGATCAACTGGCTCATGCGTTGGGCGCTCTGGCGGATGATTTCCAGGTAGCGGGCAGCCTGCGGGTCAAGCTGGTGGCGATGCTCATCGAGCAAGATGCGCGAGAAGCCATCCATCGAGCGCAGCGGGGCGCGCAAGTCGTGGGAGACCGAATAGGAGAAGGCCTCCAGTTCCTGATTGGCAGTCTCTAATTGCGCTGTGCGCTCTTTCACGCGCTGCTCCAGCTCTGCGTTCAGGCGCAGCACTTCTTCTTCAGCGCGCTTGCGTTCGGTGACATCGCGCGAGGCAATCACAGCGCCGGCATACTGCCCGTCCTGGTCGCGCACCGCGTTGATAGAGGATTCGATCCAGCGGTATTCACCGCGCGCGTGGCGATAGCGATACACCAATTGTGTTGAAGCGGCCTGGCCGGCTATTAAAGGTTGAAAAGCCGCAGTCAGCCTGTCCCGATCGTCAGGGTGAATCAACTCATACCCGCTCGCGCCGGCCAGAGCGCCCGGCGGATAGCCATAGACGCGCGACACCGACGGGCTGGTGTAGGCCAGCCGGCCGGCCGCGTCCACATAGCTGATCGTGTCAATCATGTTATCGGTCACGAGCCGCAACAGGGCTTCGCTCTTGCGCAAAGCCATCTCCGCTGCGGCCCGTTCCGATATGTCCCGCAGAATCACCAGCGTATGGCGCTCCCCTCTCAACTCATACACTGAGGCCGCCACTTCGAGGTCGAAGGTCTCGCCATTCTTACGGAGACCGCGCGTGACATATTCGGTCGGCGCCGGCTGCCCATTCGCGCGCAGCGCGACATACTCGCCAATCCTGGCGCGCTCCTCCGGCGCGATCAGATTGAGAATCGGCGCGCCAATCAAGTCTTCTGCCGTTCGATAGCCGAACATTTGCAGATAGGCCGGGTTGACCACCAGGTGGACGCCGCGGCAGGCAACCCCGATGGCGTCGCGCGAATGATCGAAGATCAGGCGCAACTGAGCCTGGCTCTCCTGAAGCGTCTCCGCCAACTGCTGGCGTTCCTCCAGCCGCAAGCGCGCTAACGCCAGCGCCGAGGCCAGATCACGCAACGCCATATTGACCGGCCCCACCACCATGACCAGGCTGAATGCCAACACCGCCCAGCCGGCCATTGCTGGCATCTCGAAGAGGCGCGGCAGACTCAGTCCTGTTGCCAACTCAGCAACGATCAGCGCAAGCCCGGTCAACAGACATACCCCAGCCGTGACATTCGCCGCGACCCGGCCCAACAACAACGCCGCCACCACCGTGAGCGCAATATAGAGCATCGGAGTCAGACCTCTCAGGCCGCCGGCTGTCGCCACGAACACGGTCATGATCAGCCACAGGCCGGCCACCAGCAAGACGCTCGCCAGCCGCGCATGTCCGCGCTTGCGGAGCAAATAAACGCCCAGCAGCAACCCTAAAGCGACTGCGCTGAACGCCAGGGTCAGCAGCTTTTCGGCCACCACGGCCACGACGATGGCGCCAGACGCCAATATGGACACAGCCAGCCGCCAAACGATGGTGTCCAGCAGCTTCACGGCGCGATCATGGGTCTCATCGCGCGGCGATAGAGAATCCTGACCGGACGACTCGGAGGCGCGGGGTATGGTGTTCATGGTCTGCGCGCGACAAAGATCAGTTCGCCCGGGCGGCGCGAACCGTATGGGCTTTCATCGTAGTCGGCGTACAAATGCTCGATCTCGTATCCACTGCGCGCCAGCAGATGCTCGGCCTCAAAGCGGAACAGGTAACGCATATTGACCTTGTGCACAATTTGCTCCTCACGCCCATCGGGATGCGTCACATAGTGAATCAACTCGGCGTGAATGACCTGGTTGAAATAGTCGCGCGCGACGATCTTCTGCCGGCGCATCACCCGGCGGCCGTCCGGCGCGCTGAACTCCGGCTCGTCGCCAAACTCCTGACCGATATTGTCTCTGGCAAGCGCCGGCAGCGACGGATTAAACAGGTCGAGAATCAGCCGGCCGCCGGGCGCCAGATGCCGACGAACACACTCCAGACATGCCATCTGGTCCTCAACACTCAGCAGATGTTGGAAGGGACGGAAGGGCATCGTCACGAGACTGTACTGCCGGCCCAGATCGAAGCGCCGCATGTCGCCCTGAGTCAAACGAACCCGCGCCTGAACTTCCGGCGTTCCGTGACTGAGCCGATGCCGGCACACCTCCAGCATGGGCGCAGACAGGTCCAGGCCGGTGATGTCAAAGCCGGCCCGCGCCGTGGGCACCAGCACGCGCCCGGTGCCGCACCCCACCTCCAGCACCGGCCCGCCGTAGCGTGACGCCGCCTGCACAAAGAACGGCACATCCTGCCGCGCGCGATACGGCGTCACATAGTCGTACAGATCAGCCACAAACGCATACTCGTCAACAGGCTCTGAGCGATCCACGTCTTGACCTCCTGTCGCCACAGACGCGGGTGAGAAGGCTCACCCCGGTCAAACACAGCCGGGGCGCCACGCCCCCGGCCCGTATACAAAGCGATCTGTCATCGTTCCGGCAACCCATCAATCATGCCACCAAAAACACCCTGCCTGCCCTCGCTCGCGTCTCGAATCCACACGACGCGCGGTGCTGTACACTCGCCGGCATGACAAGCGCCATCCGCCTTCAGCCTGCGCCCGGCCTTCAACCCACCCCACTCGACCTGTCGCCCGCCCGCTGGATCTGGTTTCCTTCACAACGCACGTTGCCAAACACGTTCATCCTGTTCCGCCGCGAGATCGATCTGCGCGAATGGCCGGCGCGGGTGACCGGCTGGGTCACCGCAGACAGCCGCTATCGCTTCACTGTGAACGGCCGGCGCGCGCAGTGGGGACCGGCCCCATCCGACCCGCGCCAACTGGACGTGGACCCAATCGACCTGACGCCGTATCTTCAGCCGGGGCGCAACGTGATCGGCGCGGAAGTGCTGCACTACAGTCATGGCGATGGAACCTGGCCGGCCGGCAAGCCCGGCTTCATCTGCCGGCTCGACATCGAATACGCGCACAGCCCGCGTGAGCAGATCGTGAGCGATGACACGTGGTTGTGCTGCCTCGATCGCGCCCATCGCCCCGGCCAGCACAAACGCTGGTACCTGCGCGCGCTGCAAGAGCAGTTCGATGCGCGGTTGCACCCGCACGGGTGGGACACGCCGGCGTTCACGCCCGATTCCGCCTGGCTGCCGGCCATGCTGTTGGATGCGCCGGCAGACAAGCCGGCCACCCGCAGTTCATACGACGACTACGCCAACGAAGATTTTCATCCTTTCCCCGGCTTCGCAGACAAGTTCGCCTTGCGCGCGCGCCAGGTTCCCCTGCTGCGCGAGACGCTGGTTCCCGCGCTGCGGCTGGCCGAAGCCGCCCGCATCGAATGGCTGCGCGCTCCTGAAGACTGGTTCGATATGCGCGTGCCCGGCTCATTTCGTATTTCGCGCCAGCCGCTGCCGCTCGATGCAGAGGCCTTCACCCCGGAGCGTCACGAGTGGCGCGCGCCCGCCAGCGCCCCAAACGAAGGCATCGCGCTGACGTTCGAGTTTCACGAAGAGATGGTCGGCTGGCCCTGCTTCACCATCGACGCCGCCGAAGGCACGATCATCGAGCTGCTGTGCCAGGAATCGCACGACCCGGCCAATGGCCCGTGGCTCGACACGCACTTCTACGCCTGGTCGCGCTTCATCTGCCGAGAGGGGATCAACACCTTTGAAACCTTCGACTTCGAATCGCCGCGCTGGGTGCAGTTGCACATCCGCAACGCCGCGCGCCCGGCGATGGTGCGCGATGTCGCCATACGCCGGCGCGTATATGACTGGCCCAATCCGGCCCGCATTGCGTGCAGCGAGCCGGCGCTGCAACGTCTGTTCGACGCCACGATCAACACGCTGCGCAACTCGGCGCAGGACACCATCGTCGATGGCATGGGCCGCGAACGCCAGCAGTACAGCGGTGACTGCGGCCACCAGTTGCACGCCGTGCGCTACGCATTCGGCGACACCGACCTGTCGCGCCGCTATCTGCGCACCTTCAGCGAGGGGCTTGCCCTCGACGGCTATTTCATGGATGCGTGGCCGGCCTGGGATCGTCTGGCGCGCGTCAGCCAACGCCAGGTCGATGCCACGAACTGGGGGCCGATCCTCGATCACGGCGTCGGGTTCATCTTCGACAACTGGCATCATTACCTGGAGACAGGCGACCTCGACGCGCTGCGCGAACCCTACCCGCGCCTGTTGCGCTTCGCCGATTACCTCAAGGGATTGCGCGACACAAAGGGGCTGTTGCCGGTGGAGAACGTCGGCGTGCCGTGCGTGTGGATCGACCACGAGGCATTCCAGAAACAACGCCATAAACAGTGCGCCTTCAACCTCTACGCAGCAGCCATGTATCAACACGCCCTGGCCCCGATCTGCCGGGCCTTCGGCGAGCATGAGCGCGCCAAAGCGTTCGCCCGTCTGGGTCAAGACCTTCAGTCCGCCGCCGTGCGCGCGTTCTGGAGCCGCGAGCGCGGCGCGTTCGTCAACAACAGGCCGTGGCTGGATGAGGAAGGCGCTGTGCGCATGGACGACCGATCTCTGGCGACGGCGCTGTTGTTCGATCAATGCCCCAACAGCAACATCGCGGCGTCGCTGAACACGCTGGCCGACTGCCCGCCGGAGATGGGATTCAGCTACCCCTGCAACGCCGGCTGGCGCTTATGGGCGCTGGCGCGACATGGCCGGATCGATGTAGTGCTGAACGATCTGCGTCAGCGTTGGGCCACCATGCGCTCGGTGATCGAGAACAACACCTTGCAGGAGTTCTGGCAGGCCCGGCCCGACTCAACGGATGAATGGAGCCATTGCCCGGTCGCGCCGGTGTACGTGCTGTTCATGGATGTGGCCGGCATTCGTCCGCTGGCGCCCGACTTTGCGCGCGCGCAAATCCGGCCGCAGTTGGACGGCCTGGAGCGTCTGAGCCTGACCGCGCACACCGTGCGCGGGCCGATTGAGTTCGAGGCTGAGATGACGAACACTCCCCCTCACGGCCATCGCGTCACCGTCAGCCTGCCCGACGGGTGTGAGGGCGAGCTGGTATTGCCAGACGGGTTGCCGGCCGACCTGCCCAGCCTCACACCGGATCATCCCCTCGGTTTGAAACGCTATCGGTTGGCAGCCGGCCAACGCCACCAGTGGCGCATGTAGCGGCGTTCAGTGCGAGTGGCCGGCGTGCAGCACCGCCAGCATCAGCAGATAGCGCAGATCGTGCGCAGAGAAATCATACGCGCTGGCATCCGAGCGCAGGGCGCTATGGCGCGCCTGCGATTGCTCGCTGCGCAACGATCGATTGAGAAATGCCAGAAACTGGTTCCAGGCTTGCTGCTGAACGCCACCCCGGCGGATTTCTTCCATGCTGGTCACGAAAGCATGCGGCTGGCCTTCATACACTGTGATCTCGTGCGGCACGCCGGCCTGCTGCAAGCCGGCTTCAAACGCCTGCACCTCAGACAGCGGGATCGACACATCCGCGCCGCCAAAGATGCCCAGCACCGGCCCCGGCAGCGCCGCGAGTTGGCCGGCATCGCCGATAACCGATCCATAGAAAATGGCCGTCGCCGCAATCCGGCTGTTGGTCAGGCTGTAGCGCAGCGATGCGCCTCCGCCAAAACAGAAGCCCATGATGGCAATGCGGTCGGCGCGAACATCCGGCTGCGACGAGAGCCACGCGAACACTGCGTCAAGGTCCGCATTGATCTGCGCAGGCGGGTTGCTCACAACCTGGAAGATCGCTCTGGGGACGAGGCTGGTCGTGCTGCCCCGGAACAGATCTGGGGCAACTACGATGTAACCTTCTTCTGCCAACGCATCGGCCTTGCCCAAAATCTCCGGCTTCAGCCCCCAGAATTCGTGGATCATGATGACCGCCGGATGCGGGCCGGGCGCTTGCGGCCTCGCCACGTAAGCGCGAACCTCCGGGCCGCCGGCGTTCGGAATGCGGGTATGCGCCAGCGCGTCAAGCCGGCCCTGCCCCAGCAGTCCGTCCCCGGCAATCAGCGCAGCCAGCGCCAGAACAGCTACACCGACAAACGCGCCGGCGCCGATGAGAATTCGTCTGATCCACTTTGCCATGAGGTTGCCTGTTGCGAGAGGCCGGTTTTCTCTTCACTCCACGCCCACAAACGCGCCGCAGCCTGATCGTCCTGCGCCGCAGCCGAAGGCGACACAGAGCGCCGGTTGCTGAAGTACTGGCCGGTCACGCCAGCCACTTCCGGCGAGGTTGCCAGATACAGCGACGTCTGCGCGCCCTGCTCGGGGGTGAGGGCGGCCACCTTTTGCAGGGCTTTCATTGCCAGGCCCATCAAGCCGCCGTTGTTGTGGCCAAAGCGGGTGGCAACGAAGCCGGGATGCAACGCATTGGCGGTCATGCCCCCGCCCTGCAGCCGGCGCGCCAATTCGCGGGTGAACAGAACATTGGCCAGCTTGGATTGGCCGTACATGCGCCAGCCGCTGTAACGCCGCTCGCCTTCGATATCATCGAAATTGATCGCGGCTGTGCGATGCGCGTCGGACGACACATTGACGATCCGCGCATGATCGCCGGCCCTGAGCGCATCCATCAGCAGATGCGTGAGCAGAAAGTAATTCAAGTGGTTGAGCGCCATGGTCATCTCGATGCCGTCGATGCTGACCTGGCGGGTGTTGAAGTACGCGCCGGCGTTGTTGACCAGCACATCCAGCCGTTCATACTTGCGCCGGAACTCCTCCGCGAGGCGGCGAATCTGCGCCTGCGCCGACAGGTCAGCCACCAGAAACTCAACTTGTGCGTTGCCGGTTTGTTCGCGGATGCGCCGGGCCGAGTCGGCGCAACGATCCGCGTTGCGACCAACGCCGATGACCACGGCGCCCTGGCGCGCCAGTTCGCGCGCCGTCACTTCGCCGATGCCGGCTGTGGCGCCGGTGATCAGGCAAATTTTGCCCTGCAGGGTCTGCTGTATATGCTCTGTTATCGTCATCTGACTCCTGACGTATTGCGTATTGCGGATTGCGGATTGCGGATTGGGAACGATGTCTTGAACGACGCGCTTGTGGAGGGTGACATGAGGGGCTGAGAACAGCATGAGCCGGGAACAGAAACAGGATGATAACTGACGCGACTCTCACTTTCATCTCACCCACATGGCGCGATGCGCTCAGGAAGCCATGTCATACTTGCTTTCAGTGACAAGCGGCAGATCACGCTTGCGGAAAAGGTGTGCAAGAGCGATGACACAAACGGCGAAGCCAACGATTCAAGAGGGCAGCGCCCCCCGCGTGGGGCAGGCCGCGCCCGATTTCACTCTGCCCGATCAGTCAGGCCGGCCTGTGCGCCTGAGCGACTATCGCGGCCTCAAAAACGTCGTGCTGTATTTCTATCCCAAAGATTACACGGCCGGCTGCACCGCCGAAGCCTGCGCGTTCCGCGACAGCTACGAGGTGTTCAAGACTGCCGGCGCCGAGGTGATCGGCGTCAGCATGGACACAGCCGAGTCGCACCAGCGGTTCGCCGCAGATCACCGCCTGCCATTTGTCCTGCTGGCCGACACAGACGGCGCGGTGAGCAAGCTGTATCAGGTCAGCGGACTCTTCGGCCTGTGGCGCAAGCGCATCACCTTTGTGATCGACAAAGCCGGCGTGATTCGCCATAGCTTCGAATCACAATTAAACACGACCAGACACATCGACGAGGCGCTGAAAGTGCTTCAGTCGCTTCAGTAGCGCGTTCGCCGGCCGGCGCGACGCGATGCGCGCGCAAGGATCGGGTGACAGGCCTCCGGGAAACTCTCCCGGAGGCTTTTTGGTGTTGCGCGCTTTGCGACTTCACGCTTCAATTGACCCAATCCGAAACAGGAGCGACCACAATGGACAAACAGACCCGCATCGCCCAGGCATTCGACCTCATCCAGCCGGATCGCCCGCCCATCCTGGGTGGATGGCTGGCGGCGCCCGAGCACATCCAGGCATTGACCGGTTGCAGTCCGGAGGAATACTGGGACGACCCCTGGTCATGGGGGGTGAAGGCGGAACACGCGCTTGGCTCGGACGGCGTGGTCACCATCTTCACGCCCGTCTCGCGCGGGGCATATCGCTGCGTGGATGGCCGCGTGTTGGAGGAACGCGCCGCGTACACCGAAGCGCGGATGCTGGCCGAGATCGAAGCCATGCCGGAGCCAGACGAGATCCGCGCCGGCTTCGATGAGGAGACCGCCTACGCCGCATTCGTGGCCGAGTTCAAACACACCCAGGCGCAACTGGGCGACCTGGTGTGGGCGCCGGCCGACTGGGACCTGAACCCGCACGCGCTGGAATACTCACGCTACGGCTACGAGAACGCGCTGACGCTGACAGCCGCTTACCCCGACCACTGGTTGAAGCTGATGCGCGTGAAAGCGGAGCGCGGCCGGCAACGCGCCACGCTGCGGGCGCGCGCCATCCGCGCCGGCCTGCACCCGCGCGCCATCCTGGGCGGCGAAGATATCTGCACGCAGCGCGGCCCGATGGTCTCACCTCACCTGCTGCGCAAGTATTACTTCCCCCTGCTGGAATACATCCTGGAACCGCTGGTCGCAGCAGGCGCGCGACAGGTCTGGCATTGTGACGGCGACTGGCGACCCATTCTTAACGATGTGATCGCCTGCGGCGTCGGCGGCCTGCAAGGGTTCCAGCGCGAATGCGGGATGGAGTTGGAGTGGATCGTCGATCTCAAGACGCGCTGGGGAGACCCGCTCGTGATCTTCGGGCCGATGTCGGTGACGCGCACGCTGCCTTATGGCGCGCCCGAAGACGTGCGCGCGGAAGTGCGACACGCCATGGACATCTGTCGGGACAAGGCTTCTCTGTGCATTTTCACCAGCAACACCATCACGCCCGATATTCCGCTTCACAACGTCAAGACGTTGTGGGAAACCGTGTTGAACAGCCGGTGGTAGCAAGACAGACACAGGAGCAAGCCGGGCAGCTTGCTCCTGTGGGATACAGTCAGTGGCGATCATTCGGCCTTGAGCGCGCTGATAACCGCCTCCGGGCCGATCATCCTGACCAGCGCGCGCAACGCATCCGGGTCGCCTTCTCTCTGCGCCGACCACAACCAGGCCGGATCGAGCCAAAAGCCGGTCAGGACGGTAGAGCGGTACACCCCTGCTTCATCGAGCGCAACGGGACGGTAAACGCCATCCAGGCCCAGCACAAAGAAACTGACCCGCTGACGATCCGGCCGCGGATCGATGATCCAATACTCGCGCACGCCTCCGTTCTGATATTCCACAAACTTCTGATCGTAGTCGCGCGCGACACTGTCTTCAGACACAACTTCGATCACCAGATCCGCCGGTCCATCCAGCAGGTCTGGCGTCAGTCGCTGACGGTTTGCCATGCGCACGAACATCAGATCCGGCTCCCGGATACTGCCGTCCGGGACAATCCGCATCGCATAAGGCGCGCTGCGCAAGATGCCGAGGCCAAACAACTCAACAAAGACACCGATCAACCGGTTGAGAAAATCAACGATGCGTTGATGCTCGTTCCTGACCGACATGGTGATGACGTCTCCGTTGATCCATTCGGCAATGCCGGCGTGATCCCAGCGCAGGAATTCTTCCTGGGTCATTCTCAGTTGCCCTGGGGCGCTGACTGAAGCAGCCTCTGTCGATGCCATAGTGTCACGCGCGCTCATCATGTTGCGCCTCTCGCGACGATTATACGAATCTCTCCACGCCAACGTCACGCGCTACAGTTTCAGCGTTACCGCCTCGCCGGCCTGCAAAGTGAGCGGCGGATCAAACGTCACCGTCACGCCGCCCCTGTCCTTGCGGGCAGTGGCGCCGGCCGGCAACCTGGCCGTTTTGCCGGCTTTGAGGCCGCCCAGGTTCAGCTCGCGCAGGGTGAGCGCGCCATAGGCGGCGCGCAGAGTGACACTGGCGCCGGATGCAGCGGCGCGTTGCTGGAACTCGCCCCACCCTGAACCAGTCGTCCACACACAGCGGAAGTTGGCCGCGTTGATGCGCGGGGCGAAGGACATCGATTGCGCCGGCGCGCTGTAGTGATATCCGCTCAGCGCCAGAAGCAGCGACCAGCTCGACATCGCCCGCGCGTAGTGGTTGCCGCACTCGAAGTCATTCCAGGGATTGCGGCGCACGCCATCATGGCGCGCGCGCACGCCTTCGACGATGCGCAGGCCGGCCTCCACCTCACCTTCGTAGATCAAGCCGGCTGCGACCTGATACTCGATGCCGCTCCACGCCTCGTCGCCATACACGGTGGGCAATTCAGGCCGGCCGCCCTTCGGCCACGTGCAGATCGCCAGGCCGGCTTCGTCATTCAGCGCATACACGCGCTGCATGTTGGGCACATCGCGCATCGCCTCGCGCCAGTTGTATTTGAAGACGCTGCGCAGCGCCTTGCGCACGCGCTTCGGGTCGAAGACATAGCCGACCCCAACAACATGGCTGAGCCACTGGCCGAGCAGTTGATCCGACAGGCAGCCCTTGCCATACTGGTACTTGGGGAAAGGGTCATGCGGCGACTGCAATTCCGCCGGCACAAGCAACAACGGCGAGACTTCGATCTTTTGCTCGTAATACGCGCCGTTCCAGAGCAATTGCTCCATCTTTGCGCGACCGCTGGCGTAAACGGCTTCGTATTCGGCAGCTTTGTCCGCCTCGCCCAGATAAGCGGCCATCCTCGCCGCTGCGCGCAGCGCGCCCAGATAGAGCGCGCCCATCATCGTGTTCGGGCCGAAATACTCGATGTCGTAGGTGTTGTGCTGCCGGCCCTCCATCACCCCGTCCCTGTCGCGGTCCCAGGCGTGCGGGTTGGCTTCGCTCCAGGCATATTCGACCGCGCGCTTGACCCCCGGCCAGATGGCGCGCAGGAAATCGTCGTCGCCGCTGATCTGCCACTCGCGATACGCCTTGAGCACCGTGCCCATCTGGCCATCGGCGGCGGCCACAAAACTCCAGAACCGGTTGGAAGACAACGGCAGCAAGGTGCGAAAGCTCATCTTGCCGTCGGCATCAGTGTTGTGCGTGAAGTCAGTCAGGCGCATGGTCTGTTCAAGCGCGGGGAACAGAAAGGCCAGCGCCTGCTCATAGTTCCAGACGTGCGTGCAGTTCATCGGGCAACAACCGCCGCTGCCGTGGCACCCTTCAAAAGCGTGGATGCGCCCATCGTCAAGCCGCAGCACGGTGGTGGTGCGCATGATGCTGGCCTGGCTGGAGACCGCGTCGAGCACGGGCGCCGGCAATGTGCTGGCAAACAGCGTGTCGCGCCACAGCCGCGTTTGCGATTCCAGTCGCTCCAGATTGCCGGCCACATAGCTCGCCACATCCCAGGCGTCGCGCCAGCGCGCGCCGCTCCAGGTGCGCAACATGGCGTTCGCCACACCCTCACCCTCGTTGGGATTCCAGTAATTGCGCAGGTTCGGGAAGTGCCACGTCAGCATAAGCGTGAAGGAGCGTGCTTCGCCCGGCTTGAGTGTGAACGGGGCGCACAACGCGCATTCGAGAAAGCGCCCCGCGCCGGCGGTGAACGGCTCGGTGGCCGGCTCGATCCGCCCATCGGCGCTGAAGTCGTTCCACAGCATTTGCAGGCCGTCCCACCACCCGCCCTGATACCAGTGGGTTTGCAGCGTGTGGGGCAGGCCGGCTGCCGGCCCGACAAACGCCAGCGCCGCCGAGCCGAAGAACTCGCTGGCCGCGTCGATGCCGGGGTTGGTCATATAGATGCCGGACAGCCCTTCACCAAACCGCGCCTCGTTCCGGCTGCCGCCGGGATCGTAGCCATGCACCTCGGCATCCCAGCCGTCATGGCCCAGCTTGAGCCGGTTGACCGGGTTGCAGAACGTGGACAGGAAAGACGCATCGACTGATTGCCGGGTGGGATTGGTAAAGCGCCACGTGAACACCGCGCAGGGGATACTGGAGTCGTCGGCGTTCAACGGGATGAACGGGTTGAAGACTTCCAGCTCGACCTTCAGCGGCACATCGGGATCGGTGAGTTCGATGGCAGCGAACGGGTACGCGCCGCGAAAGACGGACTCGCGCATGCGCGGAGCGCCGGCGGCGCGCCCATTGTCGAAGCCGCCGCCAGATCGATCGGTGAACGGCGGCAGATACTCGCGTTCAAGCAGCCGGGTCACGGCCGGCTTGCCGCGCGACTTGACCCACAACGCGAAAAACGTGTTGCGCGGGGCGTTGCCTTTCCACGGGCGGTTATAAATCTCGAGGTCGGTCAGTTGGCCGCGCCCGCCGATCGAGATCGTGCCAGTGCCGATACCGCCAATCGGCATGGCGATCTCGTGCAGGGCGGGGCCGGTGAACGCGCGGATCGTATTGGCCATGCGCCCATTGTAGGCGATAGACGACGGATGATGAATGGAACCGCGCGGATGTGCGCGTCACGACGACCGGCGCACAACCGGCATAAAGGTGCGCTGTCCAAGCGGCAGATCCGATACACACCCGCCGCTCACCAGATTGGGCGTGCTTCGGTTGGTGCTGCTCCCATCGCCGATCTGGCCATAACCATTGTCACCCCAACTGTACAGGCAACGATTCCCGCGCAAGCCCAGCGTGTGATTACCCCCGGCTGAGACTGCTATCGCGCCGGGGTTCATCGGCGCCGCCACTGTGACGGGCGTGGTGCGCTGAATGACGGTCCCATCACCCAGCCGACCCAGGTCGTTGTAGCCCCAACAGAACAACGTTCCATCCTTGATCGCGCACGTGTGCTCGTTGCCCGCTGCCACGTGCGTGACGCCGCTGATCATGTTCGTCACAGTGATCGGCGCGCCGCGATTCGTGGTCGTCCCATCCCCAATCTGGCCGAAGAAGTTGCGCCCCCAGCAGAGCAGCGCCCCATTCCTGATTGCGCAGTTGTGATGCGCCCCGGCTGCCAGGGCAGTTATACCGCCGCCCAGATCCGACACTGCAACCGGCGTATTGCGCTGCGCCGTCGTCCCATCGCCAATCTGCCCGAAGGTGTTGTCGCCCCAACAAAACACTTCGCCTTGCTGGATGGCACAGCTGTGATGCACGCCGGTTGCCACAGCCGAAACATCGCTGAGCATGTTGGTGACTGTAACGGGCCGATTGCGATTCGCGGTTGTCCCATCGCCAAGCTGACCGTAGACATTCCAGCCCCAGCAAAACAGCATCCCCTGCCGGATGGCGCAGGTGTGATCTCCATGCGCGGCAACGGCGACAACGCCGCCTGCCATATCTGTAACTGTGATTGGGACATTGCTCTGGGTGACTGTGTTATTGCCAAGCTGACCACGCCCATTGCTGCCCCAGCAGAACAACATGCCATTCCTGATGGCGCAGGTATGAGAGCCGGCAGCAGAAACAATCGACACGCCACTGTTCATTCCCGTCACCAGCGTTGGCAGGTTCCTGAGCGTAGTCGTTCCATCACCCAACTGGCCACTGCTGTTGTCCCCCCAACAAAACAATGTTCCATCCCCTACACTGCACGAATGGACGAATCCCGCTGAAAAGGTTAGTCGGTCCTCACCCATCATCCCCTGAACCGCAGCATTGGCTGTGCGCAAAAATGGCGCGCCGCTCACCCCAAAAACACCTGTGAGCGTCGCTCCAACCAGAAGCTCAGACAAAATCACAACAACAACACCTCGCAAGATGCTTGCACGCATAACAGCAACCCTTATCTGAAACAGCCGCATACCATGCACGCGCAACAGGCGCCCGCATTCTCAAACATCAGCCATCGTACACAAAACGCGGACAACTTTCCTGAAAACAGCCTGTGGAATCCGGGAGGCGCAACTGAGTCATCATCGAACGTCGATGCGATTTCTGTCGCCTGTGCCTGCTGAATCTCACATGCAGTCGGAACGCTGCCATCCACTACAATGTCGCCATGCTTCCCGACTACCGTGTGCGTCAGCGCGACTACCTGTTGCAGATCAGCCGGGCCATCACCTCCCAGTTGGACATCGACCAGGTGCTGCACTTGATCTTGCAGTCGGCCGTGGACATGCTCAATGGACAGGCCGGCATCGTGGCGCTGGTCGAGCCAACCGGCGCCTATCGCATCCGCCAGTCCTACGGGGTGGCGAAGCCCATCCTTGACGAGCTGAACCCGATTGTGGAAAGCGCCGAGGATGCGCGCGAAGCGGTGCAGTTGCTGGAGCGCAGCCTGGTCGCCATCGCCCGGCGCGCCGGCGTCGGGTTCTGGCAGGTCGTGTCTCTGCCGTTGCAGGCCGGCGACGATTTTCTGGGCGCGATCTATATCTTCCGCGTCGGCGCCGGCGGCTTTTCGGCCAACGATCGCCAGATTTTGCAGAGCTTTGCCGATCAAGCCGCGGTGGCGGTGAACAACGCCCGGCTCTATCAGGCTGTGGCGCAGGAGAAACGCCGGCTCGACGCCATCCTCGAATTCAGCGGCGACGGCGTGGCCATCATGGATGGCGCGCATGTGATCGGCACCTTCAATCGCGCGCTGTCCAGAATGACCGGCATCGCCTCACAGGAGGCGATCGGGCGGCGATTCGAGGACGTGGTGCAGATCAGCAACCGGCGCGCCGGCAGCTCGCTGGCCGAAGCCGAGGCCAACGGCTGGCCATTGATCGGTTCGGCCAGCCCGCTGTTTATTGAAGGGGATCTGGCCCGCGCGGACGGCAGGCGGGTCAGCGTGGAAATCAACTTCTCGTCGCTGTTCGATCGCGAAGGGCGACTGGCGAACATCATCGCCAACGTGCGCGACATTACCCGCTTCCGCGAGGCGGACGAAATGAAATCCACCTTCATCTCGATTGTGTCGCACGAGCTGAAGACGCCGGTGGCGCTGATCAAAGGCTATGCCAGCACCCTGCGCCGGCAGGACGCGCAGTGGGACGAATCCACGGTGCGCGAGAGCCTTCAGGTGATCGAGGAGGAGAGCGACCGCCTGGCGCGACTCATCGACGACCTGCTCGACGCCACGCGGGTGCAGACGGGAAATTTCCGGCTGGCGCAGGTGGAAGTGGATATCGACGAACTGGTTCAAAGCGTGGTGCGCCGCTTCCAGTCCCAAACCCGGCATCACACGCTGATTGCCGATGTGCCGCCGGATTTGCCCCTGGTGTATGCCGACGAGGCGCGCATTACTCAAGTGCTGAGCAACCTGCTGTCGAACGCGATCAAGTACTCGCCGGAAGGCGGCGAGATCCGCGTGAGCAGCGCCGTGACGCCGAAAGAAGTCATCATCACCGTGAGCGATCAGGGCGCCGGCATCTCGCCCGAAGATCAAAAGCAATTGTTCACGCGCTTCTTCCGCGCCAATAACGCGCTGACGCGCAAGACGCAGGGGGCCGGCCTGGGGCTGTATCTGTCGAAGGCCATCATCGACGCCCATGGGGGGCGCATGTGGGTCGAGAGCGACGGCAAGCGCGGCGCGCGATTCAGCTTCAGCCTGCCGCGCGCATAGGTCGCGTCTGGCCGTATAATTCGGCCTTGCGAATGCGACAGTCCGCAAATCCAAGGAGTTCTACATGCCTCAACTTGTCACGCCCGGCGGCGCGCGCGGGGCGGCCCGCCAGCAACCCCTGACCATTCAGGTGGTCGATGTGGGCCGCGATCCCGCGTTGAAGCCGGCGTTGTTGTCCGGCCGGTTGACCAACCTCACTGCGCCGTTCCTCTATCACGATCCCGACAAACAGATCGCCTTTGTCCTCATGCCGATGGAACTCGGCATGACGGATGTGGATCAGCAACGCATCATCGGCCAGATGACCCAAACGGTGATGCGCAGCCTGCCCCCAGACGCCCCGCGCGGCTACCTGTTGCAGCCGCGCACATTCTTCACATTTCAATCGCTGGTCGAAGCGATTCTGGAGAAGGATGGCATCACCCCGGAAATGATCCGCGAGCAACAAGGCAAGGCCGATCTGCTGCGCGACCTGATGCGCAGCGCCAGCGAAGAGGAACTGCGCAACAAAGCGCGC
>Ga0272446_1003117_pt1 | contig 21457 bp, 23 predicted proteins | sample YNPCB0061_FD_194587 | JGI IMG/M metagenome (GOLD analysis project Ga0272446, IMG submission 194587) | Hot spring microbial mat communities from Yellowstone National Park, WY, United States - YNP-CB-006-1 | ecosystem: Environmental > Aquatic > Thermal springs > Hot (42-90C) > Sediment | place...
GCCGCCTTGCCGCTGCCAGGCGGTTGATCTGCTCCGAGCGCTCGATCGCATTCTCTATACGTCGAAGCAACGCGCGAGCGCGGCGCAGAAATCGCTCGAGCGTCGGGAGGTCGGTCGGGAAGGGCAGAGGCCTGGAATTGCGCACGATTCACGAGCAATTATAGCCCGATTTTTGTGTGCCGCTTGTGTGCCACTTGCGCCAAACTGGGCCAAACTGAGCGATACCCGGCCAAACTCGGCCGAGCGCAACTGGCTCGAAAATCAACAACATATGCGATTTGCATGGATGGGCAAGAATGCCGCGAGCCGCCTTCTAAGCAGAGGGTCGCAGGTTCGAGTCCTGCCGGTCCTGCCATTCCTTATCAATCACTTACAATCCCCACTGATAGCCGGATTATCAATTTCTTGTTGGATCCGCAAGAATCAATCCCCTTCCTTGCGAGGTTCAACCCATGCGATTTCAACGGTTTAGCGATGAACAAGTCCGTGCAATGTATTTGCAGGCCAAGTCCTGCAACGGTGGAAACCCATCTCCACAGGCCACTCATGATCTCGATGAGATCGTCTCTAAAGTGCTGACAAGGCTGGACAAAGAGGATGCTGCGGATCAGATGGGGATCTGGTTCACAACCAAGGACCACTTGTCTGATGGGCATTTCTTCGCCGAGATGATGCGCCGGCTGACGGAGGGAAGGTGATGCGCCTCTATCGCCCTACTTCGACCAAGGCCGGCCGCACCTATACCAGCAGCATCTGGTGGGTTGAGGCGTCGTTTGACGGCCAGCTGATTCGGTTCTCTACTGGAACCAGCGACCACAAAGAGGCGAGGAAACAGGCCTTGATTGGTTTGGCTGAACGCATCCAGGCCGCCCTCGCCGGCGAGGTCAAGACGATCCGGGAGGCTGCCGAAGAGTACCTGTCAGCACTCCGGGCATCCAGGGCGGCCAAGACGGTTGAAACAGCACGGGCTGCATTGCGGCCCGTCCTTGCCGTCTTCGGCCACAAGCTGACAGCGCCTCCACCCTCCTCGGAAGAAATCCAGCAGTACGTCAACAGGATCGCCACTTCTCTCTCTGGCCGTACTGTTCGGATGCGCATCCAGCACCTCGCCCGGGTCTTAGGCAGCACGCCCAAAGCCTTGTGGCCGAAGTTACGGATGCCATCAGAGGTAACGGATATCGGCAGGGCACTCAGCGATGACGAGATCAGCCGCATCCTGCATGCTGCTGACTCGATGGCCGCCGGCAGTGATGGTTCTGTCCAGGTTGAGGCGTCTGATGGGCGTGTTTTCCAGCAGCGCCGGCACTCCAGAGGCGTCCTCATGCCGTGCTATCTCCGAGTCTTGTTGTGGACAGGGATGCGGGCCGGCGAGGCAAAGAGGCTACAGTGGCGTCACCTAGACCTCGACGCCTGCCTGATCGACGTGCCAGGTAGCAAGACCGCAGCAGCGAGGCGTCGTGTTCCGATTGCGCCGACCTTGATGGAGACGCTACTCAGGCATCGTGACTGGTACGTCGAGAAGTTCGGCCGGACAGATCCGGAATGGTATCTCTTCCCCGCCGGCAGCCCTCAACCAGCCGATCCTCGCAAGCCGGTTGCTGATTTGACGAACGCCTGGGACAGCATCCGGGAACGGGCCGGCGTGGAGTGCAGAATCCATGACCTCCGGCACACCTTCATCAGTAGGTTGGCCGAAGCCGGCACGCCGGAGACAACAATCATGGAGATCGTGGGTCATGTTTCACGCGCCATGCTGCTACGCTATAGCCACAGCCGGCTGGAGGCGCGGAGGGCGGCCGTGAGTGCGATCAGGATAGGTGTGTGAAACAAAGAGGGCCAGGGTGACAAGCCCTGGCCCATGACTGTGGAGTTTCACGAGATGAGTTTTGAGTGTCCTACCACAGATAGTATCGGCAGACAATATCAGCAGCGCTATTCCTCTCCCGGTTCCGGCTGCTGAACAATCCTGATCACTGCTGCCATCGCAGCCATCTCAGCCTGCGCCTCGGCCTGCTGCGCCTGCTGGCGTGCCTGGACAGCCTGTTGCCCTGCCTCGCCGGCCAAATCCATCAAATTAACTCCGCGCATAGACAGGATAGGCTTAAGCCAATTCTCCCAGGTCATCTTGGCAAACAAGCCTGTTTTTCCCCCAACCGGCCGCCCTGTCGCCTCCTCCAGCGCAGCAGCATGGGCATCCAGCACGTCCGCAATTTCGGCCGGAATCTCAATCCTAGTCGGCTGTTGCCCTTCTTCCTGAAATGTGATGGTAATCTTTGCCATAATAATCCTCCATTACGGTGCTGTCGTCGTATGAACCCACGTTGTTCCTGTGCCGGCCAAATCCAGGTATTTGTATCTGATTGTGCCGGCGTCATTATAGGCCACTACAAGCTTCGAGTCTTTCATGTACAACACACAATCGCCATTGCTTGCGAGGCCGGAAAGCGGAGGCGTTGACGTGTAGCGCGCCAACCTCATGCCTGACCGCATGTGAAGCAAGTTGTTCTCAGCGTAAATGCGCAGGTCTCCGCCGTATGCGTTGATGTCGTTAAATGTGTCGCCGTAAACCGGGAAGTGGCCAATCAGGATGCTGCGGTCACCAGCCACATTCATGGTTTTTATCGCAGCATATTGGTTCGAATACTGTTTAATCTCCAATGAATTTTGTAAATAGTTGGTCGGTGCGTACCCAATCGTCACCCCGCCCTGGTTTGGGTTCAGCGCAAGCGGCCGTGGATACACTCCGTACTCTACCGCCAGTATCCAACCATACATCACGCTACCAGAGGCTGTGTCGACACCCAAAGCTAGGCGCTTGTTTTGCGATACAGAACAAAGCGTAAGGTTACCAAACTCAGCAGAGATAGTTCTGCTGGTGGGCGATGTGAACCACGCCAAGCCCTTTACGTCGAGTTCGTAGGCAGGATCACTGGAGATGTTGATTCCAAGCCGGTTCGGGATCCTGCTGTACCAGCCGGCATGCAATTGCAGCTGCATGTTCTGCCCATTGTCGAACAGCTGGATCACTCCGCCGGCGCTGTCCTGCGCAATCAACGCCCTTGCACTCCCACCACGATCCAGCCGGAAGCCCTGCCAGTCTGATGTGGTGTTGATGTGCACGGGATGTGCAGGGCTTGATGTTCCGAACCCAACAAAGGTTGACCTCGCAAACGAGATGCTGTCAGACACCCTCTCAAACGCCGCGATTGCAGCGTTCCAGGCGTTCAGCTTTGTGGCAGTTATCTTTTCGCCGGAAACCCAATTTGCAGGCAATGGCATGTTGTTTTCTCCTACTCCGTCAAGTATCTGATCAAGTCCGGCCGGAAGCGATCAAGAGTCATGTCGTATTTCGCGTTGCCGGCTGAGTCATAGCTGATGCTGACATCCTGCACCACATACGACCCTTGCAATCCAACCTCGTCAAACAGCACGCTGACAAGCTGACCTGGGCTGATTCCGGCGCCGGCCAGCGTGGACAGCCTGATCGATTGCGCCGGCCAGGCACGCAGCGCGACCTCGCGGGCAGCCATCGCCTCACACTCAGCCTGGCTGAGGCGATTGTCAAAGATCATGATGCGCCTGAGGCCGTACTGGGCGATGCTGGCCGCATCCTGGGCTGTTGCTTCGATCGCCGGCACAACCGTCTGCCATGAGACAACAAGCTGCGGTTTGTTCGCGCCTCCACTGTCGTAGTCAGCGATCTGGACGTAGTGGCTGGCCGATGGAGGCGAAGAAATGTTCGGATCAAGACAGTACTTGTTCTCGCCTGATTTCTCAATGCTGCCAGGAGGCAGTGCAATTTCCAGCCAATTGCCGGCAGCAGGAACAGATGAAACGTAGGCGATCTGATCGCCTGACTCGTTGGCATAGCTGCCAACCGCAATCGGCCAGTTGACGTTTGATTTGCGGACGATGAATTCAGGATTTCCTGATTTCTGGTTGATTCTCAATCGGAGAATCGCTGACTGCACGGTTGCATTTGCAGGGATGTTCGGGTTGGGAAACCTGATCCAACCCTTTATCGTTTGGTGTTTTGGTGTTGGGTGAATCCAGCTGAGGGCCAGAGTAAAGCTGGAAAATGTCGCGTTCTGGTTGCCCACAGGCTGGTACATCCCCAGCCAGCCGACGCGAACGTAAAGCATCCCGTTTGGCGTGATCCACGATGTCGGCAGCATAACGCTGCCTGATCCAGACGTGCCAGGAATGCTGACATAATCCCCTTGTGCGTCCTGGGTAGAGGTGAATACGTTGTATTGGTCTGCCCTCTCGATGTATAGCGAATTGGGTTCGTACGGATCGTTGTTGACGACGTTCAGATTGTATATGATTTCGGCCGAAGTAATGGTGGCCCCTGCCGGAATGCTGGACAGATCAAAGATGTAGTAACCGCCGCTGATAAAGTATAGTCCGCCACCATATGACTTGATCAGGTCCTGGTAAACAGCGTCAGGATGCAACGGAGGCGGCCAGCTGGATCCGATATAAGCCCTGTGGTATCCCGCGGATGATGGAGAGTGAGTCGTCGTGCTGGTGTCATAGCTGCGGTTGTACGCAACCGTAAACGGCGAAGTGCTGGACAGCGTAAGCCCTTGTGTAGGCGGCCAAGCCGTAGTCGGGTTGCTGGTCACCGTTGCGTCATCTCCGCTTGCCGTGCCTGTCAGGGAGGCGTTGCCCGGCGTGGTGCTGCCTCGTTGGGCCAGCACGGTGACGCTATTTGCCAAGCCGGCCCCGTCGTTGTCAATGCTTAGCGTGCCGGCGAGGATGCCATCGCCGGAGATCAGGCCGTAGGTCTTGCCGCTGTCCTCTGGCGCTGTCCGCTGTCGCCAATGCAGCCGGCCGGCGAGGTCAACGTACCAGGTCGCCTTTACCTGGCCGGCGAGATCACGCAGCACTTCCAGGGCTGATTTGCCGGTGATTGCATAAGTGCTGATCGCCGTGTTGTCAACCACGAATGAGGCATCGTTGGTCAACACGCCGGCACACTGGGACACAACCCAAGCGACAATTGCGCCGGCTGTGGTGTTATTGACGCTGTACTGGTAGATCAAGACTCGCGCCAGGTCTGCAACAACGTCCTGGCAGGAGACGCTGACCGTCAGGTGCGATTGGCCGAGATTTTTTGCAATTTGTGCGATTTTGCCTTTGAAAATGGGTTGGCCATTGTCGCGGATCTCCACAGGCGCAAAGGTTTCTGTGACAGCCGGCAGCATGGCTTCGGCGAGGATTGCCTCGTCTGTGATCGCCTGATCTGTCCGGGGGTAGTCGAGGATGCCGACAGGTTCCAACAGCACAAAGTCAGCCGTGCCGATGCCACCATCGGCAGCACGCTTGATCCTCACACTGCCAGCCTGTACGTACTGGGTGACGTCCGTAGATCCAATGATGATCTGGAGTGCCATATGTCGCCTCGCTGCCTTGTTGGCTTCTTTGCCCTGTGGGCTTCTTTACGCTGCGCCGGCCAACTTCAACTTCTTGCCGATGGCTTCCGTCAGGTCGTCGATAAACTGCTGGTTGCCTACCACGTTGCCATCGATGTTGATTGTTATTTGCGCCGGCTGCTTCAGGTTTGTGGCTATGTCGGCCGTGTTGGACTTGATATCGGCGCAATAGTTGCGGATCTTCTCGGTATGGTCGTTCAGCAGCGTGTCCAGCTGGCCCTCGATTTTGCCCAGCTTTTCGTCCTTGATTTTCACCAACAGATCAGTAAGTCTCCAGTTGTGATCATCCAACAGCCACAGGATGTGGATCACGCCCTGGCCTTCGTTGATGCCAATCTGGGTTTTCCGAGTGTTTTCTTCGATCTTGCCGAGATCGCCTGACAGCATACTTGATCCAATCACGCTGCCAAGGATGGACAGGCCGCCGGCGATCAGGCCGCCCCAAATGCCTCCGAGGCTGCCCAACGCACCACCAGGGCCGCTGCCCCCGCCACCTCCACCACCACCGGGCGCACCAGGGACAGATGGAGTGCCGCCTCCTCCGCCTCCGCCGAAAATGTTGCCAAGGGATCCGGTGATGTTGTTCAGGGCCGGCATGACCAGCTTGTTCAGCGTTTGTTCGACGAAGTTCTCGAAAGCTTTTTTGACCGGATCCAGCGTCTTTTCAATGAAGGCGTTCTTCACGCCTTCAAGGCCCTTTTCGAGGCGCGATGCAAAGCTTTCGTTCGAGTTCAGATCAAACAGCGTATCGGAAATGGTCCGCGACACGCCCTTGAAGAGGTCCTTCACGTTGTCGCCAAACGTCTGAAATTTGCCGTATTTTTTTTCAATGTCGTCCAGCTGATCGATCATCGCCTTGTGGGCTTCCTTGATCATTTTCGGGCTGGCGTTCGGATCGTTCAGGATGGCATTGTATGCCTCGATGATTTTCTGCTTTTTCGCGGCAACTTCCTCCGGCGATGGCAGGCCAAGCGTTCCGTAGATGTCCTTCTTGTTCTCGATCTCCTTTCTGGTTGTCTCCAACGCCTGATACATTGCGTTGATGTTGGTTGTCAGCGTTGGCATGGCCGACTTGGCCAGGTTGTCCACGCTGGTCAACGACAGGCCCATCTGGTCCATCGTCTGCTTCGCCTTGTCGAACGCAGCCTCCATGTCGTTGATCTGCTGTGTGCGGTCAACATAAACCGACTTGCCTTCCTCCATCCTCAACAGCAGGGCGACAAAGGCAGAGAGGGTTTCCTTGATTTCCTCCTTCAGCGCCGCTTTTCTTTGCCGGGCAACTTCCGTTGCAATGGCCAGGTCGTCGAATTTGATTTTGGACTCGTTCATGTCCTTAATCAAATCCTGAACGGCTTTCTTGTATTCGTCCGTTTCCTTCTTGGCCTTCTTCTTTTTGTCGGCCACATTCTCGGCAGCCTTGGCGAGATTGGCTTTCGCTTCGGTCAGGTTCTTGATCGGACTTTCGGCTGCCTTGGCCGAGTCTGTATTTGCATCGACAGCCTTTTTCGCATTATCCATTTCCTGGGCAAAGCTTTTTGCGCCGGCAGTCTCGGTCTCAAGGCCGAGGATTTTGGAAACACCAGGGATTTTCTTGGCAGCCTCGATGAATCCGTCAATGTAGCCGGCGATGGACTTCCATATATTCTCTGCCGTTGACTTGATCCCGTCCCAGACGCTTGAGAAGAACGACTTGATCCCGTTCCAGACCGTTTCAGCCGTTGACTTGATGCTGTCCCAAATTTCACCGACAATAGTTTTGATCCAGTCCCAGACGGTTGACCACGCCTCTGACAGGTCGTCCCAGAGAGGTCCGAGGGCATCCTTGATTGGTTGGAGGATCTCATCAACAGCAGATTTGATGCTGTCCCAGACTCCTGTTACGGCATCCTTGATGGAATTCCAGGTGTATTCCCAGAGTTCTTTCAAGCCATCCCAGGCTGTGGAGATGCGGTTTTTGATGTTGTCCCAGTTGTCGTAAATCCAAACCCCGAGGGCGACCAAGGCCGCCGTCACGGCTGCAATGGCAAGGCCGACAGGGGAAAATACAGCAGCCCCAACAGCGCCAAATGCTGCTGTCAGCAACGGCCATGCTGTCGCGATGGCTGTGATGCTGCTGGCCAGGCCACCCAGGGCAAGCAGCAGAGGGCCGATGGCTGCTGCAAGCGTGGCAGCGCCAACAGCGAATTCCTTCACAGGTTCCGGCAATTTGCCAAACCATTCAGCAGCAGATTTTACGTTATTGGCAACGTCAGTCAGAAAATCAATCAGGCTTTTTGCGATCGGCGCAAGGGCATTGCCAATTTCTGTAAGTGCGAGGTTCAAGTCGTCCTTAAATGTTGACCACTTGCCTGACAGAGTTTTCGATTGTTCCTCCATCATGCCGTGAAATTTCTCGTTCATTCCGGCAAGCAGGGCAGGGATTGCATCTTTCGCTTCAATGGCTTTGTCCTCGACCAGCTTCATGGCCTTGGGCACATCCACGCCGATGGCGTCAGCCAAAATCTGCCACGAAGGGATGCCCAGTTCGGCCAATTGCTGCATTTCCTGCGCTGCAACGGTACCCTTGCCCTGCATCTGGCCCAACGCACGGACGATGCGTTCGACGCCCTCAGCGCCTGCGCCAACGCCGGCTGCTGTGTCGCCGACAATCTGCATGATGGGCAGGAGTTCGCCGGCTTTAAAGCCATAGGCAGTGAGAAGTTGAACAGCCGAAGTAAGCTGTTCAAACTGAAACGGCGTTTTGGCCGCAAAATCCTGCATGTCCTTCAAAAGCTGGTTGGCTGTGTTCGCGTCGCCCAACATGTTGGTCAGGGCTGTCCTGGTTGTTTCCAGGTTGGCGGCCGAGTCCAAAGACGCAGCAGCGAGGGCGGTCAAGGGTGCGGTCACGGATGCCGACAACACGGCGCCGGCTGACATGGCGGCCGATCCGAATGCACTCCAACCCGAGGCTGCCGTGTCGGCTTGTTTGGAGAGAGAGTCCAGCTTGTTCCCGACTTCGGCAACGCCGCTTGAGAATTCCGTTGTGTCGAGTCCGATTCGAATTAGCATGTCGCCAAGGCTGGCCATTCCTTTACCTCCTCGTTCTCGTTACCGCTTTTGCCCATGCATCCATCGCTGCAATCATCTGCTGATGGGTCAATCCTGGCCTGGATTTGCCTGATCTGCGCCGGCCGCCGAAGAAGTCTTCCCAGCCCAGAGGCTTCTGATTTTTGCCCCGATGGATGTTGTAAAGAAGCGATGCAATAATTCCAGCGCGATAGTTTTCAAGGTCTTGTTGGGCTTCATATGCCCTCCATAACGCCTCGAATTCCTCGAACGTCAGATCCCAGAAATCTGAGGGCGACAGCCGAAGCTGTGCAACGGCTGCCGCCCACATCGTCAACCAGTCAATTTCTCTGTCGCCGGCAGAGTGTTCTACTCCACCGGCGTCTGAGGGCGGCCGCCAAGAAGCCTGGCGACCACACCGGCCAGGGTTGTCAAATCGGCCGGCAGGAGATCCTCAAACGCCTCCAGGGTCATGGTGCTGCGATCCAGCGCCGGCAACGCCTCGTAGAGGAGGCGCCCAACGACGGTATCGCCCTCGGCGGCCATTAGTTGCTGAATGCTTTTGGCCCCGCAGGCCTGCATCACGCGCCGCAAGCCGCCGAGGGTCAGCCGCAAGTTGTACTGCCGGCCATCGATCAACGTGATCGTGATCGGATCAGTTGGGGTGGGACTCATTCGTCTTCCCTCCTCACGAACCAAACACGCTGTCCTGGTTGGTCAGGCGGGTGACGTCAGTGTCGCTGAATTTCAGCGTAATGCTGACAGTTTTCTTGTCGTCCATCGGCGCTTCCAACTTGAAACCCTTGATCCAGGCCTTGAATTCATAGCGGGTGAATTTGCCGTTCTGGCTTTCCGGAATTTCAAACGCCCAACGGGCAATCGTGCGATTGGTATACAGCGTATACAGCCCGGTGTGGGTCGTATCGGCGTCGTCATACAAAAAGCTGAATTCGATATCGCCGACTTCCTTCAGGCCCGGAATGCTACGCTTCCAGCCGTTGGTGTCATGGCTGGTAATATCAACTTCGTCATAGCTGATTTCCGGAGGGGCGAATTCCGTGATTTCCTTGATCCTGTTCCAAGTATAGGGCGCGGATGCAGTTGTCGTGTAACCAATCCGAACGCCCTGTCCAATTCCAAGTGCCATGTTTTCAAACCTCCTAGGGGTTTTTCATGGCCTTGGTAGTATCCGGCTGTTCGGCAGGGCGCCGGATTGTGCTGTTATTGTTGGGCTAGGCGAGTGCGAAAATCGTTGCCTCAATCGAGGCGGTATGGATTTTCAATGTATTGTCGTAGTCCACATCGAGGCTGCGGACGTGGATGCTGATGTCGCCGCGCCGACCGTGAAGGGCGCGTGCTACGGCTTCGGCGAGGGCCGAGACTTGGGAGTGTGAGGCAGCGTAGGCAAACACTTGATAGTCGTATTCCAATCCGGCGATCCCATCGTAGGACGTAGTTGGGCGACACGAATTGCTGCCGTGCAGGATGAATGGCATTTGAGGCGCAGGTCTGTCCTGGGCGACATAGATGCGATTGCCAGCGATGGAAACTACAGCCGGCGAGGATTCGAGGATGGATTGAACGAGGGCTGAGACACTCATCGCGATGCCACCTCCTCAATCAGGCCGCCAAGACGGGACTTCAGGAATTCGATCAACTGGGGCCGCACTCGCCTGATCGCCGGCGCGAAGAAGGGACGAGGCCGCATCTTTCGAGTCCCTTTTTCCCACATGGTCGCTAACGACATGCCCAACAATTGGCCCTGCTGGATCGTGCCGGCCGAGACAAACTGCTTGCGCTTTCGGCGATAGCGCACTCGTGTATAAGACGCCTTGGCGCGCCATTCACGATAGGCATGGGCGTAGGGCCGGCTGCGACCTCGCAACTTGATGCCGGCAAGCTGGCTGATCGTGCGAGATCCGCCGGATGAATACTTGCGTTTTGAGGATGTCGCAAACAGATCCTTGTAGACGTCAGACGGTGTCCGCACAGATCGGGCTGCTGACTCGACCTCATCCCGAACCATCTCGGCCGCCTCGGATGCGATCTGCCAGAGACGATCACCAGCGCCGTCCATTTCGCCGGCGATTGCCTTGACCTTATCCATAATCTCCTTGAGTCCGGAGACCTCGAGGTTTCTCTTTGTCAGCAGCCGTGGCATCATGCCTCCTCGACAACAGGCCTGCAATACAGCTGGCAGTACGGCCCTTTTTGGTCAATCCCCTCGGTAATCGCCACAATTTCGTAGCGCCTCATCGTGCCTTTGTAGTCGGTTGTCAGCCGGCATCCTTCATCGCAGTATGTCGGCAGTTTGGCCAGGCGCACATACAACATGTCCCTCAGGACTTCACCTCCGCCGGACACAGCATCCTCGCCAAGGTCGCTTCTCGTCGTCGCCGGCACAACCCACGCCCACAACAGCGCGAAGTCCTGCCAAACAACCTGATCCTCGCCAGTAGCCTGGCGCGATCGTGTGGGTCTCCACAATGTGATACGCCGGCGCATCTCTCACCTCATCGCTGCCAATGGCATGGCGCAGGATCGCAACAAATCCCTCACCCCGTACGGCGCATCCGTCACCATCCCGCCCTGATCCCTGCGGTTCCACCAATGGCCCACCAGCAACAGTACGGCCGCTTCCTCGGCCGGCATCAATGCGGCTGGAGTGATCGTGCGCCAGTCGATGACAACATCGCCGGAGATAGGCTGGCTGAATGCAAGCACTCCAGCGCCAGCCCAGACATCAATCTCTCCAGCCGGCGCAGTGACTCCGTTTACTGTGACGGTAATATTGGCGCCATCCAAGGTTGGGCGTAATACAATCCTGTCCACACCTACGGAATACAGGCGCGTCTGATACACCTTGCCGATGTAATCCCGCCCGGTTTGCGCCTCTGAGTAGTCCAGGGCCGCCAGGATTAATGCCTTGATCGTCATCTCGCCTTGCGCGTCTCCGGGATCCAGAGATATCCCGAGATAGTCGGCAACGGTAGAAACGCTGACAGGCAACGGTGCTGTCGGGCTGGCAATGCCGAGGCAGGTTGTCATCTCTCCGTCTCCGTTATGTTGTTTGGCCCCAGCCCGCCGGTGGGCTGGCTGGGGCCGTCATGGTTGTTGTTCAGTTGGTGGTATTTTTACGAATTGAATTCTCCGTACACGAACGCTGCCGGCTTCATCACACACAGCGCCAGACGAACCTCGCCGCGGATCGAGATCAGGCCCTTCTGGAAGTTGTCGGCGTGTTCGGTGCTGATCTCGATGGACACAGTACCCTTCTGCCGGATGACGCTGGCCGAGGGGCTGAGAGTGCCGACCAAGAAGCGGTCAGTGCCCATGCCCGGCGAGGCGATCACGTTGAGGCCGTAGATCTTCTCCAGGTTGCCAGCAGGCGAGAAAATGTAGGCGTTGTTGCTGTCTTTTTCCCTGGCAATCTGCCACAGGTCAGCCGGATTCAAGACAACCACATCCGGCTGGGCAACAGCAGCGCAAGTGCCGGCAGCGCGGGCGATGGCGTCCAGCATCTTCTCGCCAGCGCCGGCCGTCTGGTACACAGCCACCTGCGAGAAACCAACCAGGTTCGCGCCCGCGCCATCGCCGGCGATTAGCTGGCTGTCGATTGCCGCCACAAGGCTGTCAGCGATCAATGCCTGGATCTGCGCTTCGAGGCCGGGGAGATCCTCAAGCGTCTGCTTCGAGGTCGTCACCATCACGCCGACAGACCGCAATGGCAGTGTCACTAGCGTGCTGGCGGGATCGCTACCAGGGACGGCCGCACCCTCAGCCGTGGCAGCAGCGCTAGGCACAGCAACCCGCGCAAACTCGACAGCGCCGGCGTCGGTGGGAACCACCGTCAACGACGAATACAGCCGGCCCGCAGCCGTGCCAGCCCCAAACACACCCATGTGTTCCTTGGTCGTGCCAAGGTTCGTGCTGGTCAGCGCCTTGGTGTCCAAGGAAATCACGGCACGGCCGGAACCCTTCCGGCGCAGCAGGGCGAGATCTTCGGAGGACTCCAGAAGCGATTTCAGCGTGATGTTGCCGGCGTTATGGGCCGACTTCTGGCTGGCATAAAGGCCATCTACCATCTCGCCGATCTCGTTGACGCGGGCTTCCAGCTTGTCGATGCTGGCCAGCTTGGATTTGGATTCGTGGACAAAAGCCTTGATGTCGTTCTCAAGGCCGTTCAGGACGTTGTTCAGATTTTCCATTTTTTTCTCTCCTTCTTCCTCCTCAAAGGGAAACTTGATTTGTCAGCAGCAGGAGTTTTGTCCGCAACGCCGACAGCCTGATCGCCAAGATCGGGCTTTTGATTTCTTCATCCAGCTTTCGCGCCTCATCGACCGCCTTGACCTCGGCGATCCTGGCTTCAGGGTTGGCTGGCACAGCAACAGCGCTGACTTCAAGAAGCGTGCCCTTGCTGATGATGCGAGTGTCTCCTTCCCACTTCCATTCAAGTGGCAGGAAGCCGATGGAGAGGCCGGCAATTGCACCCATCTTCATCAGCGTATAAGTGTCACGGCCAAGCGAAGTTTCCAGGGCCAATTGGCCGATGCACTCAATTCCTGTCGGCGTCTCCTGCACATCCACGACGCCGATGGCATGTTCGTGTTCGTACAGCAAGGGCAGCCGGGATTTCGCAGCGATTGATTCGGCAAACGTCCCAGGCATGACGATATCGCCGGCCAGGTCTTTAATGCCGTACACGTTGGCTGTGCCGGCGAAAATGCCCTGGTCGCCAACCTCTTTAATTGTCAGGTCAAACGATTTCCGTTCCATCTCAATCTCCTGTAGTATTCTCACTCTTGCCGGCCGGAAACACTTGCATGTTCACAGGTATGTGGCGAGTATCTCCATCCGGAACAGCGTCCATGTTTTCCATGCGCCTGACTTCGTTCACTGACAGGACGCCTCTGTCAAGCAGGGCCGAATATCCCTTGGTTCGTCCCTCATAATCGCCTCGGAGTAGGGCTGAGAAATCAAACTCCGCGTAGTACTCTTTTCGTTCTTGGGATGTCAGCAATTGCCGGTGGATTGCCATTTCCCAATTGCGCGCCCAGAACAGCAAGCAGTGTTGGATGAATTCAAGAGACTGGTGTTCGATGTTTGAGAATGTAGCGCGATCAAGTTCTCCGAGGAGATGCAACGGCACGCGGAACCATCTGGCGATTTCGGAGATCTGGAATTTCCTCGACGTCAGAAATTGGGCGTCTTCCGGTTTGATCCCGATTTGCTGGTATTCAATTCCGCCAGTCAGCACAATTGGCCGGTGGGCGTTGTCTTGATTTGAGTATGCAGCATCCCAGGCTGCGCGGAATGTTTCGAGATCCTGTGGATTCCGAAATCCGGCAGGGTGCCTGAGAATGTATGGCAGCCGGCCGCCGGATTGGAAGAACCTCTGGCCGTATTCCTCCATCGCGCCGGCGAGGGCGAAGGATCTACGGGTCAGAGAGATGATGGATTGCCCAACGATGCCATCGCCGGGGCCGCGGAGATGGAAGATTTCAGCCGCCGGCCTGTCCGTGCCGGCGACCCTGTAAATCAGCTTGCCGGCGTCGTCCCTACGGACGGAAACCTGATCGGGATGCAGTGGTCGGAGGGCGATGATTCGGCCGCGAGGGGCCCTAACCACTTCAGCGTATGCGTTGCCGTGCAGAAGCACAGACAACTGCATGTAGTGCCTGAAATCCAGGGCTGACTGATCGGTATTTGGGGCGTCGTGAAGAAGGGAGTAAAGAGGATGGTCTTGCGCCCGCTGCCGGCTGCCGTCTGACAGCCTGCGATAGAGGTGCAAGGGCAAGAACGAGATCGGATCAGCGATCGCCCTGGTGCAAGCCCACACTGCGGAGATCGCCAAGGCCGGATCGGATGCGCCGAGAGAGATGCCTCCGCCCGGCAGGATGGCGATGGGCACCCATGCTTTCTCCTGCCGGCCGAAAATGCCTGTGATCTTGTCCCAGAGGTTCTTCATAGCACGATGATTCCTGGTTGCCCAAATCCTGTAGTATCAGGGGCCCCCACGCCTCGCCGGCCGGAACCAGAGATGCCAACGGCCATGATTGCGGCCACGATGCCGTCAATTTTCCTGTCGGCCGACGCCTTGCGCGGGTAGATGTTGTCTTTCGCGTCAACATGGCATACCGTGTTGCCGGCCATCCATCTGAGGCACGGATCAGGCGCAATTCGGATGCGCCTGTCAGCGATGAGGGCTTCGAGATGTCGCATCGCAGGACTCATGTTTTGCACGGTTTGCCGATACTCCATCGCCTCAAGGCCACGATCCCGCAAGTGTTGGGACAGCTGTGCTGATTGGTAAGGGTCAAGTGCAACGCCGCGCACATCCAGCCTGCCGGCGAGATCCAGCAGGTGCCTCTCGATCAGGTCAATGTCCAGGGCTGCGCCTCGTTGCAGTGTCAGCGTGCCGGCTGCGGCGAATTGTCGGTAATGAGGTTGTTTTTGTGCTGTATTTTCAGGTGCGAAATGTTGGGCCAACAGATAGTATTTGTCGCCATCGTGCGCCAGGATTGCCAAACTCGCAACGTCAACCCTGGTTGCCAAGTCAACGCCGATCCAGCAAGGCATGTTGCCGATGCTGTCGAGTGTGAGTGATTTGTCGATGCAAGCATCCCATGCTGACATATCAAGCCAGGCCGAATCTGCCGATTGCCATACGTTGAGATGCTTGGCTAGAAAATTGTTTTTTGCTGATGGCGTTGCTTCGGCCCGATGGGCTTTGTCGCGCAAGTCGTCAAGCGATACGGTGGTGCCAAGGGAAGGGTTGGCTTTGATCCAATTCTTTTCATCTCGCCAATCATCCTCGACGTCGATCGAGTAGATGACGGCAAAGTGCCGATCGTTTTCCAGCCGATCACCAGGTAAATCTGTATAGGGCCGGAGAACGGAGAGAGAGTATTGGAATATTTCATAGCCAATGCCCTCGGGGCTTGCGCCGGCCGTTGTGATTGCGAAAATAAGAGGTTGCCGCCTTGCGCCTGTCGCCGACATCAGGACGTCCCAGACTTCTCGCGTGCGATGGACATGGAGTTCATCAACAATCGCGCAGTGTATGTCGAGTCCCTCCAGCGTCCTTGCGTCAGCGCTGAGAGGCATCATCTTGGACAGGCTGGGATGGTGAATGATTCGATGTCTCTGCGCCTCTAACTTGAGTGCCTTGGCCATCTGCGGGGATCGCCGTACCATCGCCAATGCTGCATCAAACACGATGCGGGCTTGATCGCGGGCCGTGGCAGCCGTATAAATTTCTGCCCCCATTTCCCGATCGGCGCACAGGCAGTACAGCGCAATCGCCGCGGCCAGCGTACTCTTACCGTTTTTTCTGGCGATCTGAATATACGCTGTCCTGTAGCGCCGGTTGCCGGATTTGTCTACCCAGCCGAAGATGGATCCAAGCACAAAGTGCTGCCAGGGTAGCAAGCCGAGGTTTTTTGATGCCCCTTTTGTGTTCGGCAAGCTGGAAGCAAAGAGGATGATACGGTCCGCTAATGATTCATCGAATCGCCAGGGATAGGTAGGGGATTTGCTGGCTTCGAGATCGGCAAGGTGGCGCCGGCATGCTGCGATTGTCCATTCGCCGGCAACGATGCGGCCCTCCGCAACATCAAGGGCGTATTGGTGGACGGGATGCAGCCCTTTTCGTCTTTTGGCGGCCATAGTTTTTAATCCGCAAATTCAGCCCAAATGCCAAGCTGTTCGTCTCTATCGCCCTGCCTCGGGCCGCCGATCAAGCCGAGATCGCGATAGATGCTGCGGATCTCACGGCTGCATGACTCGGCGACCCTGACAGCTGGCGACAATGCAACGCGGCCGCGCTGGTCCAGGACATAGATGCCTTGCTGCGCGATGATTTCCTCAGCCTTGCGCCTCCGCGATTCAAGGGTGCAGGCGAGGATCACGAGATGCGCCACCTCATCGCGCCACAAACCGCAACGCGCGAGATGTGTGGTGAGGTCTCGCCAGGTCTCCGCAGCGACAGGATCAGATGAGATCGTCACTGGGACATCTGCCGGAGGATCACAGGGCTTGCCGCGTCTGGTGGAGATTGGCCCGGATTTGCCCACCTATTTGCCCTCCTCGTGCGTGCCGGCGGCCGGCTGCGGCCCGGCGGCCAACCGGCCCTCGCGCGGCGAGAGGGCGCGGCCGGTCTCCGGCGCAAAGGGGCCAGCTTTTTGATGGCCTATCCCCTTATCTATCAATGTCTTGCGGTTGTGGCAGGTTTGGCATAGCGGCTGCAAGTTATCCAAACAGATAAACAGATCCCAATTGCCGCAGTGATCCACGATGTGATCCACCACCACAGCTGGAGTGTGCTTTCCGGCGGCCGCACACCACCTGCACCACGGTTCGGCTGCCAGCACCTCGCGGCGTAAGGCCGCCCAGACCTTGAGGCTGTACCACTTACGCCAGGGCTGCTGTCTATCGCGGTCCTTGTCTTGGCGTCGCCAAGCTGACGGACAAGGGTCTCCGACAGGATGGCCACTCCGGCAGGTTGGGCACCACCTTAGCGCTTTCACGCCCATGTTGCCTCCTCCCTTGCGGCCACTGTCGCCACTGCTGCCATCGCCGGCGGCCGCCACGGGGCCAGGTCCAGGGCGACCGGCTGCTGCCTCGGGGCTGGGTTCTGCCTCGCCACCGCCTCGAACCATCGCAAGATGGAAATGAGTTCGCCTTCCCGCAATTGCCGGCAGGGCACGGTGAAAATGCCGGTGCCATCATTGAAAATTACCTCGGCGTAAATGGCATCTTCTATTTCGCCGGTGCTGGAGTGCAATACCGCAACCACTGTGCGAGGCTTTGCGGCCAACCGTTCCAGTGTGATCCTCTGCCCAGTTGACATCTGCGCCGGCCGGTTGTTGACGCAATGCTTGATCTCGATGATCAAATGCCAGCCGTGTCTCTCAAAGATTGCATCAATGTCAGCGAGGGCGACACGATCATTGCCCGTGATCTGTCTCAATGTGGAGTTCACAGAACTAAAATCGGCCCTACGCAAAAAGTGTTCGATTGAACGAATATGCGAAAAGGCAGTGCTGCTGGTTGTTGCCATTGCACTGCCTTAAGTATCCAGGGCTGAAGGAAAATCAACTACTGCCGGCGAAGAAAATTTTCGTGGGCGAATTTCTTGAAATCACGGTAATCGTTGGCGAGGTCGTCAAGGCGTTTTTCAAAGTTGGCAAGCTGGCTATCGATTGACTCCTTGAGTGCCTCAACCTGGGCGTCCAATCGATCAATCCGGGACATCATCTCGCCTCGCAGCTTTTCAATTTGCCGGCCGGAGGATGCTGAAATGAAAGCCACGGCTGCCAATATGCCGGATTTTAGTGCGTCCCAGAGTACCGGCGTTACAGATGAAACGATGTCCGTAAGGGAGTTATGATTCTGCAAGAGGTCAGCAGGCATTATCTTGCCCTCCGAACGATCAAGGCGATGAGGATAAGGCTGCACAGGGTGATGATGATACGGCCGATCGCGAGGATGTGTTCTGCGTTCATCGCAGCCTGTAGTATCTGCTTTACGGCCGGCTGGAAGTGCAAGGGTTGCCGGGGGTGTGTGTCTGCCGGCCGAGACGCCACCGCCTCTCCCTGTGGCTGTGCTGCCTCGCCAGGCTACCATGGACGCCAAGGTTGGCCCGCAACGGGCGGGCGGCCCCTGTCACCACCACCATCCCTGACCATAGAAACAACGCTTCCGGGTTTCCGGGTTTCCCGGGTTTTTTGTGGCCCCTCTCTACACACACACAATACTAAAATTTTTTCCCACGCGTATGCATTAGAAAAAAAACCCGGAAACCCGGCAACGCGACGTAACCTATTGTTAAGCAAAGACTTAACTTCCGGGTTTCTTCAAACAAAAACCCGGCAGAAACCCGGAAACCCGGCAGAAAACCACCCACACCCACCCACTTGCGGACACGAAAAAGGGGCGACACCAGCGCGCCGCCCCTTGCGTTGTGGATTCTGGCGTGTGGGGACGTGTTACTCTTCCACGATCCTCCATTCAGAGGTGTTGGTGTTATGGTTTACGCCTTGTCGCAGGCTGAACCCTCCGATTTTGACATTGGCCCACCGCATCAGGTAGCGACCCGCCCGCCGCCGGTTGAGGTTGCCGCCCTCAGTCAGGTGATCCAACGCGCCGCGCAATGCCTGTGATGTATGCATCGCGGCTGCGATATCGGCAACGGTAAATGATTCCACGCCGAACACGTCTTTCAACGCGCGGATGGTTGCCGAGAATTCATCTCTGGCCGGATCTTCTGCCCTCAGCGCCTCCATCGAGTCACAGATGTCCACGCCGGTCAGCCAGCACAGGCTTGACCGCACGAGGTCACTCCAGTTATCAAATCCGGCTAGTCTTGGCAACACCCCAGGCTTGCCGGCCGCAATGTACGCCAACACGATTGTCATGATATTGGCGAGATACTGCGGACGGTTGTCCAACGCATGGCGCAACGGAGAACCCGAGAATTGCCGCAGTTCTGGCCGTTCTTCGGCGGGTGATAGCCGGATCGGGATTGTGCGTCGAAGCAGGTCTCCGGAGACCCTGACATTGTTGCCGGTGGCATAAATCGCCGAGGCTGGTGTGACGGAGATCATCTCGCTTCGGCCAAGAGGTCGCAGGCGTATCTCTGACTCAGAAGAGATCGCCTGACACAGGATGTCAGACTCCAAAACTCCGGTAATGTTATCAAGACACATGGTTTGGGCTGGAGATAGCAGCGCCGCTGTAACTCTCTTGTCTAACTCATCGCCGCTTGCGCCGGATGCACCAATCACAGGTTGGCGCTTGCCTGTCGCGATTGCGCCGGCGATCTCGTATAAGTAGGTCTTGCCGCTGCCGGCTACCGGTGCTGAGATGAGGTGCATCGGGCACGGGCCTAGGGATGGACGTAACACTGCCGTCATGATAGCGGACGTTGCTGAGATGCTGTCGCTGTACTCTGCGAATGGGAAATCTTGCAACAGGGTCATCAGCGATGACAGCGCCTCCACGGCGCCCTGTTTTGTTGGCTGGTTTGGGATCGTGATATCCGGCACTCCCGCCATCAGCATCATGCTGTCGGCGTCGTAGCCGTTGCCACAAGCCACACCGCCATCTCTGCGTAGTAATGGTGAGGCCGAGACGCCACGCAGCTGGCGGTAACGCCACTCGCCAACACGCGCCAGCATCATTGCCGGCAGGTCCCTTGGCATGTCGCACTCTATCTTCACTGCGCCGAGTTTTGATGTCTTGACTTTGTAGAACCGAATATGCTTGGAAATCCGAAGTTTCAGGTCGTCTGCGCCAATCTCCCGGATGTGTAGTGCGCCGTCGATCAGCGTGGGCGCAACGAGGCGGCCACCTTGCTGGTAGACATCGCAGTCTGGTTGTGATGCGAGGATCTCCTCGCACCCGTCAGCCAGGGCCGCGATGTCGCCCACCGTGACCTCGCACTCCACTCGCCCACGGTCCCCCCCAACGTTGGCGTTGTGGCTTGTGATGTTGCTGGCAATGCCCAACCAATTCAACGCGGCCTTCAGCGCCTTCTCAGGGACCAATTCGGCCAGAGTCGGCAGGCCCGTCACATCACCGCCACCGCGGAACCTTGTATATGTGTGCGCAACTTCGGCGTCCGCCTGATGTGTGTTTGCACCAGCGCCCCAAAGGCAGCGATAGACGGCGCGTACGAATTGTGCCGCCTCCTCCTCCGTCCAGCCGGCCCGCGCAAGCACTCCCGCCAGCGCCAGAAACGCTTGGTTACGGCTGCCCTCTCCGGGCCAGTGTCTGGCTAGTAGCGCCGCAGCAGCCACACGCGCCACGGCCTTCGCCAGCACGTCTGTCTGCACCGCCGCCGCTTGCGGGCCGCACCCAGACTCGAACCGGATTAACTCCCCACTTGGGTGTGTAGACGGTGGCACCACTGACTGCGCCCCAGACTCTCCACGGCGCGACAGGCCACGCAGTTCGCACAGGCTTGCGCCAGTAAGCGGGCATTTGTATTGCCGCGTCGCCGGAACAGGGTCGCACGCATACATGGCGTGCGAGGCAGGCTTTGATTGCCGGCCGTAGCGGAAGGGAGTAGGTGGCAGTAGTTCTCGTGCCGCCTCTACCGCTTCGGGCGCGTCCAGGTCAACGTCTGTCAGGCCGCCCACGCCAAGGATCAGGCCGATGTTCTGAGGCTGCCCGTTGAAGTAGCGGCCCACTTCTGCCAGTGAGATGCGGAGTTTTTGCCATTCTGGTGTGTTCGGGTTCTTTTGTCCGTGCGGGATCGGCACCGGCGCAAAGCCGGCATGGATGTACGCCATTGCGGATTCATACGGTTTCGTCATTCTGTCTGTCCTCCGCAAGCGGCTTTTTTTCCGGCTGCATCGGAGGGCGAGGGCCGGCGTTGATCCGGCCCCCGCTGAATGACGCAACCGGATTTTCCGCTTGCGGGGCTTGACTAGTATCCGCGTCTTTCCGGTGGCCCGCTTGGCCACGCAGATTATTTTTTCTTAATCTTCACTGATGACTGCGATAGGACTCCCTGTTGATGCCAAGAAGGGGCCGGCCAAGCCGGCGAGGGCATGGCGACAACATTCCCTAGAAGCACGAGGTCGCGGGATGGTGTAAACTCAGCCTATGGTGGCCGGCAGGGTCGGACAGAATCAGCCAAAATCAGGAAGAGAAGTCCGACTTTCGTCGTTCGCCACAACTGGTATGACCAGTGCGTCAAATTACAGCAGTAATAGTCGCACTGGCATATCAGCGTTCTTGTCAAACCTTGTGGATCCGACAAGAAATTCCGACATCGGTAGGATCTGTAAGTGGCTGGAAAATGAACAGGTTGCAGGATGTCACCGGGTGGTGACAGCAACTTCTAAGCAGAGGGTCGCAGGTTCGAGTCCTGCCGGTCCTGCCAATCTTTTCAGTAACTTGCTGAGACCAGCCCGAACCGCTTGGGATACTTCTTGGGATACACCATTTCGGACTCAGCCTCGAGG
>Ga0272446_1003118_pt1 | contig 21445 bp, 22 predicted proteins | sample YNPCB0061_FD_194587 | JGI IMG/M metagenome (GOLD analysis project Ga0272446, IMG submission 194587) | Hot spring microbial mat communities from Yellowstone National Park, WY, United States - YNP-CB-006-1 | ecosystem: Environmental > Aquatic > Thermal springs > Hot (42-90C) > Sediment | place...
GCTGGGGGGAGCGCTCGGCCTGCTCTCCCGGTCGATGAGCGACGAGGCGATCGTGCAGGTCCTGAACAACGCCATCGCCTCGGTCAAGGCGGGCGAGCTCAGGGCCGAGGGGGAACCGCAGCGCTAGAGCGGTTTCCAGATGACTGGAAACCGCTCTGGCCTTGTCTTGCGAGCATCTTCACGCATGCGGCTGTTTCCAGCCGCATGCGATCTGCTCTTGGCCGCAGGGGTTAAGCGCATCGCCCTGGCTTGACGGGGGCGGCGTGGGCGGATACGAACCGCGGCTTCGTGAGGGTGGCCTGCCGGGCCGCCCCGATGGGTTTCGTGTCGAGAGGATGGGTGTCATGGCGCGTCGCTGCGGCGTCACGGGCAAGGGTGTGCTGACCGGCAACAACGTCAGCCACGCGAACAACAAGACGCGCCGGCGGTTCCTGCCGAACCTCCAGGTCACCTCGATGATGTCGGAGGTGCTCGGCACCACCGTGCGGATGCGGCTCACCACGCGCGGCATCCGCACCATCGAGCACAATGGCGGCATCGACGCCTGGCTGCTCGGCACACCCGACCGCAAGCTCTCCGACGAGGCGCGCGTCCTGAAGCGCCGGCTCGAGCGGGCGAAGGCCAAGAAGGCCGCCTGATGCGCCCCGGCGGGCGCGGCCGGTCGAAGGGCCCGCTCCGGCGGGCCTTTCTCGTTCAGGGGCACGGGTGAGCGCCCGCTACCCGGCCCACCGCTTCACCGTCACCGCCCACGACCCCGCGACGCGCGGGCGGACGGGACTGATCGAGACCCCCCACGGTGCGGTCGAGACGCCCGCCTTCGTGCTCTGCGCCACCCGCGGCGCGCTGAAGGCGGCGACGATGGACGAGGCCCGCCACCTCGGCGCGTCGCTCGTGCTCGGCAACACCTACCACCTCCTGCTCGCCCCTGGGCCGGAGGCGGTCGGCCGGATGGGCGGGCTCGCGGCGATGACCGGCTGGCGCGGCCCGACGCTGACCGACAGCGGCGGCTTCCAGATCTTCTCGATGGGCCATGGCGGGGTCGCTGCCGAGATCAAGGGCAGCCGCTCCGGCACGCCGGCGCCGACGCTGATCCGCGTCGAGGAGGCGGGCGCGACCTTCCGCTCCTACCTCGACGGCTCGCTCCGCCGCCTCTCGCCCGAGCTCTCGCTCGCCGCGCAGGCGGCGATCGGCGCCGATCTCGCGGTGGTGCTCGACGAGTGCACGCCCTTCCACGCGCCGCGCGACTATGTCGAGCGCGCGCTCGCCCGCACCTTCCGCTGGTCGCGCCGCTCCCTCGCCGCCTTCGATGCGGCGGGCGGGAGGGGAAGCGCCGGGCCGCAGGCGCTGGTGGGCATCGCCGGCGGCCACGTGCACGAGGACCTGCGCCGCGCGGCGGCGGAGTTCGTCAACGGCGAGGACTTCTTCGGCCACGCGCTCGGCGACTCGCTCGGCGGCACGCGGGAGCAGATGCACGCGATCGTCGCCTTCCAGGCGCCGCTCCTGCGACCCGACCGCCCGATCCACCTGCTCGGCATCGGCCAGGTGGCCGACATCTGGCACGGCGTGGCGCAGGGGATCGACAGCTTCGACTGCGTGCACCCGACCCGCATCGCCCGCCATGGCGGCGCGCTGGTCCGCCCGGGCACGGAGGACACCGCCGGAGGTGGCGTGGTCCGCGACCACCTCAATCTCCGCAACGCCCGCTTCCGCGACGACCCGCGCCCGATCGAGGAGGGGTGCGACTGCCCCGCCTGCGCGGCCGGTCTCTCCCGCGCCTACCTGCACCACCTGCTCAAGGCGGGCGAGCTTGCCGGGGTGCTGGCGCTCACGCGCCACAACATCCGCTTCATGATGCGGCTGATGGCAGCGGTCCGCGAGGCGATCGCGCAGGGGCGCCTGCGCGCGGAGGCAGCCGCCTGGGGAGTTGTGGTCTGATGATCGGTGCCTTCGCGATCCTGCTCTGTTGCCAACTCGCCGGGGAGGTCGTCGTCCGCGCGGCGGGCTTGCCTCTGCCAGGCCCCGTGCTCGGCATGCTCTTGCTGTTCGTCATCCTGCTTCTGCGCGGCGGCGAGCCTCCGGCTGCGCTCGCGGCCGTGGCGGACGGGCTGCTGCGCAATCTCGGCCTGCTTTTCATCCCTGCCGGTGTCGGCGTGATCGTGCATATCGGCCTGCTCGCCGAGGCGATCGTGCCGGTTGCCCTTGCCGTGAGCATCGGCACGCTCGCCGCGATCGCGGTGACGGGGCGTGTCATGCAGGCGCTGCTCGGGTCGAGAGGGGGAGCAGGCCGGTGAGGGAGGGCGAGGGTCTGGCCGCTCTGTGGGTCTATCTCTCCGCCGACCCGCTTGCCGCGCTTGCTGCGACCCTGCTCGCCTGGCTCGCCGGGGTCAGGGTGCACGCGGCGGCGCGGGGGAACCCGATCGTCAACCCCGTGCTGGTCGCCGTCCTGCTCGTCGTCGCGGTTCTTCTCGTGGCCGGCATTCCCTACGCGGATTATTTCGCCGGTGCCCAGTTCGTGCATTTCCTGCTCGGGCCCGCGACGGTCGCGCTTGCCCTGCCGCTCTACCGCCACTGGTCGCTCGTGCGCGGCTCTGCGGTTTCGATCCTGGTCTCGCTCGCTGTCGGCAGCGCCTTCGCGGTCGCCTCCGCCGCCGCTCTGGGTGCGGCGTTCGGCGCGCCTCTCGCGGTCATTGCGTCGCTTGCGCCGAAATCCGTCACCACGCCGGTGGCCATGGGCGTCGCCGAGGAGATCGGCGGCCTGCCGGGGCTCACGGCGGCGATCGTGATCCTCTCCGGCATCGTCGGGGCGAGCCTCGGCACGCTGACGCTCAACCTTGCGCGGGTTCGAGACTGGCGGGCACGCGGGCTGGCGATGGGCACCGCAGCGCACGGCATAGGCACTGCACGCGCGCTTGCGGTGAACGAGACGGCAGGGGCCTTCAGCGGGCTTGCGATGGGGCTTAATGCGCTTGCGACCGCCCTGGCGCTGCCGCTCCTCTGGCGCCTCTTCGCCTCAGGGTGAGGCGCGCGCGCCCGGATGGAGCGGGACGAGATGCGTTGGTTCCAAACGGAATAGGAGCAGAATGGTCCGCTGCAGGAACCAGAAATTGTCGTCGGAGACGATCGCCACGTCGAGCGCGCCGTCCGCCCGCTGCGCCACCGCGATGCCCTCGTAGTTGTCGGAGGTCAGCGGCGCGGCCAGCACCGCGAGCTCCCGCGGCGCGAGCACGGGCGAGGCGAGCGCCGCCTCGGGCAGCCAGCAGATCCGGCAGGAGAAGCCGGTGAGCAGGCTCGCCCGGCGCTCGAGCACGAGCGCGCCGCCGCCCGGAAGTCCCGCGACATCGACGGCCGCGAAGTCCGGCGCGGGGCGGTAGCGCCGCTCCGCCCACGCCCCGCCGTCGCCGCGCCCGATCCAGGCCGGCGCGGTGCCGTCCTCGCCGGTGGCCTCGGCGATCGCGAGAAGCCGGCCGTCGGCAAGCGCGGTGAGGCTCTCGAGCCCGGCATTGGCGGGCAACGTGGCGATGCCGGGCGGCGCGGGGAAGAACAGCCCCGGCGCTTCCGGCGAGGCGAACGCGCGCAGCCGGTGCCAGCGCTCGAAGGCCACGAGCAGGCGGCCATCGGGAAGCCGTGCGAGCGCCTCGGCGTCGCCCGCCCGGCCGGCGGCGAGCGGCCGGCCGTTGCCGTCCCTGACCGGCAACAGCGCCGCGTCGGCGAGGCCGGCGAGCAGGCCCTCGCCGTTGCGGAGGATGCGCGCGCGCAGCCAGTGCGCCTGGTCGGTGACCGCGAGCAGCCCGCCGTCGGGATCGAGGAGCAGGCCCGAGAGGCCGCCGAAGGCGCGGTCCGGCGCGGTGAGCGCGAGCGCGCCGCGGAACAGCAACGGCCCGAGCCGGTCGAGCCCGGGGTCCTCCTCCGACAGCCTCAGCCTGCGGCCGTCGACGGCGAGCGCGCTCGCATCCGTCGGCAGCGCCGCGAGCGGCGCGGCGAGCAGCGCGCGGCGGGAGAGGATCAGGCGACCAGGGCCGCCTGCTCGGCCGCGGCGCGGTGCCAGGCCTCGGCCGCGTCCTCGTCGAACAGCTCGGCGAGCTTCTTCATCATCGTTCCGCCGAGCTCCTCGGCATCGACGATGGTCACGGCGCGGCGATAGTAGCGCGTCACGTCGTGGCCGATGCCGATGGCGGTGACCTCGATCTGGCGGTCGCGCTCGATGCGGCGGATCACGTCGCGCAGGTGCCGCTCGAGATAGTTGCCGGGGTTGACCGAGAGCGTGCTGTCATCGACCGGCGCGCCGTCGGAGATCACCATCAGGATGCGCCGGTGCTCGGGCCGCGCCGCGAGCCGCCGCCAGGCCCACTCGAGCGCCTCGCCGTCGATGTTCTCCTTGAGCAGCCCCTCGCGCAGCATCAGCCCGAGGTTCCGCCGCGCCCGGCGCCAGGGTTGGTCGGCCGCCTTGTAGATGATGTGGCGCAGGTCGTTCAGCCGGCCCGGGTTGCGCTTCTTGCCCTCCTGGACCCACTTCTCGCGGCTCTGCCCGCCCTTCCAGGCGCGCGTGGTGAAGCCGAGGATCTCGACCTTGACCGCGCAGCGCTCCAGCGTGCGGGCGAGGATGTCGGCGCTCATGGCGGCGACCGTGATCGGCCGGCCGCGCATCGACCCGGAGTTGTCGATCAGGAGCGTCACCACGGTGTCGCGGAACTCGGTGTCGCGCTCGCGCTTGTAGGAGAGCGAGTGGGTCGGGTTGGCGACGACGCGGGCCAGCCGCGAGACATCGAGCAGCCCTTCCTCGAGGTCGAAATCCCAGGAGCGGGACTGCTGCGCGAGCAGCCGCCGCTGCAGCCGGTTGGCGAGCTTGGAGACCACGCCCTGCAGGTGCTGGAGCTGCTGGTCGAGCTGGCTTCTCAGCCGGGTGAGCTCGTCGGCGTCGCAGAGCTCGTCGGCCGAGACCTCCTCGTCGAACTGGCGCGTGAAGGGCTCGTAGCGGGCCTGCGCATCGCCGAGGTCGCGCTCCTTGCGCGCCTGCGGCCCTGCCGGCCGGTCGTCGCCCTCGGCGGCCGCGCCCTCGTCCTGCTCCTGCTCGCTGCTGTCGGCCGCCTCGGCCTGGCCCTCGGCCTCCTCCTCTCGGGCGCCGGGCATGCTCTCGGCCTCGGCCGCGGAGCCGGCGCTGTCCTGCTCCTCGCTCTCGGCGCTCTCCTCCTGCGCGCCCTCCTCGTCCTCCTGCTGCTCGGCCTCCTGGTCGGTCTCCGCCTCCTCCTCGGCCATGTCGAGGGCGGCGAGCAGGCGGCGCGCGGCGCGGGCGAAGGCGTCCTGGTCGTCGAGCGAGCCCCTGAGGCCCTCGAGCGCGGCGAGCGCCTTCTCCGGCATCGCCTCGCGCCACATCTCGACGACCCCGCGCGCGGCCTCGGGCGTCGCCTCGCCGGTGATCGCCTCGCGGGCGAGCAGCTCGATCGCCTTGGCGACGGGAAGCTGCTCGCGCCGCGTCATGCGGTCGAGGCCGTCGGCCTCGCACTCCTCGCAGAGCCGCGCGCGCAGGTTGGCAGCGACCCCTTCCATCAGCCGCGAGCCGAGCGCCTCGACGCGCGCCTGGGCGAGCAGGTCATAGACCTCGCGCGCCTCGCGCCTCGCCGGCAGCCGCCTGCCGTGCAGCGCCTCGTCGTGGTGGCGCAGCTTCAGCGCCATCGCGTCCGCGGCGCCGCGGATGCGCGCCATTTCGGCGCTGGGCAGGGCGCGGGAGGGAACCGGCAGGCGCGCGCGCTTGCCCGCCACGCCCGGGGGCCCCGGCTGGAAGGCGACATCGACATCGCCGCGTTCGGCGACGGCGCGCAGCGCGCCGGCGGTCGCGCGCCGGAACTCCTCGGCACGGGCGCTGTCTCGCGGGTTCGGCGGCTGGGCCATCAGGCGGCGGCGCTCACGTGGCGGCGCTCAGGCGGCGCGGCGCGGGCCCGCCCCCAGCGGCAGCTCCTCGTTGAAGCAGCGCTGGTAGTACTCGGCCACGGTCGCGCGCTCGGCCTCGTCGCACTTGTTGAGGAAGGTGACGCGGAAGGCGAAGGCGATGTCGCCGAAGATCTTCGCGTTCTCGGCCCAGGTGATCACGGTGCGGGGGCTCATCACGGTGGAGATGTCGCCGTTGATGAAGCCCGCGCGCGTGAGGTCGGCGAGCGCCACCATGGCGGCGACGCGCTTCCTCGCGGCGGTGTCGTTCGCCGGGATCGCGAGCTTGGCGGTGACGATCTCGGTCTCCTGCTCGTGCGGCAGGTAGTTCAGGGTGGCGACGATGTTCCAGCGGTCCATCTGGCCCTGGTTGATCTGCTGGGTGCCGTGATAGAGCCCGGTGGTGTCGCCCAAGCCGACCGTGTTGGCGGTGGCGAACAGGCGGAAGGCCGGGTGGGGGCGGATCACCCGGTTCTGGTCGAGCAGCGTCAGCTTGCCCTCGACCTCGAGCACGCGCTGGATCACGAACATCACGTCCGGACGGCCGGCGTCGTACTCGTCGAACACGAGGGCGCAGGGGTGCTGCAGCGCCCAGGGGAGGATCCCTTCGCGGAACTCCGTCACCTGCTTGCCGTCGCGCAGCACGATCGCGTCCTTGCCGATCAGGTCGATGCGGCTGATGTGGCTGTCGAGGTTGACGCGGATGCAGGGCCAGTTCAGCCGCGCCGCCACCTGCTCGATGTGGGTGGACTTGCCGGTGCCGTGGTAGCCCTGGATCATCACGCGGCGGTTGTGCGCGAAGCCCGCGAGGATGGCGAGCGTGGTCTCGCGGTCGAACCGGTAGGCCTCGTCGATGTCGGGCACATGCTCGGTGCGCACGCTGAAGGCGGGCACCTCCATGTCCGAGGCGAAGCCGAACACGTCGCCGGCCTTCACGGTCGTGTCCGGCAGGTCGATCGCCGAGGTGGGGCGTGCGTCTGCCAAGTGGGTCACCTTGTTCATGCGGCTGTCTGCTCTCTCTCGTCGGGCGTCAGATTAATCCCCGCCTGCGCCGTTGCGAAGGCCGGCCGGGCGGGCCGGGTCACGTCCGCCGCGCCGGAAGCGCGCGGATCAGCGTGGTGTAGGCGGCGTTGATCGTCTTGAGGTGGTCCTCGGCGGCCCTGTCGCCGCTGTTGGCATCGGGGTGGAAGCGCTTCGCGAGCGCCTTGTAGGCCCGCTTCACATCCGCGCGCGTGACCGGCCAGGCCAGATCGAGCGTCGCCAGCGGCCCGCGCAGCTCAGCCGGTGCCTCCCCGCCTTCGCCCCGCCCGGCGGGCTTCGCCTTGCCGAGCACCCCGAACGGGTCGAGCACCCGCTCGTCCGCCCCGAGGCCGAGCCGGCCGAGCGGCCAGGTGGGCCGGTGCCAGGTGGTGTCGCGGCGCATCTCCGCCTCGATCTCGCCCGGGCTCATGCCCTTGTAGTAGTCCCATGCGCGGTTGTATTCGCGCACATGGTCGAGGCAGAACCAGAAATAGTCGTTCAGGCTCCGGCGCGACTTCGGCGCCCGGAAACCCCCATGCGCACCGCAGCCCGGATGGTCGCAGGCGCGCGTCAGGTCGTCCGTCTGCGGGGCGTCGGCCCGCAGGCGGGAACGGGATGAGCCATTGGTGCGTGCCGCGCCGTTGCGCATCGGCAAGTTATGGCCATGCCCCCCCGAGGTGGCAAGGCGGCGGAGGAGAGGCAGGACGGATGACAGGCCAACGCGCGACGCGGATCAGGCAGGCGCTGGAGCGGGCGCTCGCTCCGGCCGAGGTGTCGGTGATCGACGACAGCGCCCGCCACGCCGGCCATGCCGGCAACCCGGACGGCGCCGGCGAGACGCATTACCGCGTCCACGTCGTCTCGCCCCGGTTCGCGGGGCTCGGACGGGTCGCCCGCCACCGGCTGGTGAACGAGCTCCTCGCCGCCGAGTTCGCGGCCGGGCTGCACGCGCTGAACCTGCGTCTGGAGACGCCCGAGGAGGCCGGGAAACCGTGATCCTCCAACGCCCCGGGCGACTCCGCTCCAAGGCAACGTCCCATTAAATGATCACGGTCACACTGCGCGCGAACGGAGGAGTTCCCCATGGCGCGCAGCACCCTGATCAACCGCAACATCGTCGCCGAGCGCGGCCGCACCTCGATGCGGCTCGAGCCGGAGCTCTGGGACGCCCTGGCGGAGATCTGCCGCCGCGAGCGCACGAGCCCGTCCGAGCTCTGCCGGCGGATCGAGAAGATGGGGCTCAAGGGCGGCCGAACCTCGGCGATGCGCGTCTATGTCCTGCAGTACTTCCGCGCCGCAGCGACCGAGGAGGGCCACATCGCCGCCGGCCACGGCATGGCCGACCACTCCCGCACCCCCGGCAACGGATCGGGCCTGCGCGCCGCGCCGATGCCGGCGTTCATGTCGGGGCGCGCCGCCGAGTAGGCCGCGCGTCCTCTCCGCTCACCCTGCCCCGGCGTCCTCCGCCGGGGCGGGCCTGCGCGTCGAGAAGGCCGGCCAGCGGCGCGCGACCAGCGGCCCGTCCGATGCATAGGCGTGGCAGGTGTCGAGCATCGGCGGCGGCCGCGACGGGTCGGGCGGGCGCGCCCGCCGCACCACCGTCAGCGTCTGGAACGCCACCGTCGCCATCGGCCCGAGCAGCTCGACGAGGTGGGTGCAGCCCTTCACGCCGCCCACCACCTCCTTGACCGTGCGGCTCCAGCCGGGGCCGATGCGCAGGCCGGCGAGGCGCGCGAAGTTCGGCGTGATGGCAGGGCAGATCGCGTAGGGCCCGAACTCGGTCTCGGCCTCGCAGGCGCGGACGACCAGGTGCTCGTCCACCGTCAGCCGCATCAGCATGCCGTGCAGCTTCTCGCCGGGGCGTATCTCGCCGCGGTCCTCGTTGGCGAAGGCGTAGGTCTTGGTGTCGGCGAGCGAGGCCTCGATGTCGAACAGCCCGTCCTCGCGGCGGTAGCCCTCGATGACGATCGCGCGCGTGTGCAGCTTCTCGCGCGGCTTGGGCGGGCTCAGCGGCATCGGCGGGGTGGGTGGTGCGTGCGCATCCGGCGCATATCGCATGCGGCGCCGGCCCCCGCCAGCGGTCAGGGCGCGAGCAGGGCGGCCAGGGCGCGCAGGTCGGAAGCCGCCTCCGCCGTCGGGTGGCGCGTCAGGAACGGAACCTGGCGGCGGATCGCCTCGGCCACCCTCCCGTCGCGCCGCACCACGCCGGCGAGCGGCGGGCTTGCCTTGAGGAACGTCTCCGCCGCCTTGCGCAGGGTGAGCCAGGTCCGCTCGCCCGAGGCGTGCGAGCCCGCCATGTTCACCACCACGCGCCGATCTCCGCCCGGGCGGTCGATCGCGGCGAGCTTGAGGCAGGCATAGGCGTCGGTCAGCGCCGTCGGCTCCTCGGTGGTGACCACGAGCAGCGTGTCGGCCAGCGCGGCGAGCCTCCTCGCGGTGCGGTCGAGCCCGGCACCGATGTCGAGCACCACGTGGTCGTAGCCGCGCGCGGCCGCGAGGCCGGCGAGGATCGCCTCGACCTGGCCGGCATCGAGCTCCGCGAGCGCGCCCGAGCCCGAGCGGCCGGCGAGCACGGAGAACCCGGCCTCGGGCACGGGGGTTGCGAGCGCCTCGGCGCGTTCGCCCCTGAGCAGGCCGGAAACGTCGTGGGCGACGGCGAGGCCGATCTGCACGTCGACGTTGGCGAGGCCGAGATCGCCGTCGACCAGCAGCACCCGGCGCCGGCGCTGGCCGAGCGCCTGCGAGAGGCTGATGGAGAGCCAGGTCTTGCCCACCCCGCCCTTGCCGGAGGCGACCGCGATCAGCCGCCCCGCCGGGCGCGGCGGTGCCTCCGGGGCGGCGGCGGCAAGGGCGGCGCGCGCGGTCATCATGGCTCTCCTCTCAGGCGGCTCTGGCATGGCGCTGCCGTGCGGCCGGGGCGGCGAGCAGGCGCGCGGCGAGCGCCTCGGCCGTGAGCGCGCCGAGCCCGTCGGCCGCGCCGGGCCCCGTGCCGGCCTCGGCGATGGCGAGCCCGCCGCCGTGCGCCGCGGCCGGGATGGCGCCGACCCGGCGGGCGATGTCGAGCCGTGTCGCGACCACGTGCCGCGCCCCGGTCTCGGCCAGGGCCTCGGCCGCCTCGGCTGCCTCCTCGGCGTCCATGCCGGCGGGGATGACGAGCGCGACCGCAGCGCCGGAGGCGGCGGCGAGCGCGGCGATCTCTTCGCGCTCGGCCGTGTCGAAGGGGTCGAGCCCGGCGGTGTCGACCAGCGTCGGCTCGCCGGTGCGGGCGGCGAGCGCGCGCAGCACCGTCGCCGGGTGCGGGGCGGCGATCAGGTCGAGCCCGAGCAGCCGGGTGAAGGCGGCGAGCTGCTCCACCGCGCCGGCGCGCCTTCCATCGGCCGCGATCACCCGCGGCGTGCGGCCGGCGAGCCTGAGGCCGGTGGCGAGCTTGGCGACGGTGAGCGTCTTGCCCGCCCCCGGCGGGCCGACCAGCAGCAGCGTGCCGCCCGGCCCGAGCGGCAGCCTCTCGAAGCGGAGCTGCGCCGCCAGCGACGCGGCGAGATCGGCACCGGAGGAGAGAGCGGCGCGGAGCCGTGCGGGCACGCCGTGCGCGGCGAGCGCGGCGGCGACCGCCGGGTCGCCCGGAGGTGCCGCGGGGGCGATCGGCGCGATCGGCGCGATCGGCGCGGGGTCGTGCTCCGGCTCGGTCGCGGCGGTCAGCTCGACGCCGTCGGCCACCCGCCGGGTTCCGAGGATCAGCGCCTCGGCGCCGAGCTCGGCGCGCGCCGCCGCCATGGCTGCGGCGACGGTGCGGGCGCGGAAGCTTCGGATGCGCATGGCTCAGACGCTGCCGACCGTGCGGATGCGCGCGCGCGGATGGATCTCGGCCTGGCTCAGAACCGTGGTCGCGGCGCGGAACCGTTCCACCACCGCGCGCACGTGCGGGCGGATGGCGGGGCCGACGAGCAGCACCGCCGCCTCGCCAGCGTTCGCCGCGCGGTCCATCGCGTCGCGCAGCCTGGTCATGAACTCGGTGAGCCGCGAGGGCGGCATCGCAAGCTGCCGGTCCTCGGCCGGGCCGGTCATCGCCTCGGCGAAGGCGCGCTCCCACTCGGCCGAGAGGGTGACGAGCGGGATGTAGCCGTTCGGCCCTGTGTGCTGCTCGCTGATCTGCCGCGCGAGGCGGATGCGCACCTGCGCGACGATGCCCGAGACGCCGCGCGCGCCGCCGGCCAGCGCATCGGCGATCCCCTCGAGGATGGTCGGCAGGTCGCGGATCGAGACGCGCTCGGCGAGCAGCGCCTGCAGCACGCGCTGCACGCCGGCGGTGCCGATCTGCGCGGGGATCAGGTCGGCCACGAGCTTCTGGTGCTCGCGCGGCAGCTCGTCGAGCAGCTTCTGCGTCTCGGCGAAGGAGAGGAGCTCGGCCATCTGGTCGCGCACGAGCTCGGTCAGGTGCGTGGTGATGACGGAGGCCGGATCGACCACGGTGTAGCCGCGTGCGGCCGCCTCGTCCGACAGCGTCTCGTCGATCCAGGCGGCGGGGATGCCGAAGGCGGGCTCGGTGGTCTTCTCGCCCGGCAGGGCGACCGGCGCGCCCGTCGGGTCCATCGCGAGCAGCAGGCCCGGCCGCACCTCGGCGCGGCCGGCCTCGAGCTCCTTGATCCGGACCACGTAGGTCGTGGGCGGAAGCTGCACGTTGTCCTGGATGCGCACCGGCGGCAGCAGGAAGCCCATCTCGGCGGCGAGCGCGCGGCGCAGCGCGCGGATCTGCTCTGTCAGGCGCGCGCCGCCCTCGGCGGTGGCGAGGCCGAGCAGAGCGTAGCCGAGTTCGAGCCGCACCGCGTCGATCTTCAGCGCTGCCGAGGCCGGCTCCTCCGCCGGCGCGGCTGCCATCGCGCCCGCCTCGGCCGCGACCGCGGCCTCGTCTGGTGCGGCGCCGGCCTTGCGCCTGGCCCAGGCGGCGGCGCCGGCGACACCGGCGATCGCGAGGAAGGGCAGCATCGGTATGCCGGGCATCAGCGCCAGCACGCCCGCCGCGCCGGCGGCCATCGCGAGCGGCTTCGGGCTGCCCGCGATCTCGCGCAGCACCGCCTCGTCGGCGCGGCCGTCGACGCCCGCCTTGGTGACGACGATGCCGGCCGCGGTCGAGGTGATCAGGGCCGGGATCTGGCTCACCAGCCCGTCGCCGATCGTGAGCAGCGAGAAGGCGCCGATCGCCGCGGAGAAGGTCATGCCCTCGCGCGTGACGCCGATGGCAAGCCCCCCGATGAGGTTGATGACGGTGATGACGAGGCCGGCCACCGCATCGCCCTTGACGAACTTTGCCGCACCGTCCATCGCGCCGAAGAAGGCGCTCTCCTCCTCGAGCTCCTTGCGCCGCTTCCGTGCTCCCGCCTCGTCGATCAGCCCCGCCGAGAGATCGGCGTCGATCGCCATCTGCTTGCCCGGCATCGCATCGAGGCTGAACCGCGCGGCCACCTCGGCGATGCGGCCCGAGCCCTTGGTGATCACGACGAAGTTCACGAGCACCAGGATCGCGAACACGATCAGCCCGATCACCACGTCGCCGCCCATCAGGAAGCCGCCGAAGGCGGCGATCACCGCGCCCGCCGCCTGCGGCCCCTCGTGCCCGTGCGCGAGGATCAGCCGCGTCGAGGCGAGGTTGAGGCCGAGGCGGAGCAGCGTGGTGATCAGGAGCAGCGTGGGGAACGAGGTGAAGTCGAGCGGCCGGCGCATGAACATCGCCGTCATCAGCACGAGCACCGAGGAGGTGATCGAGAGCGCGAGCCCGAGGTCGAGCAGCATATGCGGCAGCGGAACGACCAGGATGACGATCAGGAGCGCGACGCCGACCGCCATCAGCACGTCCGGCGTCGGCATCACGCGGCCCATCCGCGCCGCGATCGTCGGCACGCCCGCCTCGACGTTGCCCTCTGCCATCGGGCCCGGTCCGATCAGGCCGGGATCCGGTCAGCCTGCGCCGGCGGCGGCACCCGCACGCCGGCGGCGCTGTATTCGCGCAGCTTGTTGCGCAGCGTGCGGATGGAGATGCCGAGGATGGTCGCCGCGTGCGTGCGGTTGCCGAGGCAGTGGGTGAGGGTCTCGAGGATCAGGTCGCGCTCGACATCGGCGACGGTGCGGCCGACCAGCGCGCCGACCGGCGCCGCCGCCGCCGCCGCGGGCGCGGCCGCCTCGCGCTGGCGTGCCGCCGCCGCAGCCGCAGCCGGCACCAGGCGCTGCGCCGCCTCGTCCGCCGCGGGGGTGGCGCCGCCGAGCTCGATCGCATCGACGTCGATCGCATCGCCCGAGGCGAGGAGAACGGCGCGGTGGATGGTGTTCTCGAGCTCGCGCACGTTGCCGCGCCAGCCATGCGCCTCGAGCATCGCCATCGCCGCGGCGGTGATCGGCCGCCCCGGCAGCCCGTTCACCTCGGCGTATTTGCGCGCGAAGTATTCCGCGAGCGGCGCGATGTCGCCCGGCCGGTCGCGCAGCGCCGGCACGTTCATGGAGACGACGTTGAGGCGGAAGTAGAGGTCCTCGCGGAAGGTGCCCTTGCGCACCTCGGCGAGCAGGTCGCGGTTCGTCGTCGCGATCAGCCGCACGTTCACCTTGACGGGCTCGGCGCCGCCCAGCCGGTCGACCTCGCGCTCCTGGATGGCGCGGAGCAGCTTGGCCTGCAGCCGCACGTCCATCTCCGAGATCTCGTCGAGCAGGAGCGTGCCGCCGTGCGCGGCCTCGAACTTGCCGATGCGCCGCGCGACCGCGCCGGAGAAGGCGCCCTTCTCGTGGCCGAACAGCTCGCTCTCGAGGAGGTTGTCGGGGATGGCGGCGCAGTTGAGCGCGACGAAGGGCCCGCCCGCGCGGCGGCTCTTGCGGTGGATGTGGCGCGCGAGAACCTCCTTGCCGGTGCCGCTCTCGCCCGCGATCAGCACCGAGGCCTCGGAGGCGGCGACCTGCTCGGCGCGGCGGATCGCCTGCTTCATCACCGGGTCGCGGTGGATCAGCGCATGCCCGTCCGAGCCGGCGGCCTCGAGGATCGCCGCGATCAGGTCGGCGTCGGGGGGCAGCGGCAGGTATTCGCGCGCGCCGGCGCGGATGGCGGCCACCGCGAGGTCGGCGTCGTTGCCCACCCCGCAGGCGATCACGGGGGTGGCGATCCGTTCCGCGGCCATCGAGCGGACGAGCGTCGAGACGTCGAGCCGGACGTCGCAGAGCACGAGGTCGGTGCCGGTGCCCGCCCGCAGCATGGCGAGCGCGGCGGCCACGTCGTCTGCCTGGCTCAGCCTGGCGCCGCGGGCGATGGCGATGCGGCCGGCCTGGCCGAGTTCCGCCGAGAGCGAGCCGATGATCAGGATCCGCATCCTGCGTCCCTCCTGGAAATCCGCGGCCTCAGGCGCCGCGATCCGCCTTGACGATCTCGGTCATGGTGACGCCGAGCCGGTTGTCGTCGACCATCACCACCTCGCCGCGCGCGACGAGCCGGTTGTTCACGTAGATGTCGATGGCCTCGCCGAGCTTGCGGTCGAGCTCCACCACAGCGCCGCGGCCGAGCTTGAGCAGCTGGCTCACCTGCATCGTGCTCCTGCCGAGCACGGCCGAGACCTGCACGGGGATGTCGTAGACCGCCTCGAGCTCGCGCGTTGTCGGCGCGAAGGGCGCGTCCTCTCCCGGAACCGCCACCTCCGTCCCGCCCGCGGAGAGATCCTCGAGCGCGATGCCCTGCCCCTGTTCACTTGCCATCGTGGTTCTCCTCACCGGGCTCCGGAGACAGCCCGAGCTGCACCAGGACCTCGCGCGCGGCGGAAGCGAGCGCGGCCGGGTCGTGCCGCGCCTCGCCGCCGGGCCAGCTCACGCGCATCTCGCCCGGGCCCATTCCCTCCGTTCCGATCACCTCGAGCCGGCCTGCGAAGTCGGCGGCGGCGGCGGCCCGGGCGAGCGCCGGCTCGAGCGCGCGGGCGAGCCCGGGCTCGAGGCGTATCGCGATGCGCTCGGCGCCGGAGAGCCTCGCGATCAGGCGTTCCGCGAGCATGGCGCAGGCCTGGGGGGCATGCGCCGCCGCCGCCGAGGGCAGGGCGCGGGCGACGAGGTCGAGGGTGGCGGCGGCGAGCGCTTCGGCGGAACGTTCCGCTGCCGCGGCGGCCGCATGACGTGCTTCGGCAAGCCGCGCCGCGATCGCCTCGAGCGCGGCGGCCGTGCGGGCCTCCGCGCTCGCCTTCGCCTCCGCGGCAGCGGCCGCGCGGCCTTCCGCGACGCCCTCGGCGCGCGCCTCGGCGAGCTCGGCGGCGGAGAAGCTCGGCGCGATCACCTCGGGCTCGGGCGGCGGCTCGGCGGCGCGCGCGCGCAGGCGCGAGTGTTCGTCGGGGGCGGAGAAGTCGTCCTCGAACAGGTAGCGCCGCGGCGGCGGCCGGTCGGCCGGGCGGCGGGCGAGGGCGGAGAGGGCGATCGGGCGCGGGGTGGGGCTCATGTCAGTAGACGAGCTCCTCCTGGCGGCCGTCGCTGATCTGGATCTGGCCGGCTCCGGCGAGGTCCTTCGCGGCGGCGACGATGGCGGCCTGCGCCTCCTCGACGTCCTTCAGGCGCACCGGGCCGAGGCCGGCGATGTCCTCCTTGAGCATCTTGCCGGCGCGCTCGGACAGGTTCTTGAAGAAGAGGTCGCGGATCGTCTCCGAGGCGCCCTTCAGCGCCAGCGCGAGCTTCTCCTTCTCCACCGCGCGCATCAGCACCTGGATGCCCGCGCCATCGACGCGCGTGAGGTCCTCGAAGGTGAACATCAGGCTCTTGATCCGCTCGGCCGCCTCGCGGTTGCGCTCCTCGAGAGCTGCGAGGAAGCGGCTCTCGGCGGCGCGGTCGAGGCTGTTGAAGATGTCGGCCATCATCTCGTGCGCATCCCGCCGCTGCGTGCGCGCGAGGTTCGACATGAACTCCATGCGCAGCGTGCGCTCGACGCCCTCGAGCACGTCCTTCTGCACGCTCTCCATCCGGAGCATGCGCATCACCACCTCGAGGGCGAAGTTCTCCGGCAGGATCTGGAGCACGCGGGCGGCATGCTCGGCGCGCACGCGCGACAGCACGAGCGCCACGGTCTGCGGGTACTCGTTCTTCAGGTAGTTGGCGAGCAGCTGCTCGTTGACGTTGCCGAGCTTGTCCCACATCGTCCGGCCTGCGGGGCCGCGGATCTCCTCCATGATCTGCGCGACCCGGTCCTTCGGCAGGCTCTTCGACAAGAGCCGCTCCGCGCTCTCGTAGCTGCCGCGCAGGTTGCCGGTGGCCGAGATCTGGTCGGCGAACTCGACGCAGAGGCGCTCGACCACGTTCGCCGAGACGACGCCGAGCCCGGCCATCGCCGAGGTGATCTCCTTGATCTCGTCCTCGTGCATCATCGCGAACAGCCGTCCCGCCGCCTCCTCGCCGAGCGCGAGCATCAGGATCGCGGCCTTCTGGGCCCCGCTCAGGCTGCGGTAGTCCTCGCGTGCGCGCGCCATCGTTCCGTCTCCGCTCCCTCGCCCCTGCCGTCAGCTTTCCTGGGCCATCCAGCTTCGGACCACGGAGAGCGCCTCCTCCGGGTGCTTCTCGGCGAGATCGGCGACGCGGCGGATGCTCGAGGCGCGCATCTGCCCCTCGACCTGGCTGACGTTGATCAGGCCCTCCCCCTCGATGAGCGGCACGGCGCCGTCGGGGCCCGCGAGCGCCGCCTGGCCGCCGGGGCCGGCGAGCGCGGCGGCGGCGGCGGCGGCGGCCGGGCCGGTCAGCGCCGGCAGCCCCGACGTTCCGGGCAGCCCTGCGAGCACGTCGCCGCCGGCGGGGCCGACCCGCTCGAGCACCCTTCCGGCGAGCGGACGGACGACGAGCAAGAGCGCGAGCAGAGCGATCACCCCGAACACCGCCGTCTCGACGATGCGCACGATCTCGGCGCGGCCGATCGGCAGGCCGAACAGCCGCTCCTCCTCGGCTGCGCCCGCATCCGGCTCGGCGAAGCGGAGGTTCACGACCTCGACCTTGTCGCCGCGCGCCTCGTCGAAGCCGACGGCGCCGCGGACGAGCGCGGTGATCTGCGCGAGCTCCTCCGGCGTGCGGGCGCGCCAGGCCGGGGCGCCGCCGCCCTCGGGCCGCGCGATCGCGCCATCGACCAGCACCGCGATCGACTGGCGCCTGACCTGCGGCGCCTCGCGCACGATCTGGCGCAGGGTTCGGCCGATCTCGAAGTTGGTGGTCTCCTCCGTCCGGCTCTCCTCGTTCATCGAGCCCGTGTTCTGCGGCTCGGGGTTCGGCAGGTTGTTGCCGACCGTGACGTTCTGCTGCCGGTCCTGGCCGCGGCTCTGCTCGGTGATGGACGAGGTCGAGCGCGCCACCTGCTGGTCGGGGTCGAAGCTCTCCCGGCTCTCGGTGATGCGGTCGAAGTCCATCTCGACGGTCGCCTCGACGCGCACGCGCCCGACGCCGAGCGTGCGCTCGAGCAGCTCCTCGACCGCGCGGGAGAGGCGGAGCTCGTGCGCCCGGCGCACCTCGTCGGCGTTCATCGCGAGGCCGATGCCGGAGACGGCCTGGCCGCCGCGTGCGAGCAGCGAGCCGCGGCTGTCGACCACCGAGATGTTGGTGGGCTTCAGCCCCTGCACGGCGGCGGCGGCGAGATGGACGATCGCCTGCACCTGCTCGCGGTCGAGCCGCTGCGGGCCCGACATGGTCAGCACGATCGAGGCCTGCGCCTCCGCCTGCTGCCGCGCGAAGGGCTCGCGCCGCGGCAGCACGAGATGCACGCGCACCGCGCGCACGCCCTGGAGCTGGCGGATCGTCCGCGCGAGCTCGCCCTCGAGCGCGCGCACCTGGTTGATGCCCTGCTGGAAGCTCGAGGTCGTCAGGCTGTCGGAGCGGTCGAAGATCTCGTAGCCGACCGAGCCGCCCGTCGGCAGCCCCTCCGAGGCGAGCGCGAGGCGAACCCGCGCGACCTGCTCCACGGGCACCATGATCCGCCCGCCATTGCCTTCGAGCCGGTAGGGGACGCGCTGCCGCTCGAGGCTCTGGACCACGGCGGCGCTGTCGCGGGTGTCGAGGTCGGCATAGAGCAGCGCCATCGGCGGCTGGCCCGCGCGGATGGCGAGGAAGGCGATCAGGCCGAACAGCCCGACGGCGACGATGCCGAGCGCGGCGATCCGCGTAGGCCCAAGCGCGCGCAGTCCCTGCAGCAGCCCGTTCACGTCCGACCCTCTCCTTCCGCTCGGTCACCGGCGGCGCGGCGTCCTGCCGCGGAGGGGACAGTGGCGTGCGAGCCCTTACCCTCCGGTTAAAGCCCCGGCAGATTCTGCCGCCTCGGGGTTCGGGGAGGCGCTCAGCGGTCCGGCATGACGCTGCGGATGCGGTCGGAGTTGACCGTGACGTCGCCGAGGCGGATCTGGATCGCCCCGTCCGTCCCGCGCTCCGCACCGGTGACGCGGCCGTAGATGGTGGTCGCGGCCTTTGCCGTGCTCGTGCCCGTCTGGCCTGTGACGCTGAGGGTGTAGACCCCGTCCGGCATCCTGGTGCCGGAGTTGTCGCGGCCATCCCAGAAGAAGCCGTGGGTCCCGGCCGCCGTCTCGCCCTTGGCGGTGCGCACCACGCGGCCGGCGGCGTTGGTGATGGTGATCATGGTCTCGCTGGTCGGGCCGGAGAGGGTGTAGGTGCCGGCCGCCTCGCCGCGCTGCAGCGGCAGGGCCGAGCCGTCGATCTCCACCGTCCGCCCGATCAGCGGCGTGAGCGCGGTGAGCTGCGCGGTGCCCTGGAGCTTGATCAGGTTCTCGAGGTTGCTGTTGGTGGCGAGCTGCTGCTCGACCTGCGCGAACTGCACGAGCTGCTGGGTGAACTGGTTGGTGTCGAGCGGCGCCGTCGGGTCCTGGTTCTGCAGCTGGGTGGTGAGCAGCTTCAGGAAGTCCTGGAAGTTGTTGGCGATGCGCGCGCTCGCCGCCTGCTGCACCCCCTGGCGGTCGGCGATGGAGAGGACCTGCTGCACGGTGGACATGGCTCTGGCTCCTTCTGTGTCTCAGACGGCGATGTCGAGGGCGCCCCGGGCGCTCCTCCGCCGCGTGGTCTCGACAGGCGTCAGGGCCGTTTCGGCCTCCGACGTGATCCTGGGCGAGCCTGGCCGCCCGCCGCCGTCGCGCGCCGGCCCCTCGCCCTGGCCGCGCCCGTCGCCTGCGGCGAGGTCGAAGCTGAGCGTCCGGCCCTCCGCCCCGATGCCCGCCTGGGCGAGCGCGCGGTCGAGCGAGGCCTGGTCGCGCAGCAAGAGGAGCAGCGTCTCCGGCCGCTCGGCCGTGACCTGGATCCTGGCCCTCGCATCACGCTCGGTCCGGACGGAGATCTCGACGCGGCCGAGCTCGACCGGATCGAGCGTGACGGTGACGGCGCCGGACGAGCCTGCCGCGCCGGCGGCGAGGGTGACCAGCACCGGCATGAGCTGCTGCGCGGGCGTTGCCGGCGCGGGCCGTGCCGCGGCCTGGGCCTGCGGCGCCGCTGCCTGCGCCACCGGCGGCCCGGCGGGGCCGAGGCCTGGCTGTGCCGCGGTCTGGCCGGTCGGCGTCTGCGTGGCGGCGCCGGGGAGCGTGCCCTGCGCATCTGCCGGCGCACGGGGGTGCGGCTGCCCGCCGTCCGCGTGCGGCGAGGCCCGGGTCGCCGCCTCGGCCAACTCCGGCGCCATCTCCGCCTCGGTCGGGACGGCCGTCCGCTCGGCCAGATCGCGGGTCGGACCCTCCCCGGGCCGCTGGCGCAGCGGCGCCGGGTCGGCCGGCGCCGCGGCCGCGTTCAGGGTCTCGACAGCGCCGCCCGAGACGGGGGGGGCCAGCGATGGGGCGGCTGCGCGCAGCGGCCTCGGCTCGGCGGCGCGGGAGACGGCGATGCCGGCTGCGGGCGGCGGCAGGGTGCGCTCTGGCGTCTGCACCGCGCGTGCGGCTGCATCCGCCGCCGCCGCCACGGTGGGCTGGGCGGGCGGCCGCTGCGCCGGCCCCTGGCCGCCGGCCGTGACGTCCGGAGGATCGCCGGATGGCGGTGCCATGTCGTCCGCCTGCCGGGACGGTTCGGCGGAACCGCGCGGTGGCGCCGGGGCGAGGGCGGGCGCGGGGCGGCCTGGTTCCGCGGTCGCGGCCGTGTCGGGCATGCGGCCCGGAACCGCTGGCCGCTCCGGCGCTCCGGTGCGGTCCGCGTCGGGCGGCGCGTCGGGTGCGGCATCCGGCGCGGCGCGCGGCGGTCGCGCAGGGTCCGCGCCCTCGGCCTGGGCGGGGCCTCCTGGCGCTTCAGCCATCGCCCCGCCGCGGCCGGCCGTCGCATCCGGCATGTCCGGCTGACGCTGCCCCGCCCCTGCCGCGACCGTCGGGGGCGTGGGCGGGACCGCGGCAGCGGCTGCGGCGTGCTGCGCCAGGGTGTCGCCGCTCCCGCCCTCCGGCGCGGGCTCCCCGGGCATCGGCTCCTCGGCCGGCGGGAGGGCCGGCGCCGGCGCGGCGGCGATCATCGCAGGCGCGGCAGGCGGCATCGGAGCGGCCGCCTCCGGCAGCGGAACGGCCGCCTGCGGCAGAGGGTCCGCCTCGGACGAGGTGTCCGGATCCGCTTCCCCTTCCGGCACCATCGCCGATGCCGCGACGACGAGCCTGGGCAAGGCCGGAGCCGCCCCGTTGGTCGAGGCGGCCAGCACGCCGGCGAGCACGCCGGCGAAGTCGCCGGTGACGTCGCCCGCGCCCTCGCCGGGCTGGAGGGGCGAAGCAGGCGTTGCGGCGGTGGCCGCCGGGGGGCTGAGCGGAAGCATCATGCACCGCCGCCCCGCAACCGCCGGGCCACCCAGCCGGCCCAGCAAGATCAAGGGGTTCGGCCGCTGGCGCACGGGCGATCGCGGCGAAACTGCCCGGCAGGTCCTGCCGCGCCCGGCAGTTCCTCACCGGTGCCCGAACCGGCAGCGCGCGGCAGGTCCGACCCGGCAGGATCTGCCGGCCCCGGCAGGATTTGCCGGGCCCCGCAGACGGCAGCGTGGGCGCGCACAGCATGGCATGGTGGACTCGTCGCCTGCGGGCGGCACGTCGCTTGCTCATGCTCTCGCGGGCGCGATCGTGGCGCCCGGCGCGCGGAAGGGTGGGCAGGATGCCGCTGAAGGTCGTTCTCAAGCCTGGCGAGACGCTGGTGGTCAACGGTGCCGTGATCGGCTCCGGCGACCGCACGGCGACGATCTTCCTGCACAACGAGGCGCAGTTCCTGCGCGGCCGCGAGATGCTGCGCGCGGAGGACGCCACCGGGCCCGAGCGGGCGCTCTACCATGCGATCCAGCGCGCCTATCTCGGCCAGGGGACGGAGCCGGAGGTGCACGCCGCGCTCGCCGCGCTCAGCCGCGCGCGGCCGGACGCGCTCGAGGAGATCAGCGCGATCGCCGAGCTCCTCTCGATGCGCCGGCACTACCAGGCGCTGCGGCGCTGCCGCGGGATTTTCCCAAAGCACGAGGGCCGCGCAGCCTGAGGTGCCCGCCCGGCACACTCTGCCGGGTACCTGGCAGGCGCTGCCGGGCAGGGTCGTTCAC
>Ga0272446_1003119_pt1 | contig 21445 bp, 20 predicted proteins | sample YNPCB0061_FD_194587 | JGI IMG/M metagenome (GOLD analysis project Ga0272446, IMG submission 194587) | Hot spring microbial mat communities from Yellowstone National Park, WY, United States - YNP-CB-006-1 | ecosystem: Environmental > Aquatic > Thermal springs > Hot (42-90C) > Sediment | place...
AAAATTCTTTTTTTCCTCAAAAAAGTCCCCTATGGGCTCAATATCAAATGAAAAAGTGGAAAAAGGCTGTCCATAGAGCATTACAATGGTCAGAGGAAATACTTTGAATGTTATATTACTACTTAGGGCTTGCCCCGTCGCTTCGCTCGCCCCCAAAGGCAGTGCCGCCTCCGCCCCTCCTAACATAGGAGGGGTGTCCGAAGGACGGGGTGGTTTCGCCCCTCCTAACATAGGAGGGTGTCCGAAGGACGGGGTGGTTTCGCCCCTCCTAACATAGGAGGGTGTCCGAAGGACGGGGTGGTTTCGCCGCCCTCCTAACATTGGAGGGGTGTCCGAAGGACGGGGTGGTTTCGCCCCTCCTAACATAGGAGGGGTGTCCGAAGGACGGGATGGTTTCGCCGCCCTCCCCTTCCCTCACGCACACACGCATCCCAACCATCCCTGTTTTTCTTAAATCCCTACCCAAATGAATAATACCCTTTAAAAAATATCAAAAATAATTCCTAAAATCATAGGATTTCCAATCCATTATACCGCTAAATGTTTCATTATGAAACAAAATTATCGGTATCCCTCCGTAATTCTGAATAATATTGATTTGATTTTCAATGTATTCAATCGTTTCTTGATAATTCATACTTTCTTTTAAAGCATGTCTATCCATAAAAAAAACAGGATACCTCAACAAATTTGTAGCTTCTTCATTTAAAAGATTGTACCAACGAAATGGTCTCACAAAACCATGTTTATAACCTTTTTTTGAATAAAAACAGGTAGTATAATCTTGTTCTATTCCCAATTCTAAAAGTTGATGAAAAGTAGTGGGCACCTCATAATGTAAAAAATGTTGTCTACTTTTTGTAATTTTTTGGTTTACAATATTTTCTAAATAATTTTTTTCTGTGAACATTTTCTTACTCTCAACATGATTATTTAAAGAGAAATGAATTCCTGTTTTTTCAGGAGGAATTTTTAAGATTTCTTGAATGTAAAAGGGATTTTTAGGCGAAGTATTAGAATGATACTTTTGGTTATTCATTAAAAAAAAAACCAAAAATTGATGATTTTTTACAATATTTAACCAATTATCCGAATGAAAAGGGTCTTTTTCAAAACCAGTTATTATTTTCAGTTTATAGATTAACTCTCGGAAATTGAGTTTTAACAATGATTTAGCAAAACTTTTTAGCTGTCTATAAAAACCACGATATTGAAAATAAAAAGGATTGTCTATATCCAAAGTAATCCAAAGAGGTTCTTTTGGATAATATTGAATAGGAATTTTTAAAAAATTACAAATTTTGTTTGCCCAAAAAGGAAAAAATGGCTTTTCATTGATTTGATGGATAATCACTGGATTGAAACGTTCGTCATATCTACCATAAAAATCTTTTGGAAAATCAGGAACATAATGATAACATTCCGTTGCCATGGCAAATACATAACTAAAAAAATCAAAATTGGGATATTCTAACTGCTCATCGACTTTACAAAAATCAAAATTTGTTTTATTCGACAATAAAAATCCAGAATTAGGAATAGCATGGAATTCCTTAGAATTTTCGTAGAGAATAAATTGGGAATTTTTAGGAATATTTGGGGAATAAATGAGTTTTGGGGAATAAATTTGTGTATTCCAAAGTTCAAGAACGTATTCCATACGATTAGAAAATTCCGGATACACCCAGTATAATTTATCCATTTTGATAAATCAGGTATTGAATGGCTAGAAAGTAAGAATATTTACCGAAGCCCGTAATAACACCTTTTGAGGCTTGTGCAGTGATAGAATGGTTTCTGAATGTTTCTCTTTGATGAATATTCGATAAATGTACTTCAATTACAGGGCATTTTAAAGGTTTCAATGCATCTAAAATGGCTATGCTATAATGTGAAAAAGCTCCAGGATTGATGACTATACCTTCAAAAATATCAAAATTTTTTTGTATGTAATCAATAATTTCTCCTTCGTGATTGCTTTGGTAATATACGATATTCAAGGAAAAGAAATGTTTTTTAAGTTCTTCTAAAATGGATTCCATGGTTTGGTTACCATAAATATCCGTTTCACGTTTGCCAAGAAAGTTAAGATTAGGACCGTTAATGATATGAATTGTTTGAATCATAAAGATTTAAGAATTTCAACAATTTCTTTTTGAGTTGATAGAGATTTATCTTTGGAGTACCAAACTTGAATTTTATCTGAAAACTGAGAATAATTTAATCCTTGTGATTTCCATTCTTTGATTAATTCCATAAGGGGCTGAGGTCTCGGACCCCAGGAAGCTAATTTTTCTAAATTTTCATTTAAAAAAATTAATTTCGGTATAGAACGAGAACCATTGGTTAAATGATCATTCATTATTTCGGGATTTTCGTCTCTTAAAAGTAAATGAAGCGATAAAAAATCGGGATTTTGTAAACGAATTTTTTCAAAAATCGGTACTAAATTCGCTGCATCACCGCACCATGCCTCAGTAATTGCAACCATGTAAATTTTTTTGTTGATTTTCTTAATTTCGGAACTGAATTCCTCTGAAATCACGGCTGTTTTATCCCAACGGTTCATTCTATGAATATTTAATTCCGTGTAGTGTAGGTATTCAGGTGAATGATTTTCACCTGTTGTTTTTCCCTCTTTCATTAATTTTTCGATAAGCTCACGATAGCTTTTATAAGAATAAGCTTTTTCTATATGTTCCAATGTAATCATCGATAATTTTTAATTTTTTTATAACCAATAAATTGGATTGGCAATATTAGCCCAGTATCCAAAGTAAGAATGAATATCTAAATTTTTTAAAAATTCAATAAATTTTTCTTTATTTTCATAGGAAACTATTTCTTCATCAAAGTCTTCAAGATAATGTACTTTATAGATACCCTCGGAATAAGAAATCGCCACTCCCATTCGTCCTCTACTAGAATATTTTTTACCGTTTTCTAAAAAATTTAGAATAGTTTGAATTTCTTCATCGTTGAGAAATTTTTCACCTTGTTCGGGATGGTTAAAATTAAACTTCATATTGTATCGTTAATTTGAATTTCTACCAATTCAATTCTTGTAGGAGAGGATTCTAAAATTTTGATTTTTAGATTTTCATTTTCAATCAATTCTCCTTTTTGAGGAATAATCCCGGCGATACTGGTAATAAAACCCGACAAAGTGGTATATTCACCCTCGGGGATTTTTAAATCATATTTTTTATTCAAATAATCAATCTCATGACGGGCAGAAAAAACAAAAAGATTTTCGGATTTTTTTTCTTCAATTAAAGCATTTTCATTGGTTTCATCAAATTCATCATCAATATCGCCAATCACAGATTCAATCAAATCTTCTAAGGTAACAATGCCAGAGGTACCTCCAAATTCATCTAAAATAACTGCTATGTTCTTCTTTTTAAGATTAAATTCTGATAATAATTGATGGGCTAACATTGATTCTGGTACTTTGATAACCTTTTTCAAAATTTCATGGATACTTTTAGGTCTTTTAAGAAGCTCCAAAACATGCACATAACCAATAATGTTATCCAAAGAACCTTGATACACAATCAATCTTGAAAGTTCAGTTTCAATGAATTTGTCTTCGAGTGCTTTCAATGAAATATGATAGGGAACAGCTACAATTTCTGTACGTGGAATCATAATTTCTCTTACTTTTAACTCATTAAAGTTTAAAGCATTAGAAAAAATTTCAGGATTAATTTCTGGTTCAATTTCAGAGGATTGAAGATTTTCTTCTATATAAAATTGCAAATCAGCTTTTGTAAAAGCCTTACTTTTCTCGTACTCTTTCAATTGAAAAAATGGAAACAAAATTTTTTGGTTAATAAAGTTAAGTATAACAACAGCAGGTTTTAATAATTTAGAAATAACAAATAGCAAAGGAGCTGCAAGAATTATGGCTTTGTCTGCATGCTTTTTGAATAAAACTTTAGGTATATACTCGGCAAATAACAATACTACCAAAGTAGAAATTGCAGTTTGCATAATGATATACTCAAAACCTAATTTTTGTAATTCCAATCCATAACTAACTGCCACAAAATCAATGATTAAAGCCATAACCATAGAATAAACCACTAACATAAGATTATGACTAATGAGCAATACAGAAATTAATTCAGGAACATTTTTGTAAAAATAGGAAAGTACTTTTCCTGACCACTCGCCCTTAGAACTTTTCAGTTCAATTTTAAATCGATTGGCAGAAAAAAATGCAATTTCGGTTCCAGATAAAAAACCCGTAATCAATAAAAGCAAAATACAAAAAAAAACCCAGTTAATCATTTTCTAATGTACTATCCTCTGAATCTTTATCTTGAAAATATCTCGTTTCTGATAGCCTTGAATACCTTCTAAAAGAGTATAAAAAAGTTGATAAAAGTAATGCGACCAAGTAAAGTAATTTTTCTCTTATCTCCAAACTATTATAATTGGTGATAAAAATTAAACTAATGAGTATGGTCATGAATAACCAAAAAAGTTCAATGAATTTCATGCCACAAAATTAAGAGATAATTTTCAATTGCTCTAAGATTTTTTCGTTTTTATGAATGAACATAGTGCAACCTTTACACTCGTCTAAGGGTGCTTTATATGGATTTCTAAGCTTATTATAAGCTTCACTTGTCCAAATTTCATAAAAAGATTGTTTTTTTAAATCACCTATTATTGGATTATTCACGGCATAACAGCAAGCGCTTACCAATCCTTGATGGTCAATTAATGAATGTGTCCATAGTGCTAAGCAGGGATGAGTATGGTAATATCCTTGTGCATAATTCCCTAAGGAGCTTTGCTCAAGCTCATTGTCATTTTGACCGAAAATATATATTTGTTTTGGACTTTTCACTAAACCATACATTAAGCCTTTTGCATAAGCCATGGGGGCAATGTTATCGTTATAATCTTTTAATTGCTCTATATGAAAATGTTGAATTTCCTTAGTACGAATTTTAACAGGAATTAAACAAATATTGTTTGCTCCTACATGGTAAGCCAAATCCGGTAATTCCTTTACTGATGTATAATTAAAAGGATTTACTACCATGTTAATTTGAAGTTTAGCATGATGATATTTTTTTAATAACTCAATACCTCGTAAAGTACGCTTAAAAGCATTTTTAATTCCACGAATTTTATCATGAACTTCAGAATCAGGGCTATCTATCGAAACATTGATATTGGAAACATTTAATTCTCCTATTTTTTTAGCGATTTTTTCTGTTAGCAAAGTAGCATTGGTAGTCATGGTTAGTTTAATATTTTGGTTTGTAATGTGTTCCATTAATTCAATTACCTGAGGATAAAGGAAAGGCTCACCGCCCGAAAGATGAATTCTCTTACAACCGAGACTGGCTAATTCCGTTACTATATTTTTAAAAAAATCAACAGGCAAATCGGATACACGCTCCCGCCAATGGTTGCACATCTGGCACCTCAAATTACAATTCCACGTAAGTTTTAACTTAACAAATAAAGGACGGTAAGCAAGGTTTTCCTTGTATTGTTTTAGAAATAGGATTTTATCACGAACAATTTTATTTTTGAGCATGAATTATTTGGTCAATGACCATGAATTGGAGGCTTTGTTGTAGCCATATTTCCAAGTTCCGGAGCTAGTTTGAATAATTAATCCAATTTGAGAATTTTGCATTTTGTCAGCTTTAAATAAAAACTGATTAGATTGAGTTTGCTTGGTAAGATTATATGAATTCAAAACTTTTACCGTTTGTTCATTAAAAATGGAAATCCATGTATAAAATTTTCCGGCACTTTCTTGTACCCAGGTGTAAGCAAAAATACCCGGATTGATTGCTAACTTACCAATTGGATAAATGACATCATTCTCCCCTACATTGCTAAATTGTGATTTAAGCGAAGCATGTAAAGGGCGAGAGCTCGGTTTGTTGGCACCGTTGAAATCAAATGGCAACGTTTTTTCAGGAAATATATCCTTCATCTTATGAAATTGCTGACCAAACAATTGAGCAAAAGACCATAAAAATACGAAAACAATACAATTTTTCATCTTAAATATTTTTCACAAAGTTATACAAAAAATATGCCTGAAAAAATTTTTTAACCATTGAAAATGTGTTTAATAAAAACCTTATTGAATTTGAAGAATATTTTAATAATTTACGTAATTTTGCGTTTTTTCACATGAAATCGGCACAAGTTAGAAAAGCATTTTTAGATTTTTTTAAAAGTAAACAACACCAGTATGTTCATTCCTCGCCCATTGTCAATAAAAATGACCCTACCCTATTATTTACCAATTCCGGTATGAACCAATTCAAAGATATTTTTACAGGCAATCAAAAGCCTACCTATTTAAGAGTTGCTAATTCTCAAAAATGTCTAAGAGTTTCAGGGAAACATAATGATTTAGAAGACGTAGGCTTAGATACTTATCATCATACCATGTTTGAAATGCTTGGGAATTGGAGTTTCGGGGATTATTTTAAAAAAGAAGCCATCGAATGGGCTTGGGAATTTCTTACTGAGGTATTAAAAATTAATAAAAATTTACTTTATGTAACAGTTTTTGCGGGAGATGATACAGAAAATCTCCCAAAAGATATTGAAAGTGCTGAATTATGGAAACAATGGATAGAGGAAAACAGAATTTTATTCTTTGGAAAAAAAGAAAATTTTTGGGAAATGGGAGAAACGGGTCCCTGTGGTCCCTGTTCTGAAATTCATATTGACCTAAGACCAGAACAAGAAAAAAATGCAATACCAGGACAATCCTTGGTCAATAAAGACCACCCACAAGTCATTGAAATTTGGAACCTTGTATTTATGCAATTCTATCGAAAGCAAGATGGTTCATTAGAACCCTTAGCAATGAAAAGTGTAGATACAGGAATGGGCTTTGAAAGACTTTGTAGAGCCTTAGAACACAAAACTTCTAACTACGATACCGATATTTTTGAGCCTTTAAAAAAAGCTCTTGAAAATATATCTAGCTTAAAATATGGTGAAAACGAAAAAGTGGATATTGCTTTTCGAGTAGTCATGGACCACACAAGAGCCGTGACTTTTGCAATTGCCGATGGTCAACTTCCTACCAACACCGGTGCCGGCTACGTTATCAGAAGAATAATGCGTAGAGCTATTCGTTATGCTTTTCAATACCTCCAACTAAAACAACCTTTTATTCATTCTCTTGTACCCGTTTTAGCCAAACAATTTGAAGATATTTTCCCCGAAATCATTCATCAACAAAAATTTATTGAAACGATTATTCAAAGCGAAGAACAATCTTTCCTTAGAACACTTTCCGCTGGTATTGAGCTTTTTGAAAATTATATTTTAGAAAATCAACCCCAAACTATTGACGGTCAATTTGCTTTTACTCTTTATGATACCTACGGATTTCCTATTGATTTGACGCAATTAATGGCAAAAGAAAAAGGTTTAACCGTAGATTTAGAAACCTTTGAAACCTGTATGTTGGAGCAAAAAAATCGCTCAAAGGCTGCTACAAAAATTCAATTTGGGGATTGGATAGAATGTAAATCCGCAGATTTACCGATTTTCGTCGGGTATGATACCTTAGAAGTTGAATGTGAAATTGTTAAATATAGAGAAGTAAAAAAAGGTCAAAAAAAAGAATTTCAAATTGTAATTGATAGAACACCTTTTTATGCGGAATCCGGTGGGCAAGTAGGTGATAAAGGTATCTTATCCAATGCAAACCAAACTATTCAAGTTCTTGACTGCATAAAAGAAAACGAATTAAATATTTTAATTTGTAATGAATTACCTAAAAACCCCGAAGGAACTTGGTTAGCAAAAGTAAATCAATCCTTAAGAGATTTTACACGTTTCAACCATACTGCCACTCACTTACTGCATGCAGCTTTGAGAACAGTTCTCGGAAAACATGTAGAACAAAAAGGTTCATTAGTTCATCCTGAATACCTACGTTTTGATTTTAGTCATTTCCAAAAAATTTCTGATTCTGAATTAGAACAAATTGAAAATTTGGTCAATCAAAAAATTCAAGAAGGAATTTCTTTAATAGAACACAGAAATGTTCCTATTGAAGAAGCTAAAAAAATGGGTGCTATGGCTTTATTTGGTGAAAAATACGGCGATTACGTACGTGTAATTGAATTTGATAAAAATTTTTCTATTGAACTTTGTGGTGGTACCCATGTCCAAAATACCAGCCAAATACGATTATTTAAAATTCTTTCAGAAACTTCTATTGCCTCAGGAATTCGTCGTATTGAAGCGGTAACCAATGAAGCTGCTTGGAAATTTTTAATCAATGAACATAAACTGTTAGAAAAAATTAAAAATTTGCTTAAAAATCCTAAAAATGTTTACGAAGCATTGGAAAGCCTTTTATCAGAAAAAACTGCATTAGAAAAACGTTTAGAACAACTTCTCAATGAAAAAATGCTGCATTTAAGAGACCAATTATTTTCACAATGGAAACAACAAAATCAAAAATCTTATTTAGTTCAAAAAATTGAAATTGATAATGCGGATTTGCTTAAACAATTGTCTTTTGAATTAAGGAAAATAACACAAAAAACATTGATTGCTTTAGGTGCAAATATTCAAGGTAAAGCTATGCTTTCGGTGATTTTTTCTGAAGATTTAGAACCCTCTGAAAAATTAAATGCTGCGAATATAATTAAGGAAGCATCAAAATTCATACAAGGAGGTGGTGGTGGGCAGCCTTTTTATGCTACTGCTGGTGGAAAAAAATTAGATGGGTTAGAGGATGCCTTAAAAAAAATTCAAGAAATGATTGTTGAATCATAATGACTGTAATATAAGCTTGATGCTTTCTAACAAGTAAGCGTGAGGGATGCGGAGGGCGGCGAAACCACCCCCGTCCTTCGGACCCCTCCAATGTTAGGAGGGCGCCGTAGGCGGCACTGCCTTTGGGGGCGAGCGAAGCGAAGCCGCCAAAGGATTTTCGTTAAATGGTGCTACTTTCTGTTTTTTCAATCGCTTCTCTCGATTCTCTTTTCTCTATGCCTCTCACAATCCAAATGCTAAGTTCAAATAGAAAATACATGGGAATACCCAAAAATATTTGGCTGAAAGGGTCGGGAGGAGTTAAAATTCCTGCAATTACTAAAATCAAGACAATCGCATGGCGCCGATATCTTCGCATCATTTTGCTGGTTAAAATTCCCATTCTTCCCAAAAAATAAGACAAAACAGGTAACTGAAAAAGTAAGCCACCCGCAAGTGTAATTTGAGCGATTAATTCAATTACAGAACCTATTCTCCAATTGTTTTGAACACCCTCAGCAATTTGAAATTTGGATAAAAAAATTACAGAAAACGGTGATATCACAAAATATCCAAAGGAAACTCCAATAAGAAATAACAAAGAAACCACCAAAACAAAACTTTTGGTTTTTTTAATTTCTGAATCCAAAAGCCCAGGCTTTAGAAATCGCCAAAACTCCCATACGATATAAGGAAAAGCTACAATGATACCGCCTATAAATGCAATATAAATTGCACGAGAAAATTGTTCATAGGGTTCGGTAGCTTGAAAATTTACTTCAATTTTTCCAAAACAAAGGCTTTCATTCATTTGACATAAAAAATGATTGATAAAAAATTGAGGGGAAAAGGGAGCTAAAACTACATAGTTAACAAAATCTTGTACAAAAGCAAAAAAAAATATCATACAAATGCCAACGGCTACAAGGCTTCTTATGATGTGCCATCTTAATTCCTCTAAATGTTCTACAAAAGACATTTCTTTTTTATCATTGCTCATATTTTATTCCAAATTTCAAATGTTAAATCGTAAGGATTTTTTAAATCACAATGATGAAATTCTTGAAATTCTAATTTCCATTTTGATTTATCAATATTAGGAAAAAATGTATCTCCATCAAAATCGTGATGCACAAAAGTTCGATAAATTTTTTTTATAAGACCTTGATTAAGAGCTTGTTCAAAAATTTGTTGCCCGCCGATAACAAAAATTTGTTCATTTTCTTGAATGAATAACGAGATTTCCTCCCACGAATGAGCAACGCAAACGCCATCCATAGCGTTATATTTTTTAGATAGTACAATATTTTTTCGGTTAGGAAGCGGTTTACCGATAGCTTCAAAAGTAAATCTACCCATGATTACCGTGTTATTCAAAGTAATTTTTTTAAAATATTGTAAATCTTTGGGAAGGTGCCAAGGCATTTTTCCGTTTAATCCGATTACTCCATTTCTTGAAACGGCTACAATTAAATTCATACAACAGTAAGATTGAAAAATTTCCGAGCAGTTTTTATATCTTCTTGAATTTGGTTTTTGAGTTCTTCTATGTGGTTAAATTTTTTTTCTGAACGAATAAACTCATAAAATTCTAAGGTAATATTTTTTTGATAAATATCATGGGAAAAGTCTAAAATATGAACTTCGATTTGATGTTTTGGTTGATTAAAAGTGGGTCTTACACCTAAATTAGCAACACCGTAATAAATTTGATCATCAATTAATACTTTGCAGGAATAAACACCATTAGCGGGTAAAATTTTGTAGGGGTCAGGAATGGCAATATTAGCAGTTGGGAAGCCTAAAACTCTACCTCTTTTATCACCTTCTACTACAACACCGGAAATTACAAAAGGTCTTCCCAAAAGTTCATTAGCTTTTACAATATTACCTTCCAGAATTAGGTTTCTGATAATGGTACTTGAAATTTTTTGACCTTGATAAAAAAACTCTTTGAGTTTAAAGACATTTTTTTTCAGTTTTTTACCAATTTCATAAATTAATTCAAAATTTCCTTCACGATTTTTACCCAACCTATGGTCGTAACCAATTAAAAGGGTATCAATATTTAAACGACCAAAAAGAATATCGGTAAGGAACTCTTCAGCAGAAAGTTCTGCAATTTCACGATTAAAAGGAAGCAAAAATAAATAATCTATAGATAAAGTTTGTATAAATGCAATTTTTTCTTCAAGGGTTTGGATTAATTTTAAATTTTGAGATTGATTTAGAACAATTCTTGGGTGAGGATGAAGGCTAATTAAAAGAGATTTACCATTTTGATTTTTTGCAATGTTGTTCAAGTCTTTTAGAATGAATTGATGCCCTAGATGAAGCCCGTCAAAAGTACCGAGGGTTGCAATGATTTTGTCTTGGATATCCCATTCTTCAAAAGACCTAAAAATTTTCATATTGAGTTTTATTTTTTGTTTCTTTTTTGATTAGAAATCTGAGCATTTTGCTGTTTTTGGGCTTCTTCTAACATTTTTTGAAATCGAGTTTTTTTTACGGGTTTTTTCTTAGCTTCTTCTATTGTTGCTTTAATTTTTTCTTCACTTACAAAAAACTTCATAAGATAAGTTTGCCCCATAGTAAGCATGTTCATTACAAAATAATACCAACTCAAACCTGCGGAATAATTATTCAAAATACCTAAGAAAATTATAGGAAAAATGTAACCCATGTACTTCAATTCTTTGGGTCCGGTGTCTCCTTGTGCTTTTTGTTGCATGTAGGTGTAAGCAATAGTAGAAATGGTCATCAATAAGGTAAATAAACTTACGTGGTTTCCATAAAATGGAATGCTAAATCCAAAATCTAAGATAGAATCATAGGTGGAAAGGTCATCAGCCCATAAAAAGGCTTCTTGCCTCAATTGTATGGCACTAGGGAAAAAATAAAACATTGATAACAAAATAGGTATTTGTAAAAGCATCGGCAAACAGCCACTAAATGGACTTACCCCAACTTTTCCATAAAATTCCATTTTCGCTTGTTGTAGTTTGGTTGGGTCTTCTTTATATTTTTCTTCGATGGCTTTTATTTCTGGTAGACTATTAACAATTTTCATTTTAGCCATCGACAAATGAGATTTATAGGTCAATGGAGATATTAGTAATTTGATAAACAAAGCCAACAAAAGAATGACTATTCCATAATTCGATGTAAAATTTTCAAAAAAATTAAAAGCAGGTATTATTAACCATGTGGTAACCGCTCGAAATAATCCCCAACCCAAACTGATTTGCTTTTCCAAATTTAAATCATAAGATTTTAATAAAGTAATGTCATTTGGACCTGAAAAAATTCTCATAGAAAAAGATTCTTTCGGTGCATGACGGTAAGGTATTTGTAATGAAGAACTTAAAAGTTTCGTATGGTGTGAATCCGGTAAAATACTTGATTGAATGTTGATAAATTCAAATTCCTCTTTACCCGCTATGATAGCAGTAGAAAAAAATTGTGATTTATAAGAAATCCATTTGAATTTACCTTGTTCTTTAAAATTTTGAGGTTCGGTAGCAGCAGCATCTAAATAATCTACTTCATTGTTATAAAGATAATAAATGCTGGTTTCAGGAAGCATCTTTTCTTTGGATTTTTCGGTTCTTGGTAGATGAGTTTTCCAAACTAACTCTAAGTAATTATTTTTTATTTCATTTCCTAATCCAATAGTAATAATTTCGTGGTCAAAATGATAGCTATCACCGTACAAAATATATTTTAATATCAGAGATTTGTTATCGTCGATTTTAGCTGTAAAAGTAAGTTCTTTTTGGTTTTTTCCATTAACGGTTAGTTCATTTAAAGAAGGTTCAAAAAATAAATCCTGAGTTTTAATTATCATTTGATTGTGCATGAATTGATAATTAAATTGGTTTTTTTCATGATTATCTAAAAGAGGTAAAGGATTTCCTTCATAAGTTTTATATTTTTTAGATAAAATTTTTGTAGGAATACCACCTTTGTTAGAAAAATGAATTTCATATAAATCTGTGTGAACTACAACGGTTTTAATTTGACCTTCGAAGAATTTTTGAAAAACTCCAAACTGAGCGGCGTATGCTGAGTCCCATTTCTCTTCAATATTTTTTTGAGTTTTTATGGTATCAAGGAAAGTTGGGTTTTCTGTTTTTAATTTTAAAGTATCAGAATTTTGAGTAGAAATGTTGTTTTGAGGATTCGGAGAAAAAAAATAACTCCATGTCATCAATAAAGCACCTATCAAAATTAATCCAATTATGGTATTTCTGTCCATTTAAAAAATTTTCGCAAAATTACAGTATTTTCATTTACAAATGAATTTTTAAATTGTATTTTTGAAACTATTGAGGTTGATGGTGAAAAAAAAGTGAGAGGGTTATTGAGTTTTTGAGGCAATAATTATTTAGAACCAATCTAAATTTTTATAAATTCAATAGATTTTTTTTTAAGATTGAACAAAAGTTTAATTTTGCGGTGTTATATAAAAGGTAAAACAAAATTAGAAGCAATGGATACAACCAAACAAGTGCCCAGTTTATTGGCAACATCAATAGGTAGAAAGATAGTCATGGGAATAACAGGATTATTCTTATGTACTTTTTTAGTAGCACATTTATCAGGCAATTTATTGCTATTGAAACCTTTATTTGACCCGAATGACGGCGGCAAAGCTTTCAATGAATACGCAGAATTTATGTCGAAAAGTCCTTTAATTCGTATTCCTGAGATTATCATGTTCTTGGGTTTTATTATTCATATTGGTTTAGCAGCGAAACTTACCTCGCAAAATCGAATGGCAAGACCTCAAAATTATGTTTTTCAAGCTAATGACGGTAAAACTTCTATATTCTCCAAGTATATGGGTGTAACCGGTTCTATCATTCTTATATTCTTGCTCATTCATTTATATTCTTTTTTTGTTAAACATAGAATTATAGGGACAGAAGAAACGATGTATGATACTGTAAAAACTGCGTTTTCTAATCCAATCTATGTAATTTTTTATGTTGTTGCACAAGTTTTATTAGTATTTCATTTGAACCACGGTTTTCAAAGTGGATTTCAATCCTTAGGGTTTAAAACGAATCCTAAGTGGAATTCTGTTATAGAAAAAGTGGGTCTATGGTTTAGTATTATAATTCCATTGGGATTTGCAATCATACCTATTATCATGTATATACAATCCATTTCATAAAATTGAATATAAAATTAAAAAAAATATGGCAAAATTAGATTCAAAAGTACCTGAAGGGGATATTTCCACCAAGTGGTCAAGATATAAATCGAAAATTAAAATTGTTGCACCACACAACAAAAGGAAATATAAAATTTTAGTAGTTGGTAGTGGTTTGGCGGGCTCCTCTGCTGCTGCAAGTTTAGCAGAATTAGGATACAATGTACATTGTTTTTGTTACCAGGATAGTCCAAGAAGAGCCCATTCCATTGCTGCACAAGGTGGTATAAACGCTGCCAAAAATTATAGAAATGACGGTGATTCAGTTTTTAGGTTATTTTATGATACCATCAAAGGCGGAGATTTTAGAGCACGAGAAGCCAATGTGCATCGTTTGGCAGAAGTTTCTGTGAATATTATAGACCAATGTGTAGCACAAGGTGTACCTTTTGCAAGAGAATACGGCGGTTTATTAGATAACCGTTCTTTTGGTGGTACTCAGGTTTCGAGGACCTTTTATGCAGCAGGGCAAACAGGACAACAGCTATTGATTGGTGCTTACCAAGCTTTATCCCGCCAAATTAACATGGGGACGGTTAAAATGCACCCAAGAAAAGAATTATTAGAAGTTGTTGTAATTGATGGAAAAGCCAAAGGCATTATCACCAGAGATTTAGAAAATGGAAAAATAGAAAGGCATTTTGGACATGCCGTAGTTTTAGCAACAGGTGGTTATGGAAATGTATTTTATCTTTCTACCAATGCAAAAAATTCTAATGCTACGGCTATATTTAGAGCCTATAAAAAAGGAGCATGTTTCGGTAATCCTTGTTTTACCCAAATACACCCTACATGTATTCCGGTTTCTGGGGATTACCAATCAAAGCTTACTTTGATGTCCGAATCTTTAAGAAATGACGGCAGAGTTTGGGTGCCCAAAATGAAGGGCGATAATAGATCTCCTAATCAAATTCCAGAAGAAGAAAGAGATTATTACTTGGAAAGACGTTATCCGGCCTTTGGGAACTTAGTGCCGAGAGACGTCGCTTCAAGAGCCGCAAAAGAAAGATGTGACGCTGGTTACGGTGTTGGTCATTCCAAAATGGCTGTTTATTTAGATTTTGCTTCTGCTATCATTCGTTATGGAAAAATTGAAGCAAATAAATTAAAGTTAGAAAACCCATCAGAACAACAAATCGAAGATTTAGGAAAATCTATCATCAAAGAAAAATACGGTAATTTATTTGAAATGTATGAAAAAATTACCAATGAAAATCCTTACGAAGTACCGATGAGAATTTACCCTGCTGTACACTACACCATGGGCGGTCTATGGGTAGATTACAATTTAATGACGACAATACCTGGTCTTTATGCTATTGGTGAAGCCAATTTTTCAGACCACGGAGCAAACCGCTTAGGTGCTTCTGCACTGATGCAAGGTCTTGCGGATGGTTATTTTGTTCTGCCTTATACAATTGGTGATTATTTAGCAGACGAACCCACCACTGAAATTTCTACTGACCACTCCGCATTTATTGATGCTGAAAACGATGTAAAAGAAAAAATTACTAAATTACTTTCTATAAATGGTAACAAAACCGTAGATGAATTCCATCGAGAACTCGGTAAAATTATGTGGGACTACTGCGGAATGGCAAGAAATAAAGAAGGTTTGGAATATGCTCGTAAAGAAATTCAAAAAATAAAACAAGCGTTTTGGTCTAATGTAAAAGTTTTAGGAAAAAATGAAACTTTCAATCAATCCTTAGAGAAAGCAGGAAGAGTAGCAGATTTTATAGAATTAGGTGAATTGATGGTAATCGATGCCCTTCATAGAAATGAATCTTGTGGTGGACACTTCCGAGAGGAATATCAAACCCCTGAAGGCGAAGCACTTAGAGATGATGATAATTACTGCTACGCTGCTGCATGGGAATACAATGGGGAAAATAATGACCCTATTTTAAATAAAGAACCTTTAACTTTTGAATACGTAAAATTAACCCAAAGAAGTTATAAATAAATTTTGAATTATGCGTACAATGAAATTAAAACTCCATATATGGAGACAAGAAAATAGAAACTCCCAAGGACGTATGGAAACATACCACTTAGAGGGAGTAAATGAGCACATGTCTTTTTTAGAAATGTTAGATGTTCTCAATGAAAAATTAATTAAAGAAGGAAAAGAACCTGTTGCCTTTGAACATGATTGTAGAGAGGGAATTTGTGGTTCTTGTGGAATGGTAATCAATGGGAGAGCTCATGGTCCTTGGTATAGAACTACCACTTGCCAACTTCACATGCGTGAATTTAAAGATGGCGATGAAATCTACATAGAACCTTTCAGAGCTTCTGCGTTCCCCGTCATAAAAGATTTGGTAGTGGATAGGTCTGCATTTGATAGAATCATTCAAGCAGGTGGATACATTTCAGTAAATACCGGCGGCGTACCGGATGCCAATACAATCCCTATACCAAAAGATATTGCAGACCAAGCTTTTGAAGCTGCAAAATGTATCGGTTGTGGAGCTTGCGTTGCAACTTGTAAAAATGCTTCTGCTATGTTGTTCGTGAGTGCAAAAATTGCTCACTTAGGTCTTTTACCACAAGGACAAGCAGAAAGAACGCAAAGAGTTCTTAATATGGTTGCTCAAATGGACAAAGAAGGCTTTGGTAACTGCACTAACACCGGTGCTTGTGAAGTAGAATGTCCTAAAGGTATTTCCTTATTAAATATCGCAAGAATGAATGCAGATTTCCTTTCTGCTCAACTCAAAAAATAATTTAAAAAAAAATTAAAAAAATTATAGGCACTTATCAAAAAAGTGCCTATATTTGTGGCATAAAATCATTCGACAAAATAAAATATGCTAAACATAAAGCTTTTTGCAGTATTTATACTTTTAATTGCGTTTAATCTAATAAATGCACAAGTAAGTAAAACATACATTTCCTTAGGTCCTTCATTAGGAACTACAAACTATAAGGGAGACTTAGACGACGATTTTACACTTCGTTTTACGAAACCTGGTTTAGGATTTGTGTTTAATTATCACGCGCATCCTAATATAAGATTTAGACTTACATTCATTCATGGTTGGATGGGAGCAGCTGACTCCGTTTCTAAAAATAAAGCACGTAATTGGAGAAATTTAAGTTTTCGCTCTCGTTTAGACGAACTCTCTGCGCAAGTTATTTATGATTTTTTAGGTACTTCTCGAAGACCTAAATATAGACCTGCTTATACTCCTTACCTCTTTGCCGGTATTGCTGTTTATAATTATAATCCTCAAGCTAAGTTAGATGGTCAATGGTATAATTTACATGATTATGGTACAGAAGGTCAAAAATTACCCGGTGCTAAAAACAAATATTCCTTAACTCAAATTGCAATTCCAGTGGGTCTTGGCTTCAAATATAAATTAAACAATTATTGGGATTTATCCTTAGAGATGGGTGTAAGAAAATTATTTACAGATTATTTAGATGATGTAAGTGACCAATACGTTGACCCAAAAGAACTACTTGCTACCGGAGGTCCTATAGCTGTAAAATTAGCTGATAGAAGTAAATATACTTTACAAGGAAGCAGTGGTTATGATGCAAAAGATATAAGAGGTTTCAAACAACAAAAAGATTGGTATATTTACACGGGCTTCATTCTTACACGCATCATTGACGGTGGCAATAAGTGTCCAAAATTTCAATAAAAATAGTTTTTCTTATTTAAAAAAACTGCCGCAATTGGCAGTTTTTTTTATTGGTTTATACTTTCGTACAATAGAATACTATATTTTTGCATTTTGTTATTTATTTAAAAATGAATTGGAAATTTTGGCAAAAAAAAGAAAAAGCCACAAACGAAACACCAAAAAGTAAGTTTAGAGAATGGTTAGATGCTTTAATCTGGGCAGGTGGTGCTGCTTTAATAATTAGAACCTTTTTTTTAGAAGCATTCATGATTCCTACCTCCTCCATGGAAAGAACCATGATGGTGGGTGACTTTCTTTTTGTAAGTAAATTTCATTATGGTCCAAGAGTACCTATGACTTTTTTGTCTGTACCATTTGTTCACAACAAATTACCTTTTGTGAATGTTCCATCATTTTTAGAATGGATAAGAATACCCTATATGAGGTTACCAGGCTTTGTAGATATCAAAAGAAACGACATAGTGGTTTTTAATTATCCTGCCGATGATATTAAGCCCAATAATCCTGATTTAGGACCTGTAAATATACCAAGTTTTAAAGAAAATTACATCAAAAGATGCGTAGCACAAGCCGGTGATACACTAGAAATTCGAGACGGACAAGTATTTATTAACGGGCAAATGGGTTGGAACCCGCCCGATATGCAACAACAATACTTTGTTTTGTCTGAAAGTGGGCTCAGTTATGAATACTTAAAAAAATTAGGTTTTAGACCTGAAAATTCAGACAATTTTAATTGGAGACAAACCCACATTCCTAATGTCTATGAAATGTTTTTAACAGACTCCATCAGAAACATTCTAAGCGTTTGGCCTAATATAAAAAAAATTGAAAAAAATATCATGCCAAAGTATTCACCTAATGACACAATACCCATTCAAAGAATTTCTAATATTGAATTTTTTCCAAACCACCCAGATTATTATTGGAACTTAGACCAATTCGGTCCACTCTATTTACCTAAAAAAGGTGATAAAATTACTTTAACCTTAAAAAATTTACCTCTCTATCAACGTTGTATTCAAGCTTATGAAAGACATGATTTAAAAGTTGAAAATGGTAAAATTTACATTGATGGCAAAGAAACTAACGAATATACCTTTGAAATGAATTATTATTTTATGATGGGGGATAATCGTTATAACTCACAAGATAGTAGATTTTGGGGCATGGTTCCCGAAGACCATATTATCGGCAAGCCTTTATTTGTTTTATTTTCTATTGAAAGAGGAATACGTTGGAATAGAATACTTAAAATCCCTAAATAATTGACAACTCTTTTAGTTTTTTTTCGGTTTTTGAAACCGATGTTTCTCTTTTTAAAAAAAGAAATCAATGAAGAATTCAAAAGACCTACCAATATTTTCGGTGTTTTGTTATACTTAGTTTCTGCAACTTTTATTGTTGCCCTAGTAACCAAAGGAAATGTCAATCCTAATATTTGGTGTGCTTTTTTTTGGATTCTAATGACTTTTGTAAGTTTTAACTTACTGAACAAACATCTTAATTATGAAGAAATAAAAAGATGGAATTATTATTTTGTATTAATTCACCCTATACAAATGATAATAGCAAGAATTTTATTTCATACCATTTTTCTGTGGTTTTTAGGGCTCATCAATTACTTTTTATTAGCGGTTTGGATAAAAAACCCTATTACATCCAATGACGTATTTTTATTCAATATTTTTTTAGGTGGTTTAGGATTTGCTTCCTCCTTAACGCTAATTAGTTCAATCGCTCTTCAGGCTAATCATCCTACTATGATTATGTCTGTTTTAGGATTTCCTCTAATTATACCCTTAATTTGGACACTCATAAAAGTCAGTATGTTAAGCATTCAAGGCTTTAGGTTCTCAGAATTACAAAACTATTGGTTTTTTTTGGCTTCTATAATTATCATCAGTATTTTACTGAGTATTATATTATTTCCTATCATTTGGAAAGAATAAACGTAATTATTTAGTTACTTTTATTTTATGGGCGTGCCCCTTCGCTGCACTTCGGGTCGGGCTATACGCTGCAAGTCCTCATTCGCTACGCTCTTTGCGGGCTTTTCGCTGCTATCCCTCACGCATACGTGCGTATATGCACGCTAAGTAAATGCGCTGGCATTCGGAAGATTGCCAAACAAGTTTGCAAACACTGCAGCGCCAGCATAGCCCAAACAAAACGCCGACCGTGCCGTACAACAAGCTGAAAAACCCCAAATAATGGTAAATAATTACGAATAAACTAAGAATTCATGATTTCTTCGATAGGTTCAATTTCTAAGGGAATATTTTCCATAAGGTCAATATTTCCGTTTTCAGTTATAAGAATATTATTTTCTAATCGAATTCCCAGACCTTCTTCAAAAATATAAATACCTGGCTCACAAGTAAAGACCATACCTTTTTCAAAAGTTAGATTCATAAAACCGACGTCATGCGTATCTAACCCTAAATAATGAGAAGTACCATGCATAAAATATTTTTTATAAGCTGGCCAATCAGGATTTTGATTTTTTACATCTTCGGATTTTAATAAACCAATTTCTAATAGTTTTTCTGTCATAATTTCACCAACTTTATGGTGATAAGAGTAAATGTTGTCCTTACCTGGAATTAATAGTTTTTTTGCTTCTTTCATGACCTCTAAAACCGCTTGATAAACTTGTTTTTGTCTAGAAGAAAACCTGCCATTTACAGGAACGGTTCGCGTCAAATCTGCGGAATAATTCGCATATTCAGCACCAAAGTCCATTAATACCAATTCATGATCCTTGCAAATAGCATTATTTAAAACATAATGTAAAACACAAGCATTTTTTCCTGATGCAATGATAGAACCATAGGCAGGTCCAGTTGCTCGGTTTTTGATAAATTCATGAAAAATTTCCGCTTCAATTTCATACTCATAAACACCCGGTTTAATAAACTTCAAAACTCTTAAAAATGCTTTATGCGTTATGTTAATGGCTTCTTGTAATAATTTTATTTCCTCATCTGATTTAATTGAACGTAAATAAGCCAATATAGGAAATGCTCTTTGAATTTTATGAGCAGGAAACTGCTTTTGTAATCGATAAGCTAATTGATGGGAAGGTGAAGCATAAAATAAAGTATTTCTTGGATGCTCATTAAAATCAAGGTAAATATTTTCACAAAAACCAATTGCCTGTAACAAAATGGTCTCAAATTCTTCAAAATATCTTACATTTTTTATTCCTGAAGCTTCAAAAGCTTCTTCTTTTGAGTACTTCCATCCCTCCCATATTTGAATGTGTTCATTCGTTTTTCTTATAAATAAAATTTCACGTAGTTCTTCTCTCGGACAATCCGGAAATAACCATAAAATACATTCTTCTTGGTCAATGCCTGTAAGCCAAAAAAAATTGCTATTTTGGGAAAATGTATAATGTGCATCGGCATTCACAGGTAGTAAATCATTTGAATAAAAAATGGCTAATGACTGCTCTTTAAGCTTGCTTACAAATTTCTTTCGATTTTCTATAAATAATTGAGAGAATATTTTGGTGTACTTCATATATTTAAAGGTTCAAAAATTAATTCTTTGTCTTTTTCTATCAAAATTAACTGTATTTTTTGCGACTGTTTAGGATTTGGTTTCAAAAAAATTTGATATTCAGAGTTTTCCAGTCTCGTAAAAGCATCATGGTATTTTTTATGTTTTTCAGAAACTTCTTTACAATCAATCACTTTTAAGTTTAATAAACTAGTTCCTATTAGTACAGGAAAATACTCAGGATTAGCTCCAACAATTATTATTCGTTTATCTTCTTGATTTTTAA
>Ga0272446_1003120_pt1 | contig 21444 bp, 24 predicted proteins | sample YNPCB0061_FD_194587 | JGI IMG/M metagenome (GOLD analysis project Ga0272446, IMG submission 194587) | Hot spring microbial mat communities from Yellowstone National Park, WY, United States - YNP-CB-006-1 | ecosystem: Environmental > Aquatic > Thermal springs > Hot (42-90C) > Sediment | place...
TATAATACCAGATTCGGTTAGTTCGTCACCGAACGGTGACGAACTAACCCGACCGAAGGGAGTGCTCTAGGATTCAAAAAGATAGCCTCTTAGCGCTTTTTGTTTGAAGATTATCTTTTTGAATCCGGTATTAGATGGTCTGGTCGTCAGTGACGAGCTCGAGGTACACGCCAGCAATCACCCAGCTTCCGTCCTCCAGGCGCTCCATCAGGTAATAGGCCACCGCCTTTTGACCATCGAGGCCCACCAGGTTGACCACCTGCCGCACCTGCATGAGCGCGCCAACCGACCGCTGTGCCGAACCAAATGTCACCTTGAGGGGACGGTAAATCTGGGCATACGACGACCTGACCATCTCCAAAAAGCGCGCCGGGGTCTGAAAGGCCTGGCGAATACCAGGTGAGGCAAAGGAAAAAGCCCTCGCAGCATCGTCCCGTTTAAAGGCTTCCATCTGGGCCAGGATTACAGCCCGGATTGCCGCCTGATCCCGGGCCGGGACATCCTGTAAGCGCTGCGCCCCTGCCCAGGACAAAAGCAAAACCAGCAGCAATAATGGCATATCCTAGTGTGCCCGTCTGTAGAGCCGCTTTTTGTGGTATCTCCCACTATCGCGGTCTTGACCATTCTTACTGCTCCGAGAAAACAAGGGTGCGCCTACCAGGAAATGCCGCGATGTGGCCTACCTAGCCCAGGCACATGTTTTCGAGCTTCTCAGCAGCAAAAACGAACCCACAGCCCTTCTCCCGATTGGGGTCGGGCCATTCTTTCCGAAGACCACCCTATGCCAGGAAATCTAGCACGGTACGGGTAATGAGTTCTACCCCCAGTGGTAGCGCGCGCGTATCGTCGATCCAAAAGCCAGGGTGGTGGTGGGGCCGGTTTTTGCCCAGGTCGGGGTCGCCAGCCCCCAGCCAGAAGTACACGCCCGGCCGGCGGTTCAAAAACTCGGACATATCATCGCCGCCCATTACCGGAGGCACTTCCAGCACTGCGCTCTCCCCCACCACCTCACGGGCTACCCGCCGAAAGCGCTCTACCATCTGGGGGTCGTTGACCACCGCCGGAGAACCCGGTAACCAGTTCACAGAGGCACGCCCGCCCATCGCGGCAGCTATGCCTTGCGAAAGCTCGTTAATGCGCCGTATAAGCTTTTCCCGCAAAGTCGGGTCGAAGGTACGCAAGGTGCCTTTGAGGATGGCAGTCTCGGGAATAATGTTGTGTGCTCCCTCGCCAGCAGAAACCGTGGCAATGGTGATTACGGCTGTTTGGATGGGGTCGGTCTCGCGGCTGACCAGGCTTTGCAGCGCCACGATGAGTTGTGCGGCCATCAGCACCGTGTCCACACCCTCGTGGGGCATGGCCGCATGGGCCCCCTTGCCGGTCAGCTCGATGGTAAAAGCATCGGCGGCAGCCATGGAGGGCCCCGGCCGCACGCCCACCTTGCCTGTCGGCATCAGGCTATAGAGGTGCAGACCCACCACCGAGTCCACTCCTTCCAGCACGCCCGCCTCCACCATGGGCTTTGCCCCAGAAACAATTTCTTCGGCTGGCTGAAAGGCAAATCGCACCTCACCGGCAATCTGGTCTTTGAAGCGGACCAGCACGGCTGCCACGTGGGCGGCAATTGCGGCGTGGCCGTCGTGGCCGCAGGCGTGCATTACACCGGGCGTCTGAGAGCTGTACTCCACCCCGGAGGCCTCCTGTATCGGCAGGGCGTCAATGTCGGCCCGCACCAGCACGGTTTTACCCGGTCTGGCACCTTTAAGCCGTGCCACCACACCCGTCTGGGCTACCCCTCGAGTAACCTCGAGGCCCAGCCCCTGCAAAAAATCGGCCAACCTGGCGCTCGTTCGCACCTCTTGAAAAGCAAGCTCGGGATGGCGGTGAAAGTCCCGGCGCATCTCAATCAGACTGGGGGTAATTGCGGCGATGGCTTCTTGAAGGTTCATACGCCATAGTCAAACACCGCAGGGGCAGCCCGTCAACTGCGGGCGCTGGACACCGTTCCCCAAAGGCCAAGGCCGAGCCTGTTTGCCCCGATGACTTCGCACGTGCCCTTCAGCGCAGCGAGCCAGGCAGCACTGCCAAGCTCCTTGCCGGATACCTGCCACAAAAGGCTGTGCTGGGCCGGTTGGCTACCTGGCCCAAAGTCTGTTCAGGACACAAATAGCAGCCGCAGCTTGAACTCGGTATAGGTTTTGCTAGACTTGGAGCAAACCAAGCAGGACTCCAACGCAGGAGCGTGATGATGATGAAACCCTGGCTAAAACACTACGATAAAGGCGTCCCGGCGGATGTTCAGTTCCCCGAGGCGCCGCTTTGGAAACTGCTGGCCGATAGTGCGCAAAAGTACCCCGATAACGTAGCCCTCGAGTTCATGGGTAAAGTCATCGGCTACCGTCAGCTCTGGGAATCGGTGCTGAAGTTTGCTGGGGCCCTAAGGGCCCAGGGCGTGCAGCCGGGTGATAGGGTCGCCATCATGCTGCCCAACTCCCCCCAGTTTGTGATTGCTTTTTACGGAACGCTGGCGGCTGGGGGCATTTGTGTAAACGTCAACCCCCTGTATACGCCCCGCGAGCTACGCCACCAGCTTTCCGATGCCGGGGCCGAGACCCTGATCATCCTGGATATGCTCTGGCCCCGCTACGCCGAAATTGAGGAGGACGTGCCGGTCAAGCGGGTCTTTACCACCGGCATCCAGGACTACCTGCCCTTCCCCAAAAACCTCCTCTTCCCCCTCAAAGCCCGGCGGGAAAAGCGCTGGGTCACGCTTCCCCAGCATCCAAAGCGTTTGGACTTTAGCAAAGCCCTGCGCAGCGCAACCCCGGTGGCCGAGCCCTACCCTGCCAAACCCGACGAGGTAGCCCTGCTACAGTACACCGGGGGAACCACCGGCCTTTCCAAGGGGGCCATGCTCACCCACCGCAACCTGGTGGCCAACACCTACCAGGTTATTGCCTGGGGTGGCGACGAGATAAAGGAATTCGAAGGCAAGGGGGTCATGCTGGGGGCCATTCCCTTCTTCCACGTCTACGGCATGACTGTGGGCATGAACTACGGCCTGGCAGGTGGGTACAAGATCGTGCTGCTGCCCCGCCCCGAGGTCAAGCCCTGCATCGAGGCCATCGAGAAGCATGGGGTTACGCACTTTCCTGGGGTGCCCACACTCTACATTGGCTTCATCAACTTCCCTGGCATAGAAAAGCGCAAGGTGGGCACAGTGAGGGTCTGCATCTCCGGTTCAGCGGCTTTACCGGTGGAGGTAGCCAAAAAATTTGAAGCCCTCACCGGAGGCAAGCTGGTGGAGGGCTACGGCCTTACCGAAGCGGCACCCTGCACCCACTGCAACCCCCTTTCGGGCCTGCGCAAGATGGGCAGCATTGGTATTCCCATGCCGGGCATCGATGCCAAAGTTCTGGACGAGAACCTGCACGAGCTGCCACCGGGCGAGGTGGGCGAGCTGGCCGTGCGGGGGCCCAACATCATGCCGGGCTACTGGCAGCGCCCCGATGAGACCGCCAAGACCATCAAAATCGACTGGCTCCTCACCGGCGACATGGCCCGCATGGATGAGGACGGTTACTTTTACATTGTCGATCGCAAGAAAGACATGATTATCGCCGGGGGCTACAACATCTACCCGCGTGAGGTGGAGGAGGTGCTGTTTGCCCATCCCGGCGTGGCCGAGGCCGCCGTGGTGGGGCTTCCCGATGAGTACCGGGGTGAAACAGTGGCGGCTTTTGTGGTGCCCAAGCCCGGCATTACCCTCTCCAGCGAAGAGCTGGACAAATACTGCCGTGAGAACCTGGCCGCCTACAAAGTGCCACGCATCTACGAGATTCGCAGCGAGCTGCCTAAAACTGCCGTGGGCAAAGTTTTACGGCGTGAGCTGCGCGAAGCCGCCCTCAAGCAACGGCAAAAAGTAGGGGGTTAGGTGTAGACCCTCGAGCACCCCACGGCCTCGGCAAAGGCCCGGGCGGCCTGATCCACCTCGGCCTCGGTGGTGAAGCGCCCCAGGCTAAAGCGCACCGAGGCCCTGGCCTCTTCCCTGCTGCGTCCAATGGCCAGCAGCACATGGGAGGGCTCGAGGCTCCCGCTGCTACAGGCTGAGCCCGAGGAAGCGGCCACGCCCAGCAGGTCGAGGTTGAGCAAAAGCCCTTCACCGTCGGCCTCTTTGACCGTGACGTTTACATGCCGGGGGCTGCGTAGCGTGGGGTGGCCGTTGAGCTCCACTCCAGGCAGGGCCAGCAGCCGGGCCTCGAGCCGCTGCCGCAAGGCCAAAAGCCGCTGGGATTCCTCGGCCAAAAGCGCCACCGCCTTTTCGGCAGCCAGGCCCATCCCATACACCGCCGGCAGGTTCTCGGTGCCGCCCCGGTAGCCCTGCTCCTGCTTGCCCGGCATAATCGGGAAAAGCTCCACCCCCTTGCGCACATAGAGGGCCCCAGCGCCTTTGGGGCCGTAAAACTTGTGGGCCGCCAGCGAGAGCAGGTCGGCCCCCAGATGCTCGAGATGGCAGGGTACGCTCCCCAGCGCCTGCACCGCGTCGGTGTGAAAAAGTACACCCCGGGCCTGGCAGACCTGGGCAATCTCTTGAATGGGGTACAGGGTGCCAATCTCGTTGTTCACCGCCATAACCGAGACCAGCACGGTATCGGCGCGGATGGCCTCGGCCACCTGTTCGGGGTAGACCAGACCGTGGCGGTCAGGCTGAAGCAAGGTAACCGCAAAGCCCAGGCGCTCGAGGTTCTTCAGGGCCAGCAGTACCGCAGAATGCTCTACCGCAGTGCTTACCAGATGCCCCCGCCCCCGGGCCAGGGCCACCCCATACAGGGCCAGGGCGTCGGCCTCGGTGCCCCCACTGGTCAGCACGAGTTCTCGAGGCTTAGCCCCTATCGCCCGGGCCAGCCGCTCGCGCCCTTCCTCAAGCAGGCTTCGGGCCTCCCGCCCTGGACTATGCACCGAGCTGGGGTTGCCGTATACCCCCAGTACCCCCTCCACCATGGCCTTTACCTCGGGGTCGAGGGGCGTGGTCGCGGCGTAGTCGAGGTAAATCATGGCTGGAGCGGCGTGCCGCCCTGCGTCAGGGACATGGTGGGCTCGAGCTGCACCAGCTTGCGGGACTCGATCAGCCGTCGCTCTTCGATTAAGTCCTTCAGGGTGGTGCTGCGCAAAACCCCCCGCATGGCCTCATCCACTCGCTTCCAGAGGTTCTCGGTGGAACAGTGCCCGGTCTGCCAGCACAGCTCGGGGTCATCCAGGCAGATCACCGGCGCCAGGCTTCCTTCCAGCGCCTCCACCACCTCGAGGGCATCGATTTTCTCACTGGGGCGGCCCAGCTTATAGCCGCCACGGGCCCCCCGCACGCTACGGATAAACCCCGCCCGGCGAAGCTGGGCCGCGATCTGCTCGAGGTAGTGTTGGCTAATGCCCTGGGCCTCAGCGACGTCCTTGAGGGGTACGGCCTGCGGCTGGCGCAGGCCAATTTCCACCAGCGCCCTCAGACCATACTGCGCCTTCGTCGAAACCCACATGCCCACAGTATAATTTCCTAAAACCCGTATGGAATAGGGGGGTTTTCACCTTTGCCCCTATCGGCGCAGCAACAGGGCCAGCACAAACAGCAAGGCCTGGATCAACACAATGGCGCTGCCGGCAGGCAGATCAAACAGGTAGGCCGCCGCCAGGCCCGGCAGCACCGATAGCGTGCCAATCAGAACAGAAACCAGGGTCATGGCCGCAAAGGTCTGGCTGAGCAAGCGGGCTGTGGCCGCTGGAATCACCACAAAAGCCGCAATGAGCACGATTCCCACCACTTTCACCGAGACCACCACCACCAGCGCAATCAAAGCCGAGAGCAGGTAGTCGTGCCGGATCACCGGCAGCCGGTCGGCCAGGGCCAGCTCCCGGTCGAAGGTGGCATAGGCCCAGTAGCGCCACAAGGGGGCCAGGAGCACCACCCCCAGGGCGATCAGGCCCATCAGCCCCAGGTCGGTGGAGGTAACGGTCAGGATGGAGCCAAACAGGTAGGCCACCGCATCGGGGGCAAAGCCCTGCCGCAGGGACATGAACAGCACCCCCAGCGCGACCGAGACGGCAAAAAATATCCCGATGGCGGTGTCGTCACCCAGGCTGCTCTTTTCCCGTACCCAGGTGATGAGCAGCGAGACCCCCACCGCAAAGGGGATGGCTACCCACAGGGGATCCTGCTGAAGCAGAAGGCCCAGGGCCACCCCCGCAAAGGCGGCGTGGGCCAGGCCATCCCCCAGAAAGGAAAGGCGACGCTGCACCACCAGCACCCCCAGGTAGCTGGCCAAAGCCCCCACCAGCAAACCGGCCAGCAGGGCCCGCTGCATAAAGGGAAGTTGCAGGGCCTCGAGCACTAGCGACCCCCCAGAATCACCTGGTGTGCATGGCCCACGTGGCCGAAAGCCTGGCTCAGGCACTCGTGGCACAGCACCTTTTCGGGCGGACCATAGCCGATCACCCGCCGGTTGAGCACCAGCACCGCCGAGGCGTGGTGCTGGGCTGCTTCCCAGTCGTGCGTGATCATCAGGATGGTAGCCCCGCTCTCGGCCTGGTAGGCCTCGAGGTGGCGGTACAGGTCGGCCTCCCCTACCACGTCCACACCGGTAGCGGGCTCGTCCAGGAGCAAAAGCCGAGGACGGCGGATCAGGCTACGGGCCAGGTAAACCCGCTGAAGCTCACCCCCAGAAAGCCTGCCCAGGCGGCGGTTTGCTAAGTGCAAAGCACCCACCTTTTCTAGCACTTCGCTGGCGCGTCTACGCTCTTCTCGGCTAACAACGAAAGGCCAGTGCCGCCGCAACCCCGATACCACCACCTCGAGGGCCAGGGCGGGAAAACTGCGGTCGAAGCCCTTGACCTGTGGCACATAGCCCACCCAGCCGGGCGGAACCTCCCGGGGGGGGTGGCCCAAAACCCGTATGCTGCCAGCAATCCGGGTAGGGCCGTCGCGCAGCAAGCCCTGCTCTAAGCCAAGAAGGGCCTTAAGCAAGGTGCTCTTGCCGGCTCCGTTGGGGCCTACAATAGCTACGAAGGCCCCCTCGGGCACGCTCAGGCTCACATCGTGCAGCGCCTGGAACTCACCAAAGCGCACCGAATACCGCTCAATCTCTACCGCAGGTGCGGCCATATCTACTGATAATATGCTATCAATAGGGCTTTGGATAGGGGGCTATTTACCTCTGTCTGAACCGCACAGCTTAACCTTAGAATCCTCAGTGACTTGTACTGTGCTAAACAGAAATCTTCAGGTGGGGTTCATGTTACTGCCAGACAGGCATCAGTGGATACCCTACCGATGGCCCTCGAGTCTCTCCTCAGCGCGGCAACACCTGAATGATGCTCTGCATGATAAAAGGCGGAACCTGCTTACCCGGCATGGGCCGCCCCATCAGCACCAGGAAATAAGGGCCCGGCTTGGGAAACTTCACCACCCCCTCCACCCGCCCGGTGCGCGGGTTGAGTTGCATGCGCACCTGGGCATCGGGCTGGGCGGTGGCGCTGACCCGGCCCTGATAAAACAAGAGCGTGCAGAAGCAGTCCTGCGGATTGATGGGCAGGCTGCCCACCCGAATGTACTCAATCCAGGCCACCGTGGCCCTCCCGGCCACCGGCGGCGCGTCGTTGGGCTCAAAGTCTACCTGTCCCTGAACGTAACCCCCGTTTCCTTCAAAAGGATGCCCCCAGACCCATCCCGCGCTGAGCAGCAGAACAATCCAGCCAATCCACACGTACCTCATGGCGTACTCCCCTTTCCCCTGGGCGGCAGCAAGGCCGGGTTGGTAGTAAAGCTCCTATCGGTCAGGGACTCCAGAAACGCCACCAGATCCTCTACCTCCGGGTCGGTCAGGCCCAATGGCCGAATCAGGGCGTCGGCGTTCAGGTTGGGCTCGCCGCCGCGGTTGTAGTGCTGCACCGCCTCCCGCAAGGTTTGGATGGAGCCGTCGTGCATGTAGGGTGCGGTCAGGGCCACGTTGCGTAAGGTGGGGGTTTTGAATTTGCCCACGTCCTCGTCTTTGCCCGTTGCGCGGGCCAGCCCGATGTCTTTGTAGACCGTGTAGAGGGCGGTGTTGCGGGGTTCGTCGTCGGTGAAGTCGGGGCCGACGTGGCAGTGGAAGCAGTCGCCCTTCTCGCCGAAGAAAAGCTCCATCCCGCGCAGGGCCGCCTGGCTCATGGCCGAGTCGTCGCCGGCCTGGTAGCGGTCGAAGGGGCTGTTATAAGACACCAGGGTACGCTCGAAGGCCGCAATGGCGTAGGTAACGGTTTTGAGGCTGGGGGCCTCGCCGAAGACCTCCTGAAAGGCCCTGGCGTACTCGGGAATGGCCCCTAGCTTTTGCGCGAGCTCCTCGGGCTCGAGGCCCATCTCGTCGTGGGCCGTAAGGGGGCCTACGGCCTGCAGCTCGAGCCGCGGCGAACGCCCTTCCCAGAACAGGTGGCGGCGGAAGGCCACGTTGGTCAGGGTGGGTGCGTTGCGGAGACCTTTTCGGCCAAAGATGCCGGTGCTTACTGGCTTTCCCCCATCGCTAAAAGCGAACTCGGGCTTGTGGCAGCTTGCACAGGCCACGGTGCCGTCCTTGGAAAGCCTTGTGTCGTAAAACAGCCGCCGCCCCAGCTCCACTTTAGCCGGGGTCTGGGGGTTGTCCTCGGGTATCGGCACGGTGCGCTCGGCAAATAGAACCCGCGGGCTGGCCTGCGGTGGGATCGGCAGGTCGGCTGTGGAGGTTGACTGGGTAGGACGGGGCCAGAGAAAAAAGCCCAAGAGACCCACACCCAGCAGAAGCCCCAGCGCTATAAATTGCCGTCGCCGCACCTTACCCTCCATGCTACTGGGCCAGCGAGAAGGCCGACTGCATGTTGAAGTACACCACCGACATCAGCAGGCTGGTCTCGGGGCTCAGGCCGTGCAGTTGGCGCAGTGATTGTTTGCGCCAGTCCACAAAGGCCCCACCCGGCCCAGGCTCAAAGGCCTTGGCCACATCCAGATTGAGCGTGATGACCCTCCCGCTAGGTGGGATGTTGATCTGCACCCGCCGGGTCTGGAGGTCGTGCAGGCGCACCGGAAGACGAAAAGCATCGGTGCCCATGTGGATCACCCACTTCTGATTACCCTCGGGGAGCAAAGCGATGCCCTCGAGGCGGTAGAAGATATAGCCGGGGTTCCAGGCCCAGTACATGCCGGAGTTGACGCCCAGGGGTAGCTGCTGGGTACCCGCGTCGAGGTGGTTGAGCTCGCGCGGCACACCCACATTAAAGCGCAGCCCGCGGTATTGGCCCGGCGGCACGTCCATCATCATGACGCGCACCCCCTGGGTGGGGCCATCCCGTTTGAATTCGGCCAGGGATAGACCGTCTAAGCGCACCTCGCGGCCATCCGGGCGCACCAGGGCCACTTCCGAGATGTAAAACTTCAGGAGGTCAATCTGGTAGCGCAGCCCCTGCGGGGTCTGGTAGGTCTGGCCCCACTGCAAGGGCTGACTGCCCACCCGCAGGTTCACTTTCAGCTCGACGGGGGCAGAGAGCGCATAGGCACTTATACTGAGCAAAAAGACCAGCCAGCATTTTCTCATAGCCACTCCTTCTTAGAGGTTAGCAGAACCCCTGCGGTTTTCGCGTGAACCGGCGCTCAAGGGGCCACGCTTAGGGTGTACTCGAGGGTCTTGTCCGGCAGATCTAACGTCACCAGCCATTCGCCGGGCGTCTCGGCAATGAGCACAAGATGGTACTGCGATCTGTAGAAGGGGCCCCGGGACCCCTGCAAAACCTGTGCCCCTTGCTGAGCCTGGAGCCGCAGGCTGGGGCCCTCTGGCAGCAGGTTGCCCTCGGCATTGCGCAGGTCGAGGTAGAGGTGAATCAGACCACCCTGGCTGAACAATTGACCCGTGTAGCGCTTATCGCCCTCGGTCTCAGCGATGTTTATCACGCGGGGTGCAGATTGGCTGGCCGGCGGAGGTGGTTCGGTGGTAGCCAGAAAACCGCTGGCTAAAAGCACACCCAGAATCAAAGCGGCCTCGAGGCTCACCGTCTGTAATCCCTTAGCCTGCTTGGCCTGTAAACGCGGCAAAAGCCACAGCCGGTTCACCGCCGCCACCCCTACCACCAGCCCCACCAGCCCCAGCTTTAGAAGCAGGCGTTGACCGTAAACAGCGTTCCATAGGTTCGAGAACTCGCCCAGGCGAACCCAGGACAGGTACACACCCATCAGCGACAAAAGTATGACCGCAGCAAGGCCCAGACTCGAAAGACGCTGGATGGCCCGCAGTACCGCCTCGTACTTTGTGCCGGGCCAAACCACCGCCAGCGCCAGCACACTCCCCCCCCAGACCGCCGCAAAAGCCAGGTGGGCCAGGCCAGTGGCCAACTGCCCCGGCCCGCCCCCGGCAGCATGCGAGGTGAGGGTAAGGGTAAACAGAAGCCCCAGAACCAGCGGGGGGTACAGCCAGCGGTCCAGGCGAAACCAGCCCATAGACATAAACAGCAAACCCACCAGCAAACCCATCCGCAGCAACAACCAGTTCCCTTGCGAGGTCTCGAGCAGGTAGCTCCCCACAAGGGCGGTGTCGCCGAGCATCCAGGTCAGGTGATACACCCCGTAGAGGGTAGCCCCCAGGGCCAGCAGAAAGCCCCCCGAAAGCAGGTACCATAGCCGCCAGCGCTGGGTACGCGCAGCCTCCGGCCCCACGTAGCGGACAAACACCCCGGCTCCCAGCAACAAAAAAACACCCACATAAAGGAGTGCCCGCAGGACGGGCTGGGTACTGTCGTGTTCGTGCGGCATGGTCGCAAGCGGATTTAGGTTCGACAGGCTAAAAACCGTCGGCTCTTTACAAATGGGTATAACCCCTCAAGCAAGGCTGCTTTGACCACTGCTTACGCCCGATCAAAAACCTATGGCCTGTAGACGAATACAAAGAAATCACTCTCGGTGTGGCCGTCCACAGCCAGATTCTTCCACATCACCACATAGGCCCCCGGATTCAGGCCCGGCTTGAGCGCCAGGGTTACGGTTCGGCTGGTACGGGCAGTGGTGGCAAGGCCTGCGTCTGCCCGCCGGGCGGCATCGTTTTTGAGCAGCAACACCCGGCGCACCAGGGGCTGGGCCAGCCGGCGCAGGCGGGTCGAGCTACCCCAGGCCTCCGGGGGGGCCTCGAGGGGATAGACCTTGAAGGTCGAGAGCCGCACCTCCACAGCCTCGGTAAAGTTGATAACCACGGTCTGGGGCATGCTTTTGACGGTCGAGTTGGATGCTGGGGTGGAGCTTTTGTACTCGGCATGGGCCAGCACAGGCCCTAGCAGCACCAGCATGAAGAAAAAAAACCTGTCCACTACAACTCCCGAGCACGAGGCAAAACCGAGGGCTTTGCCAAAATCGTCCTGATTCGATTTGCCTGCTGAGGCCCCTACCCAAAACACCCGCAGGTGGAGCGCTCCTTTTCAGCCAGTTATACCCGGCCTTCGCGTAGCCTCAGGAAGGGTTCGGATATCCGGGCAGTCTGGCTTGCTGGGGGCCCCCTGGCCGCAATAGCTTTCAGAAACTCGTCTTTGGCCCGGGGCGCTCCCATCCACAGCCAAATAACGATAGATGGCGACCAAACCCCATTCAGCGCTGGCGTCAGGTGAGGGGCCAGCAACAGCAAAAAGCAAAGGGGACAGTGCCCCTGGTGCGATTCGTCGGTGTCGCTCGAGCCTGGGTGGTGATGTTCCACACCGATGGTCTGCGAAGGGTACATCAGCATCCCCCGCAACCCAAACAGCAGTGAGGTAAGCAATACCATACATATCAACCCTGAAACTGCGATGGGTTGGTATGCTGACAGGTCACGCGCTGCCATCCCGCAAAGCTTAATCTACGGCGAGGTTTTGCCTTTGCAGCTTATCGCACTCTTCACAGACATTGCTTACCATCCGGGAGGCAACTATGCTGTGCCGAACTCGGCAATTCAAGTTGTGGGTGGTTCAGAGGCTGTGAAGAGCGCTCTATATAGGTCGGATTAGCCCCTCACGAACCAGCTCATGCAGCACCTCGGGCTTGGCCTCCTGGGCCCGCCCCTCCACAATGGCCTTCAGGGCCGAAAGGGCTTCGGGCTCCCCCCGCTTGAGCTGCAGGTGCAGGTCGCTAAAGGGGTTCAGGGCGTCCTGCCCGCGCAGGGTAATCTGGTAGCGGCCAATCGGGGCAATGGGTGCAAGGTGTGCCAGGTAGCGGCGCGATAGCTCCACGTAGCGCTCGGCATTCTGGGTAGGTTCCACCGGGCCGCGGATCTTGGCCGGGATGCCAATCGCCAGCATGCCCGCCGGAATTTCCATCCCCGGCGGCACCACCGCACCAGCCCCCACCATGGCCCCCTTCCCTACCCTGGCCTGGTTGAGCACCACTGCGCCAATCCCGATCAGCGCTCCATCCTCCACCAACGCACCGTGAACCACCGCCCGGTGGCCCACCGTCACGTTTTGCCCCAGTATGCAGGGGTCGCCGGGGTCGGCGTGCAAAATCGCGCCGTCCTGCACGTTGCTACCCGCACCTATTACCACCTTCTCGGTATCCGAGCGCACCACCGCACCAAACCAGACCGAAGCGTTCTCGCCGATTTCGGCCTGCCCAACAATAAGCGCGGTGGGGGCAATAAAGGCGCTGGGGTGAATCTGCGGTACGTGTTCATCCAGCCGATAGACTGCCATACTCACTCCTTGGGTCTGCCTAAGTCTATGCCCAAATCTGGCGCTTGAACATGCGCAGAGGCTTCGTGCAGCAGCCGCACATCCTCGGGAAAGGCCAGAAGCCGTTTTGCTTCTGCCAGGTCGAAGAAGCCAGCACCGCAGAGGCCTTTTTCGAGACGTATATTGCCTTGGCCCTCCAGCAAAAACCAGTGAATCTCCCTCAAGACCCCTTTATTGTTGCGGTAGCGCGTAGTCGAAAGCTTTTGCTTCACAGCTCCTTTGATACCCGTTTCTTCCTCTACTTCACGTAAAGCAGCCTGCTCGAGGCTCTCTCCAGGATCTAAATGCCCCTTGGGGAAACACCAGAAACCCTGCCGGTCGCGAATCAGCAAAACCTGTCCTTCGGGGTTGAAAAGCACCCCGCCTGCACCCAGTACCGGCTGGCTCATGCAAACTTCTCCTGCAAATAGCGTAGGGTGGCTTCGTCCAAGACCGGGCCGCCCCGGTAACGCTCCTCCAGGTTTTCCATGCCGATAAGCGCGGTCAAAGCGCTCTCGGTAGCCTCGTCCCACACGCCGTTGACCAGGCCAGCATAGAGGCCCTGGCGGTAAAGCAGGGTCTGAAGCCAGGCAATCTCAGCCGGCTGCAAGGGGCGACCAGGCTCACCAGTACCAAAAAGCAGCCGGTGAATACCCAGCAACCGCTGCAACTCCACCACCGGGTCGGGGTGGTCGTCTACCCGCAGGTCAATCCAGCGCTCCATGCCGCCGTAGCCCTTCCCCTCGCCCACCACCAGCAGGGCCGCCGACTGCCGTCCGCGCCGGTCGCCCCCGGCCCGGTCGGCCTGAAACAACGCCTCCAAAAGCCGTTCAGGAAAGGGCAGCTCGCTCTTTAGAAAGGTGCGCTCGAGCGCCTCCAGCACCTCGGGGCCTGCCAGCAGATTGCCCTGGGCCGCATAATTGGGCCCCCAGCGGCTGCCCGCCCAGGCATGGCAGGCCTGGCCGGTGTAGCTCAGGCTCTCGCCGCTGGCCAGCACAAAACCAAACTGGCGCTTGGCAAGATCGGGGTCGTTGCGGGCGAACACCGACAGGATGTCTTCCGGACCTGCCCCGGCTTTCATCAGGGCCAGGCCCATTGGGCCAAAATGGGGATTCGCGTAAGACTGAGTGGCTAGAGCCCCCACCTTAGCCCTGGCCCAGGGCACCACCGACCCCACAGCCAAAAACTTGCTGGCCACAGCAATTCCCAGGTCTTTGGTATCGGGGTCGAGGGCCACCAGTGAGAAGGTGCTGATGGGTAGATTCGCATTCATGGGCCATATCCTACGCTGTAAAAAGGTTGGCGAGTACCCTGCCCGGCCGTTGCTCTGGGTCTAAAAAATGGCCTGAATGACCAGAATGCCCATCAGCAAGTGGATTAGAAACTTGCCTGCCAAACCTCCCAACAAACCCAGCACAGCCCCCCAGGCCCCCCGCAGCGCATTCTCTGGCGAACGCCCTGCCACAAATTCCCCCACATAAGCCCCGACAAATGGCATCAGGAACAGGCCCAGTGGAGGCAAAACAAAAATACCCAGAATGCCGCCCAAAAATGCCCCCCACACCCCCTGCCGGCTACCACCAAAGTGCCTGGCACCCATTGCCCCGGCGATGTTATCAACCAGCGACGACAGCAGGGTCAAAACCGCCAGGGCAATCCAGATGGGTAGGGAAATTTCGCCGAACCCCACCAGCAGCTCGTGCAGGAAAGCCATCCCAACGATAACAAACCCAGCCGGGATCACCGGAATAAAAGTGGCAACCAGCGCCACTGCCCACACCACCACAAACAGCCAGTCTGCAAAAGCATTCACAGGCTCTTAGTGTAGCAATGCGCAAGGCAAAAGCGCAGACCAGGCATCGGTCAGGAAAGCCTCTTTTCAAAGCCACCCGGGCCAGTACACTCTTGAGATATATGGCTGCTCGACTCCGCCGCTACTTCCTGACCGGATTGTTGTCCACGCTGCCCATTGCGGTAACGTTTTACTTTTTGTGGTGGGTATACAACTGGTCGAACAACATCATCGGAAGCATCCTGCGGGCCATAGACGCTGAACCTTCGCGCTGGCTTTTGCCGTTTCTGCCTATTTTGGGTATCCTGGCCACCCTTGGCCTGGTGGTTCTGGTGGGTGCACTGGCTAATAACTACGTAGGGCGGCTAATTTTGGGTGCCATTGACCGCAGCATCAAAACCATCCCCCTGGTGCGCGAGGTCTACAATGCTGTGCAGCAAATCGCGCACACCCTGCTGGGCCAGCCCGAGGTGCAGTTTCAGCGTGCTGCACTTATTGAGTATCCCCGCAAAGGCCTGTACACCCTCTGTTTTATCGCCACCCCCAAGGTTGGCAAAAACCTATCACCGCTACCCGAAGGCTACACAGTGGTACTGGTACCTACCAGCCCGGTTCCGGCCTCCGGAATGGCCATTATTGTGCCAACTGCGGACATCATTCCCCTGGATATTAGCATTGAAGAAGCCCTCAAGTACGTGGTGTCGGCCGGTTTTATTTTGCCCAACAACCGGGCCAAGCAGTTAATTGAAGCCAGCGCTGTTCCACCCAATCCCAGTAACTAGCGCAAGCCCTGGGACGGCAGGGGGATCTCCTCGATTTTTTCCTGGGCCTGCTCGAGGTAATGCAATAGCGCCACGAGGTTGGGGAAGTAGCGGGTTGGCCCACCCTCGGCAGCCTTGACCGAAGCTTTGACGGCGCCATCGGAACCTCGCCACATGCGAACAATTAGAGTCACCGCCTTTGGGCGCACAACACCCCCTTTCATGTCGCCAGGGTAGCGGCCATAGCGTTACATTTGCGTTATATGCAGCCTACTTCCCTGGCTAGCGGTACCAGGGTCAGCTCATAAGAAATGTCTTTTTCTGGGGCCCCTGCCTGAAGCGCGGGCAGCAACAACCTGAAGAACGATGGTGCTCAAGCCTGTCCCTAGCGGACGATTCAGGCGGGGTTCATATCATCTATCAACCCGGCTTGCATGGCATCCAGTACTTTTTCCTGCTAGCGCTTACGGGCATCTGTCCTGTTTGCGCCGCGTTAGTATGGAGGCTATGGAAGCGATTTCACGTACCGGAAAAGCCCTTGGGCGCAGCGAGGCAGAAAAGGTTTACCAGAGCAAGCTAGCTAGCCTGGAAGCGGCTGCAGGCATGATCAAAAGCCACTCGAGGGTTTTCGTTTCGGGCAACGCTGCTACACCCACGCCCCTTCTAGAGGCTCTGGCCCAGCGCAAAAATGAACTGGAGGATGTCGAGCTGGTTCACGTGCTACAGCTTGGCTCCGACCCCTTCCTGGCCCCCGAGATGGAGGGGCATTTCCGCAGACGCTCCTTGTTTGTGGGCCCTGCCGACCGTGAGGCGGTCAACTCAGGTCGGGCCGATTACGTACCCATTTCCCTCCACCAGGTGCCTTGGTTGTTCAAGCGCGGTGTGCTGCCCCTGGACTATGCCCTGGTACAGGTTTCACCCCCAGATGAGTTTGGCTTTGTGAGTCTGGGTGTGGAGGTTATTGCAACCAAGGCCGCAGTAGAGACCGCCCGGCGGGTTATCGCCCTGGTCAACCCCCAGATGCCGCGTACCCTGGGCGATACCTTCGTGCATGTTTCCAAGTTTGCAGCCTTCGTGGAAATAGATTTTCCGCTACCGATGCTGCCTCGAGACAAGTATGGAGAGGTAGAGGCCAAAATTGGCAAATACGTGGCCGATCTCATCGACGACGGATGCACTTTGCAGCTGGGCATTGGGGCTATCCCCGATGCAGTTCTGGCCAATCTGACGGGACGGCAAGACCTGGGCATTCATACCGAAATGGTTTCCGATGGGGTGATGGAAGCTCTGGAAAGAGGCATCGTGACCGGCCAGCGCAAGACCCTGCTGCCCGGCAAGGTAGTAGGCACTTTTGTACTGGGCTCCGAGCGGCTGTATCGGTTTGTGCACAACAACCCCCTCTTCGAGATGCGGCCCGCCGACTGGGTCAACAACCCCTTCAACGTGGCCCGCAACGACAATATGATCGCTATTAACTCGGCCCTCGAGGTAGATCTCACCGGCCAGGTCTGTGCCGACTCGATCGGGACTCGAATCTATTCGGGCTTTGGTGGCCAGCTCGACTTTATCCGCGGAGCCGCAGCCAGCAACGGCGGCAAGCCCATCATCGCCCTGCCCAGCAGCGGCAAGAACGGCGCATTTAGCCGCATTGTCTCCCTGCTCAAAACCGGCGCCGGCGTGGTGACCACCCGGGCCGATGTGCACTACGTGGTAACCGAATACGGCGTGGCCGAACTCTTCGGCAAGAGCCTGCGCGAGCGGGCCCAGGCCCTCATCGGCATTGCCCACCCCAATTTCCGCGAAGAACTCAGCCAGGCTGCTTTCGAGCGCGGACTCCTGCCCAAAAGCTACCCTGGGTTCTCCCCTCCTCGCCAGTAAGGCCGGGTTTGGCTGAACAGTTGCCGTTTGCTCTTCACAGATATTGAGCTGCTCACAGCTTGATTGCTTTGTCCTGCACAGCACATGGGAGGCAACGCCTGCGAAGGGTGCAATAAAGAACCCAGTCGGTTAGGGGAACTCGGCCAGGGTAAAGCTAGTTGGGGTTGCTTGCGCTTTTTGGCTCGTCCAGGCCCAGGGCCCTGTACATCAGGTCGAGGCTTTGGGCAAGGTCGGTGGTGGCCCGCTCGAGCTGCTCGATGTAGTAGGGTATCAGGGGGTCGTTGTGGCTTACGTCATCACAAAAAATTCGCCAGAACTTGCGCATGCTCGCCAGACCTTCGCTTAGCCTGGGCTCTTTGCACAGCCACAACTTAAAGGCCGGATGGGACTCAACCCTGCACAGACGGAAGCTCTCCGTTTCAATCTGTATCAGCAGTTTTTGAATCCGCACCTCGATGGACATAGCTTAAGATAGCCGAAATTGCGTCACACATGGCGTAAACCGGCGCGTTATTTGGCGTAGCCCCCTGGGATGCCTCAGACTTTTCTCACAGTTTTTGTCCTTTGGCCGCAAGGAGGGGTGGAATTATCAAAAAAAACAGTTTGGCACTGACTTTTTTTATAGTGGGCTCGAGGCCTTGTGTCAGGTGCGCCCTTGACAAACCACCCGCGCCTCGTCCATATACTTAGCCGTATGCCGGATTCAACGTTAATTGTAGTGGAATCTCCCGCCAAGGCGAAAAGCATTCAAAAAATGCTGGGTGCCGGGTACGAGGTGCGGGCCAGTAAAGGACATGTGGCCGACCTACCCGAACGCGAACTGGGCGTGGACACCCAGGCCGACTTTACCCCGCAGTATGAAGTCAAAAAAGACAAGCAGCCCGTGGTGAATGAGCTCAAGCGGGCTGCCAAGGGAAAGCGGGTACTGATAGCCACCGACCCCGACCGTGAAGGCGAGGCCATTGGCTGGCATGTGGCCCGCCTGCTGGGGCTCAACCCACAAACCCCCCTGCGGGTGGAGTTTCACGAAATCACCCCCAAGGTAGTGCGTGCGGCCGTGCAGAATCCCCGACCCATAGACCAGAGCCTGGTGGACGCCCAGCAAGCCCGAAGGGTGCTGGATCGGCTGGTGGGCTACCAGCTTTCGCCGGTACTCAGCATGGAGTTTCGGCGCAGGGCGCTATCGGCAGGCCGGGTGCAGTCGGTTGCGCTAAGGCTGCTGGTAGAGCGCGAACAAGAGATAGAGGCTTTTGTTCCACAGGAATACTGGACGGTTGAGGGGCAGTTTGAGTTGGAAAGCCAGCAGTTCAGGGCCATGCTCTATAGTGTGGGCCAGGAGCGGGTTCAGACCAGCGAGAGGTTTCTCATTACCAGTGAGGGCCAGGCCAAAGACATCACCCGCCGGGCCGAAGGCATACAAAACTACCGCATCAGCAGCATCGAGCGCCGCGAACGCCGCCGCAACGCCCCCCCGCCCTTCATCACCTCTACCCTGCAACAGGCCGCCAGCAGCCGCCTGGGCTGGACAGCCAGCCGCACCATGCGAATCGCCCAGAAGCTCTACGAAGGCATAGACCTGCCCGAAGGTGCAGTGGGCCTCATCACCTACATGCGAACCGACTCCACCAGGGTCTCACAGGAGGCCCTGGCCGAAGTGCGCGAGTTTATTCCGAGCCACTTTGGCCCGGCTTACCTGCCGGAGAAACCCAACTTTTTTGCCAGCAAAAAAGCCGCCAATGCCCAGGATGCCCACGAGGCCATCCGCCCGACTTCCACCCTGCGCACCCCCGAGGCCCTGCGCAAACACCTGAGCGAGGAGGAGTACAGGCTTTACCAGCTTATCTGGCAGCGTTTTGTGGCCTCCCAGATGGCCCCCGCCGTCTTTGACCAGACCACCGTGAACATCGCTGGCGGTGAGATGGTCTTCCGGGCGGTGGGCTCAGTGCTGAAGTTCGATGGCTATTTGCGAGTGTATGGGCGCGAAGAGGGCGACGATGCCGAGAACCAGCTACCCTCCCTACGTGAAAATGCCACGGCCCGACTGCTTAAGGTTACGCCCGAACAGCACTTTACCGAGCCACCCCCACGCTATACCGATGCCAGCCTGGTCAAGACCCTCGAGGAGATGGGCATCGGAAGGCCCTCCACCTACGCCCCCACCATAGACACCCTCGAGCGCCGGGGTTATCTGGAGCGGGCTGGTAAAGCGCTAAAGCCCACCCCACTGGGCCGCGAAGTGACCGGGTATCTGGTCAAGAGCTTCCCCGATGTGGTGGCCTACGACTTTACTGCCCAGCTCGAGTCCCGCCTCGACGAAATAGAGGAAGGCAAGGCGGCCTGGCCCAGGGTTGTGCGCGAGTTTTACGAGCCTTTCCTCAAGGACTTTGCCCGGCTTCCCCAAAAAACGTGTCCCCAGTGCGGGCGGCCCATGGAGCTAAAGGTTTCCAGGTTCGGGCAGTTTCTGGGTTGTACCGGCTACCCTGAGTGCAAATACACCGAGCGGCTCGAGCAGAAAAAAGAACCCGAGCCAATCGGTGAAGCCTGCCCGGCCTGCCAGGAGGGCCAGCTGGTACGGCGGCACGGACGCTATGGCACCTTCATCAGCTGTAACCGCTATCCTCTGTGCAAGTACACCCGCGACGAAGCCCCTTCTACCGGAATCGAATGCCCCAGGTGTCACGCTGGCGAGGTGGTGCAAAAAACCAGCAAGCGGGGCAAACCCTACTACCGCTGCAACAATCAGAGCTGCGACTTCCTGTCCTTCGACCCGCTGGTACCTGAGAAATGCCCCCTGTGTGGCTGGAACGAAGTAGCCAAGGGCCGCTCCGGCAAACGGGCCTGTTCCAACCCCGGCTGCTCTCGCTATGGTGGGCCCGACCTACAAGCCCTTAGCCAGCGCCGCAACAAGAGCCAAGCCAAGGCCAAAGGCAATAGCACCTCCAGCTCGGGTGCAACCTGGGCCGACCTCGAGCCCCTCATCGCCCAGGTGGGCCTGACCCCCGAACAGGCCGAGGTGGCCAGGCGCACCCAGGGCCAGCAAAAAGCCGTTCCAGAGGTAGCCAAGGCCCTCAACCAGCCGGAAGAGGCTGTGCTCAAGCTCTTCCGTCAGGCCATGTTCAAGCTACGCATGGAGTACGGAAGACACAAAGCTAGGGGCGAGCAGAACAAATCGCCAAGCAAGGCCAAGCGCAAGGCCACAAAAGCCAAGCAAAGTGAAAAAAGCGCAACCTGGGCCGACCTCGAGCCCCTCATCGCCCAGGTGGGCCTGACCCCCGAACAGGCCGAGGTGGCCAGGCGCACCCAGGGCCAGCAAAAAGCCGTTCCAGAGGTAGCTAAAGCCCTCAACCAGCCGGAAGAGGCTGTGCTCAAGCTCTTCCGTCAGGCCATGTTCAAGCTACGCATGGAGTATGGCAAATCCCGCAAGGAAGCGGTTGGGGCCTAGCACCATGAAACTTCACCTCCTGCGGCTCGCCAAGCGTCAGGGACAGGCCCGCTTCCCTGGCCTGGAGGGTTTCTTTACCTACCTGCTAACCCAGCCGGAGCAGGTAGAGGAGCCACGCCTGTACATTGTGCTCGAGGGTGAGGTGGTCGTTGACCTTCCCGACCACAGCTACCTGCACCTGCGCAAGGGCGAGGCAGCCCACATCCAGAGTCACCACCAGATCGCCCCCATCGACCCCAGCGTGCTGGCGGTTTGGAGGGTGTAACGGCGGTAGCCACACCCGCGCCCGTTTGGGCCTTTGCTGGGCCTATAAGAATCTTGCCAGCATCCGGCCCAGGGCCTCGAGGTCATCCAGATGTTCTTGCAAGACCCGGTACACCCGACGGCGGTCTATCTCGAGATACTCGTGCACCAGCAGGTTGCGAAACCCGATCATTTGTTTCCACCGCTGGGCCAGCTCCGTATGCAAAAGCCCGCGGCCCAAGAACAGGTCTACCAGGTCGCGCGAGCGCTCGAAACTACCCATGTTTTCGTCGGTTGCCAGGTGCGCTGCCATATCGTTGATGGCCTCGATCGCCAGTTGTAAAAAGCGCTCGGCAGCCCCATAACGCTCCGGGTTGGCCAGGAACTCCTCGAGAGAGTAGTTTGCCAGTCCCCGCAAAATCTGTAGGTTGGCTTGCAGGTGGAGCAGCCGCCGCCGCAATACCTCAGGCCGGGTCACTCAGCCACCGCCTTTTCAGGGCAATACGCTGAATACGCAAAAGTGGCTCCAAATCCCAGTACTCGCGTATCACCCGAGAAACATAGCTACCGAGGTCAAAACCAGGCCTCCGAAAAATTACCTGGTTGGGCCATACCGC
>Ga0272446_1003121_pt1 | contig 21442 bp, 16 predicted proteins | sample YNPCB0061_FD_194587 | JGI IMG/M metagenome (GOLD analysis project Ga0272446, IMG submission 194587) | Hot spring microbial mat communities from Yellowstone National Park, WY, United States - YNP-CB-006-1 | ecosystem: Environmental > Aquatic > Thermal springs > Hot (42-90C) > Sediment | place...
AGATAAGATCCAGGAAGTGCTCGAGGAAGTGCCTCGCGTGCGAAAAGACGCGGGTTACCCCCCGCTGGTCACCCCCTCCAGCCAAATCGTCGGCACTCAGGCGGTCTTCAACGTGCTGATGGGCCGTTACAAGGTGATCACCGGCGAGTTCGCCGATCTCATGCTCGGCTATTACGGGGCAACGATGGGCGTCAAGAACGCCGAAGTTGTACAGAAGTGCGCGGCGCAAGCCAAAAAAGACCCCATTTCCTGCCGGCCGGCCGATCTGCTCAAGCCGGAGTGGGACACCCTGCGGGCCGAAGCGCTCGCCTTGCCCGGTTGCAATGGCTCCGACGAAGATGTCCTGACCTATGCCATGTTCCCGCAAGTGGCCCCCAAGTTTTTCGCTACGCGCCACGAGGGACCGAAGAATGTCGGTCAGGACCCTGCCCCCGCCAAGCCCGCCGAAGCTCCCAAGGCGGCCAAAGCGGGCGACGGCGCCCGGCCCGGAATCACGCAGCCCGTCTCCTACATTGTTACGGTCGGAGGCAAGTCGCACAACGTCACAGTCGCTCCGGTGGAATAACAGTAGCTCGGATTGTTCTTTTTGCGGTTCCCGTAACGGGGAATCGGAGTCTTCATAACCCTTAACCAGCCGTTGGTCACCCGGCTGATCTTTCATTCATCCAATCGTTTATAACATGGCCATCGAAGACAAAATCCAGGAACTCAAACAGAAACGCGCCCGCTTGATGGAAGGCGGGGGCAAAGAGAAACTTGAAAAACAGCGCTCAGGCGGGAAACTGACCGCTCGCGAGCGGGTCGAAAAGCTGGTGGATCCAGGCAGCTTCCAGGAATCGGGGCTGTTTGCCCAGCACCGCTGCACCCACTTCGGCATGGCGGACAAGGAGTTGCCCGCTGATGGCGTCGTGGCCGGCGCCGGGCAGGTAGACGGACGCCTGATCCACTTGGCCAGCCAGGACTTCACCGTCAGCGGCGGCTCGGTGGGAGAGATTCACGCCGCCAAAGTCGTCGAAATGATGCAACTGTCGCTCAAAACCGGCTCGCCGTTCGTCATGATCAACGACTCGGGCGGCGCGCGCGTGCAAGAGGGCATCGACAGCCTAGCCGGCTATGGCCGCGTCTTCTACAACAATGTGATGCTGTCAGGGGCCGTTCCGCAAATCTCGCTGATTTGCGGCCCCTGCGCCGGCGGCGCCGCCTATAGCCCGGCGCTCACCGATTTCATCATTCAGACCAAAGCGGCGCAGATGTTCATCACCGGGCCCAGCGTCATCAAACAGGTGACCGGCGAGGTGGTGACCCCCGAACAGTTGGGAGGTCCGGCGGCCCAGATGAGCTATTCCGGCGTGGTGCATTTTGTGGCCGAAAACGACGAGGACGCCATCTATACCTGCCGCCGCCTGCTAAGTTTCCTGCCCTCCAACAATCTCGAAGACCCGCCGCGCCTCCCGTTCGACGAGGCGCCGCAGTACGACGCCGAGCTCAACTCCCTCATCCCCGACGATCCCAAGGCGTCCTACGACATGCGTAGTCTCATCGTCAGGGTGCTCGATTATGGCGATTTCCTCGAGATTCAGCCCACTTTCGCGCAGAATATCGTGATCGGCTTTGGCCGCATCCTGGGCCGCACCGTGGGAGTGATCGGCAATCAGCCGTCGGTTCTGGCGGGAGCCCTGGACATCAACGCTTCCGACAAGGCGTCGCGCTTCATCCGCTTCTGCAATGCCTTCAACATCCCGCTGCTGACCTTCGTCGACGTGCCGGGCTTCATGCCAGGCGTGCAGCAAGAGTACGGCGGCATCATCCGCCACGGCGCCAAGATGCTGTTTGCCTATTCCGCCGCCACGGTGCCGAAAATCACCATCATCGTGCGAAAAGCCTTCGGCGGCGCCTACCTTGCCATGTGTTCCAAAGACCTTGGCGCCGACAGGACTCTCGCCTTCCCCACCGCCGAGGTCGCCGTCATGGGCGCCGAAGGCGCGGCTGAGATTGTCTTCCGCCAGGAAATCAACAAGGCGGAGGATAAGGCCGCCAAGCGCAAAGAACTCATCGAACTGTACCGCAAGACATTCTCCACGCCTTATGTGGCCGGCGCGCGCCGCATGGTGGACGACATCATCGAACCGGCCGAAACGCGCAAGCAGGTGGCGCAAGCCCTCGAGTATCTGCAAACCAAGCGCGAACTCCGGCCGGCCAAAAAGCACGGCCTCATCCCGCTGTGAGGAAACCGAAAGGGTTATCGTAATGGGTCCCTTATTGCTGCTCTTGCCGCTGTCGGTGGCCGCCGGCTATCTGGCCGGCGCGGTCACCGCGCGCCGCACCGTGCGGCGCGAAATCGACGAAATCAAATCGCTCATCGCCGGCGCGCGGCCGGCCGCTCCCGCGCCCCAGGCGCGGCCCGAGCCTCCCAAGGCCGCTCCTGCGCCCGCGCCTCCGCCCCCCTCCGATGAGATCTCCCCGGAGATTCTCAGCGTCATCTCCGCCGCTGTGGCTGCCTTTCTCGGCAAGAAAGCTCGCGTCCGCAGCGCGCGCCTCATTCGCCCGGTGGTCTCCACCAGCGCGTGGGCGCAACAGGGCCGCGTGTTCGTGCAGGCGTCGCACAACCTGCCCTACCGCGGCCGTTAATTTCAAAGGAACTGGAGAAGGAGCATTGCTTTGAAACTCAAAATTACAATCGACGGAAAAGCTTACGAAGTGGATGTGGAGGTGGCCGAGGAGGACCGTGGTCCCTCGCTAGGGCCCGTCCCCTACTACCCCGCGGCGCCCGCCGCCGTCCCCTCCGTGCCCGTGCCTCCGCCCCCCGCCGGCGCTGCGGCGCCTTCGGCGGCGGTAGACGAAGACAAAGTCTGCCGCAGCCCGATCGCCGGCATCGTGGTCCGGGTGAATGCGCAGGTGGGCCAGCAGATTAAAGTCAATGACCCGCTTCTGGTGCTCGAAGCGATGAAGATGGAAACCAACATCACCGCTCCTGTGGAAGGCAAAATCAAAGCCATCAACGCCAAGGTCGGCGATGCAGTCCAGACGGGTCAAGTATTGGTCGAATTCGAATGACGGACGGCGCCCGGCGCCACCGCCGGACTTCGTCCGAGATCTCAGTTCATAACAGAGGACTCATAATATATGCCCGAAGAAGTTGCAAAGTCAGCAGGCTTTCAGTTTGTCGATCACATCGCCATCGCTGTCAAACCAGGCGAGCTGGAAGGCCAGGTTGAAGCTTATAAGCTGCTTGGATTCAAAGAGGTTCACCGCGAGGACGTGCTCGGCGCGGACCAAGTCCGTGAGGTGCTTCTACGCATCGGAGACGGCCCGAATTTGATTCAGTTGCTCGAACCCCTAAGCCCCGATTCGCCCGTGCAGAAGCTCATCGACAAAAACGGCGGGCGCGGCGGCTTTGCCCATATCGCCTACCGGGTGAAGAACGCTCAGGCGGCCTTTGACTACCTGTCCTCCGCCGGTTTCAAGCTCATCGACAAGGCGCCGCGCAAAGGATCGCGCGGCACTACCATTTTCTTCGTCCACCCAAAATCCAGGGAAGAGGCGCCATTCGGCATGTTAATCGAGGTGGTCGAAGATCCGGCGGCGCATTGAGGAGGTGTCATGAGCGCAACCGCGGAACGTCTCTTCTCCGAATTCCCCCCTGTCTCCACCGCCGAGTGGGAAGCGGCCATCCAGAAGGATCTAAAAGGCGCCGATTACGCCAAGAAACTCCTCTGGCAAACCGAAGAAGGCATCACCGTAAAGCCCTACTACCGCTCCGAGGACATCGCCGGACTGCAACGGCCGCCGTGCAAGGCGACGGCGGATTGGGCGATTTGCGAAGAAATCGGCGAAACCGATCCTAAGGCCGCTAACGCCGCCGCGCGCGCCGCGCTTGCCAAGGGCGCTGACCAGATCAGCTTTTCCGTTGGACCCGGCGCGGACTTGTCCGCGCTCACCGAGGGGCTGCACGGCGTGCCCCTTCATTTCCGCGCCGGCGATCATGGCTTGGCCGTGTTGCAGGCGATCGCCGAATTGGTCAAGACCCGGCCTCTCCGGGGCACGCTCGACCTCTGTCCGGTTCCCTGCGCCCAAGAAGCCGCGCCGCTCGGGAAGGCGGTTGTCGCGGCATCGCCCGGCTTCCACCCCTTCGCGGCCAGGTGCGACCGCTTCGCCGAAGCTGGAGCCACCACGGTGCAGGAGCTTGGCTTCGGCTTGGCTCAGGCGGTCGAGATCCTCTCGCTTTTGACGGACGCGGGCTGGAGCGTGGAGCAAGCCCTGCGCTCGCTTTTCCTGTCTTTTTCCACCGGTCCCAATTACTTCTTCGAGATCGCCAAGCTACGCGCCGCTCGGATGTGCTGGAGCCAGATCACGCAAAGCTACGGCATCGCGGACGATTCGGCAGTCCGGCCGCTCATCCACTGCCGCACGGCGCTTTGGGACAAAACCATCTACGATCCCTACGTCAATCTGCTCCGCGCCGCCACGGAAGCCATGTCGGCGGCGCTGGGCGGCGCCGACTCGGTTGCCGTCGGTCCTTTCGATGAAACCTTCCGCCCGGCGGACGATTTCTCCCGGCGGCTGGCCCGCAACACGCAAATCATCCTGAAAAAGGAAGCCATGCTGGACAAGGTCATCGACCCCGCCGGAGGTTCCTACTATGTCGAATGGCTGACCGGCGCCCTCGCGCGAGAGGCCTGGAAGCTGCTTCAGCGCGTGGAGTCCGAAGGCGGGTTTCTGAAGGCCGAAGCCTGGGTATGGCGCCAGGTCGAACAGTCCCGCCAGAGCCGGGAGGCCGCGGTGGCCTCGCGCCGCCGCACTATCGTAGGGACCAATCAGTATCCGAATCTGGAAGAGAAGATGCTGGCGGAGATCAAGACGCCTGCCGCGGGCTGGCGTGCAGCGGCGCTCTTCGAACAGATCCGCCTGCGCACCGAGCGCCATGCTGCGGCCGGTGGCAAAACGCCGAAGTTCCTGCTGGCCGAAATGGGCGATTTGAAGATGCGCAAGGCGCGCTCCGGCTTCTCGGCGAACTTCTTTGGCTGCGCCGGTTTCGAGGTGCTGGCGCGCTATTTCGAAACGCCTGAGCAGGCTGCCGCGGAGGCCAAGACCTGCGGCGCCGACGCGGTGGTGTTGTGCTCGTCCGATCCCGAGTACCCGGCCCTCGCGCCGCCATTATGCCGCCTGCTGGGTTCCACCCCGGTCATCGTGGCCGGTTACCCCAAGGATGCCGTCGAGCAACTGGAAGCCGCCGGAGTGGCGGGCTTCATACACATCCGCTCCAACGCGGCTGAAACGCTGGCCGCCTGGCAGCAGAAATTGGGGGTGAAAGGATAAGCCATGCGCCCGGATTTTTCCCACATCGACTTCCATCCTCCACAGGCCGCGCTGCCTGCCGTCCCGCACGGCGCTGAATGGTTGTCCCCTGAACACATCGCTGTGGCCCGCCTCTACACTCCCGAAGTGCTCCAGGGAATGGAGCACCTGGAGTACGCCGCCGGCATTCCGCCGTACTTGCGCGGACCGTACTCGACCATGTACGCCATGCAGCCCTGGACCATCCGCCAGTACGCCGGGTTCTCGACCGCCGAGGAATCCAACGCCTTCTACCGCCGAAACCTCGCGGCCGGCCAGAAGGGCCTGTCCGTAGCCTTCGATCTGGCCACACACCGCGGCTATGATTCCGACCACGAGCGCGTCATCGGCGACGTCGGCAAAGCCGGCGTGGCCATTGACAGCGTCCTGGACATGAAAATTCTGTTCGACCAGATCCCGCTCGACCAGATGTCGGTGTCCATGACCATGAACGGCGCGGTTCTGCCGGTCATGGCCTTCTATATCGTCGCCGCCGAAGAGCAGGGCGTACCGCCGGAGAAGCTCACCGGAACCATTCAGAACGACATTCTCAAAGAGTTCATGGTCCGCAATACCTACATCTATCCCCCCGGACCATCCATGCGGATCATCGGCGACATCTTCCGCTATTGCGCCGAAAAGATGCCGAAGTTCAACTGCATCAGCGTGTCCGGTTACCACATGCAGGAAGCCGGCGCCACGGCCGACATCGAGCTCGCCTACACCTTGGCCGACGGCCTCGAGTACCTGCGTTGCGGCATCAACGCCGGGCTCAGCATCGACGACTTTGCGCCGCGCATCTCCTTCTTCTGGGACATCGGCATGAACCACTTCATGGAAATCGCCAAGATGCGGGCCGGGCGCCTGCTGTGGGCCAAAATCGTGAAGCAGTTCAACCCGAAAAACCCCAAGTCCATGGCGCTGCGGACACACTCGCAAACCTCTGGCTGGAGCCTGACGGCGCAGGATCCGTTCAACAACGTGGTCCGCACCTGCATCGAGGCGCTGGCCGCCGCCATGGGACATACGCAGTCCTTGCACACCAACGCCTTGGACGAAGCCCTGGCCCTGCCGACGGATTTTTCCGCTCGTATCGCCCGCAACACCCAGATCTACCTCCAGGAAGAAACCGGAATCACGCACGTCGTGGATCCTTGGGGCGGTTCGTACTACGTGGAAAAGCTGACCCACGAGCTCGCGCACCGGGCTTGGGACCTGATCAAAGAAGTGGAGGAACTGGGCGGGATGGCCAAAGCCATCGAAACCGGTCTTCCCAAAATGCGCATCGAGGAAGCCGCGGCGCGCAAGCAGGCGCGCATTGATTCCGGCAAGGACATCATTGTCGGCGTCAACGCCTATCAGCTTGAACAGGAGCCGCCCATCGACGTGCTGGAAGTCGATAACACGGCGGTTCGCAACGCCCAAATCAAGCGGCTGGAAGAGCTCAAGAAGTCGCGCAATACGGCCGAGGTGGAAGCGGCGCTGGCGGCGCTTACCCGCTGCGCGGAGACGGGCGAGGGCAATCTCCTCGACCTCGCGGTGAACGCCGCGCGCAAGCGCGCTACGTTAGGCGAGATTTCCGCCGCGCTCGAAAAGGTGTGGGGGCGCTACCAAGCCGTTGTCAGGTCCGTCAGTGGCGTGTACTCTTCGGAAAGCGCCGAGGACGAGAACTTCCGCAAGGCGCGCGCCATGGCTGACGAATTCGCCCGCCAGGAAGGCCGCCGCCCGCGCATCCTGATCGCCAAGATGGGTCAGGATGGGCACGACCGCGGCGCTAAGGTGGTGGCCACCGCGTTCGCCGACCTGGGTTTCGATGTCGATATCGGACCGCTGTTCCAGACTCCGAAAGAAGTGGCGCGGCACGCCGTGGAAAACGACGTTCACGTGGTCGGCGTATCGTCGCTCGCCGCCGGCCATAAGACGCTGGTGCCGCAATTGATCGAGGAACTCAAGAAACTGGGGCGCGACGATATCCTGGTTACGGTGGGCGGCGTGATCCCTCCCCAAGACTACGAGTTCCTCTACCAAGCCGGAGCGGTGGGCGTCTTCGGTCCGGGGACGGTGATCTCCGTTTGCGCGCAGCGCATTCTGGAAATCCTCATCAGCGAGCCGGTGGGGGAGAAAGGCTAAATTGCCCGAGCTGCCGCTGGACCGCGAAGGCACGGCGCTGAGCATCCAAAAAGGCGTCGCCGGATCGCCGGGCGCGCATCCCCAAGTTGTCGCCCGCGCCCGGCGCCGCCGCCTCTCGCTGGCCGAGTACGTCGACGGCGTGCTGCGCGGCGACCGCGTCATCTTGAGCCGCGCGATCACCCTCATCGAGAGCGCCCGCCCCGACGACGCCGAACTCGCTCAGGACATTCTGGAACATTGCCTGCCTCATACCGGCAATTCCATTCGCGTGGGCATAACCGGCGTGCCGGGAGTCGGCAAAAGCAGCGTCATCGACGCGCTCGGCGCGCACCTCACGCAAAACTGCGGCTGCAAGGTGGCGGTTCTGGCCATTGATCCGTCCAGCGAATTTTCCGGCGGATCCATCCTCGGCGATAAAACGCGCATGGAGCGTTTGGCCGCCGACGAAAGAGCCTTCATTCGTCCTTCCCCTTCCGGCGGCTCTCTGGGCGGAGTGGCGCGCCGTACGCGGGAGACCATGCTGCTATGCGAAGCGGCCGGCTACCGCAACATCATCGTCGAAACGGTGGGCGTAGGGCAATCGGAAACCGCAGTCCGCTCGATGGTGGACTTCTTCCTGCTGCTGATGCTCGCCGGGGCGGGCGACGAGCTGCAAGGCATGAAGCGCGGCATTATGGAGATGGCCAATCTCATCGCCATCAATAAAGCCGACGGGAAAAACCTGCGCGCCGCCCAGGCTGCCCGCCGCGAATACGAAAACGCCTTGCACCTGTTCCCCCCCAGCCCCTCGGGCTGGCGCCCGCGCGTCATCACTTGCTCGGCGAAAACAGGGGAAGGCATCGCCGGCATGTGGGAGATCATCGCCGAGCACCACGCTTGGCTGAAACAGAGCGGCTATTTCGAAAAGCTCCGGCGGGACCAGGTGAAACGCTGGATGCATGAAGTAATCGAGAACGAACTCCGGCAGGAGTTTCGCAACAATCCGCACGTTCGGGCGGCCTTGCCAAAGCTGGAAGAGGACGTGCTAAGCGGGCGGGTCAGTTCCTTCCGCGCCGCGGAACGGCTTTTGAAGATTTATCGGGAGAACAAGTCATGATATTTGGTTATTCTCGTTTGTCCGCGGCCGAAGCCGCGGAGATGATCCAACACGGCCAGACGGTGAGCTTCAGCGGTTTCACGCCCGCTGGCGCCCCCAAGGCTATTCCCTTGGCCATCGCCGATAAGGCCAAGCGCGAACACGCCGCTGGACGCGAGTTCCAGATCGGCGTGCTGACCGGCGCCTCGACCGGTCCCTCGCTGGACGGCGCGCTGGCGCAAGCCGGCGCCATCAGCTTCCGGACTCCCTACCAGTCCAGCCCGGAATTGCGGAAACGCATCAACGCCGGGGAAACGCGCTTCTTCGACATGCACCTGTCCATGCTGCCGCAGGCTGTGCGTTATGGATTTCTGGGACCCGTGCACTGGGCGGTGGTGGAAGCAGCCGATATCACCGCCGGTGGCGGCATCGTGCTCACTTCCTCAGTAGGCGCCGCGCCCACCTTTTGCCACAAGGCGGAAAAAATCCTCATCGAGCTGAACCGCAAGCACCCGCCCACCCTGCTGGGCATGCACGATATTTACGAGCCCGCCAACCCTCCCGGCCGGCGCGAGATCCCCATTTACGCCCCTTCGGACCGCATCGGCTCACCCGTCATTCCGGTGGATCCCGCCAAAATCGTGGGCGTGGTGGAAACCGATCTGGACGATGAAACCGGAGGCTTCGACCCACCGGACCCGGTAACGGACACCATCGGCAACTACGTCGCCGAATTTCTGGCTTCTGAAATGGCCGCCGGCCGCATCCCCGCCTGCTTCCTGCCCATCCAAAGCGGCGTCGGAAATATCGCCAACGCCGTGCTCGGGGCGCTCGGCTCGCACTCGGAAATCCCGGCGTTCGAAATGTACACCGAGGTCTTGCAGGATTCGGTGATTAAGCTAATGCGGGAGGACCGCGTGCGTTTTGCCTCCAGTTGTTCGTTGACCGTGAGCGCGGAGGTCCTGAAGTCCGTTTACGACGACCTGGAGTGGTTCCGGCGCCGCATCCTGCTCCGTCCGCAGGAAATCACCAACCACCCGGAAGTGGTCCGCCGCTTGGGAATTATTTCCATCAATACGGCCATCGAAGTGGACATCTTCGGCAACGTCAATTCCACCCACGTCATGGGGCGGCAGATGATGAACGGCATTGGAGGCTCCGGCGATTTCACGCGGAACGCGTATCTGTCGATTTTCACCTGCCCGTCCACGGCCAAAGGCGGCAAAATCTCCACCATCGTCCCGCTGGTGAGCCACATGGACCACAGCGAGCACTCCGTGCAGATTGTGGCCACCGAATATGGCGTTGCCGACCTCCGCGGACGCGCGCCCTTCGAGCGCGCGCAACTGATCATCAACCAGTGCGCGCATCCCGATTTCCGCGGCCAGCTCAACGCCTATCTGGAGTTGGTGGAAAGCGGCCATACCCCGCAGACCCTCTCGGCGGCTTTCAAAATGCACGAACACTACATCCGTACCGGCGACATGCGCGGGGTAAACTGGAAGTGACGCCCACGGGGGCCGTCCCGGCCTTCATCGGCGCCCCGGCCCGCATCCGGCCCCCTCAGCCGCCTCTGGTATTCTAGAATATTCCTACCGCCATGCATATCAGGAAACAACGTCTTCTTACACCTGGCCCAACGCCTCTTTATCCAGCGGCGTTGCATGCGATGATGGCCTCCGACTTGCATCATCGAACCGAAGATTTCAGAAACGTATACCGCGCCGCTCTTGCGGACCTCAAAGAAGTGCTCGGCACCTCTCACGACGTGTTGATCTTTGTGGCTTCGGGCACCGGCGCCATGGAAACCGCGGCTTCCAATTTCTTGCGCCGCGGTGATAAGGTCATCGTCTGTTCCGCCGGCAAGTTCGGCGAACGATGGGTGGAAATCGCCAAAGCCTACGGGCTGGATGCTGTGGTGCTGAAAGCCGAATACGGCGACGTCGTGCAGCCGGAAGCGGTGGAAGCCGCCCTCAAGGCGGAACCCGCCACCAAAGCCGTTTTCGTGCAAGCATCGGAGACCTCCACCGGCGCCGTGCACAACGTCGAGGCGATGGGTAAGATCATCGCCGCCACGGACGCCGTCTTTGTCGTGGACGCCATTACCGGCATCGGGACCATGCCGCTCGATATCGACGGTTGGGGCCTCGACCTTGTGGTCGGCGGTTCGCAAAAAGCCTTCATGATTCCGCCCGGCTTGGCCTTCCTGGCCATCAGCCCCAAGGCATGGAAGCTCAACGAAACGAGTGACCTGCCGCACTATTACTTCGACGTCAAGAAAGAGAAGAAGAGTGCGGCCAACGGCGAGTCAAGCTGGACGCCCAATACCAGCCTGATTCTGGCGCTGGCGGAAGCCTTGCGCTACATCAAAAAAGTCGGAATGGCGAATCTGGTCGAAAACGCTCAGCTCTTGGCGAAAGCCACTCGCGCGGCGGTGCAGGAGCTCGGCTTGGAACTGTTCGCTCCCGGCTCGCCGGGATCTTCGGTCACTGCCGTCCGGGCCCCCAAGGGCATGGACTCCGGCGTCATCGTAAAGGAGTTCCGCACGCGTTTCAACTCCATCATCGCTAACGGTCAGGGCACGATGAAGGGACAAATCTTCCGCATCGCGCACCTGGGCTATTTCGACTTCGCGGACCTGTTCGCCGTCATTGCCGAACTGGAGCTAATTTTGGCCGCCAACGGCCATCCGGTGACTTTCGGCTCAGGCGTAGCCGCCGTCCAGCGGGTGTACGCGGAAGCCGCCGGTCTGAAAAAGTAGCGTGGAGGCTGCATGAAGATTGTCGTCGCCGAACCGATGGCCCCCGCGGGCATCGAAATGCTGAAAGCCCAGCCGGGCTGGGATGTGGTGGTTTCCAATCCCAAAGAATACTTGCAGCACCTCGCCGATTGCGAGGCGTTGGTGGTGCGCAGCGGCGTGAAGCTGACCAAGGATGTCTTGGCGCAGGCGCCGAAATTGCGCGTGATCGGACGCGCCGGCGTGGGGGTGGACAACGTGGACATTCCAGCGGCCACCGCCGCCGGCATTTTGGTGATGAATACGCCCGGCGGGAACGCGGTTTCCGTCGCCGAACATACCATGGCGTTGATGCTGGCCTTGGCCCGATCCGTGGTGCAAGCCAGCAATTCCACCAAGAGCGGCAAGTGGGAAAAGAAAAAGTTCCTCGGGCACGAACTGCGCGGCAAGACGCTCGGAGTGATCGGTCTGGGAAGCATCGGGCGGGAGACCGTCCGCCGGGCGCGCGCGTTCGAAATGCGCATCCTGGCGTGCGATCCTTACGTCACCCCGGCCACCGCTTCCGACCTCAGCATCGAACTGGTGGACCTGGACCGGCTCTACGCCGAAAGCGACTTCATCACCCTGCACTTGGCGCTGACCCCGGAAACCAAGAACCTGGTGTCCCGCGAAGCTTTCGCCAAAATGAAACGCGGCGTCTACATCGTGAACTGCGCGCGGGGAGAACTGATCGATCCCGAAGCGCTCCGCGCCGCGCTCGAATCCGGCCAAGTGGCTGGGGCGGCCCTGGACGTGTTCTCGCCCGAACCCCCTCCGCCTGATTGCCCCTTGTTCGCCTTCGATAACGTCATCGCCTCTCCGCACATCGGCGGATCTACCGAGGAGGCGCAAGAGATCGTCGGCATCCGCATCGTCGAGCAACTCGTCGAGTACCTCAACCACGGCGTAGCCATCAACGCGGTCAACATGCCCGCGCTCTCGCCGGAGGAGTACAAGGCCGTTGAACCCTACATCACCCTGGCCGAGCGGCTCGGAAACTTCGCCGCCCACGTCGCCGTAGGCAACCCCCGTGCCGTGCGCCTGGGCTATTGCGGCAAGATCGGCGAAGGCAACACCAACCTGCTTCGTAATGCCGGGCTGGCGGGCGTTCTGAACCGCTGGCTGTCGGCCCGCGCCAACCTCGTCAACGCCTTGCAGATCGCGCAACAGAGAGGACTGGAAATCACCGAAAAGCGCGAAACGCGCTGCGGGCGCGTGGACTCCATCAAGCTGGAATTGGAAACCGACGCCGGCGCCACACGCGTCGAGGGCGCCGTAATCCTGGACCGCCCGCGCCTGATTCAAGTCGACGGCATCCCGGCGGAGGTGGCTCTATCCGGTCACCTGGTCTATATGCGCAACGACGACGTGCCCGGCGTCATCGGCCACGTCGGCACCGTGCTGGGCCGAAACGGCATCAACATCGCCAATTTCTCTTTGGGACGGCAAGAAGCGCCCGCGCGCCCCGGCGAACCGCTGGCCGCCGTCGCCGTGGTCGAAACCGACGAACAGGTGCCGGAGTCCGTCCTGGCGCAGCTTCGCGAGAACAAGGCTGTTCGCCAAGCCTCCGTCGTCGAGTTCCTCTAGCCCGCCGGAGCGGCGCTCGCGCCGGCAGGCCGCAACTCGCTACTCCCGCATCTCCGGCGGGATGGGAAGCGTCACTTGACCCGTGGCGGCCCATTCGGCCCCCCGAGTGAATGTGACCACGAAAGTCGGCGTTTGTACCGCTGGCGCGTCATGGCCCAGCACCGTCGTGAACACGCGCCCCTTGCCGTAATTCGACACCCATAGCATGGGTTGGTGCAGACCGGGACCGGGGGTCGGCTGCTTGGGATTCTTGTAACGGGAATGGTCGTCCCATGCGGTCGCCAACACGCGGTATGCGCCGGCCGGCTGCCATTTTAGGTTGGCGTAGAGTTCGTCGTTGGGCTGCGGCAGCTTCTTTCTTAAGCCCTTGGTAATGGGGTGGTCCGCATCTTTGATGTCGACGGCGAAATCGTGCGATGGAGAGTGATGCCCCTGACCGGGGCGCCAGTTGGCCCCGCACATCTTCTCATATTCTTCCCAGCCATCGAAGGCGGCTACCGAGAAGTGATAAATCACCACGCCTTTGCCGGACTTCACGAAATCCAGCAGAGCGTTCTGCGCCCGCTCGCCCCACCAAAGCGCCTTCTGCCGGCGCTCATAGTAGTTGATGACCACCAAATCATAAGGCGCCAGCGTTTCGGGTCCCGCGCCCCGGAACTCCTCGGTGACGCGCACCTCGAAACGGCCCGTGTCCTCGAGGGCTTTCCGCAGCAGCGGCGTTACTCCCCGCCAGTCATGGCCGTTCTGGCCGGTGATGATGAGCGTCTGAATCTTGGGTTGCTGGGCAACCGCCGTCAGGCAAAATGCGGCCGCGGCCGCAAACAGCACGAATTTCTTCATGACTTGTCCTTGGAGGGGATTATACCGTACCCTTCCAAGAATTAGAATCTCTCGCGCCAGACTCAGAACGTGATCCGCACGCCGAACTGCAAGTTGCGCGATGGGCCGGCGGCGGACACGGTGCCGAAATCCGTACTGCTGGTGGTGACGTTCAGGCTGCGGAAGTTTACATGGTTCATGAGATTAAATCCGTCGGCGCGGAACTGGAGCCGCCAGCCCTCATGGATGCGAAACTCTTTGCGCAATGAAACGTCCCACAAATACAATCCCGGTCCGCGGATGATTCCCACGCCCGCCGTGCCTAACTGGTCGTTCGGCGCCGTTCTGAAAGCTGCTGTATTGAACCAGCGGTTGGGCCCGCGCTCCTCCGACGGCAAGCTCACCTCCCCGCCAATGTAATCGGCGCGTCTGGTCACGCCGGTCGCGCTGCCCACCGGCGTAAGCGGGGGTCCAGCCTGCCGCCGCGTAATGCCGCTAATCTCCCAGCGCCCGAACGCATTGCCCCAGAAGCCTCGCCGCGTCCGAAGCCAGGGAATCCGGTACGTATAAGTTGCCACGAAAATGTGGCGCCGGTCGAAAGTGGTCGAGCCGCGGAAGAAACGCCGGTTGGTATACTCTAAGCCGCTATCGGCATTCTCGGTGTCGCTGCTGGCGTCCGCGATGGCGTGCGACCACGTATGGCTTACCGTCAGAATCAGGTTCCCTTTGCGGCGCGTGAGATACGTCTGCAAGGAGTTGTAACTCGAATTCGCATCGCTCAGGAACATGCGGATCGCTGAGTAGCCCTTATACGGGCGAATGGCGTTCGTCACAGGCCGTTGGGAGCTCGGGATCTGATAGTTTGCGGCTAGCACGGTGAACGGCGGAAAATTGATGTCCGGCTGCCGCAATAAGTGATGACCCACGTTCCCCGCATAGGTCAGGTCCAGAAAGACCCCGTACTTCAACTCGCGCTGTATGCCGAAGTTGTAACTGTAAACGGTGGGGATTTTCAGGTTCTGGTCAATCGCGTTGATGCTCCCCATCACCGCCAGCGCGGAAGCGGTTCCCCCCAGCGGGTTGCTCAAGTTGCCGCTTTCGTAAGAAACCTGTTTCGAGAACGGCGGCAGGTTGAGCTGCGAAAAAATCAGGTTCCCTTGAATGCGGTCGTGATAGGCGCCGAAGCCGCCCCGAACCGCCATGCGGCTCGTGCGGAACGGAGCCCACGCGAAGCTGAAGCGCGGCATGAACAGGTTGTACACGTTGTAAAAGCCCCGGGGCGCGCCCGCCGGCACCGACAGCACTTCCGGACTCCTGGCCCCTTCCACCCGGCCCACGTGCTTATCCGGCACGCCGTTGCCGGCGCGAATCAACCCGTTCCACGGATTTCCCGAACCCGGCACGATCAAGCCGTTCGAGGTGACGCTCACCGCCTTCGCCGGATCGTACAGCGCCGGAACGAAGTTGGCGATGTTGTTCGCCGCCGTGTAAGTGGGGATGTAGTGGCTGAACCGCATGCCGATCTCCACGCTGAACCGGCTGGTGATCTTCCAGGAATCCTGGATGTAAGCGTCGTATTGCGAAAACCGGAAGAACCCCACCGGGTCGCTGGCTGCTTCCGTATAAAGCTGGAACTGCCCCAAAGCGGCGTCCGCCAAAGCGTAGTTCGTGGTGCCGTTGTTGGCGCTGGTGTTGAAAGCCACGCTGCCGTCGTACACCGAACGCCCGTTCTGGTCTTTCCGGTTGCGGATGATCATGACGCCGCCTTTAAAGGCGTGCTGCCCCCGTATGTAGGTGAGATTGTCGGAGATCGTAATATCCGTCACTGGCGACATCAGGTACACCCGCGCCGGTCCGTTGAACGAGGCGAAGCTGCTGATCGTCACGTCTGGGATCCCGTTCCCGTATGGCCCCTTTCCACCGAACACCAGAGGAAACTGGAATCCATACGTGCTCCTCAGCCAGTTCGTGCCTTGCAGCGGCGTGCGCTGCCCGTTCCAACTGGCGTTAATGCGGGCTTCATTGAAAATCCGCGGGCTTATGGTCCAAAGATAGCCGAGCTGAGGACCGTAGCCCGGGCGGTTCCGCGCCGTGGGGGTCGTGGGAAGCTGGGAGGAATTAAACGTTCCGAACGGATCGATCAAGTCGTAATCGTCGTGAATCCAGCGGAAGTATATCGACTGCCGGTCGCTGGCCTTCCAGTCGATGCGCGCGATGTCCTGCCGCCAGTTGAACGGATTCAGCACTTCAAAAATCGCGTTATTGGTCGTGGGCGTGTCCACATACAGCGCCGTATACTTCTCCATGGCGTCGTAGACCTTCATGATGGCCCGCCCGTCGGTGGTCATCAGCGGCGACAGGTCCTTGTTGGGGATGGGCAGCCGCGTGCCCGGATAGTAGATCGCGTTGGTCCGGCGCGAAAAGTCCCCCGCCCGCTCAGCCCGCGTCGGTAACGTGCGGCGCGTGGGGTTCGTGAACCGGCGAATTTTCTTCCATTCTTGCCCCGCGAAGAAAAACAGTTTGCCTTTCTTCAGCGGCCCGAACGCGATGGGTCCACCCAAGCTCCACCCGAAATCGTTAAACCGGAAGGCCGGTTTCTCCGGCGAAAAGTAGTTCTTGGCGTCGAAAACGTCGTTCCGGACAGCTTCAAACAGGCTGCCGTGATAACGCTCCGTGCCGCCTTTGGTCACAACATTGATGGATGCCCCGGAGTTGCGGCCGTATTCGGCCGAAAACGCCGAGGTCTGTACGCGCAATTCCCGGATAAAATCCACGCCCACGTTGTTGTTCTGGCTGCCGTTGCTGCCGGAATCCAGATTCATTCCGCCGTCCACCATCAGGTGGTTGCTGCCCCCGCGCGTGCCGTTCACCGATTGGTTGGTGACGCTGAGACTGGTCGTGGTGGCCATCTGGTCCTCATCGAGCAAGGCTACGCCGGGAATCAAGGTAACCAGTTGCAGGTAGTTTCGGCCATTCAGCGCCAGGTCTTCCACCTGCGACGAGTCGATGGTGCGCGCCACCTCACCCGACACCGTGTTCACCGTTTCGCCAAGGACCTCGCTCACCACCACCGACTCGGTGACGGCGCCCACCTCGAGCTTGAAATCCGCGGTGATGCGCCCGGCATCAGGCATGTCATAACCGCTGCGGATGGCTTTCCGGAACCCCGCCGCCTCGGCTTCGACATTGTAAACGCCGGGCGGAAGACCGGTCACCTGATAAAAGCCGTTGGAATTGGTCGTGGTCTTCCAATTCAAGTTGGTTTCGGTATTAGTGACGACCACACTAGCGCCCGGTATCACGGCTCCGGTGGTGTCAGAAACCGTCCCGGAAATCCTACCGTTGAAATTCTGCGCGAAAAGCGTGGAAACAAGGAAAAGGACACTTGCGACTAAGGCGCCGCTCTTGCGAATCAGTTTCATGGACTAACTCTTCAACTCCCCTGGGCATTATATCAACGGTGAAACGTCCCTGAAAAGCGTTTTTATTATTCTGCTTCCCGCACCAAAGTGGCGGCCGCCTGCGCTTCCGCCGCGCGCCCTTCTCCCACCGGGCCGACTCCCTCCGCGGTCTTAAATTTGACCGAGACCCGGTCCACATCTAACCCTAGCGCGGATGCCAGCGACTGGCGAATCGCCAGTCGGTAGTCCTTTAACTTGGGCCGTTCCAGGATCACCGTCGAGTCGATGTGGGCGATGCGGTAGCCCCGCCCGGCGGCCAGATCGCGCGCATGGCGCAGAAACTCAAGGCTGTCGGCGTCTCTCCACCGGGGATCCGTGTCCGGAAAGTGCATACCGATGTCGCCCAACGCCAGCGCCCCTAAAATGGCGTCGGTGATGGCGTGCGCCAGCACGTCGGCATCCGAGTGGCCTTCCAGCCCGAATGCAGCGGGTATCTTTACGCCGCCCAGGATGAGATCCCGCCCCGGACCCGTGCGGTGAATATCCCAACCCAGTCCTGTTCGCACCTCAGACATGGCCGTCAGCCGGACTTTTTCCGGGCAAGCTGCTCCGCCATGAACAACCGGGCCAAATCCATGTCCGAAGGCTTGGTGATCTTGATGTTGCGGTCGCTGCCCGGCACCACCGACACCTCCACTCGATCCAGGCGCTCCACCAGACTCGATTCGTCCGTGCCGGTGAAACCGTCCTCCCGCGCCTTCTCGAACGCCTCCCGCAGCAGCTCCAGCCGGAACACCTGCGGCGTTTGCGTCAGAATCAGCTTGTCTCTGGGTATGGTGGCGCGTATCTTGTTCCGGTGCACCTGCTTAACCGTGTCCACCGGAACGATGCCCACAATCGCCGCGCCTGTCGCCGCAGCCTCAGCCAGCACTGCGCGAATGATCTCTTCGTCCACGAACGGGCGGACGGCATCGTGAACCGCCACCAGTTCAATCCCCGGAGAAACTTCCCGCAAGGCGTTCTCGACCGACTCCTGCCGTGTGGCGCCCCCCACCACCAGCTTCAACGTCTTCCCCCGCGCCTCTCTCACCAGCCACTCGCGCGCCCAGTCCATGTCCTCGGCGCGCAAGGCGACGATCACCTCGCTCACGCTGTCGCAATCCACAAACTTGCGCAAAGTATGCACGATGATCGGCTGCCCGTCGAGCAGCATGAACTGCTTCCGGCTGGTGCCGGTCTTCTCCGGCGAGGCAGGACGTCCCATGCGGGTCCCCAAACCCGCCGCTGGCAAGATCACGGCGACTTTCATGGCTTCATTCGGCAATCAGCATGCGGCCTTTTCCCGGATTTCAACTGCTGGAAGGCTGAGCCGGCGTGCCCGGGTGCGGCGGCTGCTCCCGCGCCCCCGGCGCCCTCTCATGACGCTCGGGGTGCGCCGCGGCGGCTTTCTCATGGACGGCGTGGATCCGCTCGTCGTAACGGCCGAAAATCATCTTGCCGGCCGTGGTCTGCAACACGCTGGTGACCGTAATGTCGATCGTCTTTGAGATCATCTTCTTCGCGTTGTCCACCACCACCATCGTCCCGTCGTCCAGGTACGCCACGCCCTGGTTGTACTCCTTACCCTCTTTCAAAATGAACACCCGCATCGTCTCTCCGGGCAAGACGATCGGTTTCAGCGAGTTGGCCAGCTCGTTGATATTCAGCACCTCAACGCCATGCAATTGGGCCACTTTGTTGAGGTTAAAGTCGTTGGTCACGATCTTGCAGTCGTAAGCTTTGGCCAGCTCGATCAGCTTCATGTCCACGTCCCGAATGTTGGGGAAATCGTCTTCCAGGATCTGAACATTCAAATGCGCAATCTTCTGAATCCGATGGAGAATGTCCAAACCCCGCCGCCCGCGGTTCCTCTTCATCGAATCGGCCGAGTCCGCCACAAGCTGAAGTTCCCGGAGGACAAACTGCGGAATCACCAGCGTCCCGTCCAGAAATCCGGTTTCGGCAATGTCCGCGATGCGGCCGTCAATGATGACGCTCGTATCAAGGATCTTGAACTGCTGCTTGGATACCTTCTCGCCCCCAAACAGCCCTCCCAGCGCCGACAGGTTCAGCATGTCGCCTTTGTTCGCCCCGACCACCAGCCCCACGTATGCCATCCACAGGGTGATCCCCAGTTGCAAGAACGGCACCGTGTCCGTGTTGTCCCGAAACGCCTGATTGAGGATCAAAGAGATCAAAAACGCTCCTGTAATCCCCAATACGGAGCCAATAGCAGCCCCGATCAACCGCTTCAGGCTCACCTGCTTCAGCCGGATTTCAAACAATACGATCGCCAGCCCCAAAATCAGACCCACCAGAGCACCGTAGGGACGGGGGACGCCGAATGGCCTTAAGATCCACCCAGCCGCGGTCAACACCAGGACAAATATGCTACGTAAGACAAATAAATCGTTCACTAGGACACCTCGCACCGCTTGTCCGAGGAAGACACCAAACTTGCGTATTCCGGGATGTTACATTCCCGGCAATGAGTATACCACCGTAAGCGCCGCTCCGGAGGAGTTTCCCTTCCTCCAAGCCCTGGCATGGCGAAAATTAAGCGAAAAAAGGGCCCCCATGCCCCAGCCCACTGCGTTATAATTGTCCTTTCCGGGGAGGACAGACAGTGGACGAGAAGGAACGCCAGCGGGCGCTTGCACTTACGCTGGGGCAGATTGAAAAGCAGTTCGGCAAGGGGTCGATTGTGCGTCTCGGCTCGCACGAGGCCGTCGGACCCATCCAGGCAATCTCCAGCGGATCCATCGCCCTGGATGCGGCTTTGGGCGTCGGGGGCTTCCCACGGGGGCGAATCTGCGAAATCTTTGGTCCGGAATCCTCCGGCAAGACCACCATTGCTCTACAAGTGGTCGCCGAAGCCCAAAAAGCGGGCGGTATGGCGGCCTTTATTGACGTCGAGCACGCCCTAGACCCAGGCTACGCCGCCAAACTGGGCGTCGACGTGGACAACCTGCTGGTTTCTCAACCGGATTACGCCGAGCAGGCGCTGGAAATCGCCAACGCCCTGATCGCCTCCAATTCGATTGATGTAGTGGTCGTGGATTCCGTGGCGGCTCTGGTCCCGAAAGCGGAACTGGAAGGCGAAATGGGCGATTCTTTTATGGGCGTACAGGCCAGGCTCATGTCGCAAGCTTTGCGCAAGCTCACCGGCATCGTTTCCCGCTCTAACACCTGCCTCATTTTCATTAACCAGATCCGGGAAAAGATCGGGGTCATGTTCGGCAACCCCGAAACCACCACCGGCGGACGGGCGTTGAAATTCTATGCTTCAGTGCGCTGTGACGTCCGGCGCATCGCCGCCATCAAAGAAGGCGAAACCGTCACCGGCAACCGCACCAAGGTAAAAGTGGTCAAAAACAAGTGCGCTCCGCCCTTCCGGGAGGCCGAATTTGACATTTTGTATGGCGAAGGGATATCGAAAGAAGGCGATTTGATCGACCTGGGCGTCGGCCACAACATTATCGAGAAGAGTGGATCCTGGTACAGCTTCAAAGGCGACCGCATCGGCCAGGGCAGGGAAAACGCCCGGCAATTCCTGAAGGATAACCCCGCCATGGCTGCCCAGATCGAGCAGGAGCTTAGAAAAGCGCTGGGGCTGGTGCGGCCCGAAGCCGCCGCTCCCGCCGCCAAGGGCAAGTAGTCCGGGCGGACTCAGCGCTTTTTCAAAGCTTCGGTGAGCGCCGGGACCACTTCCAGCCAATCCCCAACGATGCCGTAATCGGCTGCCTCGAAAATCGGCGCTTGGGGATCGGTATTGATGGCGACAATGGTTTTCGAACCCTTGATGCCCACCAGATGCTGGATCGCGCCCGAAATCCCCACCGCGATGTACAGTTTCGGAGCTACCGTCTGGCCGGAACTGCCCACTTGGCGCGCCATCGGCAGCCAGCCGTTGTCGCAAACCGGCCGAGATGCGCCGATTTCGGCCTGAAGCGCCTCCGCCAGCTCCTCAATAAGGCGCAGATTCTGCGGATCCTTTAGCCCCCGTCCCACAGCCACGATTCGCTCAGCAGCAGACAGGTCGACCGCTGCTTGGGTCTCACGGAAGGGGGCGGACGGGCGGGTTCGAATGGTGGCGGGATGGATGTGGGGGCGGAATATTTCCACAGCCGCCGGATCCCCACCGGGTTCCACAGCTTGACAGGCGCCCGCCTGAAACGAGAGAAACTTCACGCCTTCCCCCCGAAAGCGGTAGTCGGCATGCAGCTTGCCCTGGAACAGAGGCCGGGTGAAGATCAATTCTCCATCTTCGCAACGATGACC
>Ga0272446_1003122_pt1 | contig 21441 bp, 18 predicted proteins | sample YNPCB0061_FD_194587 | JGI IMG/M metagenome (GOLD analysis project Ga0272446, IMG submission 194587) | Hot spring microbial mat communities from Yellowstone National Park, WY, United States - YNP-CB-006-1 | ecosystem: Environmental > Aquatic > Thermal springs > Hot (42-90C) > Sediment | place...
CCGAGCCGTACTAATAGACCGAGGGCTTGACCTCTTTTCATGGGTGTCTCTGACTTCACTATGCAGCCTTCAGGGCTCTGAAACCCTACCAGCACTCCTGGTGTCTATGGCGCGGTGGAACCACGCTGACCCATCCCGAACTCAGTTGTGAAACGCTGCTGCGGCGAAGATAGTTGGACCGTTGGGTCCCGCAAAAATAGCTCGATGCCAGGTTATCCTTAAACACAAAAAACACCTCTGATACATGTATCAGAGGTGTTTTTGTCCTGGAATATCCAGCTTATAGCGAGGGAGTTTTTAAGTCCATTCACAGGTTAATGAGTGATATGACCTGCGAACGGACTCCTGTTTAATTGTTTTGGCTGGATATCTGCAGGAGCTGAAGGATCTGTGTTTATAGCAGAGATTGAATTGTTTCGCGATACTGGCTTTTCTGCTTCACACCTTTCAGTTCGCCGACTTTATCTTTGTGCTTGAAGAACTGAATGGTGGGCGTGCCAACTACTCCGGCTGCTTCGGCAATTTCTGGATCTTGCTCGACATCGATTTCAACGTAATGGATTTTGCCGTCAAACTCGTCTACTACTTTATTGAGGATGGGTTTCAGGGTATGGCAGGGGCCACATTGAGGTGATGCATATTTGACCATGATCAGGCGATCGCTCTCATGGTAGAGCTTCCGCAGAGCGTAGCTGCCTGCATGGCGGGTTGCAGCCAGGTTAAATTCGGACGCTTGTTGCTCTTCCGACTTTTTTTCAGCGGCTTCCTCGGTGGGCTTTTCAGAGGCTTCCGTTTGATGGAACTCCTGGATTAACCCATGGGCTGAAAGCCAGCGCTCCGCTAGCAGAGCCGCCATGCAACCAGTGCCCGCAGCCGTGACTGCTTGACGGTATTCATGATCTTGCACATCCCCAGCGGCAAACACGCCTTCCAGATTGGTTTCTACGGAACCGGGCTTGGTCAGGATGTAGCCCACTTCATCCAGGTCAATCTGTCCTTTGAATAAGGCGGTATTGGGGGTGTGACCGATCGCATAAAACAATCCTTTGGCAGGCAGATCCCTTTCTTCACCGGTGAGACGGTTGTGTAGCTTCAGACCAGTCATGAAGCCATTTTCCCCATAGACGCTGACAGCTTCGGTGTTCCAGTGAATGGTAATGCGGGGATTTTTGAGCACCCTGTCTTGCATGGCTTTGCTGGCCCGCATGTGATCGGATCGGACCAGCATGTGCACGTGGTCACCGTACTTGGTCAGGTATAACGCTTCTTCAGCTGCCGTATCGCCCCCACCGATGATGGCTAGTTCCTGTCCCCGAAAGATGGGAGTGGCTCCATCACAAATGGCGCAGGCAGAAATGCCTCGGCTCCAGTATTGCTCTTCACCCGGAAGTCCGAGGCGCTTGGCGGTTGCTCCGGTGGCAATAATGACGCTGTGGACTTTAACCTCTCGCTCTTCGGAGCGAATGATAAAGGGACGCTGATTGAAATCGACAAAAGTCACATCTTCTGTTACTAATTCTGCTCCCCATCGCACAGCCTGGGCTTTCATCCGTTCCATCAGGGTTGGACCCGTAATGCCTTCTGGAAAACCTGGGAAATTTTCCACTTCCGTGGTGGTCATCAACTGTCCACCCGGCAGCCCTCCTGCCTGAAATCCTTCAAAAACAAACGGTTTGAGATTGGCCCGAGCAGCATAAATTGCGGCGGTATAACCGGCGGGCCCTGACCCAATAATGACGAGATTTTCGATGGATGGGCTTGCCATAGTCAAACAAACTCATAACGACTACGCTTAGTATACCGCAAGCTGTCCGTCTTTAGTTTCAGGCTTGTTCGAGTGCAGGTTTACCCTGGTCGAACAGATTCAGATCTGGTAGGTTTTTAGGACAGTCTTTAAGGATCGATTTCCATGGGGGCATTGGAAGGACGGGATTTACTTAGTTTGGCAGACTTAAGTGTGGAGGAGTTGAACGCACTCCTACAACTGGCTGCAGACTTAAAAGCTGGTAGGGTGGTAATGCGTTGTCCCAAAATTCTGGGGTTATTGTTCTATAAGGCGTCGACCCGAACCCGGGTGAGTTTTTCAACTGCGATGTATCGTTTGGGTGGGCAGGTGCTGGATCTGAACCCCAGCGTGACTCAGGTCAGTCGGGGTGAGCCAATTGCGGATACGGCCCGCGTTCTGGATCGCTATCTGGATATTTTGGCCATTCGCACCTTTGACCAGGCTGATCTGGAAACGTTTGCCCACTATGCCAAGATTCCTGTCATCAATGCCCTCAGTGATTTGGAGCATCCGTGTCAGATTCTGGCTGATTTGCAAACCACCCAGGAGTGTTTTGGCCAATTGGCGGGATTGACCCTTACCTATGTGGGGGATGGCAATAATGTGGCCCATTCTCTGCTGTTGGGCTGTGCCATGGCGGGGATGAATGTGCGGGTTGCCTCGCCACCGGATTATCAACCGCTGGAATGTGTGGTTGCTCAGGCCCAGGCGATCGCGGCTGGAAAAACCGAAGTTACAGTTACCACGGACCCCATTGCCGCAGTGAAGGATGCCCATGTGCTTTATACCGATGTGTGGGCCAGTATGGGGCAAGAGGATCTGGCAGAGAGCCGGATTCCGATTTTCCAGCCTTATCAGATTAACCAAGCATTGTTGGCCCATGCCGATCGGCAGGCGATTGTGCTGCACTGCTTGCCAGCTCACCGCGGTGAGGAGATTACCGATGCGGTGATGGAAGGCCCCCAGTCCCGTGTGTGGGATCAGGCGGAAAACCGCATGCATGCCCAGCAAGCCCTGCTAGCCAGTTTGCTAGGATCTGCCTGAGGCAGGCTTTCCCCCGTTTAGCTTGCCAATCAGCAATAGGCGTGATGTCAAGGAGGTGTTGGCTGCTTGCTGTTCATGCCAGTGACAGCATTTTCACGGTGATTAAGCCACGGGAGTTCAATCAGAAAGCCTAAAAATGAAGCATGTTTGCGATTGAGTCGTGTCAAGCCGCTGTGAAAATTGCAGTAAACCTGCTGCATTTGCTTAGTAAAGATTACAAGGAGTGATACGGAGGGTGTGTGAGTGATTTCAAAATGCTGCTGAGGCGTTGGTTGGTGGTGTCGCTGAGTGTCTGTCTGGTGTTCCTAAGTGGCTGCAGTTTGCCCCAAGTGAGCGCGGAGGAGCGATTATTTTTGAATCTCTCGCTGGACTTTTTGGGGGAGTATGAACTGCCGAAGCAGGAGTTTCAGCAGACGCCGGTAGGGGGACTCTCAGCTATTACCTATGACCGCCAGCGCGATCGCTTCTATGCTGTGTCTGATGATCGCAGTGACCTGGCACCGGCCCGTTTCTACACCCTTAAAGTTGATCTGGACCGGAGCAATGACACTGCTCCCTGGATTGGTCAGGTTGCGCTGGAAGCCGTGACTTTCCTTACGGATGAAAAGGGCCAACCCTATGCCAAGGGGACGGTGGATACAGAGGGAATTGCCCTGTCTCCTGGGGGTGGGGTGTTCGTTTCTAGTGAAGGGGTGACCCGCGATCGCCTTCCTCCGTTGGTGCGGCAATTTGATCGGGTCAGTGGCAAGGGGCAGAGCAGTTTGCCGATTCCATCCCGCTATTTGCCCAATCCCAAGGGTGAGGAACTGACTCAGGGGGTGCAGGACAATTTGGGGTTTGAAGCGTTGACACTGGTTGCAGGCAGCTATGGTCAGGGTTCTGGGACTTCGACCGAACCGTTTCGCATCTTTACAGCAACTGAATCTGCCCTAATTCAGGATCAGGGGGCACCAGGACAGGAGTCCCTGAGTCGAATGCTGCACTATCTGGTTGAGTCGGGGCGATTTTTGCTGGTCTCCGAGCATGCTTATCCCGTCGATCCTGTTCCCCGTGGGGCGCTCTCCAATGGCTTGGCGGAAATTCTGGCGGTTGATCAGGCAGGCCATTTTCTCAGTCTGGAACGCTCATTTGGTCCGCTGGTTGGCTTTGGGGTCAAGCTGTATCAAATAACGACAAGCGGTGCAACTGACACCTCGACCATTGATAGCCTGAAGGGGCCATTGCGGGGTGTCCAACCCATTCGTAAGAAGCTGTTGCTGGATTTGAGTGAGTTGGGTATCCGTCTGGACAATTTGGAAGGGATGACCCTGGGACCCCGGCTACCGGATGGTAGTCAGAGTTTGCTGTTGGTCAGTGATGACAATTTCCAACCAGCCCAGGTGACCCAGTTTCTGCTGTTTCGATTAAAGGGATTAAGGCCAGGTCGTTGAGATCAGGGATGCGATCGTCGCCACAGGGAATCCATAAGGGACTGCACCGATTCTCTGGCATCCCGTAGGGTTTGGGCCATGGGTTGTTGGGTTTGCAAGAAAACACGGGCACAGTTCCGTCCAGGCATACCGGAAATGGATCCGCCGGGATGGGTTCCAGCGCCGGTCAGAAACAGCCCCTGAATCGGTGTTTTATAGTTGGCTAACTCTGGCAGGGGACGGAAAAAGACCATTTGTTCCAGGGTCATGTCGAGGTGATAGTAGTTGCCCTTTAAGGCCCCTAGACGCTCTCCCAGTTCAGCGGGGCTCTCCACCCGGCGGGCGATCGTGGCGGTGCAAACATTGGGGGCGTATTCGGCCAGCTTGTCCAGGACGCGATCGGCCACCTGATGTTTCAACTCATCGGTCCAACCGGTGCCATGGAGGCCGGTTCCTTCTCGTCCAGCAATCTGGTAAGGAGCGAAAAACTCGATCCAGAGGGTGTGCTGGCCTTCAGGCGCCATTGAGGGATCGAGCATGGTTGGCTGAACCACATACATCGATGGATCGGCATCCGGGATGCGGCCTAATAGGGTTTCCTGATGGGCGATTTCCACGTGACGGACTGAATCGGCAATCAGAATGGAGCCGATCAGGTACTCATCTCGATGCTGGTAGCGTTCAAATCGGAGTGGTTCCGACATGGCTAGGTCGATTTTTAAGATTGTCTCATTGTTGTTAATGATCCGACGCTCCAAGCGTTCTCGCAGGGATGGATCCGCTGCATCCACATCCGCTGGGTCCATGAGATGGAGAAACAACCGTTTAGCATCCAGGTTAGAAATCACGCCCCGGCTGGCTCGATATTCCTGCCCTCCGGCAACCCTGACTCCTACGGCTCGACCGTCGTCAACCAGGACCGTTTTTACCGATTGTTCGGTCAGAATCTGTCCTCCCAGAGACTGCACGAGGTTTACCAATGCCTGCACCAGGGCTCCGGTACCGCCTTTGGGGCGGGCCATGCCGGGATGATGCCGCATGGACAACATCATGGCCCCGATCGCCAGATTTTTTTGAGAGGGTGGCACCCCCATTTCGGCACAGAGACGGGCCAGGGGGGCTTTTACAAGCTCCTCATCAAACCATTCATTCAATAGGTCTTCCGCACTGGTCAGCATGGTGCGGACAAACTCCAGGGCCTTCTGGGGAGATCCGACGGCTGCAATTAAATCTTTGACTTTGCCCCAATCATAATTGCCGGCAATATCAATAATGGCTTTCGGCGGTGCATTGAACAGCGGCTCTAGGGCGTTGACAATTCGCAGCCAATACTCGTTGAACTCGCGGTATTTCAGGGCATCCCGCTGGCTATAGCGGCCAATTTCAGCACAGGTCTGCTCTAGCGATCGATGGGCCAGAAAGTAGCGACCATCCGGGTGGGGACAAAACACCACCGGGTCGCAGAACAAATAGTCCAGGCCGTATTTGTTTAGTTCCAGCTCTTGCACCACGGGGCCCAGATGAATAAATTCATGGTCGATGGCGCAGAGATTGAATCGAAAGCCCGGCGCCTGGTCGGGCAGAGCTTCTTCCGTGGTGGCGGCTCCCCCTGGCACGGGGCGCTTTTCCAGCAACAATACACTATAACCTGCTTTCAGCAGATAGGCTGCACAAACCAGACCGTTGTGTCCGGCCCCAATGATAATCACGTCAAAGGTTTGCCAGGTCATTGCAGGTATTTCTGCAGCAGCAGGCTGAGTTTCTGCCGGGTTGCAGCCGGAACCTTATCCAACGGGGTGAGAATGGCATACTTCAACGCTGAATGGGCATCCGACTGGGGTGGCTGCTGACTCAGACGGCGGACGGTTTCCTGAATCACCTTCTGGGCATTAACCGAGTTGCGCTGCAAGTTGGCAATTACCATATCAACCGTGACGCTATCGTGGTCCGGGTGCCAGCAATCATAGTCAGTTACCAGGGCCAAGGTGGCGTAGGCAATTTCCGCTTCCCTGGCCAATTTGGCTTCCTGCAGGTTGGTCATGCCAATAATGGTGGCTCCCCAACTGCGATAGAGGTTGGATTCGGCTTTGGTCGAGAAGGCTGGGCCTTCCATGCAAACGTAGGTGCCGCCGCGATGGAGCACCACATCAGGCAGATTAAGATTGGCTACGGAATCCGCCAGAACTTGGGCCAGTTTGGGGCAAACCGGATCGCCAAAGGCAATATGGGCCACAATGCCGTCGCCAAAGAAGGTCGAAATCCGATTCCGGGTGCGATCAATGAACTGATCGGGCACCACCATATCCAACGGTTTGACTTCTTCCTTAAGGGAGCCAACGGCTGAAGCAGAGATCAGATACTTGACTCCCAAACTTTTCATGGCGTAGACATTGGCCCGGAACGGCAGTTCCGTTGGCAACAGGTGATGATTCCGACCATGGCGAGCCAGGAAAGCAACCTGTGTTCCTTCCAGACTGCCCAGGATCAACGCATCAGAGGGCTGGCCAAAGGGTGTGTCGATCCGGATCTCTTCCACATCCTTCAGCGCCTCCATTTTGTAGAGTCCGCTGCCACCAATGATCCCGATCGCTACCTCTGTCATGGGTCTTTCCTTAATGTTGAAATCTGAATCAGAGTCGCAAGCCTGTGCTGCTACCCAGGCAGACTGATTGAGTGCGCATCCTGCAAGAATGTCTGCTCAATCCTAGTCATTCTACAATCTTGCGGAACCCCCAGCAGGCAATCTTGCAGCTATCCTGGCTGACGGTTGACCGCTGACCACCAAGAGTTTCGTCACGGCAAACTCGATATCTGGCAAGGACTGAACGATCGCCGATGCTGGCGGGACGGTCCAAACTGCTGAATCGCCTGGCGGTGGGCCGGGGTGCCGTACCCTTTATTGCTGGCCAGATGATATTGAGAATATTTGATAGCAAGGCGGCAGATCAGGTCATCGCGCCAGACCTTGGCCAGGATGCTAGCCGCCGCGATCGCCAGGGATGTTTGATCGCCCTTGATCACCGTCTGTTGTGGCAAAGACAGGTTGGGAATGCGCTGGTTGCCATCAATCAGACAGAGTTGGGGCTGAATCGATAGTCGTAGAATGGCCCGTTTCATGGCCAGTAAAGAGGCTTGTAGAATATTCAGCCGATCGATTTCTGCGACGGAGGCATAGCCAATTCGACAATCAACTGCCAGGGCTTTGATCTGCTGGGCCAGGATGGACCGTTGGTCTGCCGCCAGCAGTTTACTATCCGTCACCCCGGCTGCAGTTAGCGGGGCAATGGCTGATTCTGGTAGGATGACCGCTGCTGCCACAACTGGGCCAAACAACGCTCCCCGCCCGACTTCATCGACACCCGCAACCGACTCCCTGGCTAGAGGGCTTGGGGCCATGCCTGGCAATTCCATTTGGGTCGAGAGGGGAATTGATTTTCTGGACATAGCCCCAGTTGAAACAACTGCAACTCTATGAGTCTGCGGTTGTCGCAGAGGATCGTCGGCGTCGGCGCCGAATGGCTGGTTGTTCGTCTGAATCGGGTGTTTCGGCTTCCAGCGGTTCTGCTTCCAGCACCGGCGGGGCAGCCTTTGTCACCCGGCGGGTGGGACGGCTAGATGCTGTTTCCGCTAGGGTGGCAACGGCAGCCGCGGACTCCAACTCCGGTTCCAGCTCTGCGGTAACTTCAGCCGAAACTACAGTATCCTCGGGCGTAGGGGGAGAGGCTGCAGCTAAAATATCGGGCGGTGGAGCCTGACCCGGCAACACCACAGAAATGATCGCTGATCGGGGATTCTTCACTTCCTGTCTGGCTAGAATCAGCGGTGAAATACCCATCCAGGCATAAACATCCTGTTCCTCTGGCGTCATTTCCACGGCAACGACTTCCGGTGGTTCAGCCGGTGGTTTGTGACTGTCTCGCCGCGATCGCCCGCGTCGTTCTTCCCCTTCGTGGCTGACTTTTTCCTTGCCAAAGAAGGCTTCCGAAGTCGCTGGTTCTGCTGCTGCCAGTTCCAGACTGGCACTTTCTCGACCATTGCCCCGATCTCGGCCACGACCCCGGCCCCGTTCTGGCCTGCCTCCACGACTCACAACTGGCAATTCTTCCAACCCAGCAGTTCCACCGCCCGGTGGGCTTGCCAACTCACCTCTAGTCGGCAGTCCTGGTTTTTCACGGGCGGGCAGTTCCTCGCCGATGCGACGACGGCGACGGCGACGGTTGCCACTGACATCCTGATAGCTGGGATGGCTGAGGGTCAAATCTTCTATCTGGTCACTGCCTTCCGCCAGGTCATCGCTGCGGTCTTCCCAGAATCCGCGCATATCAGCCACGCGTGCTTCTCGCAAGGCAACTGCAGCGGGACGCTCCACCGGTTCACCCTCTGCCTCGGCGGCTTCACCCGGCAAATGAACCAGATGACCCAATCCACCGCAGGTGGCGCAGGGGCGTCCAAAGAGCTCGTAAATATTTTTGCCTTGACGCTTGCGAGTCAGTTCTACTAGCCCTAACTCGGTTAACTGAGCGATTTGAGGCCGTGCTTTATCAGCCCGTAATGCTTTATTGAAGTGTTCCAACAACTGCAACTGGTCACGACGGGAGTCCATGTCGATGAAGTCCACGATGATCACGCCAGCGATGTTGCGTAACCGGAGTTGGCGGGCGATCTCGGTGGCTGCTTCACAGTTGGTCCACAGGACTGTTTCACGGGCTGTGGCTGAACGAGTAAAGGAACCGGAGTTGACGTCAATGACGGTCAGGGCTTCCGTTTTTTCAATAATAATGTAGCCACCGGATGGCAAATCTACCCGTGGTTTTAGAGCTTCGCGAATCGCTGCATTGATGCGGAAATATTCCAGAATCGGGATGCGATCGCGATGGTGGTCAATCAAGACACCCGGCGGCATTTTGCCCCCTCCCCAGCTCATCAAGTGCTGCTTGACGCGCTTGAGGCCGGTATGGGAATCCACCACAATCCGATTGACATCGGAGCTGAATACATCCCGTAGAACCCGTTGAATAAAGTCATCATCCCGATTGAGCAAAGCCGGTGCTCGGGTAGATGTGGCTTCCTGCAGAATTTCTTCCCACTGCCTTTGCAGGGCTTCCAGGTCTTCGATGATGGCGTCTTCCGGCATGCCTTCGGCTTCTGTCCGCACTACCACACCCATGCCAGCCGGTTTAATCAGAATCGCCAAAGCCCGTAATCGATTGCGTTCGTTTTCATTGCGGATGCGTCGGGAGAGGTTGACTCCCTTGCCGTGGGGCATCAGAACCAGATATCGGCCAGGCAGAGAAATATTGCCGGTCAATCGGGGACCTTTAGTGCCGGTTGGTTCCTTCATGATCTGCACCAGCACCTTCTGTTGCGGTGCTAACAACTCAGTAATGGAACCAGCGGCCCGACGGAGTTTCAGGGGACCTAAGTCGGAGACATGGATAAACCCATTGCGTTCACTATCGCCAATGTTGACAAAGGCGGCATCAATTCCGGGCAGAACATTTTCAACAATTCCTAAATAGATATCGCTGACCTGGTGGCTGCCCTGCGCAACAATTAATTCCTGGATCTGATCTTCTGAAAATACAGCGGCAATACGGTGCTGCTCTGCAATTACAATTTGCTTCGGCATTCAATTTCCTCAAAATTCTTAATGGCGAGAAGCCAGAATATTCACTCTCTCGCATGGATAGCGGTATCAACGCTACGACGTCAGCTTAAGACGGTAAACGTTCGCCCTAGCTGGGAAGCTGCTCTAACGCTGGGAAGAGGTAAAAGCTTTCATCAACCCAGAGCGGTTGAGTCACAATCAACGACCACTGAACCTGAAACAACTGAACGACAAGCTGCTGCCCAACCATAAAGAGCAGCCACTTCCGTACAGAAGGGACGAAAGCAGCCCAAACTGCCAACAGGAAAACCTTTACAAAACCCAGCGGCACCCTTAATGGGCCTTCAAGCCGCCGCAGCTTCTACTCCAAGCATTATAGCGTGCAGGGCAAATTGTGCTACGAAAATTCAGAAAATGCTGACGGAATCAGGTAGAGAGGGAAGAGAACCAGAGCAGGGCAACCCCTGTCAGGGGGTGAGATCGGTTGCCCTAGGCATGCACGCCAGTAAAGACTTTCTCGGCTGGCCCTGTCATATAAAGGTGTTGATCTTTCTCTGACCAAGTGATGTGTAGTGGCCCCCCTGGTAATTCGACTGTTGCGCTGCGATCGCTGCGTCCGGTCAATACCGCCGCCACCAGGGATGCGCAGGCTCCAGTGCCACAGGCCAAGGTAATTCCGGCGCCCCGTTCCCAGACCCGCATTTTTAGATAGTCCGGGCGTATCATCTGAATGAACTCGGTGTTGGTGCGTTTTGGGAAAACCGGATGGTGCTCAAATTGGGGTCCAAGTGTTTCCAGTGGGATGGCTGCTCCATCGTCAACAAAGGTAATGCAGTGCGGGTTACCCATGCTGACGCAGGTCACTTTCCAGGTTTGCCCAGCTACTGCCAAGGGTTGATCTATCACGGGCTGATCCGGTTGGCCCAGCAAGGTTGGGATTTCTGCCGCCAGGAGGCGGGGTTCGCCCATGTCAACGGTGATCAGGCCATTCCCTTCCAGTTTTGGGGTGATGACACCGGCCAGGGTCTGGATTCGATAGGCTTGTTCCTTGGTGACCCCTTCCAGATCGGCGATGAAATGGGCCAGACATCGGATGCCATTGCCGCACATCTCTGGCTCGGACCCATCACTGTTATAAATTCGCATGGTGTAGTCGGTTCCGGCTTGCCCAGGAAGGGCAAAGATGACTCCATCGGCTCCGATGCCAAAGTGGCGATCGCACCATTGGATCGCTTCGTCAGGAGTCAAGCAAGGTTCGGTGCTTGTGCGGTTATCAATCAGGATGAAGTCATTGCCCAGGCCATGATATTTCGTAAAGTGAATGGTCATAGTGCGTGTCGAGAAGGAAAATTGACAAAACAAATCGGAAATCTCATGGCTAAACAGGTTACCACCTCATAGGGTGGTCCTACACTAGAGGCGTGTGCCTGAGTTGTTTATCAAGGAAGGGCTTATGACTATGGAACTTGAAACCGGACTGCCAAGTGTGCGCCAGATCCAGACAGCCATTCGGGAGGGAACAGAAGTTGAACTGAAACTAATAACGGGAGATTTACTGTCGGGCAAAATTAGCTGGCAGGATTCCCATTGTATTGCCATTGTTGATCAGTACGATCAACCCACCATGGTTTGGCGTAAGGCAATTGTTTATCTGAAACCCAGGGTTTAGACAGGCTTCACAGTTCCATTGAACTATCGGGTTGCCGCACTGGTTCGGTCAGGCTGACAGTGGCGATGGGCAAAGGCACTAAGGGCGTTGTTGGGATGGCTGGAGCAATCCAGCGACTAGCTTGACTGAGAGAGTAAAAGTTGCCGCACAGCAGGATGCGATCGCCGCCCTGAATATCGCTCCTGCCATCTGGAAAGCTAATAAATTTGCCTTCCCGCCGGATTGCCTGCACCAGCACGCCAAACTGACGCCGGATGTGCAGGTCAGCCAGATTTTTGCCGACGACTGGGCTGCTCTCTGGCACCAGTAACCACTGGCAGCAAGCATTCTCAGTCGGCACGGCGGCTTCCCCTTTTGCCAGTTCGTCGAAGGCGGCTAGTTCGTCAGGTGAGCCCACAACCAGCAGGCGATCGCCCGTGCGCAACACGGTTTGACCATCGGGATAGTCCAGTTCCTCTCCGCTGGAACGTTGAACTGCTATCAGGCTAACGCCGGTTAACTGTCGGAGATGGGTTTCTGCCAGGGTCATGCCAATCATAGGTGAATTGGGTGGCAGAAGATACCACTTGTTGCTCAAGTCCTGAGCCGCTTCTTTTAATTCTCTAGATACCTGATAGGAGGGGCGTTCGGACCGGAGACCGAGATAGTGGGAACTGCGGATTTGCTGCATATCCCGCTGAATCACTGGTAAGGGTAGCCCCAAGCCGGTCATCAGATGGGAGGAAAGTTCCAGACTGGCCTCAAATTCTGGTTGCACCACTTCCCGCGCGCCCAATTGATAGAGCAACTCAATGTCTTTGTCCTGATTAGCCCGTACCACCACATCCAGGTCCGGCGTTAGTTCCAGCGACCGTTTCAAGCAAAGACGAGTACTGGTCGGATCTGGCAGGGCGATCGCCATTCCCTGAGCTGTTTTCACCCCAGCCTTTTCCAGCACATGCAAACTTGACGCATTGCCGTAGATGTAAGGAATGCCGGTTTGCCGAAGTTCCTGGATCTGTCGCTCCGACTGGTCAATCACCAACACGGGATAGTTGTGTCCCTGCAGCACTTGCACAATATTGCGACCCACCCGACCATAACCACACACCACCACGTGGCCCTGATTGGGCAAATCTTCGGCAATCTCCAGGGGCACATCTGATTTCTCCAGGTATTGCCTTAGCCAGGGAAGCCCTTCAGCCCAGGCAAATAACTGTGGCACCAAACGCAGGATAAATGGCGTAATCACCAGAGTGACAGCAGTTGTTCCCAAAATCAACAGATAGACCCGCCGAGAAACCAACCCCATGGCCTGCCCTTCACTGGCCAGAACGAAGGAAAATTCCCCGATTTGGGCCAGTCCCAGGCCGGTAATCAAGGCCGTTTTCAGGGGATAGCGGAACAGAACTACCAGGGGAGTCACAATCAAAAACTTGCCGATGAACACCAGGGCGACCAAACCCAGGATCAGTTCCAGGTTGTTCCAGAGAAACACCGGGTCAATCAGCATGCCGATAGCTGCGAAAAAGAGTGAGGCAAAAATATCCCTCAGCGGTTCAACATAGGTCAGCGTCTGGTCTGCATATTCCACCTCCGAGATCATTAACCCCGCCACAAAGGCGCCCATCTCAATCGACAGACCCAAATGCTCAGTCAGCAGGGCAATGCCCAAGCAAAGCGCCACTACTCCCAACAAAAATAATTCTCGGCTCTCAGTTCGGGCCAGTAAACGAAGCAGCGGCGGAATGATCCAGATGCCAGCAAACACCGCGCCCAGGGCAATCAGCCCCGTTTGTAGTAAGGCCCAACCCACTGCCAGACCAATTTCTTCCATTGGTTGATCCAGGGCTGGCAGAACAGCCAGCATCAGCCCCAAGGCCAGATCCTGTACCACCAAGATTCCCAGCATGACCTGACCGTGGGGAGTTGCTGTCTCACCCCGCTCCATCAAACATTTCAGGACAACGGCCGTTGAAGACAGAGATAGAATGGCCCCCAAAAATACTCCCTGAGCGGGTGACGTAACCCATCCAATTGACAGAGAGATGAGAGCAGTGATCAGGATGGTTAGGGCAATTTGTAAACTGCCCCCGCCCAAACTAATTCCCTTAACCTTTTTTAATTCAGAAAACGAAAACTCGACACCTAAGGCAAATAGCAAGAACGCTACCCCAAACTGAGCCAGGGTCTCTACCTGCACCAATTCTTTAATCAGTCCCAGTCCTGCTGGCCCGACGACCATCCCGGCCAGCAGATAGCCCAAGAGGACAGGTTGCCGCAGCAAGGCTGCCAGTAAACCTCCGGCAGCAGCGGCAGCCAGAACTGTTACCAAGTCAACAATTAATCTGAAATCTTCTTGCACAGAGCGGTTGGATTATTAGAAGAATTTTTACAGTCTATTAATTTCAGAATACAAACTTTTCAGGGTGAACGGACCAGCGAACCGAAAGAATTTTGGGGGATTTCAGGCGGATGGGAGGGTTCACCAGACTGTTGTTGGAAATAGACCTGTTGTAACAATTGGGGCAGACGGTCGGGATTACACTATGATTTCCCCAGATTTGGTTTTCAGCCGCTGGATCCATAAATTGAGGTTGTTCCCAACAGGTTGTTCCCCGTGATTGATGACCTTGCTATAGCGATCCGATCAGTATTGTGAAAGGTTTCCGCAGGAAGTCCTTTCCACAAAACCCTTTCACCATTTAGTCGTTCACAAGTCATTTAGGATTGCTATATGAGTCTGAAGCGATTTACCGTCAGTCCGATCCAATCGTCTTTGGGTTGTCCTGACTCTTGCTTGGCTGGCGTGTCTCCTGTAAGGCCGTGCTTAAATTTGTTTCGTGCCATTAGTCTCTGCCTGACCAGTGCGGTTGCAACCTTGTCATGGGCAACGGCGGCCTGGTCTTTGCAGGTCCAGGTCAAACCTAACAACCCTCAGTTGGGTGACACAATTTCGGTTACCGCTCAGTACAGTGACTCGACAGTCACAGTGCCGCCTGTAGTTGTGGTTGGAAATCGCACCTATCCATCCTTTCCCATTGCGGCTAATCGCTTTCGAGCCCTTTTGCCGACTACACCTCTGGATCAACCTAGATCGCTCCAAATTCAGGTCCAAGGAGGGGGTGAGGTGAAAACTGTGGCTGTTGTTCTGCGCAATCGGAAATTTCCGACGCAGTCTATCTGGTTGCCGCCTGGCAAAGATAATGACGGGACGGACTATGAATTTAACCGGGTGGATGCCTTTAAGAAACTGGTGACTCCGCAACGCTACTGGAAGGGTGTATTTGTTCGCCCCAATCAGGGGCCCATTACCACTGGATATGGTCTGCGACGCTACTACAATGGCAAGTTTGCGCAGGATTACTATCATCGGGGAGTGGACTATGCCGGACCACAGGGTTCGCCAGTTGTGGCGGCTGCAGATGGGCGAGTCGCCCTGGTTGGACGGGTTGCTCAGGGGTTTCAGTTGCACGGCAATACTGTGGGAATTGATCATGGTCAGGGGGTCGTAACCATTTATCTGCATCTGAGTCGAATCAACGTTCGAGAAGGGGATTTTGTTCAAGCTGGTCAAGTAATTGGGGCGGTAGGAGCTACAGGCGGTGTCACAGGTCCGCACCTGCATTGGGGGCTGTATGTGAATGGTCTTTGTGTGGATCCAGTTCCCTGGCGCACAGTTGGTTTTGAGTGAGAAGAGGGCTGAATGTTTAAGCTTTGATGAAAATGATGCTGCTTCGCGTTTCTGGGGCAACATATTCAAGGCAGGAGCAAATCCTTTGCAGGTAAGCACGAGCACTGAGCGATGAAAAAGGGAGATAAGTATGAGCATTGAAAAAATTGTGGAGCAAGCGCTACAGGATGGGTATCTGACTCCAGCCATGGAGGCTGAGGTTGGACGCATCTGTGATACGGCGTCGGAACTTTCGATTGAGGAATATATGGCCCTCGATCGCTTGATGGGGGCTTTGCTCACGGGTGAAGTGGTTGCAGTGCCTCGTAAGCAGTTCATTAATGTGATGGAAGAGTTAGTGCTGACGGAAGCTATTGCTCGGGTGGCTGAGATTGAGGCTACCAGCGATCGCACGCTGGACTTAGGCGATATTGCGGCCTATGCGCTGAACCGGCTGCCTCCCTTGTATGCCACGACGGAGGAAGGAGCCAACTATCAGCGGCAGCGGGTCAAGGAAGAACTGCAACCCTTGATTGCCCAACAGGTTGGCGAAGCGATTTCCCGGAATTTGGACCGGCCCGACTTCTTCCCCGAACGGCAGGCCATCAGCAAGAAGACCGGAGATGAAATTCTCAATCAGGTCAGTGCTCTGCTCCAAGCCTACGCCCCTGGTTACGAAGCACACCAGGAATCCCCTTCTGCCAGATGATGCATTAGTTCAATGCAGAATTACGGCGGTGCTATCCGGTTCCCCTTTAAGGATGGGAAGGGGACGGTAGTACTGGTCGAGTTGGAAAGTGCCAGCGAGCGACCGCAGGCAATAGATTGTGCTTATGTCAGTTGATGGCTAACAACCGCCAGCTACTGCTTGTCGGGTCTGTGCAGGTTGGATAGATTGCAGGCGCTCAGGTGGTCGAATTTGTTGGGCGATGCGGTAGGGCTGGTTGCCGACTGCTAGCAGGGACATGGTTTGGTGAAGTGTGGTTGCGTCCGGGTAGGACTAAGGACGCACGATGACTGGAGTTCCCTCAGAGACTTGTTGATACAGCGCCTCAACATCCTGGTTGTGCATGCGTAGACAGCCGTGGGAAACAGCCTGACCGATTAATTCAACCTGGTTAGTGCCGTGGAAGCCAACTTCGCTTCTGCCGTCGGACCAGAAGCCAATCCAACGGGTTCCCAGTGGATTATCTGCTCCTGACTGAATCACCTCTCCAGTAATGGGATGCTTCCATTCCGGGTTCATGCGCCGATGAATAACTTTGAAACTGCCGGTTGGAGTCTCCCACCCCTTCTGTCCCACCGCGACGGGATAGGTTGTCAGCAACTGGTCACCTCGGTATAGGAAAACCTGGCGATCGCTCAAATCGACCACGATCCGGGGAGCCTTTTCCAGGGGCAGGGCAGGGTTGGTCGTAGCTTTCGTGTTGACAGAGGCTGTGGAACCCCTTCTTGGCTGCTGGAGTTGCTCACCCAAGCTGGTTAACATCGCTGCAATTTTTGATGGTACAGACTGGGATTGGGATCGAGCCGGTGGCTTTGGTCCGACAACCGTTGCATCCGTTGCTGAATTGGCTAAAAGCTGAGTAGGCAAATTGACAGGAGTGCGATCAACCTTGTCCTGTAAGCCAGGAGGGGATTGTTGGGCTGCTTGCGGCGAACGCCTGAACCAAGCTCGCCACTGGACTGCCAGCAGGATAACTGCTGCCCCTGTACACAGAAACATTACCGTGCGGGTCAATTTGTTTTCCCGAACAGTGACAGCCATGGTTTTTAGAACGCCGGTACTCTCTTCTACTTTAACCGGTTATTGACAACTCCCCGCGGCTGAAAGCCGGGGGATTCTTCTCTGATACCCATACTCGAAGCAGTCCTATGGGCAGAGATTCCGCGCTTCCACTACGCTACGAAGCGCAGCTTCCGCGGGCTACACAACTTTCGTTGCGGGGCTTGCCATTCGCCCAACTACGGGGACTTCCAAGAGTCCCAGATACTTCTTTGCTGATTACCCTCCGCCTCGTTTTCACCAAGCTGCCGACTTATCGAACAGCCCAGCTACTCAGAGCGCAAGTGGCTACCATTCTGCTATCGAGCATTAAAGCGATCATATCAGCTACGTTTGGATGATTTCAACAAAGATTCGCGTTGCTCAATTTGTTTGTATAAGGGGTGCTCCTAACCCCATATCTAAAGCGTAGGGGCTTGCGTCGCACCCCTCATACTCCCCGTTTTACTGGTCAAGGCTTCCGTCAACTCCTTTTCGGCCAACGATTCCTCGTCAGTAAGCTTTGCTGTTTAATCAGACTCCATGCAAACAGCCCAAACCTTTACAGCATCTTGATGAGTGGCTTGTGTCTCACGCCAGTTGACTGGGCACCTTTAAAGAAGAAAAGGTTGAGTCGGCAGGCTGTATCGGGAATGACCCCCCACCGTTCTGTAGAACCATTGGCCGTGGTGATCTGGTTCTGAGCAGAGGGAGAGCCTGGCAGTTTTGGGAGGAGCAGTATGTTAGAGAAATTCGTTTGGGCAACCGGTATTACCATGGTATTGACGGCTTTCAGCAACCCGACTCCTGCAGCCATCAGTCTGAAGGATGACGAAAGCCAGACCAATGCTGTGGCTGTGAACGTGGCAAACACGCAGCACTTTTTGGCATTTTGGTTGTCTCGACCAACGCTGCCCTTCTAACCAATAGGTAGTAGTAGTCGAGATCCAGGCTTGCCACCGCAGCGAATGGTCACACTGATTATTCGAGCATCCATTAGGCGGGTTTCCCCTGCAGTAGCGCCAGAACCAGAGTTGACCGGGTGGGTCGGAAAACAGGCGGCACTCAGGCTGAGACGTAACTGATGGTTTTGGGCAATGCGGATGCAGGTTGGTTGCAAGGAAAAGCGAACTGGGTGGGTGGTTTGTCCCGGTTCAAGCCGGATGTAGCCCTGGGTGAAATTGTAAACCGCACCGCTGGGGTGGACTTCCGAAAGCACAGCACACAGGTCAAAGCTGGGTTGGTCGGCGCTGCAATCAAGCTCAAGCCAGGGTTCTCCGACTAGGGATAGGGCCTGCGTTAATGGTGGGGTGGTGTAGGTCAGGATATCACTGCGGTTATCCAGGCTGGAGCGATCCAAGGGGCCACTGGGTATGGCGGCATGCCCGCCAAAGGCAGGAGCCGGTCTCCAGGGATCATGGACCAGGGTGTCTGTGACAGGGGCGTCAGGAAGAGAGTGGCTTAGAGTGCCTTCCGTGCCTGACAGACTAGCCAATCCAGTGCTGTTAAGAAAGAAGGATTTCAGGTCGCGGCTGGGCCAGGTGGGGAACGATCGCCACTGATGCTGACCCAGGTCAAATAGGCGGACCGGCTGCTCCTGCAACAGACCAGTGTTCTGCCCCTTCAGGAACTGGTCAAACCAACGGATTTGCAATCGGTCAACAGGGTTAGCAGCTTGGGAACCATAATCGATGGCGCCCACTTTCCGACTCCAGGGCAGGTGGACCCAGGGGCCAATGATCAGATGTTGGGGCTGGTGGCTCTGATCGACCATTGCCCGATACAGGTTGAGATTACCCCGCAGATAAATATCAAACCAGCCGCCAATGTGCAGCATTGGTAGATCGATAGTTTTGAGGGCATCTTTGGGGGATAGGTGACGCCAGTAATCACTATTGGGATCTGGGTGATCAAGCCAGTCGAAATAGAAAGAGTGGGGAGCATAGTCTTGCAGCACTTGGGGCCGGGTGGGGATGGGATCGGTCAATGGCAACTGACGGGATGCTTGCAAGAGAGCCCGATAGGCGTCCTGATCTCCTCTCAGGCGGGCGCTCTCTGCTTCCAGTTGAATAGCCCAGGCCATCGTGGCCTGCCAGTAAAAACCGCCGTTCTCGTAGGCCATTTCGCGACAGAGGTCATAGCCCATCATGGCTGGACAGATTGTGCGAAGGGCTGGCGGATGGGCGATCGCGGCGTAGAGTTGGGTCAACCCCTGGTAGGAAAAGCCATACATGCCAACCTGGCCCGTACTTTCCGGTAGGGCTGCAGCCCATTGAACGGCGTCATAGCCATCCTCTACTTCAGTGGCAAAGGGATAGAAGTTTCCTTCTGATGTGCCTCGACCCCGCACATCCTGAATCACCACCAGGTAGCCGTGGGCGGCATACCACGTGGGATGGGCATAGACAACCGTTGAGGCGATCGCCCGTCCATAGGGTTGGCGCATCAACAGTACCGGAAATGGACCGTTTGCGTCAGGAACATAGACATCTGCATCCAGACGAACTCCATCTCTCGTCTGCATGGACAGGGTTTGTTTTGGCCGAACGGATAACATGGAGCAACCCCACAACGATGGTCTGAATTCACTACACTTTGATAGAGATGGTCTTTCAGGATGCGAGAAATCGGTTATGACAGTCGGTGATGACACGCTTTTTGAACGGTTCATTGCTCCAGTGGCCCGTTTGTTGATGAATCCAGATGAGATTAAACGGGCCTATGCTGGGCTTGACTGGCCGATGGCCCTGCGTCGTCTCAGCGATCCCAACCTGGCCTATCCACCTTACTACAGCAGTCAGAATTTTCACGGTGTTGCGGGTGGATACCTGACTGTTGATGCAGCCATGACCTACGATCCCATTACCCAATATGCCCTGCCACCTAATGAGACCTGGGTGCGCCAGGGGTTGTTGGATGCGATTCAAGGTTATCCTCGCCGCATTCTCGATCTAGGTTGTGGCACGGGAACAACAACCTTGATGTTGAAACAGGCATTCTCAGATGTTGAGGTGGTGGGTCTGGATCTGTCTCCTTACATGCTGGCGATTGCTGAATATAAAGCCCAACGAGCTGGATTGCCGATCCGGTGGCAACATGGCAAGGCCGAGCAGACTGGTTTTGCGGATGGGTCGTTCGATCTGGTGACGGTTGCTCTTCTATTTCACGAAACTCCGCCCGCCGTGACCCAAGCCATTTTGCGAGAGTGTTATCGTCTCTTGAAGGTTGGCGGTGAGGTGGTGATCCTGGATGGCAGTCAGCGACTGTTGCGGCAGGCAGACTGGTTGACTCAGATTTTTGAAGAACCCTATATCCGTCCTTATGCGGCAGGAAGTCTGGATGCCTGGTTAGGGGCTGCTGGGTTTGGGGCGGTTCAAACCCAGGAGGTGTGGTGGCTGCATCAGGTGACCCGTGGGGTCAAGCCACGGCCTGGCCAATTTACCAGTACCGAGCTATTTGCGGATTTGGAGCCAGTGGGAAACTGGGCCACAGGTGTGAGTAGCTGAAACCATGCCTACGGTCATTCAGATGCGGAGGCCGCGGATTGTTGGAAGATAGAAGTGAGACGCTTGATGAAGCATCCAAACTCTAGCGTCCGAGTCGTTAGCTTTTCTGATGGTTCGGTCCCATGACTCTAAAAGCGGTTTTGTTCGACTTTAATGGCGTCATTATCAATGACGAGTCAATGCATGAGCGGCTGATTAATCAACTGCTAATTGAAGAAAATATGCGGCCCAACCCAGAGGAGTTCCGCCGGTTCTGTTTAGGGCGCAGCGATCGCGCTTGCTTTGCCTCGCTTTTGAGTAACCGGGGACGAATTACAACGGAGGCCTATCTGGATGACCTGGTTGCTCGTAAGGCAAGAATCTATCAGCGGGAACTGCAAACGCTGGAACCGTTGCCCATCTATCCGGGATTGCACGACTTTATTTTCAAACTACGGGCTGCCAATTTGAAAATGGCAATCGTCAGCGGCGCGTTGAGATCGGAAATTGAAGTGGTTTTGACCCGCGCTCGCTTGAAAGATGATTTTTCCGTCATTGTTTCGGGGGATGAAAAACTGACCAGTAAACCGGCTCCCGATGGATATTTGCTGGCTGTCGAGCGGCTGAATCAGGCCAATCCCACCCTGAACCTGCAACCGCACAACTGTTTAGCGATCGAGGATACTTTTCCAGGCATTCAGGCTGCCCATGATGCTGGTATTCCGGTTGTGGGTGTGGCGAATAGCTATCCCTATCACCTGATGCAACGGTGGGCTAATTGGGCTGTCGATTATCTCTCGGATTTAGAACTGGATCGCATTCAAGAGCTTTTTGCCCGTCCTTTGGCTGGCTAGCCGTCAGTTTGACCAACGGTCACTTTGATACAATATCAATGCTAGATGGGGAGTTAGCTCAGTTGGTAGAGCGCTGCGATCGCACCGCAGAGGTCAGGGGTTCGAATCCCCTACTCTCCATAATCGATGTTGCATATTTTAATGAATAACAGTTGGTAGAGCGCTGCGT
>Ga0272446_1003123_pt1 | contig 21439 bp, 16 predicted proteins | sample YNPCB0061_FD_194587 | JGI IMG/M metagenome (GOLD analysis project Ga0272446, IMG submission 194587) | Hot spring microbial mat communities from Yellowstone National Park, WY, United States - YNP-CB-006-1 | ecosystem: Environmental > Aquatic > Thermal springs > Hot (42-90C) > Sediment | place...
ACCTCCACCTCCACCTCCACCTCCACCTCCACCTCCACCTCCACCTCCACCTCCACCTCCCGCTTCAGCTTCGGATCCGACTCCAATCTCCGTCGGAGGTGGAGTTGAAGTCGAAGTTGAAGTTGAAGTTGAAGTTGAAGTCGGAGTTGAAGTTAGAAGCTCAAGCTCAAGGTCGAGGTCGGGTGCGGGAGAGGGCGGAGCGCCAGCGGTCGGGGCGCACGCGGTCGAGGGGGACTCGCTCGAGGTCGAAGCCGTCGAAGGCGGCGGCGAGCGGGCCGCGGCGCGCGTCGTCGGCGGGGAGGCGCGCGCCGGCGACGAGGTCGGCGACGGCGTCGGCCAGCGCCAGGGCGCGATGGAGGTCGACGTCGGCGGCCAGCGCCCCGGCGAGGAAGAGCAGCCGCCCGAGCGCGGCCTCGTCGAGTGCGAGGCAGGCGGTGGCGTCGTCGGCGAGCGCGTGCACGACGAGATCGGCGAGCGCGGCCGGCGTCGGCGCGAGGTCGACGAGGTCGGCGGCGTGCTCGGCCCGCGCGACGGCGGCGAGCAGCACATTCGTGTCTAGCGAGAACGGCGCCGCCACGGTCAGCCTCGCCCCAGCGCCTCGGTCAGCGCCTCCTCGCCCTCGAGGAACTCGAGGAAGCGCGCTCCCATCCGCGGCCACTCCGGCCGCGGCGGCGGATCGTCGGAGCTGCCGCGCACCCAGACGATCTCCGCCCGCGCGCGCACCCGGCCGCCCCCCGGCAGCTCGAGCTCGAGATCGACGGTCTCGTGCGGCGTGAAGGGCACCATCGCGCGCACCGACAGCCCGCCCCGCGAGACGTCGTGCACCCGCAGATAGACCGTGTGCGCGGCGTCGGCGATCCAGCAGCGCGCCGCCAGCGGCAGCCGCGGGTACCGTCGCTGATTCGCGTACGACGGCGGATCGGGCGCGCGCGGCGGCGCCCCGCCCTCGTTCGGATCGAGGGAGCGCGGCGACATCAGGGCTGCCTCGTGCCGCGGAACGGCGCCGACGCCCCGAGCGACGTCATGAACATCCCCGATTGGAGCGCGTCGACCTTCAGGTCCCCGTCGCTGTCGACGCCGGTCGCGCCGCCCGAGACGACGAAGTCGAGCCCCGGCGCATCGGCGAAGGCGCTCTCCAGCGCCGTCGCCTCGGCGTCGACGACCGCGCTGCAGGCGGGCGCCACCGTCGTCGCGCAGCCGCTCGCCCCGGTGACGCCGCAGACCAGATCCTCGACGGCGGCGCACCCCATCTTGCCGCCGCGCGACGCCACCGCGAAGGTGGCCTCGACGAGCGCGCGCACCGACGGCGGCTGCGGCATCACGAGCGGCAGCCGCGGCGCCAGCGCGAGCTCGCGGAACGCCTCCAGCCAGGCGGCGCCGAGGTCGAGCGTGAAGCCGTGCGAGGCGAGCTGCACACCGACGGAGTCGGGCGCCGCCGCGTCGTCGAGGGTGACGGCGATCCCGTCGGCGCTCAGCACGGTGCGCGCGGTGGTCGCGAGGTCGAGCGTCTGCCGCCCGCCGCCGGACAGGGGCCCGAAGCGCAGCTCGTCGAGCGTGTGGCGCGCCGACGGCGGATCCTCCGGGCGGGGGCCGTTCGCGGCCAGCTCCAGCGTCGAGGCGAGCTGGGTGTTGGCGATCAGCGCCAGGAGGTCGGCGTAGAGGTCGTCGTAGAGGTCCGCCGGCCCGCCCGCGACGAGCGCGCCGAGCTGCGCGTCGAGCGAGGCGCCCCCGCCGGCCTTCGTCGCCGGGCGGCAGCCCGTCATGTCCGGCGCCGCCCGCTGCGCCGCGATCGCGCTCGCCACCGACGGCGCCACCCGCGCCGCGATCCCGTCGAGCATCGCCGTCGAGATGCCGAGCGGGCAGGGGCCGACCCCGCGCCACGCCAAAAGGCGCGTCGCCTGCTCGGAGGCCCCGAGCTGCAGCGTCGTCTCGAGACCATAGCGGCCGAGCACCGACGGGACAGTCTTCTCGATGGGGAGCGTGAGCGTGACCGCCACCCCCGCCGGGATCGCCTGCGCCCCGACGTCGACGCAGCCCGACGCGAGCGCGCGCCCGTTCGCGTCCTCGACGCGGCCGAGGATGGCGTAGTGCTTCGCCAGGAGGAAGCGGAAGGCGATCGTCGTCGGCGGGGCCGACGCCACCGTCAGCTGGCGGAGCGGCTGCGGCGGCGGGGCGGTGACCGCGATCGCCGAGCAGCTCGCGTTGGTGAAGAGCAGCGCCGTCGAGCGCGTGGCCCCGGCCGGCGCGTCGCCGGCGAGCACGACATCAATGTCGACGAAGGCCAGCGAGACCGTCACGCCGAACTCGACCGGCGGGGCGTCGGCCGCCGTCGCCCGCACGCGGAAGCTGGTCTGCTGCGCGCCGCCGGTCAGCCGCACCGTCGCCACCCCGTCACCGTCGGTGGTCGCCCGGTCGCTCGCCAGCGTCGAGCCGCCCGGATCGTCGAAGATCGCGAAGCGGACCACCTCGCCGCCGACCGGGGCGCGCTCGGCGTCGTCGGTCCGGTAGCGGACGCGGAGGTCGACGCCCTCGTTGTACTTGATGCCGATCTGCGCGCCCGGCGGCTCGAGGAGCTCGAGCGCGTGCGCAGGGCCCCCGTCGGGGCGCGGCGGGCTCGTCGGCTCGCTACACCCCGCCCACACGACCGTCAGCGCTACGAGGCTGAACCAACCAAACCGGCGCAACACACCGACGCTACCACTGTGGACAGGCAGTGGGTAGGGTGTGGATGGGGTGTGGATCGCCTGTCGGTCACGTGTCACACCCGCAGTTCATCGTTCCGTCCACAGTCGTTCGAGGTAGAAGGCCCTCATGGCGGAGTTCACGCACCTGCACCTCCACAGCCAGTACTCGCTCCTCGACGGGGCGATCCGGCTGTCCGATCTGTTTCCGACGGTGAAGAAGCTCGGGATGGACACCGTGGCGCTCACCGATCACGGAAACATGTACGGAATGGTCGACTTCTACAAGAAGGCCAAGGAGCACGGGGTCAAACCGATCTTCGGCTCGGAGACCTATGTCTCCGACGATCGGTTCGACCGCACGGAGCGGAAGAATTTCCACCTGATCCTCCTCGCGAAGGACAAGGCCGGATATCAGAACCTCCAATACCTCAATTCGATGGGGTACCTGGAGGGGTTCTACTACCACCCGCGCATCGACAAGAAGCTCTTGAAGGAGCGCAGCCAGGGCCTCATCGGGCTCTCGGCCTGCCTCGGCGGCGAGATCGCGCAGACCCTGATGAAGGCCGGCTACGAGGCGGCCAAGGAGAAGGCGCTCGAGTACAAGGCCCTCTTCGACGACGGCTGCTTCTTCCTCGAGGTCCAGCCCAACGGCCTCAACGAGCAGGAGCAGGTCAACGACTCGTGGAGGCGCATGTCACGCGAGACCGGCATCGGCCTCGTGGCGACCGGCGACTGCCACTACGTGAACCGGGTCGACTGGAAGTCGCACAACATCCTGATGTGCATCCAGCAGGGCAAGTCGGTCAACGATAAGGGAAAACTCGAGCACGAGGTCGACGCCTACTACATTCAGTCGCCGGCGGAGTTCAATCAGAAGTTCAGCGACATCCCCGAGGCTCTCGAGAACACCGTCGCCATCGCCAAACAGTGCAACGTCGAGCTCGAATTGGGAAAGACGTACCTTCCCAAATACAAAGTCCCGGAGGGATATGACCTCGACAGCTACATGGTCAAAGTGGCCGAGGACGGCCTCGAGGCGCGCTTCCGCGAGCTGACGGCCAAGGGGGTGAAGTTCGACCCCGACCGCTACCGCGAGCGCCTCACGCGCGAGCTCGGCGTCATCAAGAAGATGGGGTTCTCGGGCTACTTCCTCATCGTCTGGGACTTCATCAAATACGCCAAGCAGCACGGCATCCCCGTCGGACCGGGGCGCGGCTCGGGCGCCGGGTCGATCGCCGCCTGGGCGCTGCGCATCACCGACCTCGACCCCATCCCCTACAACCTCCTCTTCGAGCGCTTCCTCAACCCGGAGCGCGTCTCGATGCCCGACTTCGACGTCGACTTCTGCATGAATCGACGCGACGAGGTCATCAAGTACGTCATCGGAAAGTACGGCCGCACCAACGTCGGGCAGATCGTCACGATGCACCAGCTGAAGTCGCGCGGCGTCGTGCGCGACATCGCCCGCGTGATGGGGATCCCCTACGCCGAGGCGGACAAGGTCGCCAAGCTCGTCCCCGAGCCGGTGCAGGGCAAGGCGCCGACGATCGACGAGGCGCTCGAGGCCGAGCCGAAGCTGCGCGAGCTCTACAACGATGCCAACGGCCCCTACAAAGAGCTCATCGATCACGCCAAGGCGCTCGAGGGGCTGAACCGCCACGCCGGCATGCACGCCGCCGGCATCGTCATCGCCGAGAAGCCGCTCTGGGAGTACGTGCCGTGCTCGCGCGGCCCCGACGGCGAAATCGTCTCGCAGTTCGCCAAGGACGAGGTCGAGCAGGCCGGCCTGGTGAAGTTCGACTTCCTCGGCCTGAAGACGCTGACGGTCATCGACATCGCCTGCCGCATCATCAAGAAGGAGCGGCCCGACTTCGACATCAACACCGTCCCGCTCGACGACAAGAAGGTCTACGAGATGATCTCGCATGGGGACACGACCGGCGTGTTCCAGCTCGAGTCATCCGGCTTCAAGGAGCTCCTCAAGAAGCTCAAACCCGACTGCTTCGAAGACATCATCGCCGCCGGCGCGCTCTATCGACCGGGGCCGCTCGAGGGCGGCATGGTCGACGACTTCATCAACCGCAAGCACGGGCGCACCAAGGTCACCTATCAGCACCCGGCGCTCGAGCCGATCCTGAAGGACACCTACGGCGTTATTGTCTATCAAGAGCAGGTCATGCAGATCTCCTCGGCCCTGGCGGGCTATTCGCTGGGCCAAGCGGACCTCCTCCGCCGCGCGATGGGCAAAAAGAAAAAGGAGGTCATGGAGAAGGAGAAGGCGCGCTTCCTCGACGGCGCGCGCAAGAACGCCGTCGACGAGAAGATCGCCGACGAGATCTTCGAGCTCATGTCGAAGTTCGCCGCGTACGGCTTCAACAAGTCGCACTCGGCCGCGTACGGCCTCGTCACGTATCAGACCGGGTATTTGAAGTGCTATTTCCCGGAAGAGTTCATGGCGGGTCTTTTGACCTGCGACAAGGAAGACACCGACAAGGTCGTCAAGAACGTCGCCGAGACGCGGGCGATGGGGATCGACGTCTTGCGGCCGGACGTGAATGAATCCGAAATGGATTTCTCGGTCATTCGCGTCGCGAATACGGCGGCGAAGAAGCCGGGTACGTCCAAGAAGAAGACGCTCGAGAAGGACCGCAAGGTCATTCGCTTCGGGCTGTCGGCGGTCAAGGGCGTCGGCGAAAACGCCGTCGAGTCGATCATCACCGCGCGCACCAAAGACGGGCCGTTCAAGGACCTGAGCGACCTCTGCGAGCGCGTCGACCTCAAGAAGCTGAACAAGAAGGTGCTCGAGGCGCTGACCAAGTCGGGGGCGTTCGACTCGCTCCACCCGACGGCGAACCGGGCGGCGATCCTGGCGGCGATCGATCGCGTCGTCGAGGAGGCGCAGAAGGCGGCGCGTGAGCGCGAGAGCGGGCAGACGTCGCTGTTCGGGCTGCTCGGCGGGGCGGTGACGTCGTCGGGGGCGCCGGCGGCGGCGGGCGGCGCGCGCGCCGACCTCTACCCGAACGTCGAGCCGTGGCAGCCGAAGGTCACCCTCGGGTTCGAGAAGGAGTCGCTGGGCTTCTACCTCTCGGGGCACCCGCTCGATCGCTATCAGAAGGACCTGATCCGCTTCGGCGCGTCGCGGTCGGTCGACGTGCAGGAGAAGCCCGACTGGGAGGAGATCGCCGTCGCGGGCATCGTGTCGGGCTGGAAGGAGTGGCCGCTCAAGAGCGGCGACGGGCGCATGGCCATCTTCCAGCTCGAGGACACCTACGGGCAGGTGAAGGTGGCCTGCTTCGCCAAGGCGTTCGCGCAGTTCGAGCAGGTGCTGAAGAGCGAGGAGCCGATCCTGGTCACCGGCAAGGTGAAGTCGGGGCGCGGCGGCGGCGACGGCGAAAACGGCGACGAGGCGCCGGCGGCCAAGGAGCTGTCGATGTCCGAGGCGGTGCCGCTCGCGCGGCTGCGCGCCGAGAAGACCAAGGAGGTCATCGTCGAGGTGGCCGCCGATACGTTGACCAGCGAGAAGGTGGCCGAGCTGAAGGCGGCGCTGCAGCAGAGCCCGGGGTCGGTGCCGACGACGGTGCGGATGCGCGTGCCGATGCGCTCATACACCGACTGCGAGCTGCCCAAGGAGTTCGGGGTCACGCCGACCGACGAGCTATTGGTGCGGATCGAGCGCCTCTTCGGCGAGACCGCAGCGCGCCTGCGATGAGCGCTGATCTGCGCTAGACAGAAATGCGCCGGCGCTGGAGGAGCAGGGCGCGGGCGGCGACGACATGCAGGGCGAGGGTCAGCGCCATGAGCGAGGCCAGATAGACGAAGGGGAACCGCGACGGCGCGCTCACCGCGCGCTCCAGCCAGAGCCCGCCGTACCCGAGCGTCACGAGCAGCGAGATCCAGATCGGCAGCGTGATGCCGCGGGCGATCCCCGTCGCCGCAACGAGCGCGATGGCGGCGAGGAGGAGGTGCCCGACGGCGGCCGCGTTCGGCGACGACAGCACGCCCGCCGGCAGCGGGAGCTCGTGACCGACGAGCGCGAGCTCGACGAACCAGAGCGCCGCGGTCGCGGTCATGAAGGCGAGCGCCAGGGCGGCGAGCGGAATTCCGTCGGTGACGCGGCGGCGGGCGAGGTCGCGCGCCTCGAGCGTGCGCGCGACGTCTCGGCGCGCGAGGAGGGCCACCACGAGGCCCGGGGCCACGATGCCGAAGGGGATGACGACGAGGAGGCCCGCGCCGAAGAGCTGCGGCCCGCCGTACATCGGGATGTCGTGGAGCGCGACGGCGAGCCCGACGAAGAGCTGGGCTCCCGCGAGGAGCCACGCGCCCCCCACGACGAGCCCCAGCGACCGCGCCCAGCGACGGAGGCGGATGAGCCCGACGCCGACCGCGAGCAGCAGCGCCGGCGGGAGCAGCGCCGGCAGGAGGGGCGCCAGCGCGGCGCGGTGGATGTGGTGGACCCCCGCGGCGCCGAGCACCACGCCCACGACGGTGAAGAGCGCGATCAGCGCGGCGACGCCGCCGGCGATGACCAGCAGCACGCCGGTGGCGACGAGGAGCGTCGTGCGATCGTCGCTGGCGGACAGAGGGCGGCGCAGCGCGGGGACGTCCATGCACCATCGTACGTCGGAGGAGGGCGCGAAATTCCGTCGCGCCTGCTACAGTTCCGGCATGGCGCGGAGCCCCTCCGAGCCGCTGCCCACTGGCACCTACCTCGACGACAAATACGTCGTCGTGCGTCACATCAAGACCGGCGGCATGGGCGCGGTCTACGAGGTCGAGCACGCGCGCCTCGGCAAGCGCCTCGCCGCCAAGGTGCTGCTGCCGGAGCTCATGAAGCGACCGGCGCTCGTCGAGCGCTTCCGCCGCGAGGCGCGCGCCGCCTCGGCCACCGGCCACGAGAACATCGTCCAGGTGACCGACCTCGGCGAGACGCGCGCCGGGGTGCCCTTCCTGGTGATGGAGCTCCTCGACGGGCAGACGCTGGGCGCGGCGCTCAAGGAGGGGCGCTTCGCCCCCGAGCGCGCGGTGCACGTCGCGCGGCAGATCCTGTCGGCGCTCGAGGCGGCGCACGCGCGCAGCATCGTCCACCGCGACCTCAAGCCGGAGAACATCGTTCTCGTCAAGCGCGGCAACGATCCCGACTTCGTGAAGGTGCTCGACTTCGGGATCGCCAAGGTGCTCGACGACGACGACGGCGGCGAGGCGCTCACCGAGACGGGGCAGGTGATCGGGACGCCGAGCTACATGGCGCCCGAGCAGGCGCGCGGGGCGGCCATCGATCACCGCGTCGACGTGTACGCGACGGGGGCGATGGTCTACCGGATGGTGACCGGGCAGCGCCCGTTCCGCGGCGACAACTTCAACCAGCTGATCTTCGCCATCGCGCAGGGGAACCCGCCGCCGCCGCGGCAGCTCAACCCGGCGGTCTCCGAGGGGCTGGAGCGGGTGATCGCGCGCGCGATGGCGGTCGACCCCGACGCGCGCTTCGCGACGGCGCGGGCGTTCGCCGACGCGCTCGCCGACGACGACAAGACCTGGGAGCGCGGGCCGTCGCGCGCGGGCGACGGCGTCACCGTCGAGAGCGCGACCGGCTCGGGCGCGGCGGGGTGGCGCGATCGCACGGTGGTGAGTGGCGGGGGCGCCAACGCGGCGACCGAGGTGCGGCCGCCGCCGCGTCGGGGGCTGCGCGCGCTCGGCGGCGTGGTGAACTGGGCCATCGTCCTCGCCGTGGTGGTCACCGTCGGCGGCGCGGCGTGGCTGATCGGGCGGCGCCTCTACCGCGAGTGGGTGGTGAAGGAGCGCGCCGTCGACGCCGAGGAGGCGCGTCGCCGCGTGCTCACCGCGCCGTCGGTCGACCTCATCCCCATCGACGTGCGCGTCGAGCCGGCGGCCATCGCCGGCGTCGCGCGCCTCTACCTCGACAACGCCGCGGTGCGCGCGATCGAGCTCCCCAAAGACGGGCTCAAGCACACCGTGCGCGTCGAGGCCGACGGCTACGTCACCGACGAGCGGATGGTGCAGGCGCCCGAGCCGAACGGCCCGGTGACCACCCCGCGCACGCTCACCGTGCGCCTCCGCAAGAAGGGCGCGGCGAAGCGAGCCGCCTCCGACGAGCAGAAGCAGCTCGAGACGCTGATCAAGAAGCTGGGGAGCGAGGTAAAAGCGCTAGACGAGAATTAACGACGGCGGGTGGCTACTCGAGGCCGAGGTCGGCGAGGTCGTCCTCGTCGAGGCCGAAGAAGTGACCGGCCTCGTGGAGGAGGGTGGCGCGCACCTCGTCCTTCACGTCGTCGAGGTCCTGCGCCCCGCGCTCGATGTTGCGCTTGAAGAGGTAGATCTGCTGCAGCTGCGGCGGCGCGCCGATGCCCTGCTCGGGGAAGGGCATCCCGGCGAAGAGGCCGAGCGCGCGCGGGTCGAGCCCGTCGGCGACCAGCGTCTCCGACGGCATGTCGTCGACGACGATGGGGACGTTGCCGAGGAGCGACCGCATCTCGGTCGGCAGCTCGCCCAGCACCTCGTCGACCTTGGCCTCCAGCTCCTCGACGGTGATGGTGAAGTGCGGCGCCGGCCCCTTGGCGTCGAGCACGCGCACCTTGGCGAAGGCCTCGGCGCGCGCCTTCTCGTCGCCGCGGTCCTCGGCGACGAGCCCGAGCCCGTGCCAGGCGTCGGCGAAGTCGGGCTCGCGCTCGATCGCCAGCTTGAAGTGCTTCTCCGCCTCGTCGAGACGCCCGATCTCGAGGAAGCACTCGGCGGCGCGCAGGTGATCGTCGACGGCCGGCAGCGCCACCGGCGGCAGCTCGGAGAGCGTCTCGCCGGCGGCCTCCTCGTCCTCGAGGCCGAGCTCGATCTCTGCTTTGAGGAGCAGCGCCTCGACGTACTCGTCCTCCTCCTCGGCGACGTCGAGCGCGTCCTCCATGAGCGCCAGCGCCTCCTCGAGGTCGCCGGCGGTCGCGAGGACCTGGGCCCATTGATAGACCGGCTCGAACGCCTCGGGATCGAGCTGGTGCGCGCGCTCGTACGCCTTCGCCGACGCGTCGAAGTCCCCGCCGGCCGCCGCCACCGCGCCCGCCAGCGTGTGCGCCCCCGCGTCCTCGGGCGCCTCGGCGATCGCCGCCTCGGCCTTGGCCCGCGCGCCCGCGAGATCGCCCTCCTCGAGGGCCTTCCATCCGGCATCCAGGTGGTGGTCCACCGGCCCCGGCTCGCCGCCCGCCTGGCCCTCGTCGTCGTGATGGTCGCTCATCGGAGTCTCTCTTTCTCGCGCGTTCTCTGTTTTTCCGTCGGTGCTTTTGCTGCGGTGCCGACCGTTTGCTAAGGTCCGCGTACGATGCATACAAGGGCCCGCGCATGCAAGCCGCAGAGGTTCCTGCCGGTGCTGGCCGCCGTCGCCGTCCTCACCGGCTGCCCGTCGCGTTTCGATCCCCGCGCCGAGACGGTGAAGGCCTCGCCGAACGCCGACGCCGACCACGCCTACCGCCAGGCGCGCGCGCGCCTCGACGTCGGTGACTTCCGCGAGGCGGTCGAGAAGTTCGCCGACTTCCTCAAGAAATACCCCGACGACCCGCTCGCCCCGTCGGCCAAGCTGGGCCAGGCGCGCGCCGAGATCGGCCTCGGCGCCCCGTCGAAGGCGCGCGAGATCGTCGAGCCGCTCACCGGCGAGATCAAGAAGGACGATCCCGTCCCGGCCGACCCCACGCAGGCCAAGGCGCGCTACCTCTACGGCCTCGCGCTCCACCGCCAGGGCGAGCACGCCCGCGCGCGCGAGGTGCTGCGCCCCTTCGTCGACGCCATCCGCCCCGGCGACGACGCCTACGAGCTGCGCGCGGTCCTCGCCGAGGACGCCGCCGCCGTCGGCGACACCGAGGACGCGCTGCGCCAGTGGGACCTCTTCTGGCCGGGCGCCCGCCCCGCCGAGAAGGAGTACGTGAAGGCGCGCGTCGCCGAGCTGGTCGGCAAGCTCTCGGCGCTCGAGGCGATGAAGCTGTGGAGCGCGCTAGACAAGAATTCGATCGGCGCCGCCTTCGTCGGCAAGCGCCTGGCGGCCGAGCGCCGCGCCGCCGGCGACGTGGGCGGGGAGAAGGCGTTCCTCGACGACTCGGCGAGCGCGCGCGAGCGGGCCGGCCTCGAGACGGGGCGCGGCAGGGCGGCCCTCCCCGACGCGCGCCGCGGCTCGCTGGGGCGCGCGACCATCGGCATCGCGGTGCCGCTCTCGGGCAAGAGCCGCGCCCTCGGCGAGCGCGCCATGCGCGGGGCGCTCCTCGCCGCCGAGCTCCTCGGCGGGACCGGCGCCAACGGCGACGGCGCGGGCGTCGAGCTGCGCGTGCGCGACACCGGCAGCGATCCGGCGCGCGCCGCCAGCGCCGTCGCCGAGCTGGCGGAGGAGGGCGTGCTGGCGGTGATCGGCTCGCCGGCGAAGAACGAGGCGCAGCTCCAGGTCGCCAAGGCCGCCGAGCTGGGCGTGCCCTTCTTCCAGCTCGCGCGCGACGACGCCAAGCGCGGCGAGACCACCTTCAAGATGGTGCGCCCGCGCGGCCAGGTGGCGACCGCGCTCGTCGAGCGCGCCAAGCGCGCGGGGGCGAAGTCGGCGGCGGTGCTGGCGCCCGACTCGGCCTACGGGCGCGAGATGGCCCAGTCGCTCGTCGAGGCGGCGCGCGCGGGCGGGCTGCGGGTGGCGGCCGATCTGCGCTACGCCGAGGCGGCGACGACGTTCGTCGAGCCGTCGAAGCGCGTGCGCGACGCGGGCGTGGACGCGCTCTTCGTCCCGGCGGCGGCGTCGCACCTCGCGCTCATCGCGCCGCAGCTCGGGGCGATGGGCCTCGTGCGCATGGTGAACGTGAAGCCGTCCGGCAAGCTCCTCACGGTCTACGCCACCGGCGACGGCGTGAACCCGTCGGTGTTGACGTCGACTGGGAAATACCTGCAGGGCGCGGTGCTGGCGCCGACCTTCTTCGCCGACGCCAGCGACCCGGCGATGGCCTCGTTCCTCGATCGCTACCGTCGCTCGTACGGCGAGGAGCCGAGCGGCCTCGACGCGCTCAGCTTCGACGCGGTCCGCGCCGCGCGCCTGGCGGCGATGCACCTCGGCGACGACGGCGCGAAGGCGCGCGCGCAGCTCGCCCTCCAGCTCGGGCGCGCCCCGTCCGACGGGGAGCGCGGCGTCTCCGGCACGCTCGGCTTCTCGGGCGGCGAGCGCGTCGGCGCGCCGCTCCTCTACGTCGTCGAAGGCAACGAGCTCAAGCTCGCCAAGTAGCGAGCCCCCTTTGATGTCAAGCGATAATACCGATCCCGTCGTCGACGCGCTCTGCGCCGCCAGCCGCGCCAGCGGGCGCAAGATCCTGCCCTCGCGCGAGGCGATCGCCCGCGTCGTCGAGGACCTGCGCAGCGTCCTCTTCCCCGGCCACTTCGGCGGCGCCGACCTCTCCGACACCGGGCTGCGCTTCTTCATCCGCGCCCGCCTCGACACCGCCCGCCTCGGCCTCGTCGCCCAGGTGCGGCGCGGCCTGGCCTTCACCCGCGAGGGCGACGGCCACGACTCGGACGGGAGCTGCGAGCGCCGCGCGGTCGAGGTCACCGACGCGCTGGTGGCGCGCCTGCCGCAGATCCGCGCGCTCCTCGAGACCGACGTGAAGGCCGCCTTCGAGGGCGACCCGGCCGCGCGCTTCGTCGACGAGGCGCTCTTCTGCTACCCGGGCGTCACCGCCATCATCCACCACCGCATCGCCCACGAGCTCTACGCCCTCGACGTGCCGCTCATCCCGCGCATCATCTCGGAGCTGGCGCACTCGGCCACCGGCGTCGACATCCACCCCGGCGCCCGCATCGGCGGCAGCTTCTTCATCGACCACGGCACCGGCGTGGTCATCGGGGAGACCGCGGTCATCGGCGAGCGGGTGCGCCTCTATCAGGGCGTCACCCTCGGCGCCAAGAGCTTCCCGCTCGACGAGGAGGGCCACCCGCAGAAGGGGCTCGCCCGCCACCCCATCGTCGAGAACGACGTCGTCATCTACGCCGGCGCGACCATCCTCGGCCGCGTCACCATCGGGCGCGGCTCGAGCATCGGCGGCAACGTCTGGCTCACCCGCAGCGTCCCGCCCGACAGCCGCGTCACCCAGGCGCAGGCCCGCAGCGACGTCTTCGAGCACGGCTCCGGGATCTGACCGACGGACCTCCTCGGTCCCGCGCCGGTCGTGCTATACGAGGCGCCATGCGCTATTCGCAGATGCTGATCCCGACGCTGAAGGAGGCGCCGGCGGAGGCCCAGGTCATCTCGCACATCCTGCTCGTCCGCGCCGGCTACATCCGCAAGGTGGCCGCGGGCGTCTACTCGCTGCTCCCGCTCGGGTTCCGCGTCGTCGCCAAGATCGAGCGCATCCTCCGCGAGGAGCTCGCGCGCTCGGGCGCCGAGGAGGTGCTGCTGCCGATGGTCCACCCGGCCGAGCTCTGGCAGGAGTCGGGGCGCTGGCAGAAGTACGGCCCCGAGCTCCTCCGGTTCAAGGATCGCAAGGGCGCCGACTTCGCCATGTCTCCGACGGCGGAGGAGGCCATCTGCGAGCTCGTGCGGCGCGACGTGAAGTCGTACCGCCAGCTGCCGCTGAACCTGTTCCAGATCCAGGACAAGTTCCGCGACGAAATCCGTCCGCGCGCGGGCCTCATGCGCGGGCGCGAGTTCATCATGAAGGACGCCTACTCGTTCCACGCCTCCGCCGAGGACGCCGAGCGCGAGTACCGCAACATGTACGACTGCTACGTGCGCATCTTCAAGCGCTGCGGGCTCGACTTCCGCGCCGTCGAGGCGGACACGGGCGCGATCGGCGGCTCGATGTCGCACGAGTTCCAGGTGCTGGCCGCCTCGGGCGAGGACTCGATCGTCAGCTGCAACACGTGCGACTACGCCGCCAACGTCGAGAAGGCCGAGCTGGTGCGCGACGCCAACGCGTCTTCGATGGCCGCGGCGACCGAGCCGTTGACGGAAATTCATACGCCCAAGAAGGGCGGCATCGCCGACGTGGTCGAGTTCCTCAAGGAGCCGATCGATCGCTTCGTGAAGACGCTGATCTACGTCGCCGACGGCAAGCCGGTGGTGGCGCTGGTGCGCGGCGATCGCGAGGTGAACGAGCTCAAGCTGAAGGCGCTCCTCAAGGCCGAGGCGATCGAGCTGGCGGGCGACGCGCTCGTCGGTGAGCTGACCAAGGCGCCGGTCGGGTACGCGGGGCCGCAGCGCCCGGCGCACGCCGTCGGTGGGCGCGCCATCCCGGCCGAGGTGCCGATCCTCGCCGACCTCGAGGTGGCGGCGATCGCGAGCGGCATCACTGGCGCCAACAAGGGCGACCACCACGTGCGCGGCTTCAACCTCGGGCGCGACGTCCCCGACGCGCGCCTCGTCGATCTGCGCACCGCCGGCGAGGGCGACCGCTGCGCGCGCTGCGCGACGGGCACCTACCGCTTCTTCCGCGGCATCGAGGTGGGCCACGTCTTCTTCCTCGGGACCAAGTACTCCGAGCCGATGAAGGTCAACTTCCTCGACGCGGACAGCAAGGAGAAGGCGATGGTCATGGGCTGCTACGGCATCGGCGTCACGCGCGTCGCCGCCGCGGCCATCGAGCAGAACCATGACGGCGACGGGATCGTCTGGCCGATGGCGCTGGCGCCGTTCCAGGTGATCGTCGTCCCCGCCGGCAAGGAGCAGGAGATCCAGGACGCCGCCAAGGAGCTGCACGACGCGCTGCAGGCGCGCGGCGTCGAGGTGCTGCTCGACGATCGCGACGAGCGGCCGGGCGCGAAGTTCAAGGACGCCGACCTCCTCGGGATCCCGCTGCGCGTGACCATCGGCAAGCGCGGGCTCGCCGAGGGCAAGCTCGAGGTGAAGGGGCGCCGCGAGAAGGAGGCGCAGCTGGTGCCGCGCGACGCCGTCGTCGCCGAGCTCGAGCGCCGCATCGCCGCCGGGCTGGGGGCGCAATCTTGATGGACGGAAAAGAGCGGCTGATCGTCGCCCTCGACCACCCGACGCTCGACGCCGCGCTGGCGATGGTCGACGAGCTCGGCGACGCGGTGGTGCGCTACAAGGTCGGCCTCGAGCTCTTTTTGTCGGCGGGGGCGCGGGCGCTCGAGGCGCTTCACGATAGACAGAAAAAGCTCTTCCTCGACCTCAAGCTGCACGACATCCCCGAGACGGTGGCGCGCGCGGTGCGCGTCGTCGTCGGGACGGGCGGCATCGATCTCCTCACGCTGCACACGGCCGGCGGGCAGGCGATGATGGCGCGCGCCGCCGAGGTCGCGCGGGCCGCGGGCGTGCGGACGCTGGGGGTGACGGTGCTCACCAGCCTCGACGCCGACGATCTGGCGCGCGACGGCGTCGCGGGCACCGTCGAGGAGGCGGTGGTGCGGCGCGCGAAGCTGGCGCAGGCGGCCGGGCTCTCGGGCGTGGTCGCCTCGCCGAAGGAGGCAGCCGCCATCCGCGCCGCCGTCGGGCCGGGCTTCCTCATCGTGACCCCGGGCGTGCGTCCTGCGGGCGCGGCCGGCGGCGACGACCAGAAGCGCGTGGCGACGGCGGCCGAGGCGCGCCGGGCGGGCGCCGACTACGTCGTCGTCGGGCGGCCGATCCGCGACGCCGCCGACAAGCGCGCCGCCGCGGCCCAGCTCGCCGCCGAGCTTTCGGAGTAGGCGGATAATGGCCCGCGTGGTGTACGGGGTTCATCCGGTGCGCGAGGCGCTGCGCGCCGGGCGCGTGCAGGCGCTCTTCGTCGCGGAGGGCGAGGTCGGCCCGACGCTGCGCGAGATCGACGACGCCGCCAAGAAGGCGGGCGTCGCGCCCGTCCCTCAGCCGCGCGCCGCGCTCGACGAGCTGGCGCACCACGGCGTCCATCAGGGCGCGGTGGCCATCGTCGGCGAGTACGCCTTCGCGACGCTCGACGACGTGCTCGGCGTCGCCAAGCGCGCGGGGGTGCCGCCCTTCGTCCTCGTCCTCGACAGCGTCCAGGATCCGCAGAACCTCGGCGCCCTCGTCCGCACCGCGCACGTCGCCGGCGCGCACGGCGTGGTCGTCCCGAAGGATCGCGCGGTGGGCGTGACTCCGACGGTGGTGAAGGCGTCGGCCGGTGCCACCGAGCACATGAAGATCGCGCAGGTGGTGAACGTCGCTCGCGCGCTCGAGGAGCTCAAGGAGGCGGGCCTGTGGATCGCGGGCGCCGTCGCTGCCGGCGGCACCGAGCCGTGGAAGGTGGACCTCACCGGCCCCATCGGCCTCGTCCTCGGCGCCGAGGGCAAGGGCATCCGCCCGCTCGTCCTCCGAGGGTGCGACCTCCTCATCCGCATCCCGATGTTCGGGCGCGTCGCGTCGCTGAACGTCAGCGCCGCGGGCGCCATCCTCCTGTACGAGACCGTCCGGCAGCGCGCAGGAAAATAGCGCACACGCGCATCTCGACGTGCACGCCCCCTGGGCGGCGCGTATACCGTCGAAGATGCTGCTCGAGGATCTCGGCCTCATCGGGAACTGCCAGTTCTCGGCCCTCGTCTCGCGCACCGGCTCGATCGTCTGGAGCTGCCTGCCGCGCTTCGACTCGGAGCCGGTCTTCGCGCGCCTGCTCGACCCCGACGGCGGCGAGCTCGTCGTCGGCGCGGCGGGCGGCGAGCCGGGCGCGCAGGCCTACCTACCGAACACGAACGTCTTGTCGACGACGTTCCAGACGAAGGACGGGCGCTTCCGCGTCATCGACTTCGCGCCGCGCTACCAGGCCTCGGCGGGCGGCTACGAGCGCCCGACGCGCATCGTGCGCATCCTCGATCCGCTCGAGGGCGCGCCGCGCGTCGAGGTGCGCTGCGCCCCGCGGCTCGGCTGGTCCAAGCGCCCCCCCGGGCGCCACCTCGCCTCGGGGCGCGTGACCTATCACGGCTTCGAGGCGCCGCTCTTCGTCGACACCGACATCCCGCTCTCGTACCTCGACGGTGAGAGCTTCACGCTGACCGAGCCGCGCCACCTCGTCCTCTCGTGGGGCGCGCCGCTCGACGAGCCGCTCGCGCCCTACGCGCGCCGCACGCGCGAGGCGACGACGGCCTACTGGCAGCGCTGGGTGAAGCACTGCAACGTGCCGCCGCTCTATCAGCAAGAGGTGATCCGCTCGGCGCTGGCGCTCAAGCTCCACTGCTTCGAGGACACCGGGGCCATCGTCGCGGCGATGACCACGTCCCTGCCCGAGGCGCCGGGCGGAGCGGGGCGCACCTGGGACTATCGCTACTGCTGGCTGCGCGACGCCTACTACGTGCTCTCGGCGCTGCGCCTCCTCGGCCACTTCGAGGAGCGCGAGCGCTTCACCCAATTCTTGCTAGACATCGCGGGGCGGACCGCCGAGCTCGACCTCGCGCCGCTCTACCGCGTCGACGGCTCGAGCGATCTCGGCGAGTCGACGATGGCGGAGTGGGCGGGCTACGCGGGCGAGAAGCCGGTCCGCGTCGGCAACGCCGCGGCGCTGCACCATCAGTTCGACGTCTTCGGCGAGATGGTGCTGGCGCTCACGCCCATCTACCTCGACGACCGCTTCTGCGAGGAGCGCAGCCGCCAGACGCTCGACCTGATCGAGCGCTTGACAAGAAAGGCGATCGCCGTCGCCGGGCGCCCCGACGCGGGCATCTGGGAGTACCGCACCGCCTGGCAGCCGCAGACCTTCTCGTCGCTGATGTGCTGGGCGGCGGCCGACCGCATGGCGATGGTTGCGCACCGCCACCGCCCGGCGATCGCCGAGGAGATGCGCGCGGCGGCCGAGCGGCTGCGGCGCGAGATCGTCGACCGCGCCTTCAGCCCGCGCCTCGGCAGCTTCGTCTCGATGTACGGCGGCGAGGATCTCGACGCGGCGCTGTTGCAGATGCCGATCCTGCGCTTCCCCGGCGAGGACCAGCACGTCGCGCGCACCGTCGACGCCATCGGCCACGGCCTGGGGGAGGGCGGGTGGCTCTATCGCTACCGCACCGACGACGGCTTCGGCCGCCCCGAGGTCGCCTTCGTGATCTGCACCTTCTGGTACGTCGAGGCGCTGGCGCGCGTCGGCCGCACCGACGAGGCGCGCGCCATCTTCGAGCGCACCCTGCGGGCGCTCTCGCCGCTCGGCCTCTTGTCGGAGGACCTGCACGTGAAGTCCGGCCGTCTCTGGGGCAACTTCCCGCAGGCCTACTCGCACGTCGGCCTCATCCACGCCGCCTTCGCCGTCGCCCCCCGCTGGCTAGAGATCCTGTAAAGCGAAAACCCGAGCCCGAGCCCGAGCCCGAGCCCGTGCCCGTGCCCGAGTCCCACTGTCCGTTTCGGGCACGGGCACGGGCTCGGGCTCGGGCTCGGGACAGATTTAGAGGGTGCGCTTGGGCGGGCGCGGGTCGTCGGGCGGGGCGTCGTCGGCGGGCTTCTCGGCGGTGGCGGCGCGCTGTGCTTTCAGCGCGGCGAGCTGCGCCCGCGCCTCGTCCTCGGTCATGCGCGCGGCGGGCGGCGCCGCGTCGGGATCGGCCCCGGTGAAGGCCAGCGCCTCGCGCGCCAGCGCCTGCGCCTCCAGCGACGGCAGCTTGCCCTTCAGCTTGTCGAGCGCGCCGAGCTCCGCCAGCACCTGATCGCGCTGCACCGCGATCGTGCGCCGCTCGCCCTCGAGCTGAGCGATCTTCGCCCCCAGCGCCTCGGCGAGCTCGCCGCTCGCGCCCTTCCGCTCCGCCGTCAGGTCGGCGATCTCCTTCACCAGATCGTCGTCGCGGACCTGCAGCTTCGCCAGCAGCAGCCGGTTCTGCCGGACGGCTTCGATGACACCTTCGCGCGATTCGCTCATCGGATCCGTATCCTGTCACATGATCGACCAGCTCGAGCGCGCCCTTCGCGACCACCCCGACGACGACGACACCTGGCGCGTCTACGCCGACGCCCTCCAGGAGCGCGGCGATCCGCGCGGCGACGTGATCGCCCTCGGCGCGCGCCTCCGCCACGGCGAGCGCGCCCCCGACCTCGAGCGCCTCTACGCCGCGAAGTGCCGCGCCGCCCGCTGGCCGCGCGGCGCCCCTTCCCGAAGATGTCCTACCGCGTCCGCTTCGAGCAGCTCTTCGCCGAGCTCGCCGCGCACCCCGCCCTCGAGGTCACCGAGGCGCGCATCGATCCGCCGCGCCCCGACGAGCTCGCGACCTGGAGGGCCGTCGCGGGCGCCGCCTGGCCCGAGGGGATGACCGAGCTCTACAGCGAGCTGTCGGCGGTCTCGCTCGAGTGGCGGCTGCCCGGCGAGAAGAGCGTCGGGGGCGCCATCCAGATCCCGTCGCTGGCCCTGTGGGATCACGACGCGCTCGAGGACGAGCTGTGGTTCGACTTCACCGAGGCGGAGAGCGCGCTCCACGCCATCCGCCCCATCGACCGCTTCGTCGCCGAGGCCTACGCCGTCCTCTACCTCGCCCCGACGAGGCGCGATCGACCGGCGGAGGTCGCCTATCACTACTGCGGCGAGGAGCTCGTCCCGACGGGGCTCTCCTACCGCGAGTGGCTCGAGCTGCTCTTCCGCGCGCGCGGCACGGCCTATTGGCTGACGCTGACGCTCGGGCCCGACCGCGACGGCACCTGGGTCGGCGAGGGGATCGCGCGCGTCGCCGCGCTCTTCCCCGACTTCGCTCCCGACTCGATGCGCCCGCGCGAGGCGCGCCCCTCCGTCGAGATCTAGCCGCTCGCCTCAGCCGACCATCTGCCGCTCGACGAGGCGCCGGTAGGTCCCCTCGTGCGCGACCAGCTCGGCGTGCGTCCCCGCCTGCGACACCACGCCCTTCTCGATCACCAGCACCCGGTCCGCGCCCACCACCGTCGACAACCGGTGGGCGATGATCAGCGTCGTCCGCCCCTTCATGAGCCGCTCGAGCGCCTCGCGCACGAGGTGCTCGCTCTCGGCGTCGAGCGCGCTGGTCGCCTCGTCGAGGATCAGGATCCGCGGGTCCTTGAGGAGCGCGCGCGCGATCGCCACGCGCTGTTTCTGTCCACCCGATAATTGGACGCCGCGCTCGCCCACGCGCGTCTTGTACCCCTCGGGAAAGGCGGCGATGAAGTCGTGCGCGTTCGCCGCCTTCGCCGCCGCCTCCACCTCGGCGTCGGTCGCGTCGGGCCGCCCGTAGCGGATGTTGTCCGCCACCGTCGTCGAGAACAGGATCGGCTCCTGCGCCACCGTCCCGATCTGCCGCCGCAGCCACCCCGGATCGAGCTTCGCCAGCGGCACCCCGTCAACGCGCACCTCGCCGTCCTGCGGGTCGTAGAACCGCTGCAGCAGCGCCGCGATGGTCGACTTCCCCGACCCCGACGGCCCCACCAGCGCCACCCGCTCGCCGCGCGCGATCTCGAGCGCGATGCCGTCGAGGACGCGCACCTCCGGCCGCGTCGGGTAGGCGAACCCCACGCGCTCGAACGACACCCGCCCCTCGACGCGCGGGAGCTGATCGCCGCCCTGAAGCGGGATCGCCGGCTGCCGATCGAGCAGCTCGAACACGCGCTCCGCCGCGCCCAGCGCCTTCATGAAGTCGGCCCACAGATCGGCCAGCGCCCCCAGCGAGAAGCCGACGAATAAGGTGTAGACAAGAAAGGACGTCAGCTGCCCGACGGTGAGCTGCCCGTCGGAGACCAGCTTCCCGCCGTACCAGAAGACCAGCGCCGCCGCGGCGTACCCGGCGAACGACACGATCGCCATGAAGATGGCGCTCTGCCAGCTGCGCCGCCGCGACGCCACGAACGAGGCGTCGATGGCCCGTCCGTAGCGCGCCGACTCCGCGCCCTCGGCGGCGAAGCTGCGCACCGTGCGCAGCCCGCCCAGGCTCTCCTCGGCGACGGCGGCGCCCTCGGCCAGGCGGTCCTGCACCTCCTTCGCCAGCCGCCGCACGCGCCGCCCGTAGTAGACGGCGCCGATGGCGATCGCCGGCACCACCGCGAGCATCATCGCCGCCAGCCGCGGCGAGGTGATGAACAGGAGCACGATCCCACCGAGCGCCTGCGCGGCGTTGCGCAGCACCATGGAGATGTTGGCGCTCACCGCCGACTGCAGCGTGGTCGTATCCGACGAGAGGCGGCTGAGGAGGTCGCCGGTGCGCTCGCCGTCGAAGAAGGCCACCTCCTGCGCGAGGATGCGATCGAAGAGCTGCTGCCGGAGGCGCGCCACCGAGCGCTCGCCAGCGACGGTGAACAGGTAGAAGCGGCCGGCCATCGCCGCGCCCTGCACGAGCGCGACGGCGACCATCATCGCCACCGCGTAGTTGAGGAGCGTCGTGCGCGGCAGCCCGAGGCGCACCAGCCACGCGGGCATCTGCCCGAGCGCGGTGTCGATCACCAGCCGCATGCCCTGCGGGTAGGTGAGGCTCATCGCGCTGCCGACGACGAGCAGGACGGTTCCGGCGAGCAGATACTTGGCCTCGGGGCGACCGAGCGCCACCAGGCGGCGCAGCGCCGCGCGCGTGACGCGAGGACGGCGAGGGCGCGGGGGAGCGGTCGCTTCGGGCGCGGGCACGGGCGGCGTGACGGTCGACATCGGGGACCTCAAGGATATCCGCAACCCGCGTCGCGGCACGTGCATTGCTCACGCCCCTCGAAGAGCGCAAGCTGAACGGCCCGACGAAGGACCTCACCGCCGCCTTCAGCAGAGCGTCGCGGCGGCCACGTAGCGTCGGCGCCACCCGCCAAGCTTCCGTGGGTTTACAGGAGCAGCCGTTACCTCCGTCAAGCCTGAAGCGCGCGCCAGGGCGTGTTCGTTCGCATCATCGCGTTCAGGATCGTTAGAAGCTTTCGC
>Ga0272446_1003124_pt1 | contig 21439 bp, 24 predicted proteins | sample YNPCB0061_FD_194587 | JGI IMG/M metagenome (GOLD analysis project Ga0272446, IMG submission 194587) | Hot spring microbial mat communities from Yellowstone National Park, WY, United States - YNP-CB-006-1 | ecosystem: Environmental > Aquatic > Thermal springs > Hot (42-90C) > Sediment | place...
CGCCGACGGTGGCGAAGAAGCGCAATCTCACCGCGCTGTGGGTCACGCTCGGCATCCTCGTCGGCGCGGGCGCGGTCGGCGCCGGCCTCGGCGTCGGGCTCACGCGCCAGAACGTCCCCTCCGCCGACGCCACCCTCACGGCCCGCTGACCCTGCCGATGCCCCTGACGATGGAGAACCGCATGCGCACCGTCGGGCGGAGTCGAGACCGAAGGCCGCGCGATGCGGGCGGGGGTTCTCGTCTATCAGAAAGATGGGAAGCCGTGGCGCGAGCTGCGCCCGCCCGCGGAGAACGTGAAGGCGACGGAGTCACTCCGAAGCGCGCCGCTCACCGACGGACACCCGCCAGATCCGATCACGGCGGATAACGTCAAGCAATATCTCGTCGGGACGGTCGCAGATTGTCGCGTCGAGGACGATTGGACCGTCGCGAGGCTGGCGATCCACGACGGAAAGGCGCTCGACAGTGGCCGCCGTTCGCTGTTGGCCGGCTACTCGTGTGTCCTCGCGCCGCCGGATCCCGAGTTGGCGAAGGTCTACGGCGAGCACGACGCCGTGCAAACGGACATCGCGATCAATCACCTGGCGCTCGTCGACGCGGGCCGCGCCGGGCCCGATGCGATCGCGCGCCTCGACGGCGCCGACAACGAGATCGAGACCACCGACATCACGCTAGACAGCAAAGAGGAGCCCCCGACCATGACCACGCCGAGCACCACCACCACGAAGATCGCGATTGACGGAAAGTCGTACGAAGTCCCGCCCGAAGTGAAGGCGCACATCGACGCGCTCGAAGGCGCCGCGGCTGCCGTCGCTGTGCGCGAGGACAGCGCGCGCCAGCGCGGCATCGAGATCAACAAGAAGATCGAGCGCCGCGCCGAGGAGCGCGCCGCTCTGTATCTCATCGGCGCCGACGTCGGAGTGCCGCGCGAGGACATGGTCGGCGTCGCTGACGCTACCCTCCGTCGGCGCTTCACCGAGAAACTGGCACCGCGCCTCGATCTCGAAAACAAGTCTGACGCCTGGATCGCCGCCGCGCTCGAAGCGCTTCTGACCCAGCGCCCGAACCCGATCGACGCGGTCCGCTCGGCGGCGTTCCCCTTCGGGCCGCACAACATGCCCGACGGCTACGGAGCGGCGATGCCCGACGCGGCCGGCGCGATGCGCCGCCACGATGAGCGTCTTCTCGGCGGCCAGGCGCTCGCGGCCGATCCGCGCGACGCGCGCGCCGACCGCCCTAAGGATCCCGAGGCTGCGCGGCAAGCTCTGATCCGCCGGCTCGCCGATCACCAGCGCGCCGCTCAGAAGGGCAAGGCGAAGTGAGGCCGCTCCTATCGATCTCGCTTTGGTGGAGCGCGGGCCTGTCGCTGTTCGCGGGCATGATCGATCACGCCGTCGTGTTCCTCGACTCGGACACGCCGGTCCGCGAGCTCTATGACTCGGCACGCCTGTGCCTGCGGCGCGGGCTCGCCGCGTTTCACGCGTATCCGCAGGCCGAACTCATCGCGCTCGACGGCGCGCAGCTGTTCGTGCGCATCGAGATCATGCGCGACGGCGACGACGTGATCGCCAACCTCCCCCCGATTCTCGCGCGGCACACCCGCGTGCGGGTCGGAGAGGACCTCGACGCCGCGATCGAACGCTGCGCCATCGCCGCCCTCGTAGCGCTCGAAGCGAAGGGTGACGCCGACGAGGCCGACGCGCGCCGCGCGCGCCGCATTCCCGTCGACGAAGAACCGAACCCAACCGCCCCTCGGGGCATGAACTAACCCGCGAATAGGAGCTAGACAACAATGGCGACCACCACAACCACGATCGTTACCCAGCGCGGCGCGATGCACGTCATCGTCGCCATCGAAACCATGTGGGCCGGAGGCGTCCCCGGCGCGCCGAGCACGGGAACGCTCACCGTCGGCGGCGAGAGCCGGACTTACGTGCATCAAGGCCCCTTCCGCGCCCGAATCGTCGGGAAGCCGCTCGATCTGCCCGGCGGGCCGCTACCGATCGGCTCCACCGTGGCGCGCTCACCTTTCGGGAGCGGGTGCCGGTCTGGCCGTCGCGCCGAACCGCGCATATCGCCGCGCCGCCCGTCGAAGATGACCCGGATCGCCCCGTCCTCCCGGCTGACGTCGCCCGTGACCTCGGACAGCGACACCGCAGCACCCGCATACTGCGGCGACGTCACAAGCTCGACGCTAGCAAGCCAGGCCACAGCGACGAGAACCGCGTGTTTCGGGGATTGTGGTAGCAGCATGAGGACCTCCACCCTCAAGCTATGCACATATTTTGCGATTGATAACGGCAAGCAGCCGGCGCACATTCGATGTGGCGCAGCTGCGCATGAGAGGTGACGCGATGACACATCCCGAGGTAGCTTCAAAGCGCGTGACGCGGACCCCGACGAAGCCAAAGAAGGGCACTCCTCACCGACTCCACCTCATCGTCGACGGTGGCCTCGTCGAGTTGATCGATCGGGTGGCCGCGGAGATGACGAAGGCGGAGCCGTTCGCGTCGTCGCCCAAGACTCGCACCGACGCGATCAAGGTCCTTCTCGTGGAGGCCCTCCGCGCGCGCGGGATGGTGAAGTAGTGGGCTCGATCGCGAAGATCGGGGACAAGCTCTACCTCCGCTACCGCGAGGCCGACGGCAAACAGCGGATGAAGCTCGCTCGCGGCTGCACAACGCGCGCAGAGGCCAAGGTGATGTTGGCTGAGGTCGAGCGGCGCGTGATGCTCGGTCAACTCGGGGTGCCCGAACCCGTCGAGGAAACCCCTGAGGAGCTTCGGCGGCGAACCCTCACCGTTCGCCAGCTCGGCGCGCACTTCCTTGGGGACGTCGAGGGCTTCCCCGGCTACGTCCCGGACTTGAAGGACCGCGAGCACGGCGGCCTAGACGCCTACCGTCGGCAAGCGAGGAGCAAGCTCGACGTGCGGATCTATCCCGTCCTCGGGGACCGGCTCGCCTCGTCGCTGCGCCTTATCGACGTCGAACGCCTACGTGACGCGCTTCTCACCGGCGACGGTAAGGAACGCGAACCGCTCGCGCCCCGCTCCGTCACGCTGACGCTGGCGGTGATCTCGAAGATGTACACCTGGGGGGCGCGCGCTGGCCTCGTCGACGTCGCGAACCCAGCGAAGGGTGTTTCGCGCCCGAAGGCGTCGCCGTCGCTGGACTACCTCACCGCGGAGGAGGTGGCAAACCTCCTCGCCGCCGCAGAGAAGCGCGCGGAAACCGATGCCGTGATCTATCCGCTCGTCGCCGCCGCGGTGTTCACCGGCATGCGGAAGGGCGAGCTGTTCGGCCTCCGGTGGCGCGATGTCCACCTCGACGCGCAGCGAATCGACGTCGAGCGCTCCTATCAGGGGCTCCCCAAGAGCGGACAGGTGCGCTCGCTCCCGCTGCATCCGACCTTGGGCCCCATCCTCCGCGGGTGGCGCGAGCGCTGCCCGACGACGCCTGAGGCGCTCGTTTTCCCGGTGCGGGGGAGGATGGCTACGCAGTACGAGACGCTCGGCCTAGAGGCGCTGATGACGTCCGCGGGTTGCCACCTGCCCGCCGACGGCCACGTCTGGCACCTGCTACGGCACACCTTCGCCAGTCACCAGGTCATGGCCGGCGTGAGCCTGTACGACGTCCAGAAGCTCTTGGGCCACTCGACGCCGATGATGACGCAGATCTACGCGAAGCTCTCCCGCGATCACCTACTCGAACAGGTCGCCCGCATGACGTTCGCGCGCCCGAAGGCTGGCGTGGTCGACCTTGGGGAGCGCCGCCGGAAACGCGTCGCGGGCGATGCCCGTGATGCAGATGTGATAGAGAATGACACGCCGCCTTCGTCAACCGACAGCAAGGCGGCTGCAACGCTCTGAAATTCCAGCAATAGCCGGGGTGGCGAAACTGGTAAACGCAGGGGACTTAAAATCCCTAGGGCCGCGAGGTCCGTACGGGTTCGATTCCCGTCCCCGGCACCGACGACAAACGAGCGATGGCTGGAGGCGGGGGTGCGTTTCGTCGTAAAATCGCGAATGCGCGTTTTGTCGCTGGTCGTCGCACTCCTCCTGGTGGCTGCGCCGGTCTGGGGCAAGCCGTCGTCGACGACGTATCGCAGCTCGTCGGGGAAGACGACGGGATCGGCGACGCGCTCGGGCAACACGACGACCTATCGCAGCTCGACGGGGCGGACGACCGGGACCGCCACCACCAGCGGGAACCGCACCACGTTCCGCAGCTCGACCGGGCGGACGACGGGGTCGGCGACGACGAGCGGCGGACGCACCACGTTCCGCGACGCGAGCGGCCGCACGACCGGCACCGCGACGACGAGCGGCGGACGCACGACGTTCCGCGACGCGAGCGGCCGCACGACCGGCACCGCGCACCACTGACGTTCGGCCCGCGACGCGGAGTCGGCGTATGCTCGCGGGGTGAGACTGCGGGTCCGGTTCGTCGAGGCTCCTGACGCCGGGGCGCGGCGCGCATTGCGCGACACGGTGCGGCTCGTCGCCGGCGACGGCGCGCGCTGGCAGAGCCGCGGGGGGCTCGCGACCATCGAGTGGCCCGACGACGCGCCGCTCGATCTCGGCGCGCTGCACGCGCAGCACCCGATCGCCGAGGTCGACCGCGGCGACGGCTTCGTCGCCTACGAGGCGGCGAGCGACGACGCGGCCGACGACGACCTGCCGACGGCGCCGGCCCCCGACGCGCTCCCTCCCACGGTGGTCGAGCCCGCCGAGGAGCTCCGCGCCCGCTACGTCTTCGACGACCACCTGGTAGTCGCGCCGCACGGACGGACGCTGGCCTTCGTGCGCGACGCGGGGCGCTGCCACTTCGCGACGCTCGAGATCGTCGACGAGGCCGGCCGCGCCGGCGCGCCGATCGCGCTGCCCGTGCTCACCGCCCGGCCCTGCGTCGCCTGGGCCGACGACGGGGTGCGCGCCATCGTCGCCGGCCCCGAGCACCTCCTCGCGCTCGACGCCGCCGCCGGACGCGTCCACGAGCTCGCGCGCTTCCCCGGCGAGGACGGCTTCGACGTCGCCTGGCTCGACGCGCGCCGCTTCGCCGTCGTCGGGAGCCGCTGGCTGCGCGTGTATTCGCTAGACAAAAATCCCGCCCTCGCGCTCCTCGCCGAGGTCCCCTGCGCCGGCGGTCGGCTGGTGCGCGCGCTCGACGGCGGCACCCTCCTCGTCGTCGGCACCGACGCGGGCACCGCCCTCGTCGAGGTGGCGCGCGCCGACTCCGCGCTCACGCTCGTCCGCAGCACCTGGCGCTCGCTCGCCGACGCCTGGGAGGGCCCCGACCGCCGCGCCTACGCGCGCGTCCTCTCCGGCGAGATCGTCGAGCTGGTCGGCCTCGCCGCCCTGCGCGCCCGCGCCCGCCCCGGCCCCTTCGCGCTCTGATCGTCGACGGTCACGGCGTGCAGGTGAACCCGCACAGCCCCATGTTGCACGACGACGACGAGCCGCAATAGACGTTGTAGTTGCAGCTCGTGCCGGCGCCGACCTTCCCGTAGCAGGCGCCGCTCTCGCAGTAGTGGCACTTCTTGCAATCGGCGGTGCCCATCGTCGGGTTCTGGGCCGCGTTGTCGCACAGCGTCCCCGTCGGACAGGTGCAGCTCGTGGCGCAGGCGCCTGCTTTACAGAAATAGCCGCCCATCGCCCGCGGGCCGCCCGCCGGGCAGGCGCCGCGCGGGTCGGTCCCGTCGGGGACGTTGGTGCAGGTCCCCTCCATCCCGCTGCGATCGCACTGGCGGCAGCCCCCGCACGTCGGGTCGTTGCAGCAGTAGCCGTCGATGCAGGCGTTCGAGGCGCACTCGCCGGCGGCGGTGCAGGTCTCGCCGTTCGCCTTCTTGCAGGCGCCGCTCGCGTCGCAGGCGAAGCCGTTGTCGCAGGCGGTGTCGGTGGGGTCGGGCGCGCCCTTCACGACCACCGAGCAGGCGCCGTCGGCGCCGCAGTTGCGGCAGGCCGGGCACGTCGAGACGCCGCAGCAGACGCCGTCGACGCAGCTCCCGCTCTCGCACTCGCCGTTGGCGACGCAGGCGGCGCCGAGCGGCTTCGAGCTGGTGCCGCATTTTCCGTCTACGCAGATTCCGGTCGCGCACTGGCAGTCGACGGCGCAGCTCCCCCCGACGGCGACGACGCGCGTGCAGCTGACCACGTCGATGCGCGCGGCGACCGCGCCGCCCGGCACCAGCGTGACCGGCCCGCTCTGCCCCGCCGCGACGTCGCCGCCGTTCGCGTCCGTCGAGAGCACGAAGAAGCGCAGCACCCCGCTCCGCACCCCCGGCACGTACTGTCCGCGCCGTGGAAGTGCGACTGCTCGATGTCCAGGTCGAAGCTGTTGTCGTCGGGGACCACCAGGCGCGTGGCGCGGATCGACGCCCGGCGCGCGACGTCGACGCCCGCGCGCGACACCGTCAGGTTGACGCCGAAGCTCGACGGCGGATCGCCGGTCTTGCACCCGGCGGCACCGGCGACGACGGCGACGACGGCGACGGCGGCGACGACGACGAGCAGCGCGCCCCGCGTCACCACGCGATCACCGCCTGCGAGAGCGTCGCCCCGCGCCCGATCGGCGACCCGGTCGCCCACGGGGTCCCCTCGACCTGCGTCGCCACCACCGCCGCGGTCACGCCGCCGACGACGACCACCCCGACGATCGTCCACAGCCACCAGGCCTTGTAGACGGGCCGCTTCTCGCCGCCGCCTGCCGCCTGACGCTCGCGCTGCTGCTCGGCACCGGTCCCGCCCATCGCGCCGCGCCCATCGCCGCCGATGCGCGGCTCGGTCGTCCCCGTCGGCGGCGCGTTCTTCGCCTGCTCCTCCTGCGCCACCAGCGGCTCGAGCCGCGCGATGTGCGCCCGCGCGTCGGCGACGTTGCGCTCGCGCGCGTAGAAGTTGACGTAATTTTTGTATAGCAAGAGCGCCTGCCGGTGCAGCCCCGCCAGGCGCGACGCCTGGGCGGCGTTGTAGAGCAGCGCCGGGTCGGGCTTGAGCTTGTAGGCCGCCTGATACTCGCGCGCGGCGTCGGCGAACTCGCCGACGGCGTAGTGGGTCTGCGCGCGCTGATAGTGCTGCCGCGCCTCGCTCACCTCGTCGGCGTGGGCGGCCGTCTCGAAGAGCCCAAGCACCCCGAGGAGCCCGACCACCACCGCCACGATCACCGAACCGAGCCTCGCCACGTCCGCTACGGTAGCACGCGGCTCGTCCGACGACATTGACCCGACCGCCGATCCCTGGAAGGCTTGCGCGCGACCGATGAGCTCCGCCTCCCCCGACGACGCCGCCGCGACGCCCCCGCCGGCCCCGCCCCCGCCGGCTCCGCCCGCGCCCGCACCCGACACGACGCCCGCGTGGGTCCCGCTGGCGACGGTGGCGGTGACCGCCCTCCTCTTTCAGCTGCTCGTGCAGTGGACCTTCGCGCCGCTCGCCGAGTTCGACGCCTACTACCACGTCGGCATGGCCGACCTCTATCGCCACGAGGGGCTCGTCCGGAAGTTCCCGTGGATGTCGATGTCGATCCTCGCCGAGCGCTTCCACGACCCGCAGCTGCTCCTGCACGCACTGCTCCTCCCCTTCGTCGCCGTCGGCATCGACCCGCTCGTCGCTGGCAAGCTGGTCGCCTCGCTCACCGCCACCGCCTGGGTGGTGACCTTCCACTGGTTCCTGCGCCGCCTGCAGATCGATCGCGCCGGCTGGTGGAGCGCGCTGCTCCTCGTCGCGTCGTCGTACGTGGTGGCGCGCCTCACGTTCCTCAAGTCGACCGCGCTCTTCCTGACGCTGACGCTGTTCTTCCTCGAGGCGCTTTTCGCCGGCCGCCGCCGTCGCCTGTTCGCGCTCGCCTGGCTGTCGGTCTACACCTATCAGGGCTTCCCCATCCTCCTCGTGCTCGCGGCCGGCTGGGTGGGGATCCGTGCGCTCGTCGGAGAGGCCAAGCTCGACGGGCGGCCGCTCCTGCCGATCCTGGGCGGCTTCGCCTGCGGACTTGTTGTCAATCCGTTTTTCCCCAACGACCTCTACTTCCTCTACGTCGAGCTCGTCGAGCAGATCCTCCTCAAGCCGAAGGAGGTCACGCTCGGCGCCGAGTGGGGCGCCGTCGACACCGTGCGCTTCCTCGGGGCGACCGTGCTACCGCTCGGGCTCCTGGTCGTCTCGGGGCTGACGGCGATGCGGGCGCGCGTCGGTGCCGACGCGCGGCTCCTCTTCTTCCGCACCGTCGCCGCGCTCCTCGCGGCGGGCGCGCTCGTCGGGTCGCGCCTCATCGAGCAGCTGGTGCCGTTCGCCCTCATCGCCGCCGCGCTCACCTTCACGCGCACGGCGCGCGCCGCCGAGTGGTCGGCGCCGGCGCTGCGTCGCGGGGCGCTGGCGGTGCTGCTCCTCGTCGCGCTGCCGCTCGGGGCGCTCAACCTGAAGGAGGGCGTGCGCATCGCCCGCGGCATCTCGCAGCAGATGCGCATCGACGAGTACCGCGGCGTCGCCGCCTGGCTGAAGGAGAACACGCAGGAGGGCGAGGTGATCGTCTCGCAGTGGGACGACTTCCCCTTCCTGTTCCTGTTCCATCGGCCGGGGCGCTATCTCTACGGCCTGAACACCGCGCTGGCGCACGAGGCCAACGCGCAGCTCTACGCGGTGCATGGCTTCCTCTTCGAGGGGCGGATCCGCGACCCCGAGTCCTTCCTGCCGCTCGTGAAGTCGCGCCACATCGTCATCACGCGCGCCGACCTCTATCCGGGGCGGCGGCAGCTCGTCGAGTTCTTGCAGAAGAACGAGCGCTTCGATCTTGTCTATCAGAAAGATGGCGCCTTCATCTTCCGTCTGAAGGCCTAGGCGGCGATGGCGAGCGCCGACTCGAGCCAGCGCTGGCGGGCCGCGGTCGTCGGGTGCGCGGTCGCGCTGGCGATCGTGGTGGTGACGCCGTTCGTGCTGTGGGGCTCGCCGCTGCGCCACGACCACGTCGGCCACTGGGCCGCCGCCTGGTTCACCAAGGAGCGCCTCTTCCCGTCGCCGTTCGGCTGGAACCCGCTCTTCTTCTGCGGGGCGCCGCAGAACCAGCTCTACCCGCCGCTGACCGCGTGGCTGGCGGCGGCGCTCGGCTACGCGATGCCCGTCGCGCGCGCGCTCGCCGTCTGGGTGGGGCTCGCGGTCGTCGCCACCCCGCTCGCCGTCGCCGCCTGCGCCCGCGCGCTCGGGCTCGGGTGGCGCGCCGCCGCGCTGGCGACGCTGGCGGCGACGGCGTTCCTGGCGGGCGACCCCGAGGAGCTCGGCGGCACGCTGGTGTCGACGATCGAGGTCGGCAACGTCGCCAACGCGCTCCACCTGCCGCTCTTCTTCGGCTGGATCGCGACGCTGGCGATCGGGCTGCGACGCCCGTCGCTGCCGTCGCTGCTGGGGGCGAGCGCGCTCCTCGGGCTCGGGCTCCTCTGCCACCTGGTGGGCGGCGTCGTGTCGCTGGTCGTGCTCGGCGGCGCGCTCGTCGTCGCCGCCCGCGCCCCGGCCGATCGCCGCCGCCGCACCCTCGGCTTCGTCGTCGCCCACGGCGCGCTCGCCTTCGCGCTCTCGGCCGCCTTCACCGTCCCCTTGGCGCTGCGCCTCCGCTACGGCGCCGACGCCGTCGTCAGCTACAACCAGCACCCCGATCCGCTGCTGTCGCTCGTCGCGAGCGGCGTCGTCGTCGCCGGCTGGCTGCTGTCGCGACGCCCCGACGGCGACGGGGTGCGCGCGCGCCTCCTGCCGCTCGTCGTCGCTGCGGGCCTGCTCCTCTTCGCACGCAACTTCGTCTTCAACGACTTCTATCCGGCGTCGATGGGGCTGCACCTGCACCGCTATCGCCTCTACGACACGCTGCTCCTCCTCGTCGTCGCGGCCTGGTGGGCGGAGCCCGCGCTGGCGGCGCGCCCGCGCCTCGCCGTCGGGCTGGCGCTCGTGTTCGTCGTCGTCGCCGCCGTCGGGATGGCGCGGGTGGCGCGCGCCCCGTCGCTGGCCGTGGCCATCCCGCCGCTGCCCGCCGAGCCGCCGGGGCGCCTCTTCGTCGTCAGCTCGCCGAAGTCGCAGCCCACCGACCACGCGGTCCAGCACCTCGTCCCGCTCGAGCGCGGGCGCGCGGTCGCCAAGGGGCTGTTTCTCGAGAGCGCGGGCAACTCGCGCCACCTCCTCGAGCTCGAGCTCTTGCTCGCCAGCCCCGCCAACCCGCCGCGCACCTGGGGCGTGCGCCTCGACCCCGAGCCCGTCCGCGAGGCGCGCCGTCCGCGGCTGGGGGCGCTCCTGCGCCACTTCGGCTTCGCCGCCGTCCTCGCCAACGAGCCGCTCGCGCCCTCGCCGGCGCTCGGCGACGCGCGGCCGCTCGGCGACGGCTTCCAGCTCACGCCGCTCGCCGCGCCCGCGCCGCTCGCCGAGGTCGTCCGCGGGCCGCTGGCGGCGGTCGCGCCCCCGGACTTCCCCGCGGCCGCGCGCACCTGGTTCGACGCCCCCGTCGAGACGGCGCTCCCCGTGGCGGTCCCGCCCGGCGCGCCGCCCCCCCTCGGGCTCGCCCTCGGCGACGAGCCCGAGGCGCGCGTGAGCGCCGTCGAGGACGCCGATGGCCAGGGGCTGCGCCTGCAGATCGACGCCGGCCGCCCGGTGCCGGTGCTGGTGAAGATCGGCTGGTTCCCCAACTGGAGCGCGCGCGACGAGCGCGGCCTCGCCCTCCCAGTGTACCGCGTGGCGCCGTCGCTGGCGCTGGTGGTCGCGCGCGGCGCGGTGGCGCTGCGCTACGGCCCGACGGCACTCGACGTCGCGCTCGGCGTCCTCTCGGTGGGCGCCTGGGTGGCGCTGCTCCTCGCGGCCGCGGCGCTCTCCCTCACGCGCGGTCGCTCGCGCCGCGCACGGCAGCTCGCGCTCGCGGGTGCGATCTCGATCGCGCTCGCGGTGGGCGCCTGGGCGGGCCCGCGGACCTTCGCGAGCGCCCGCCGTCCGTCGACGACGCAGCGGGTCGATCCCTCGATTGAAGCGGTCGGACCGGGCGTGGTACCGTGAGACGACATGCGGTTGCGCTCGTTGCCTAGAACGTCGTTTGTTTTCTCACTGCCGCTCCTCCTCGCCCTGGTGGCGCCGGCGCGGGCCGACAAGGCCGTCGACGCGAGGACGCTGTTCGAGGCGGGGAACACCCACTTCGCGGTCGGCGAGTTCGAGGCCGCCGGGGAGAAGTACCAGGAGGCGTACAAGCTCAAGCCCGACGCCGCCCTGCTCTACAACGCGGCGCAGGCCTTCCGCCTCGCCGGCAAGGTCGACCGCGCGCTCGTGCTTTACAAGAATTACGTGCTCTTCTACCCCAAGGCGCGGAATATCGATGAGGTCCGCAAGGTCATCGTGAGCCTTGAGGAGGCGCGCACCTCGGTCGAGAAAGCGAAGACCGCGCCGCCCGTCGACACCGCGCAGGTCGGCTCCGACAGGACGCGCGCCAAGCAGCCCGATCGCGTCGCCACGACCAGCACCACGACGGCGACGCAGCCGCGCACCACGACCTCCACCGCGACCACCACGCCGCCCCCGACCACGCCGCCGCCCGACGACACGGGGACGACCACCAGCACCACGACATCTCCCGATCGCGGCACCACGACCGCGACGACGACGACGACCAACACCACCACCGCGTCGACGACGCCGGCGAAGGGCGAGACGAAGACCAGCGACTCGACGCCGGTCTACAAGAAGTGGTGGCTCTGGACGATCGTCGGCGTGGCGGTCGTCGGTGTCGGCGTCGGCCTCGGCGTCGGCCTCTCGCAAAAGGGCGAGCCGTGGGCGACCAACCCGCAGATCGGCCCGGGCGCTGCGCTCCTGTCGGTGGGGTTCTAACATGACGACCTCTCGCGCTCTCCTCCCCGTCGCCGTCGGCCTCCTCGCGCTCGCGGGCTGCCCCGGCCGCGACGCTCCTCCGTCGGGCTTCGGCGTCAACCTCACCATCTCGCGCGCCGGCCTGCCGGCCAACGACCAGGCGCGCATCACCACGCTCGACCTGACGACGTTCGGCGCCGAGAGCTTCAACACCAAGCTCCCGGTCTCGTTCTTCAAGGACGTCGAGGGCCGCGTCCGCTACGTCCCCAAGGCGACGACCGGGACGCTCACCTTCGTCGTCCAGGCGCTCGACGGCAGCGGCGGTATCGTCGCCAGCGCGCGCGACAGCGTGAACCTCGCCTCGCCGAACGCCGTCGACCTCAAGTTGATGCTCGGCGCGATCCTCAAGCCCGACGGCGCGTCGTGCGGCAGCTCGAACGAGTGCCTCAGCCAGGCCGGCTGCATCGACGGCGTCTGCTGCAAGACCGCCTGCCCCGAGTGCCGCGCCTGCGCCGCCGGGACCGGCGAGTGCACCACGCTCGTCGCCAGCGCCGCCGATCCCGACTCGTGCATGGGCGCCAACACCTGCGACGCGAGCGGCAGCTGCAAGAAGGCGAACGGGCAGACCTGCGCCGCCGCCGGCGAGTGCGCCAGCAACGTGTGCGCCGACGGCGTCTGCTGCAACGCCACCTGCGACGGCATCTGCCGCTCGTGCAACCTCCCGGCCTCGGTCGGCACCTGCTCGGCCGTGGTCAGCGCCGAGGACGACACCTGCCGCACGACGCCGGCGACGGGCGTGAACGTGTGCGACGCGACCGGCGTCTGCGTCCAGCCGCGCCTCGTCGCCGACGTCAGCCCCGGCGCGGGCAGCGGCCTCGGCTTCTTCGGCTACGAGTTCAGGGCGCTGGCCAACGGCCTCACCTTCTTCCGCGGCACCAACGCCGCGGGCGACGAGCCCTGGATCTCCGACGGGACGATGGGCGGCACGATGCTGCTCAAGGACATCAAGACCGGCGCGCCGAGCAACAGCTCTCCGTCGTCGTTCACCCCGCTCGCCGGCACGATGTACTTCTTTGCCACCGACAACGACGGCGTCCGCAAGCTGTGGAAGTCCGACGGCACTACCGCCGGCACCGTCGTCGTGAAGGAGCCGTCGGCGGGCGGCCCCATCATCGGCTTCGGGTCGAACTCGAACATGGTCGTGTTCAACAACCAGCTCTTTTTCGCGGCGGCGGCGAACACCGGCCCAGCCTTCGGCAACGGCACCGAGCTCTGGAAGAGCGACGGCACCGCCGCCGGCACCCTGCAGGTGCAGGACTTCTTCATTGGCAACGCCAGCACCAGCCCGCGCAACCTGACGGTCGTCGGAAACCGGCTCGTGTTCGCCGGTCTGAGCAGCTTCGTGTTCAACCCCGTCGCGAACTTCGCGGTTCCAGCGAACGAGGAGCTCCTCGCCACCGACGGGACCACCATCCAATTCCTGAAAGACATCAACCCCGACAACACCTTCCCGGTCCTCGGCAACTCCGGGATCGCCGAGCTGACCGTCGCTGGGGGCAAGGCGTACTTCTCGGCCTTCGGCGGCAACAACCTCGGCACCGAGCTCTGGGTCACCGACGGCACGCCGGGCGGCACGATGCTCGTGAAGGACATCGTCCCCGGCCCGGGCTCGTCGTCGCCCACCATGCTCTCGGCGGCCAAGGGCCAGCTCTACTTCTCGGCGTTCGAGAACGCGACCGGCTACGAGCTCTACCGCTCCGACGGCACGACGGGCGGCACCGCGCTCGTCGCCGACATCCTGCCCGGGTTCAACAGCAGCTCGCCGGGCCCGGTCGAGGGCGTCGGCGGCATGACCGGCGAGATCTTCTTCAGCGCCACCGAGATCATCAGCACCGTCTCGAAGCGCTCGCTCTACCGCTCGAACGGCACCAGCGGCGCCGCGGTGGTCCCCACGAGCAGCGCCGCCAGCCCCTCGCCGTCGTCGCTGACGGGCTTCGGCAACCGCCTCTGGTTCGGCGCCTTCAACGACGCCAACCAGTACGAGCTCTGGATCCTCGACCCCGCGTCGACCTCGGCCTTCACCGCCTGCAAGGGCGCCTCGGGCTGCTTCATCCCGAACGTCGGCAACCAGCCGTCGGTCCTCCAGGTCCGCCAGCCGGGCCGCCTGTGGTTCCCCGCCGACCAGCGCCCGTCGAGCGGCGTCGGCTTCGAGCCCTTCGTCTTCCCGTAAGCAGAAATTGAGCCCCGTCGAGGAGCTCGAGCGGCGACTGGCGGCGGCACCGTCGGACGCCGCCACCGCCCTCGTCCTCGCCGACGCGCTCACCGAGGCGGGTGACCCGCGCGGCGAGGTGATCGCGCTCGAGCACGGCGTCGCCACCTCGCCGCCGGCCGAGGCGCGCGCGCTCGAGCTCAAGCTGGCGGCGCTCGTCGCGCGCGAAGGGCGCCGCCTCATTGGGCGCCCGGGTGGCTTCCTCTTCCGCGCCGCCTTCGGCCCCCGCGACTACGTCCGCTACGGCGTCGGCGGCGCGCACCTCACCAACGCGCAGACGCTCCGCGCGCCGTCGGGGACCGCGCTCTACGCCGAGGTGCGCGCCTTCCTCGAGCGCTTCACCGACGCGCCCGGCCCCGAGATGCTCAACCTCTACGCGCTGCGCACGCGCCTCGACGCGCTCGACGAGCTCACCCCGCGGCTCCAGACGCTCCTCGGCGACGGCCGCCTCACCGAGCGCACCATCTGGCGCCGCTCCTCACCGAGCGCGCGCCCCGCCGCCCACGGCCCGCTCGGCGAGCTCCTCGTCGCGCTCGAGCACGACGTCGATGCGCCGCTCGGCGCCACGCTCGGCTACCGCTTCCGCCTCACCCACCCCGGCACGACGATCCCCCTGCCCTACCAGGAGGCGGCCTTCACCCCGACGGGGGAGCCGCTCGAGAGCGCGCTCGTCGTCGACCTCGGCGCGCGCGATCAACCTGTTCCTCTGCTTCCCCTTCACCGACTTCGACGACGCGTTCTTCCGCCTGCGCGACGACATCGTCGCGACGCTGGGGCCCTGCTTCTCGCGGAAGGTCTGGTATCGGGTGAAGGCGACGGGCGGGAGGCGGGAGGTCGCGCGGAAGGCGACCCCCGAGCGCGGCAGCGACGGGAAGGCTACTTCTTCGGCTGCTTCGCGATGACCTTGTCGACGATCTTGTCGTAGGTCGCCTGCGGGACGATCTTCTTCGAGACGAGCTGGGTCTTGTTGGCGTAGGGGCGGCCCTCGATGATCTTCTTCGAGTAGGCGTCGCCGATCCCCGGGAGCGCCTTCAGCTGCTCCTCCGTCGCCGAGTTGAGGTCGACGAGCTCCTCGGCGGCGCCCTTCTTCGCCTCGCCCGCCGGCGCGGCCTTGGCCGCCGGCTCCTTCTTCGCGTCGCCCGCCGGCGCAGCCTTGGCCGCCGGCTCCTTCTTGGCGTCGCCCGCCGGCGCCGGCGCCGGCTTGGCCTGCGCGAACGCGCGCTGCGCCGGCACGCCGAACAGCACCGCGAGGATGGCGAGGATGACGAGACGCGAGAACACGAGTCGCTTCTTCATGGCGATTCCCTCTCTCTCTCAACTGGGGTGTGGTGGTGACGCTCCGCCGGGCTTGGACGAGCGAGCGCCCGGCGGATTCAGCGCGGGATCAGCGAGCGCGGGTGCGACGCGCGCGGAAGGCGAAGGCGAGGCCGAGGAGCGCGAGCATGCCGAACATCGCGCCGCCCTCGGCGCCCGTCGGGTTCATCTCGCAGCCGCTCTTGCCGCGGCCGCCGCGCCCGCCGCCGCCCGAGAGCGTTCCCGAGCAGGTGCCGTAGCCCGTCGCGCACATCGTGCCGGCCGGGCAGACGGTGAAGCGGCAGGGGTCGTCCTTGCACTTGCCGTCGACGCAGATCTGGCCGGGGACCGAGCAGGTCTGGTTGCACAGGTTCTTCGGGAGGCAGCGCGTCCCGTCCATCGAGCAGAACTCGTCGGCGGTGCAGGCCACCGAGCAGGCCGGGCGGCAGCCGCCCGAGGTGCCGTCGGTCCAGCAGTAGTCGCCGGGCGCGCACTTCGGGTTGGTGGCGTCGCGGTAGCCGGCGCAGGGATCGGTGATGCAGGCGGCGTTGACGCAGATCTTGCCCGCGTCGCAGCCGTTGGTGACGCACGAGTCGTCGCACATCCCGCCGCCGAACTCACCCATCGAGATCGAGCTGGTGATCGCATCGAGCGCCATCTGGAGCGCCGCCGGGCTCGAGGCGTCGTAGAACGAGACCGCCTGGCCGCCCGAGGTGCAGCCCGAGCAGGGGTGACCGCCGGCCGCCGCCATCATGTTCATCGCGTCGATGACGACGCCCGGCATGCCGACGACGAAGGTGTCGACGCCGGCCGTCTTGGCGGCGGCGATGCGGTCGACGGTGTACTTCGGCTCGGTCTGCCCCGACGGAGCGCAGGCGGGCGCACCGTCGGTGACGAGGATGATGTAGCCCTTCTGGCGCGACGGGTCGGTGGTGAGCTGCTGGTTGATCATCTCGACGGCCTTGTCGACCGCCTGCCCGGTGTTGGTGCCGTCGGCCGGCATCAGCGTCGTGAGCGCCTGGAGGATCTGCTGCTTCGTGCCCGACGCCGGGGGGATCTTCGCCTCGGCGCTGAAGTCGGTGCACGACGCGAAGTTGAGCTCGGTGAAGGTCAGCAGGCCGAAGGGCAGCGAATCACCCTTGGACTGCACGAGCTGGGTGAGCGCCTCGGTGGCGACCTCCCAGCGGGACTTGCTGGTCCCCGTCACCGTCGTGTCCATCGAGCCCGACCGATCGAGCACGATGATCACCAGCGGGCACTTCTCGGCACGGGCTTCCCCCGCCACCAATGAAACCGCCCCAAACACGAAAGCGAAGAAAAGCCCGGCCACTACGCTGTTACGCATAGGCCCCTTTACCGCGGATCGGTCCGATCTTTCAAGAGGGGCCGGTCACAGCTCGTCGGCCGCGAACGGCAGCACGTCCCGGATCGTCGGCGCCCCGAGGAGCAGCATGGCCAGTCGATCCACCCCGAGGGCGATGCCGGCCGACGGTGGCATCTCCGCGAGCGCGGCCAGGAAGCGCTCGTCGATCGGGTACTCCGGCAGCCCGCGCCGTCGGCGCTCGGCGAGATCGGCCTCGAGGCGGCGGCGCTGCTCGACGGGATCGACCAGCTCGCCGAAGGCGTTGCAGAGCTCCATCACCTCGCCGCTGCCCGACGGGAGATAGACCTCGAAGCGCTCGACCACGCGCGGGTCGCCGGGCTTCTCGCGGGCGAGCGCCGCCAGCGGGCGCGGCCAGTCGTGGAGGACGATCGGGCGCGTCCCACGGCCGAGCGCCGGCTCGACGGCGTCGAGGAACATGGTGAAGAAGACGTCGTCCCAGGCGGGCGCGCGCCCGTCGACGACGCCGGGGACGCGGTGGCCGGCGGCGCGGCACTTGGCCGCCAGCGCCTCGACCGGCTCGTCGCCCGCGAGATCGACCCCGGCGTGGCGCGCCACCGCGTCGCGCACCGAGAGCCGCTCCCACTTCTCGTCAAGCGACAATCCCGGCGGCAGGCGCAGCGCCCCGCGCGCCGCCATCGCCCGCGCCGCCGCCCGCACCAGCGCCTCGACGTCGTCGGCGATCGCCTCCCAGCCCGCGCCGGCGCGGTACCACTCGAGCATGGTGAACTCGGGGTTGTGGTGCCGCCCCGCTTCGCCGCGACGGAAGACCTTGCCGAGCGAGTAGATGCGCGGCAGCCCCGCGGCGAGGAGCCGCTTCATCTGATACTCGGGGCTGGTGATGAGCCAGGCCAGCGCGGGGGGCGCGTTCCCGACGGAGAAGGCGTCGAGGTGCAGCTCGAGGCCGGGCGACGGCACAAGGAGCGGCGCCTCGATCTCGAGGAAATCGTGCTCGACAAAAAAGGCGCGGAGGGCGCAGTTCAGCGCCGCCCGCGCCTCGAGCAGCGCGACTCGCGAGGCGAGCCGCTCCCGCTCGGGAGTCATCGTCGTCGGGGGCTACGCCCCCGAACCCCCGCGCGTCGCGCCCGCGCCGCTGTCGCTCCGCATCCGCGCTCCGCGCTCAGACCTTCACGCGCTCGCAGTACTCGCCAGTGCGCGTGTCGATGCGGAGCGTGTCGCCCTCGTTCACGAAGAGCGGCACGTTGATGGTCGCGCCCGTCTCCAGCGTCGCCGGCTTCATCGCGCCGCCCGAGGTGTCACCCTTCACGCCCGGCTCGGAGCTCACCACCTTGAGCTCGACGAAGTTCGGCAGCGTGATGCCGATCGCCTTGTTGTTCCAGAAGAGCAGGTTGCAGACCATCGAGTCCTTCAGCCAGCGCCAGTCGTCGCCGATGAAGTCCTTGGGAACCGGCGTCTGCTCGTAGGACGAGGTGTCCATGAAGACGAAGTCCTCGCCCTCCTTGTAGAGGAACGACATCTGACGCTCGTCGACGTCGGCCTCCTCGATCTTCTCGCCCGAGCGGATGTTGCGCTCGATGTTCCCGCCGAAGAGGAGGTTCTTCATCTTCGTGCGGGTGAAGGCCGCGCCCTTGCCCGGCTTCACGAACTGACACTCGAGGACGACGTAGGGCACGCCGTCGATCAGCAGCTTGAGGTTCTTACGGAGCTCGGACGCGTCGATGCTTCCCATAGCGCACGCGTTTAGCGCCTCGTCGCACGTAAGTCAATCTCGCCGTCGTCTCTGTGCTATAGGGTTGCGATGGCGTACTACTGCTGGTCCTGCGGGAACGAGCAGATCTTCGACGTGAAGGTCGGCGTGAAGGTCGGTCGGCGCGACTCGTGCCCGCACTGCGCGGCCGACCTCCACGTCTGCAAGAACTGCCGGCTGTGGGATCCCAACATCCACAACCAGTGTCGTGAGCCCGAGGCCGCCTTCATCCGCGATCGCGAGGAGGCGAACTTCTGCGCCCACTTCGACTTCAAGGACGGCGACGCGCCGAAGTTCGACGACGCGACGGCCAAGGCGAAGGCGAAGCTGAACGACCTGTTCAAGAACCTCAAGTGACCGGCGACGATCTCGATCTCGATCTCGAGCAGCGCGCCCTCTGTCCCGACGGCGCCTGCATCGGTGTCCTCGGCGACGACGGGCGCTGCAAGGTCTGCGGCGCCGTCGGTGACGGGTCGGTGGTGCCGATCGCCTCCGCGTCGCGGCGCGATGCCGTCGAGGCGCGCGACGACCGTGACGAGCGTTCCCCGACCAGCGACGGCGGCGGCGCCAGCGACGAGCTCGACGACCGCCGGCTGTGCCCCGACGGCGCCTGCATCGGCCTCATCGGCGACGACGGGCGCTGTAAGGTGTGCGGCCTCGCGGCTTCTTGACAAAAACGGTCAAGTATTCGAAAATGTATTTCCGATCCCCGAGATCGGAAATCCCGTGAAGCTCTCGACGAAGACCCGCTACGGCGTGCGCGCGCTGTTCGATATCGCCTTCCACTCCGAGGGGCGCCCGACGCAGGCGCGTGACATCGCGCGCCGCCAGGACGTCCCGCTGCGCTACCTCGAGCAGATCTTCCAGGACCTCCGCCGCGCCAACCTCGTCGAGGCCAAGCGCGGCCCGCGCGGTGGCTACACGCTCGCCCGCTCGGCGAACGCCATCTCGCTCGGCGACGTGCTGCGCGCGGTGCAGGGGCCGATCGAGCTGCTCGACGACGAGGGGCGCGCCTCCGACGACGCCAACGCCAACCCGACGCGGAAGGTGTCGGCGACCATCTGGAAGGAGCTCGCGCAGAAGATCGGCGACTGCTTCGACGCCGTCACCATCGAGGAGCTCTGCCGTCGCGGCGAGGCCCTCGGCATCCCCCGCGGTGGCGCCGGCGCGCCGCCGATGTACTTCATCTGAGGCTAAAGGCCGCTCCCATGCCGCAGTCGTCCGCCAGCGCCAACAACATCCTCGAGCTCGTCGGAGGCACGCCGCTCGTGCGCCTCAACCGCGTGGCCGGTCCGTCGAGCGAGGTGGCCGAGGTGTGGGTCAAGTGCGAGCAGTTCAACCCCGGCGGGTCGGTGAAGGATCGCATCGCGTTGTCGATGATCGAGGCCGCCGAGCGCGCCGGGCGCATCACCCCGGGCGAGTCGATCATCGTCGAGCCGACGTCGGGGAACACCGGGATCGGCCTGGCGCTCGTCTGCGCGGTGAAGGGGTATCATCTGGTCCTGACGATGCCGGAGTCGATGTCGCTCGAGCGCCGCAGCCTCCTGCGCGCCTATGGGGCCGAGCTCATCCTCACGCCGGCCGAGCGCGCGATGGAGGGCGCCGTCGCCAAGGCGGAGGAGCTCTGCCGCAAGAACCCGAGCTACTTCATGCCGCAGCAGTTCCAGAACCCGGCGAACCCCGAGGTCCACCGACGGACGACGGCCGAGGAGCTGGCGGCGCAGCTCGACGCGCTCGGGCCGACGGCGTCGGGCTCGACGGTGGACGCCTTCGTCGCCGGCGTGGGGACGGGCGGCACGGTGACCGGCGTCGGCGAGGTCTTCAAGGAGCGCTTCCCGTCGTGCCGGATCGTCGCCGTCGAGCCGTCGGGCTCGGCGGTGCTCTCGGGCGACAAGGTCGGCCCGCACAAGATCCAGGGGATCGGCGCCGGCTTCATCCCGCAGATCCTCAACCGCGCGGTCATCGACGAGGTGCGCAAGGTCGGCGATCGCGAGGCCTACCAGATCAAGGTCGAGCTGGCGCGACGCGAGGGGCTGCTCGTCGGCATCTCGGCGGGCGCCAACGCCCATGCGGCGACGCAGCTGGCGCGCGAGCTCGGCCCCGGGCGGCGCGTGGTCACGGTCATGTGCGACACCGGCGAGCGCTATTTTTCGCTGGACGAATATTTCGCGACATGACCGGCGACGTGCTGATCATCGGCGCGGGCGGCCTCGGCTGCCCCGTCCTGTGGGCGCTCGGGCCGGAGCTGGCGCAGCGCGGCGTCGCGGTGACCGTCGTCGACGACGACGTGGTCGACGCCTCCAACCTGCACCGCCAGATCCTGTACCGCGCCGCCGACGTCGGCCGGCCGAAGGTCGAGGCGCTCGCCGAGGCCGCCGCCCGTCGCTGGCCGCGTCTCGCTCTCAGCGCGCGCCGCGCGCGCGTCGGCGCCGCGGACGTCGACGCCTGGGTGCGCGGGCGCGCCGTCGTCGTCGATGGCACCGACGGCGCGGCCACCAAGTTCCTGATCAACGACGCCTGCGTCGCGGCCGGCACCCCGCTCGTCCACGGCGGGGTCGTCGGCTGGCGCGGCCAGATCTTGTCTATCGGAAACGGCGGCGGCTGCCTGCGCTGCCTGTTCGAGGACGTCCCGTCGGGCGACGCCGCGCCGAGCTGCGCCGCCGACGGAGTCATCGGGCCGGTCGCCGGCATCGTCGGCGCCACGATGGCGGCCGAGGTGCTGGCCATCCTCGACGGGCGCACGCCGCGCTTGTCGTCGGCCCTGGAGATGATCGACGCTCGTGGGGATGGGGGCCCTCGCGCGCGCGTGGTGCGGATCCGGCGACGCCCGGGCTGCACCGCCTGCTCGTCCGTGATCCGACAGTCGGAGTAGAGATGACCATCGCTGATCACCCCCTCCACAGATCCCGGCGTGCGGCATTACCGCACCGGGCTCCTGCCTTGGGTGATGACGCCGAGTCGCTGCGAAGGCCAGGGATGGCA
>Ga0272446_1003125_pt1 | contig 21434 bp, 15 predicted proteins | sample YNPCB0061_FD_194587 | JGI IMG/M metagenome (GOLD analysis project Ga0272446, IMG submission 194587) | Hot spring microbial mat communities from Yellowstone National Park, WY, United States - YNP-CB-006-1 | ecosystem: Environmental > Aquatic > Thermal springs > Hot (42-90C) > Sediment | place...
TGGACTCAGTGCCTGTTGCGATCATGGTTGTGGATGCAACGGCGACATTTCGCTGCTGGAACGGTGCCTGCGAGCGAATGCTCGGTATCCATGCCGACAATGTTCTGCGGCGATCCATCGAAGAAAGAGAACGTTTGAATGGCCACGCCATTTGGCTGGATTATCTGCGCTGGGTCTTTCACAACGACAGCGAATCCATTCAGGCGTATTTTGGGAACGCACGGCCCGTATATAGCGTTCCCGGCGCCTGGCAGGCCACCACCCAAATCCAGTGCGGCCAGGATATCCTGGAGGTCGAGTTGTATGCAGCCCCCATCCGAAACGGTTCCGGCGAATTCCTGGGGGTATTTCAAACGATTCGAGATCTTCGGGAGCGAAAACAGCTGATCGATCAGCTGCTGCATGCCCAAAAAATGGAAACCCTTGGAACCCTCGTTGCCGGTGTTGCACACGAGATCAACAATCCCGTCAACCTCCTACAGTACAACATCCCCTTGTTTGAAAAGCTCTGGCGGGACTTACTTCCGGTACTTGCAGGGCAGGTGCTTCCTGGGGAGAGGGATCAATATGCGGGGCTTCCCGTTGCCTTCCTACAGGAAAACCTGCCCACACTGCTTTCCGATATGAAACTTGCCGTGGAACGGATCGCAAAAATCGTATCGGGATTGAAAAGTTATTCCCGATTCGGCGATCCATCCGAAAAGGAGCCGTTCAGCCTGAATGAAGCCGTTGAAAATGCCCTTCGTCTTGCCCAGGCAACGCTTCGGGGAAGACGGATCGTCCTCAGTGTCGAATTGTCGGACGGTCTACCGCCATTGGTAGGAAGCCTTCACCGCATCGAGCAGGTCGTTCTCAATCTGGTCATCAACGCCGTTCAAGCCATAGAACATGACGAAGGGAAAATCCATGTCCGGACGGATGTCCGCTCGGATGGGTATATGGTGCTGACGGTGGCGGACAACGGCAAGGGGATCGACCCTTCCATCGCGCCCCGAATCTTCGATCCCTTCGTTACGGATAAACAGGACAAGGGGGGAACCGGTCTTGGATTGTCGGTATCTTACAACATCGTTCGAGCCCATGGAGGTACCGTGCGATTTCGAAGCCGGCCATCCGCAGGAACAACGTTTCAGGTGCTGTTTCCGGTAGGCGAACGGAAGCCGATTCGCCGGATCCTGGTCGTCGACGACGATCCGCTGATTCGGGATCTGTTAACCGACGTGCTGTCGTCGAATCGCTCCTGTACGATCGAAGAGGCGGCAAATGGCATCGAAGCTTGCATTCGACTGGGATCGTTTCATCCGGATTTGTTGATCATCGATTTGTTCATGCCGGAGATGAACGGCCTCGAAGTTTGCCGGATCATTCGAAACGATCCGGAATTGAAAAGACTGCGGATCTTGGTGATTACCGGCCATAGCAACCACGCCAGCCTCGATGAAATCCGCAGGATGGAAAATACCTCTGTACTGTTCAAGCCCTTCGATATTCACGAATTTCTGAAAAAGGTTGACAAGATTCTTTTAGAATAGGTATCTTCGAGCCCTCAATTGGATACGGTAGCTTGCATTCGCCATGGAAATCATTCCGGAAGATGCGCCGATTCTTGTTGTGGATGACGATGAGGGGCTGCTTCTCAGCATACGCACCACCTTGCTGAGTGCCGGTCTGCCCGAGCCTGCCGTGGTGTCGGACAGCCGACGGGTCATGCCGCTGCTTCGGAAAAATCGTTTCCAACTCCTGCTGCTCGATCTCGTGATGCCCAAAATGTCGGGCATGAGCGTGCTCGAAGCAGTCAAGAAAGAATATCCGGAAATCGTTTGCATCATCGTGACGGCTACCGACGAAGTGTCGACCGCCATTCAGGCGATTAAGTTGGGGGCCTACGATTATCTGGTCAAGCCGGTCAGCGCCGAAGACCTGATCATTGTCATACGAAGGGCCCTCGAGCGGTACGAACTTCGCAAATCCGTTACCCGCTACGAAAGCAAACAATCCTTTGCCGCAGTCGAACATCCGGAAGCCTTCCAGGGGATGGTGGCGGAGGATGAAGCGATGGCGCTTGTCTTTCGACAGGTGGAAGCCGTCGCACCGACCGATTACAGTGTCATCGTTTCGGGGGAATCCGGCACAGGCAAAGAAATGCTTGCTCGCATTCTTCACAAGTTGAGCAAGCGAAGCGAGAAGCCGTTTGTCGCCGTGAACATGGCGGCCTTCAATAAGACGCTCTTCGAGGACGCCTTTTTCGGGCATACCAAGGGGGCTTACACCCATGCCGTCGAAGAGCGGAAGGGGTTTTTCGAAGTCGCAGACGGCGGAACGCTTTTTCTCGACGAGATCACGGAGCTGGACGCCGGTCTTCAGGCAAAGCTGCTGCGCGTTCTTCAGGAAAAGGAGTTCTATCGGATCGGAAGTGCCGCCAGTCGGAAGATCGATGTTCGCATCATCGCTGCGACGAACCGGGATATATTGAACGAGGTCAAAACGGGGCGATTTCGAGCCGATTTGTTTTACCGTTTGAGCATGTATACCATCAAGATTCCGCCGCTGAGGGAAAGACGGAAGGATATTCTGCCGCTGGCCAGACACTTCGTTCGTATGTATGGTTCCGGCAGAACGCCTCCCATAACGGATATTTCGGAGGAACTGGGGCGTAATCTCCTCAATTATTCATTTCCCGGCAACATTCGGGAATTGGAAAACATGATCGCAGGGGCCGTCTTGCTCGAAAAGGATACGGTGCTCCATCAGGACAGTGTGCATGATTTGCCGCAACGCTTTTCCAAGATGGTCATCGAAGACGGCGACTGGCCGACCTTGGATGAGCTGGAAAAACGTTATTTGATCCGCGTGCTTCAGAAAACAGGTGGAAATCGAAAACGGGCGGCTGAAATTCTGGGGGTCAATTTGACCACCATTTATCGAAAGATCGAAAAACTGGGGTACGATCCGATGCTTGGATGACGTATCCATTGGTAAGACGTCCGTCAGGAAAGCCGGATGGCGAAACCGGCTTGCTTGATATGTGCCGGCGAGGTTTTTTGCAATCGGGTTTTATGTTCGAGGATGGGCAATGGTAGATGCCGATACAATCCGAGGAGAGGCCATTACCGCCGTATTGAACGAACTGATCCAGAGCAGAACCTTGGTTCGGATCAAAATGATCGGGAAAGACTACGAACAATTGACAATCATCCATGCCATCCGTTCAAGAAAGGGGGAGCGGTATTTCCTCATCGAAAATCCGATTGAACTTCAGGATATTCTGATTGATTATTCCGGGTTACCCTTCCAGTTCGAATTTACCAATGCGCATGGGGTTCCGTACACGTTCACGACATTGGGAGACTGGATGGAAGACGAAGAGATATGGCTTCGTTTTCCGGAAACGATCGAAAAAAGACAGCAGCGGCGAAACTTTCGTATCGAAGTACCGCCGAACACCTTTCTCTATTTTACATTTCAGGAGCGGAAACATATCCTGTCCGTCGTGAATTTAAGTCTTGGCGGATCGTTTGGAGCCTTGATGATGCTAGACAATGCTTGCAGTGGTCTTGATATCGCAGTCGGCGATATCCTCGAGAATCTGAAATTGGTCTTGCGAAATGGCCCTCTAACCCGCCAATTAAACGTTTCCAAGGCGAAGGTGGTGCGCACGGAAGAAAAACCGATGCATCCCAATATATTCCTGGCATGTGAATTTCTTGAAATGGACAAGGAAAACGAACGGAAGCTGACTGAAATCATCTTTGAATTGCAAAGGCAGATTCTAAGACAACGCATTCGCTAAACCTGATGACCTCAACGAAACGATGCTGAATGCCATTCAATGGAATGGAAACCCTGGGGAACCCCCACATAGGAGAGTATGAGCTGTAAAATTCTTATCAATGCCGTCGATCCAGCCGAATGCCGAATTGCGAAGGTGAAAGACAACAAACTCGCCGAATTTCATATCGAAGGCGCCTCCCGGGAAATTACCCAAGGCAACATCTACAAAGGCGTGATCACCCGGATCGAACCAAGCCTTCAGGCCGTTTTTGTCGAATATGGCGCCAAGCGTCACGGCTTTTTGCAAAAGAGTGAAATTCACAATGATTATTATCAGGACAACCCGAACGGGGATTTTTCCATTCAGCGCCTTGTGAAAAAAGGGCAGGAGCTGATGGTTCAGGTCATCAAGGACCCCTACATGAGCAAGGGGGCGATGCTGACCACCTTCATTTCGTTGCCGGGCAGGCATGTCGTTCTCATGCCCGGAAGCGAAAGCAAGGGAATTTCCCGAAAAATCGAGGATGAAGAGGAGCGAAAGCGACTCAAGGAGATCATGAACGGCATTTCCCTTCCGGAAGGCTATGGCATGATCATCCGTACGGCAGGGGAGGGGGCATCCAAAACCGAGATCGTCAAAGACATGAACTACCTGATGAAGCTATGGAAGACGATCAAGGACAATGTCATGCGTGTGCCGACGCCGTCGCTGCTCTACAAGGAACAGAACATCGCACTGCGATCGATCCGGGACTATTTTACGCCGGAAGTGACGGAAATCCTGATCGACGATCCGACCGTTTATCAGGAGGTGCGGGATTTCGTCGAGCTCGTTTCTCCCAAGTCCGCCAAACTCGTCAAGCTGTACAAGGGAAACAAGCCCATCTTCACCAAGTTCGATCTCGAAACCCAGATCGCTTCCATCTACGAGCCCAAAGTACCTCTCAAATCCGGCGGAAGTATCGTCATCGACCAGACCGAAGCCTTGGTAGCCATCGATGTCAATTCCGGGAAGGCCACCCAGAAAAGTTCGGTGGAGCAGACGGCGTTGACGACGAACATCGAAGCGGCGGAAGAAATCGCGCGGCAGCTTCGTCTACGGGATTTAGGAGGGCTGATCGTTCTTGATTTCATCGACATGAGAGAGCAAAAGCACAAGCTCGAAGTCGAAAAGGCCTTGAAGACCTTCCTGAAAGACGACAAAGCGAAAACCAAGATCGGAAAAATTTCGAAATTCGGTTTGCTCGAAATGTCGAGGCAGCGCATCCGGCCTTCCATCGAATTCAGCAGCTTCATTCCATGCCGCTGCTGCAAGGGGAAAGGGCGAATCCCCTCTCCGGAAACCCTTGCCATTGCATTTCTGCGTTCCCTGAGCCTGGAAACCCTCAAGGAAGACATTGCCGGGGTCAAGGCCTTCGTACCTCCAGAGGTGGCCACATTCCTGCTGAACCAGAAACGCCGGAATCTACTAGCCCTCGAAACCGAAAGGGGGTTCATGATCACAATCGAATCCGATCCTGCGCTGGTGCCCGGGGAGAGCCGCATCGTTTGTGAAAAGCGCTCTGCAGATGAAGGGTTGGAAGGCAATGGGGGACGAAATGCGTCCTTGCCCGCTCCAGCGGCCGGGTAACAGGAGTCGGAAGTCAGAAGTCAGGAGACAGAAGTCAGGAGACAGAAGAAAAGCGGTTGACGTCTGTTTTACCTTTTATACATTGGGGGAGGGGCAGCCCCCCAGGAGCATTTATTGAAGGAAATCGGAAGAACATGCCTTGAAACGAGTTGCCCTCTTTCATTGTTGCACATGGCGGTACATGGGGATCATTCCTTCAAGCAGTCAAACCGGAGGAATCCGTTTTTCTTCTGACTTCTGACTCATGACTTCTGAATCTTGAAATCGCTAACCATCAATCGATCCAATCACCAATGAAGGAGGAAACAACACGTGGTATCCGTAGCGTATGCAATGGGACAGGGGGGAGCGCCGGCCCAGGGCGCTGCAGGTGGGTTGGCGTCTTTCATTCCGCTGATCCTCATGTTCGTCATCTTCTATTTCCTTCTGATCCGGCCTCAGCAGAAGAAAGCAAAGGAAATGCGGGAAATGATCAGCAACCTGAAACGGGGGGATCGGGTCGTGACCAGTGGCGGAATTCATGGACAAATCACCGGCCTCGATGATGCAACGGTCACCCTGGAAATCGCAGACAAGGTCCGCATCAAGGTCAATCGTTCGAGCATTGCGGGGCTTGTGGGCGCAAGCGGCGGCTCCTCCGGCAAAAAGGCGGTAGAAGCCGAAAAATCCAAAGAAACCGAAGAAAAATCTTCGTAAACCATCGGAGAGGATCCCAGACAGAGGACCTTCTGGGAACCCCATCCATACCTTCATCACCATTTCAGGATGCATCGTTTGACCGGAAAGGGAATGTCGTGAAACCATATTGGGGAAAACTGGCGGCCGTCCTCATCGTGTTGGCGGCCTCCATCATTTACACGCTTCCAACCTGGAAGCCCACTCTTTGGCCATACAAGAAGATCAACCTCGGACTCGACCTTCAGGGCGGTATCCATCTCATTCTGGAGGTGCAGAGTCAAAAAGCCGTCGAGGGGGTCCTGGAACGGCAGGCCTTCGAATTGCGGGATCGCGCCAAAAAGGCATCCGTCAAATACGACAGAATCGATCTTGTCGATGGAAAGAAGATCGTCGTTTCGATCAGCGGCAAGGATACCATCGAGAAATTCGAGAAGGTCCTGGCCGATGGGTTTAAGGATCTTCGCATCGCCTCCCGGAGCATCGACGGGGATGTGCTGTCCATGACGCTCGACATTCCGGACAAGGAAGCCGAGCACATCCGGCAGATGGCCGTTCAGCAAGCCCTGGAAACCATCCGAAACCGAATCGATCAATTCGGGGTCTCCGAACCCGATATCCGGATTCAGGGAGAAAACCGCATTCTGGTGCAACTTCCCGGTATCAAGGAAACCCAGCGGGCCAAGGACTTGATCGGCAAGACCGCCCTTCTGGAATTCAAGCTCGTCGATGAATCCCACGATGTCGATGCAGCCGTCAAAGGCAATGTTCCGGCTGGATTCGAACTGCTGTATGAAGTCCGGGAAGACAAGGAAACCCGACGGGTCAGCAAGACGCCCTTTCTCGTTCAAAAACGCGCCCAGCTCACCGGCAATTACCTGACGGATGCCCGGGTGCAGATCGACTCGCAATACAACGAGCCCTATGTCGCCATCAAATTCGACAAGAAGGGGGCCCAACTCTTCGAAAAGATTTCCGAAGAAAACGTCAAGCGAAGACTCGCCATCGTGCTGGATGGAAAGGTCTATTCGGCACCCGTGATCCAGGAACGCATTGCTGGAGGCGAAGCCCGCATCACCGGTCGATTCACGACCGAGGAGGCCCGGGATCTGGCGATCGTGCTGCGTGCAGGCGCCTTGCCCGCGCCGGTCACCATTCTGGAGGAAAGGACGGTCGGTCCTTCCCTGGGGAGCGATTCCATCCGTCAAGGCATCTTCGCAGCAGCCATCGGGGGGCTTCTGGTGGTCCTTTTCATGGCCGTTTACTACAAGGTGGCGGGGCTGATCGCCGATCTTGCGCTGATGTTCAATATCTTGATGATTGTGGCCGGACTCGCTGGTTTCGGCGCAACCCTCACCCTGCCGGGTATCGCCGGTATCGTTCTGACCATCGGAATGGCGGTCGATGCCAACGTGCTCATCTTCGAGCGGATTCGGGAAGAACTGCGATCCGGAAAATCTCCGAGGGCGGCCATCGATGCCGGATTTCGAATGTCGACATGGACCATTCTCGACTCCAACATCACCACCTTGATTGCTGCCGTGGTGTTGTTTCAGTTCGGCACGGGACCTGTCAAAGGATTTGCCGTCACCCTGAGTTTGGGGATCATTTCGAGCGTTTTTTCGGCGCTCGTGATGACACGGCTCATTTTCGATTATCTGACGTCTTCCGCCAAGGTTCGGACCTTGAGCATTTGATGGGATATCGGGCGGCTTACACCGGCCGTCCGTTCCAACCCTGAAACCCATCTCGTTCGATTGACAACCATAACCCCATAGGAAACCACCGTTCAATGGAATTCATCAAACCCAACACGAACATCGATTTCATCGGCAAGCGCAACTATGCCTATGGATTTTCCGGTGTGCTGATTGTGATCACCTTGTTGACCCTCCTATTTCAGGGAGGTGTGAGATATGGTGTCGATTTTGCCGGAGGCACCCTCGTTCAGGTCCGCTTTGCCGGGACGGTCACCGTCGATAGCATCCAGAAAGGTTTCGACGCGATCGGTATCTCCAGGGCGCAGATTCAGACGGTAACCGATGCCGGTCATTCGGAATATCTGGTTCGTACCGAAAAGCCGGTCAAGACGGATGAGCAATTTTCGAATCAAGTGGAAAAGGCCTTGAAGGATGCCACGGGGCAGGATGCCGAAATCCGACGGATCGAAATGGTCGGCCCCCAGGTGGGCAAGGACCTTCGGGAGAAGGCCCTGTTTGCCATTTTCTATTCCTTGCTCTTCATTGCCGTCTATATTTCAGGAAGATTCGAATTCAAATGGTTTCAGTCGGCTATCATCGCCGCTGTCCTGATGGGAGCCGTTTACGGGCTCGAGTTGCTCGATATCGGTATGGCCTATGTCGTGCCTGTGGCCCTGATCGTTACCCTTGCGCTTTTCTGGTACTTCGATCTGCGGTATGCCATGGGAGCCATCGTCGCCCTGATTCACGACGTCACGATCACGATCGGCTGCTTTTCCCTGACCGGGAAGGAATTCTCGCTGCCCATCATTGCGGCTCTTCTGACCATTATCGGGTATTCCCTGAACGATACGATCATCGTGTTCGATCGGATTCGAGAAAACGCCAAGAAATTCCGCAAGCTTCCTTTTGATGCCCTCATCAACCAGAGCGTGAACAACACCCTGAGCCGGACGATTCTGACGGCGGGCACCACCCTCGTGGCGGTTCTCGCCCTTTTCGTGTTGGGTGGGAGCATCATCCACGATTTCGCCTTCGCCATGCTGGTCGGCATCGTGATCGGAACCTATTCTTCCATTTATATTGCAAGCCCTATCCTGATGGCCTTTCAGGGCATCGCTAAGCGCAAATAGGGCTTTTTCACCAGGAAACGACATCACGGCGGCGCATGGACCGGCTCATTCCCTGGATGCTGCTGAAAGAAGTCCCAGGTATCGGATGCCTTCTGGCGAAACGACTGCTCGAGCGCTTCGGATCGCCGGAAGGCATTTTTGCTGCAACCGATCGGGAACTGCTGGCCGTCGAGGGAATCTCTTCGAAGCTCTTGGAATCCCTTCGACGCGTGCGCGTGACCGATGTGCTGCGTCGAGAAATCGATCGCGCTCGCAAGCTCGAAATCCGTCTGATGCCGCTCAGCGATCCCGATTATCCGGCGCTTCTACGTGAAATTCCGGATCCTCCGCTGATTCTTTATTGCAAGGGGAATCCAAAGAACCTTGCACCGGCGGTTGCCGTCGTCGGATCTCGAAACGCCACTTCTTACGGGGTGACGACCACCCGAAGCATGGCCGTTGATTTGGTGCGCTGCGGGGTGGTGATCGTCAGCGGGCTTGCTCGCGGTATCGATACGGCAGCCCATGAAGGGGCGCTGATGGGCGGGGGCCGCACGGCGGCTGTTCTGGGAAGCGGACTCGAGCGGATTTATCCAGCCGAAAACCGTCGGCTCTTCGATCGCATCGTCGAGCAAGGATGTGTGCTATCGGAGTTTTGCCTCGATGCGGAGCCGGATGCCTTTCACTTTCCCATGCGAAACCGGATCATCAGCGGTCTGTGTCTCGGAACCCTCGTCGTTGAAGCATCGAAGCACAGCGGATCGCTCATCACTGCCCGGCTGGCTCTCGAACAGAACCGGGAAGTATTCGCCGTACCGGGGAACATCCACTCCTTCAAGAGCACCGGCACCCATACCCTCATCAAATCCGGGGCGAAGTTGGTCGAGCATGTCGGAGACATCCTCGAAGAGCTGCGGATCGGCGTCCCACCCGCCTCCGGTTACGGCGCTGCGTGGCCCATCGATGGGCCGCCCGCCGATCTGGATCCGGAAGAAGCCCATGTGGCCGCCCACTTGTCGGTCTATCCGATGGTGATGGATGAACTGGTCAGAAGGACAAAACTTTCCGCCGGCAAGCTTGCCGCCGTGCTGATGCGGCTCGAGCTCAAAGGGGTCTGCCGAAAGGTTCCAGGAAATCAATACGCACTGTGTCCCAGCGAACAAGGAACGATCTCGTGAAACGTCCGCTTCTCATCGTCGAATCACCTACCAAAGTCAAAACCATTCAGAACTACCTCGGCAAAGACTACCAGGTCATGGCAACCGTCGGCCATATTCGGGACCTTCCCGAAAAGGAAATGGGGGTCGATGTCGAAAACGGATTCAAGCCGACCTACATCACCATCCCCGGAAAGAAGAACGTCATCTCCGCGCTCAAGAAGGCAGCCGAAGATGCGACGGACATCTATCTTGCACCCGACCCGGATCGGGAAGGGGAAGCCATCGCCTGGCATACGGCCCAGATCCTGAAGAAGGCCGGTCGCACGTTTCATCGGGTTCTCTTTCATGAATTGACCAAAAGAGCCATTCTCGAGGCCATCCAGCGGCCGCTCGAAATCGACCGCAACAAATTTGAAGCCCAACAAGCCAGACGCATTCTGGACCGGCTGGTCGGATACCGGATTTCTCCGCTGCTGTGGAAAAAGGTGCGGGGGGGGTTGAGTGCAGGGCGGGTGCAGTCCGTTGCGGTACGGATGATCTGCGAACGGGAGCGGGAAATTCAGGCGTTCATCCCCAAGGAATACTGGACGATTACGGCCCTGCTTCATGGATCGCTTCCTCCGTCCTTTCAAGCCAAGCTGCTGAAGAAAAACGGAAAGAAACTGACCATACCGGACGAGGCGACGGCGCTTGCGATCGTCGATGCCCTGAAGGGGGCTTCCTTCGTCCTGGAGGACATCGTCCGCAAAACGACCAAACGAAAACCCCAGCCGCCCTACATCACGAGCAAGCTTCAACAGGAGGCCATCCGCAAGCTGCATTTCTCGGCCAAGAAGACCATGCAGATCGCCCAGCAGCTCTACGAGGGGGTGGAACTGGAAGGAGGACAGCCCGTCGGGTTGATCACCTACATGCGGACGGACTCCATACGAATTGCGGCAGAGGCGGCCGAAGAGGCCATCGGTTTCATTCACCAGACGTACGGAAAGGACTTTACGACCGGGAAGCCTCGCTACTATGCGAACAAGAACAAGGTTCAGGACGCCCACGAAGCCATTCGGCCCACATCCATCTGGAATACGCCCGAGAAGGTCAAACCCTTTCTGAATGCCGATCAGCTCGCCCTCTACACCCTCATTTGGAAGCGTTTCGCAGCCTCCCAGATGGCCGATGCCCTGATCGACACCCTGACCTTGAACATTGCGGCCGGAGAATATGGCCTGAGCGCCAGCGGATCGAGCGTTCGGTTTCCCGGGTTCATGGTGCTGTATCAGTCTGTCGAAGACGAAAAGGAAGATGCCGAAGCCTCGGGTCTGGAGAAACTTCCAGACCTGAAACAAGGGGAGACCCTTGCATTGGAACGCCTCGATCCAGCCCAGCATTTCACCCAGCCTCCGCCCCGATATTCCGAGGCTTCCCTGGTGAAGGCCCTCGAAGAAAACGGGATCGGAAGGCCGAGCACCTATGCGGCGATTTTATCGACCATTCGGGACAAGGGATATGTCGAACTCGTGAAGGGGTATTTTGTGCCGAGCGAGCTGGGATTTTTGGTCAACGATCTAATCGTCGCCAGTTTCCCGGAAGTCTTCGATGTGGAATTCACGGCTCGAATGGAATCCGATCTCGATCGGATCGAGGCTGCGCAGTTGGAGGCGCAGACGATTCTGGAGCGTTTCTATGAGCGGCTCAACGAGAGCCTCCAGCAGGCCGATCAGCAGATGACCAGCGTGAAGGGGCAGGGGGTTCCGACAGATATCGACTGCCCGCTGTGCAAGAGCCGCAAGCTGCATATCAAAATGGGGAAGAATGGGCATTTTTTGGCCTGCAGCGGATACCCCGAATGCCGATTTACCAGCGATTACACGCGGGATGAAAAGGGCGTTATCCGGATTGTCGATCGGCCGGCGCCGGAGGTGACCGATCGATCCTGCGAGCGATGCGGTGCTCCCATGGTGCAGCGAAACGGCAAATTTGGACCCTTTCTTGCTTGCAGCGCCTATCCGAAATGCAAACATACGGTTTCGCTGCAGCAACAGGAAGGAAACGGCAGGGACACCGGCGTGGCCTGCCCGCAAGCAGGCTGTAACGGGCATCTCGTGCAGCGGACATCGAAGCGGGGAAAGACGTTTTACGGATGCACCCGGTATCCGGAATGTACCTATGCGATCTGGGACAGACCCGTCCCCCGGCCCTGTCCCACCTGCAGCGCCCCGTTCCTGGTCGAAAAAACCACCAAGTCCAAGGGAACGCGACTGGTTTGCCCGGCGTGCGGGTTTGAGGAAGAGCCCATCAGGAATTCTCCCTCGTGATATGCAAAGGCGAGGCTTTCCAGATTTCCTCGTTGTACTCACGGATGGTGCGATCGGATGAGAATTTTCCGATCCGGGCCACGTTGACGATCGATTTCTGAACCCATGTGTCCGTATCGCCATACCATTCGTCGATCGTTTGTTGCGCCTTGCAATACGCCGAAAAATCTGCCAGCGCCATGAAGGGGTCGGCGTATTGAATGCGATCCATCAGCGGATGGAACAAATCGGGTTCTTCCGGACTGAAGAAACCCTCCCGAATCAGATCGAAGACCTGCTGTAGGATGGGATCCTGTTTGACCATTTCCCAGGGTTCGTACCGGATCGCGAGCTCCCTCACTTCATCGGCCGTCATGCCGAAAATGACGATGTTTTCCTTCCCGACTTCTTCCATGATCTCGATGTTGGCGCCATCGAGGGTACCTACAGTCAACGCCCCGTTCAAGGCGAATTTCATGTTGGACGTTCCCGACGCCTCGTATCCTGCGGTCGAAATCTGCTCCGAAACATCGGCAGCCGGAAAAATCCGCTCCGCCAGCGATACCCGGTAATTGGGCAGGAATACGATCTTGAGCCGATCCATCGTCGAGGTATCCCGGTTGATCATTTCTGCCGCATGGCAGATCAGCTTGATGATCATCTTGGCATAAAAATATCCCGGCGCCGCCTTCCCGCCGAAGATATAGGTTTTGGGGGGAATGTCGGCCTGTGGGTTCTGCTTCAACTTCAGCCATCGATGGATGACGTGCAGGATGTTCAGGGTCTGCCGCTTGTATTCATGGATGCGCTTCACCTGGACGTCGAAGATGGACGACGGGTCGACGCTTGTTCCGGTGAGCTTGCGGAGAATGTCCGAGAGTCGCTGCTTGTTCACCAACTTGATCCGCTGCCAGTCCTTTCGGAAAGCCGCATCCTCCATCAGCGGCTCCAATTGCCGCAACTGATCGAGGTCTCGGATCCAGTGGTCCCCGATATGCTGGCTGATCAGCTTGGCAAGGCCCGGATTGGCGCACAGCAGCCATCGCCTTGGCGTGATGCCGTTCGTCTTGTTGTTGAAGCGGTTGGGGAACATTTCGTTGAAGTCACGAAGCTCGATTTCCTTGAGCAATTTCGTGTGCAGGGCTGCGACCCCGTTGACCGAATGCGATCCCACAATGGCCAGATGGGCCATACGGATTTTTTTGACATCGCCTTCCTCGATCAGCGACATTCGCCTCAGGCGCTCATGGTCCCGCATGAAGCGGACGGATACATCCCTCAAAAAGCGGCGGTTGATTTCGTAGATAATTTGCAGATGTCGGGGCAGCAGCCGCTCGAACATCGGAACCGGCCATTTTTCGAGGGCCTCGGACAACAGGGTGTGGTTGGTGAATGCGCAAGAGCGGGTGGTGATGTCCCAGGCTTCTTCCCAGGACATGCGGTATTTGTCGAGAAACAGGCGCATCAGTTCGACAACGGCAAGGGCCGGATGCGTGTCGTTCAAGTGAATGGCCACCTTGTCGGCGAACGCGTCGAAAGTGTCGTGGTTGACGAGATAGCGGCGGATGATGTCCTTGATGGAACAGCAAACGAAAAAATACTCTTGCTTGAGGCGAAGTTCCTTGCCCTCGAGGGCCTGGTCGTTCGGATAAAGGACTTTGGAAATGTTTTCGGAGATGTTCTTTTCCTCGACTGCCTTCAGATAATCCCCATGTTGGAAGTAATTTAGGTCGAATTCCTTGGATGCTCGGGCAGACCAGAGCCTCAAGGTGTTGACCGTATGATTGCCGTATCCGATGATCGGGATGTCATAGGCCATACCGATGACGTTGCTCGTGTCGATCCATTCGGATTTCAGTCGGCCTTCGGAATCCGTCGTCTGCTTGACGCTTCCGTAAAAATGGACGTTGAAGGTGTATTCGGGTCTGGGGATTTCCCAAGGATTTCCAAATTTCAGCCAGTTTTCGGGAAGTTCGAACTGCTCCAGGTTCTTGATCGCCTGATCGAAAATTCCGAATTCATAGCGGATCCCATACCCATAAGCCGGAATTTCCAAGGTGGCGAGGGAATCGAGGAAGCAGGCCGCAAGCCGGCCCAGCCCGCCGTTTCCAAGACCCATGTCGGGTTCCTGCTCCGCAAGATCGTTCAAATCGAGATGAATTTCCTCCATCGCTTTGCGGGCTTCTTCGTAAATCCCCAGATTGATCAAGTTGTTGACAAGTACCCTCCCCATGAGGTACTCGGCGGAAAGGTAATATACCCGTTTGACATCTTGCAGGTAATAGTTCTGTTGGGTGTGGATCCAGCGTTCGACCAGACGGTCTCTTACGGCCAGGGCCAGGGAGTGATACATGTCGCGGCGGGTGGCCGTGTACTGATCTTTGGAAAGCGAATATTCCAGGTGATTCGCAAACGAAAGCAGAATGCTCTTGGCATTCATTCCCTTGTTGAACGTGCCCCAAGACTTGAAGAGGACGTTGGAGTGCATGAGACCATCCTTTCGCGGTGGTTCGATAAGGGATCGACTGAAATCGGGAGGGGAATCTGCGAACTCGGTGATCATTCCGTGTTTAATCGAAGAAATCAAGCCTTTTCAAGGGATGCTGCATGACGACATCCCCATGAGGTGCGTTGAGATGGCCTTTCGGCAAAAGGTCTTTCGGTTCGATGGTACGATCTTCATTGACAATGTGTTGCTATTCCCTTAAACCATTCAAAATGATGGTCCAAACAACCATACGGAGGGCGATATGGATGTCCATATGGCCAGACAACCGATTTTCGATAGAAACAAATCGGTGTTCGGTTACGAGTTGCTCTTTCGAGATGGTATCCAAGCATGTTTTCCGAAAGTGGACTCGAACGTCGCCACCTGCAGCGTGCTGAATCATGGTTTTCTGGCCTTGGATTTCGAAAAGGTCTTTCAGCAGAAAAAACTCTTCATCAACTTTCCGGATGATCTTCTGCTGAATCGCTCCCCGCTGTTGTTTCCGAAAGACCACCTCGTCGTCGAAGTCCTTGAAACCGTCGATATCACCGATGCCCTGGCGGATGCATTGCAAGATTTGGCGTCCCAGGGATATATGATTGCCTTGGATGATTTTATTGACACCCCTCAATGGAATCGTTTTTTTCCATGGATCGGAATCATCAAAATCGATATTCGTACCATGCCTCTCGATCGCATACCGGAGCTCCGATCGAGGATCGGTCCCTACCCGATTCGCCTGCTGGCCGAAAAAGTGGAAACCACCGAGGAATTTCAGCAAACCCTCGATTTGGGGTTCGACTATTTTCAGGGCTATTTTTTCTGCAAACCCGAAACCATCAGGACCCGGGACATTGCCCCCCTGCGCCTTCCTCTCATCCAACTCATGGCGGAAATCGCCAGAGATGAGATCCGATTCGAGGAGGTGGATCGCATCGTCGCCCACGATGTCAACATTTCGTATAAATTGCTTCGATACATCAATTCGGCCTATTTTTTTCGGGGAAAGGAGATTTCCTCGATTCGACAGGCCCTGCTTCGATTGGGAGATGCGGGGATCCGTCGATTCATTCCGATTGTGGCCATGAGCCATGTGGCAACAGGCAAACCCAACGAGCTCATTCGTACAGGGGTCATTCGCGCCAAATTCTGTGAAATGTTGGCATCGGAACTGGCTGGGTCCGGTTTATTGGCGAAACGGGAAATCCCCGAATGGTTTTTAATGGGGCTTTTTTCCGTGATTGACGGTATTATGGACGAGCCGATGCAAACGGTTCTTTCCAGAATCGCTCTTTCTTCCACGATTCGAGACGCCCTCTTGGGGAAAAAAGGGGCAATGAGCAATGGGTTGTCCCTCATCAAGGCCTATGAGGCAGGGGCGTGGAATGAAACGTTCGATTTGGCCTCTCGCTTGGGTATTGCCCTGGATGACCTTCCACGATTGTATTGGGACGCCGTTTCCTGGGCAGACGAATTTACTGGACAACTGCGATGATGCCGATATTGAAGCAAATGAGTGGGAACCATGGAAAACAGCGCACAAGTGCAAAATGGCGGCAATCGGCTCAGCATCGAGCTTGGAAGCGTTCTGAACCTGCAGTTTTCCAATGAAGCGACTCGACACATGTTTTCATTGATCGGAATGGATATCGATGAAATACTGATCGTGAAACCCAAAGCGTTTCCCCAAGTTCGTCATTTGATCGATACAGGCGTTTCTGTCGTTGTACGCTACCTTTCCAACGGAAAAGTCTTTGGCTTTCGCTCGAGGATTTTGGGCAAGGTGGACAAACCCTTGCCAATGGTTTTCTTGAGCTATCCCGATCATCTCGAGACAATCAACCTGCGACAAAAGGAAAGAATCTATTGCTACTTGCCTGCCCAGCTCGTGACGGCACAAGCGACTTTGCCTGGAATGGTGGTGGACCTCAGTGAGGGGGGATGCAGATGGGTGGCAAAGAATCCGCTGCTGCCGAAGGAAATTCACCTGGCGGTGAATGAACCCATTCAAATCACATTTCCCTTGCCCGGGAAATGCGGTGTTCTCAAATTGCAGGCGGTGATCCGGGTGGTCAACCAGGAACCTGGATCGATTCAAATCGGTATGGCCTTTCAGCATGTGGATCACCAGGCTGCAGAGGATATCGCACGGTATGTGGCCGAAGCCAGATCGGTTCAACAAAAGATCGCATGATCGTGAATATCGCGGGCTGTCGGCAGTGAGCAGTGTTCAGTAGGCAGCTCTTCAGAACGATTGGAAAGCGGATTGGAGGAGGAGACGGAATCCTATGGGGTTGTTCAGAAGAAAACCGAAAACGGAAGTGACGATCGAAGTGCTTCAACAGGTTTTGGAAGAATGTCGAGGAAGAGCGGCCGCCTTGGTTCACGTCGCTCGTTCCCTGCTGTTTTTTTTAAAGGAATTTTCTCTCGATATCGTCGAAATCGATGCAGAAGGATACAAAAAGACGATCGATGCCATTGCCGCCACGCTTCGGGAAGATGCCTCCGAAAACAATATCCATCGCTCTCTGGAAGAGAACAAACTGTCGATCATCTCCTATATCGAAAGGGAAAAGGCTTATCTTCAGGAGAAGGAAAAGGAACTCAAGAACATCATCGAGCTGCTCCGCTCCGCTTTGACGGACTTCATGGGGGAAACCCAGACCTTCAATTCCAAAATTTACGAACAGAACGTCCGCATGGAGGCGATCACCCAACTGGATGATCTTCGAAAGATCAAGGAAAGCCTTCGGGTCGAAGTCTCCCAGATGAAGAAAATCATCCAGGAAAAGCAGCAGAAAGACTCGAAGCGGATCGAAACCCTCTCGAAGGAAGTGGTCAGCCTCAAATCAAACCTCGAAGAAGTGCAAGCCGCAGCCAGCAGCGATGCCCTGACCGGCGCCTACAACCGGATGGCCTTCGACACGAAAATTCAATGGTGCGTCGAGCGAAATGCCGTGATTCGGGAGCCGCTTTCGTTGTTGATGTGCGATATCGACGACTTCAAGAAGATCAACGACACCTACGGGCATATTACAGGGGATCGGGTGCTCAAAGGCTTCGTCCTCGAATGCAAAGGGTTCTTTCGTGGAGACGATTTCATCGCCCGATATGGAGGAGAGGAATTTGCGGTTCTTCTGCCGGGGATGCCCCTGAAAAAAGCGATCAAACGGGCCAAGGAGCTTTGTGAGGCACTGGCAGCCAAGCAATACCTGATCGATGCCGACCGGCCCGATCAGAAACTCCAATTTACCGTGAGCATCGGCGTCAGTGAATTGAGAAAAGACGATACGGTCGATTCGTTCATCGAACGGGCGGACAAAGCCCTGTACCGCGCCAAACATAGCGGCAAAAACCAGGCCGTATCCGAGAAAGAGCTTTAGCCGTTCGGATCGTTTTGCGGTTCCGGTCGGGTGACCATGTGGATGATGTAATACCCGATCGGAACCCCCACCACCATCCCCCAAATGCCGAAGAAGCGCTCACCGATCAACAGCAGCATCAACACCAGAATCGGATGAACATGCAGGACGTTTCCGGTGATGTTCGGATTGAGTCCGTAGGCTTCGATGAGATGAACGGCCGTGATGAGCCCGATCAGCTTGAGGGCAAGCGGCATTCCGCCCGCCTGTATGCCGAAGATGATGATGGGAATGGAGCTTAGGAACACGCCCAAAATCGGTATGAACCCGCAAAAAAAGACGATGATGGTGATCAGGGCGATATTGGGAACCTGAAAAAACCAGATGCCGAGAAACGTAAGCAGGGTGTTGCAGGTGGCGATGAGGGCCTGGGCGGTAAAGGCCTTTCCGAGGATGTCGGCGAATGCCACGAGATGTGGCGCCGTTCCGATGTAGAAGGTCCGAATGCGGGATCGCTCGAGCGTTCGGATGGTGGCGGCAATCCGATCCCAATCGATCACCAGGATGAACGAAAAAATGATCGCCAGAATGAGGGTGATCAGAATTTCCCAACAGATTTTGACCACATACAGCATTCCTTGCAGCACCTGGGGAAGGGCGGACTTGATGGCCCGTGCCGCCTCGGCTTTCACCACCTCCATCATCGCCACGAATTCCCTCGAGTCGATCAGATACTGTGCTCGCTGATCGCCCAAGACCCCCGATGCGAAATTGTGAATGAATCGATTCACCTTGTCCTTGATCTGTTGCTCTCCGCCTCCCGCCATGTCGGTGATGAGTCGGTTGGATTCGATCACGAGTTTGGGAGTGATCCACGTGCCGATGGCCGCAAGAATCGTGACGAACAAGAGAAATACAAGGACCGTAGCCGATTTGTATCCCAGGCGGAATCGGGCCGCCAGATAGAGGATGATGCGTCGGGTGATATGGGTGATCAGAAAGGTTTCGAAAATCAGCAGAAAAAAGGATTTCAGAAGGTAAAAGGTTCCGGCCAGAAGAACCCAGAACGCCAGACTTTCCCAATTCTGCAGGAACCACTGACTGAGACTGGTGCGCTGCTGCAGACAGTCTGCCTCTCTGCCATCCGAAAAGCCGGTCAGATGGTTGTCTGTTTCCGGCGTCGGGCTCGTGTCGGGTGTGTTGGTGGGTTTCACGGCATGCGCTTCTGTGGTCAACTGGAACGAGATGAACTGCGATACTGGGCGATTTGCCGGGAGATGGCGATCAGTTGGTCGGCTTCATCCCAGAGTTCGCCGTCGGATTCAAGAAGCCCGCAGGTAACGAACCGGGTTCGAAAAGCCGCCTTCAGCCAAGTGCCCTGGGGCGGATTGCGAACGTTGACCGTCATTTCGAGGGTCGGCACCCAAGCGACGGGGCCCTGGGTGGCGAATACGGGCGGAGGAAAGGAATCCGCCATCAAGATGACGGCCTCCAGATCGAGCGGCCGATCATCCCGGAAACGAATCCAGCCCTTCAATTCCGATCGCTCGCAAGGCGATCCGTTCATCCAACCGGTGCATTCCGGATCGAAGCGGATTTCCATGCGATCGTACAACGTATATTTTGGAAAGGAAGGCAGGGTGACACAGGAGGCACGGGATGCCAGTTGCAGCGGAGGCTTTTCATAGCGGGTCATGCGGCATTCGGTGGAAGCCGCTGCAAAGGTTCCCATCATGCGCACCCGTTCCGTTCCGTCTTGCATCAGTCGGGATGCGATCCGATCGAACCCCCTGGACCGGCTGACGACTTCCGTCTGCAGATCGATCGGGCCCGGACTGCATCGGTTGATGAAGGAGGCCGTCAGAATGGGGGTTGCCTGTTTATCGGTTTCGGACATCATGGCGCGGGTCATGACGGCCATGATATACCCGCCGTTGGGGATACCGTTAATGGACCAGTTGTCCGTCAGTTCCGGAAAATCACCGGTTGCTGCTTGAAGATCTTGATCGAAGGATGTCATGGCACGTGTTTGGATGGTTCCGAACGCATAAAACGCAGAAAAAGAGCCTTTCGAAAGAAGCCTGGAGACCTTTCGTTGCACACGATGGATCGCCGCAACGATATCCGGACCGGCTGTATGAGCGATTTCTAGGAGGGATTCTACACGATCCATGAACAAACGGGAAAGATTTTTTTGAGGTTTCCGTTGACCCCCATCGTCTTTTTGTGGCAAGGATGTGGCAAAGATGAGGAACTCATCACTGTGTTGATTTTTAGATCGCATCGACCCGATGAAAACTGCCTGACGGATGCGATCGCTGTGCATTCTTGTTGACGTTGCGGTTTACACGACCCGATATTAGGAGAGTCATCACCGATGCCGACACAAGCGGTTCCGGAATTCGATTGCTTTGCGGACAGCTATCGACGGATCCATTCGGAAAATGTTCGAATTTCCGGGGCGGATTCGGCCTATTTCGCGCGACACAAGCTGGAGCAGATCCGTCGGGAAGAAGGTGAAGCCATCATCGATTTTCTCGACTTCGGCTGTGGAGACGGGATGTCGGCCGCGTTTTTCGGTGAGATCTTTCCCGGCTCCCGGTATACCGGTTTCGATATATCTCCCGAGAGCATCCGGGTCGCTTCCTGTCGCAACCTGTACGGCTGTCGATTCGTCACTGGAGAGCCCGTCGGTAGGCTGCCCTTCGAGCTCGAATCCTTCGATGTCGTTCTGGTTTCCTGTGTGTTCCATCACATTCCGGTTTCCCATTGGCCGGAAACGATCGAGCGGCTGGTACCGCTGCTTCGCCCGAAGGGCAGAATCTATATCTTCGAGCACAACCCGCTTAACCCGGTCACCCGGTACATAGTCTCCACATGCGTCTTCGACCGAAACGCCGTTCTCGTGCGGCCTAAAGCGATGATTCGCCTCTTGAAGGCCGGAGGATTGACCCCCCGATCCGAGCGGTATGTGCTGTTCTTTCCTCGAATCCGCCCGTTTCTGCCGCTGCTGGCATTGGAACCTCGATTGGGTCGGCTTCCGATGGGCGCCCAATACTACATCCGGGCCGATCGTAGTCAGTCGCTGCATACGTAATCATTTTTCATGATAAATGCTCAGGGCGATGGGTGATCGCCGCCCCCGTCCATGAAAATGCCGTGGCGGTATCGGGCGGATGGGGCATGGTTGGCGCCACCCCGGAAGAGCGGCCCGTCGTGGCTGGTTCAGGTGCACCGGATCTGTTTGG